>SDBT01001105.1_pt1 | contig 46320 bp, 43 predicted proteins | sample 2277101 | NCBI WGS metagenome assembly SDBT01 (sample SAMN10404973, study PRJNA504765) | marine sediment metagenome | isolation source: marine sediment core GS10_PC15, 103 cmbsf | place: Arctic Ocean: Southern Knipovich Ridge | collected 2010 | reverse complement strand
TAAGCGACGCCCACGTGACGCCCCAGCAGTCTCGCCAGCGTTTGAGCTCATTTCCCTGCGGCTCGAGCTGCGTGTTGCCGGCCCCCTGCCACTCGCTCTCAATCAGGTCGTTGGGATACGGCTCCGGCAGGGCCATGCCGATGCGTGGCGGATGCCTGAACGTGATAACGGCTTCATAGATTTCGCGCGAAGTCATCTGCTGCCTTATCTGGCGTGGTATCGCGCTTCGACAATCCGCCAGCCTTGCGGGCGTTTGGCCCATCGAACGTTCCAGTTATGTTTAACCGGCAGGCCCGAGGCGCGTCCCTTCGACGGCACAATCAGGATCGTCGCCTGCATTTGAGCGGTTGAGTCCTCGGGCTGGACCTCCAGGTTCCTGAACCTCACGACCAGCGGCCCGTCACGGACAATTGTCGACTCGCAGGCTTTCACCGCCTGGGGCTTGGTTCCGTAGAATCCACTGTACTGGTCATCCAGGTATTCAGCCAGTACGTCGGTCTTGCCGGCCTGGATGTCCTTGGCGATGGCCCGGACCGCGGCAGTGATCTGTTCGCGATCGGTGACCACGGCGTCCGAGACAATGAACACTGCGCCGGCCAGCAGCAGCGGCACAGGCAGGGCGATCGCCGCCCATCGCCCCGGGCGGGCCCGCCAGAGGGCCACCAGCGCCGCCTCGATTACCCCCAGCATCACATACAGCCAGATGGCGCCTTCGTACAGAGCTGTGGTGATGGTATCCACCTTGGGCATTGTATCAGACGCAGGTGGAATCGTCGCCCGTCAGGGGGCTAAAGTTTCCATCGCCCCGGGGGCGATAATTGTTGCACGGGACACGTATGGCCAAGAAGAAAACACAGGATGGATCCTATATGCGAATCTCCGACGCGGCACGGGCCGCCGGCGTTAGCAACCAGACCGTGGAATACTATATCATGCTGGGGATGATCAGTCCCCGGCGCCGCCCCGGAGGGCGAGGGCGATTCTTCGATCGGGCACTGATCCGGCGCATCAGGCTCATCCGGAGCCTGAACGATTCCGGCTACACGCTCCGTGCAATTCGCGAAACTTACCTGACCAGGCGTTAAGCCTCATCTTTCATTGCGGCGGCTGGTTGCGTAGAATAGTCCCAAATGGCCAAGCAGGTCGTGAAAATCTCTCTGGCTAGGAAGTTCCGGCTCCTCATGGGCTTTGCGGTGCTCAGCATTATCGCTGCGGCCCTTGTCGTACCGTGGTATTTCGTGGAGCTGCTGAGCGAACAGGCCTTGGAGGCGCCCGGAGCTGAACTGACCCGGCTGCGGCTCAACGAGTGGCTGCTGGAACATGTGGACAAGACCCGCCCGCCAAGCTGGGCCAAGAACCCGGGCCTCAAGGAGTATCTGAACTCCAGGAAGGTCTCTGCCCTTTACACAACCGGCCGCAACCTGGCCGGACGCGAAGGCCCGACAATAGTCCTCATCTCCGACGATCTCAAACCCAGCACGCCATTGGACTCTTCAGGGAGGCAGGCCCTCAAGGCGTTCCTCCGCAACCCCGGCCAGGATCTAGCCATCATCAAGACAAGCGAGCAACCGGGGCAGGATATCTACAAGTGCTTCCGCGCGGTGCGAGTTAAGCCGGCGTGCCTTGCCTGCCACGGCCCGGCTGGGAATGCTCCCGAGAAGTTGCCGGGCAGGCTTGCCGCAATAGTCAGCGTTGGCGTTCCCGGTGCGATTGCGACAAGCCCGCTGGCGCAGTTGACCAAGGGTGCGTTCATCATCGGGATCGCCCTGGCGGGCCTGCTGGCGTTCATTCTGTTCTCGATCATCATCCAGCGTCTGGTGCTCCGCCCCGTTCGTCATCTCCGCAAGGTCAGCGATAAGGTAGCCGAGGGCAACCTGAGCGTCCGCAGCACACTCAGAACCGGAGACGAACTCGAGCGCCTCGGCGAGAGCTTCAACGAGATGCTTGTCGCCATCAACCAGCAACACGATCAGCTGCGCGCGGCCAACAGGGCGCTCGACCTCAAGCTCAGCGAACTTGCTGAAGCAAACGTCACCCTGTACCACGCAAACAAAGTCAAGAGCGAGTTCGTCGCCAGCGTCTCACACGAACTGCGAACACCCCTGAACAGCATAATCGGTTTTGCCGAACTGCTCGCCGAGGCCGACCAGCCCAGAATCAGGCGATACGGACAGAACATCGGCACCTCCGCAAAAAGCCTGATGGGCATGATAAACGACCTGCTGGATCTGGCCAGAATCGAGGCCGGAAAGGCCGACATCAGGTTCGACAAGGTGTCTCTGACCGACACGTGCGAGACCTTGGCCGCGCTGCTCAAGCCCCTGGCCGACCAGAAGCAGCTCGCGCTGGAAACGGACCTGCCGGGCGACCTGCCGATAATCAATACCGATGCGGGCAGGTTGCAGCAGATCCTGTACAATCTTCTGAGCAATGCGATCAAGTACACGCCCCCCGGTGGTCGCGTTTGGGTATCGGCCGCCACGGCAGCGGGGCGGCGTAAGAGCAACGGCGCGAATGAGGTTGCGGTATCGGTGGCGGACACCGGACCGGGCATCGGTCGCGCCGACCAGGAACAGGTTTTCGAGAAATTCTACCAGGTGGACCGGTCACTGACCCGGGAGTCTTCGGGCACGGGCCTGGGACTGGCCATCGCGAAGGAGCTTGCCGGCGCCCTCGGCGGCAGGCTCACGCTGAAGAGTTCACCCGGCATGGGTGCCGTGTTCACGCTCATTCTACCCGTGGACGCCGAAGCGCTGATCGCCGGGACTGCCACAGATGGAGGCTATGAGTAAACAGGAACAATCCGCCCGCCGGGGCGACTAATACAGGACATCCCATGCGTAGAGACAAATTACTGGCCCTGGGAATATTTGCCGCGGTGATTGCGGCTGCAGCGGCGATCGGCCTGCTCAGTACGAATGGCTCCGCCGCCCGTAACGGGAATACGCCGGTAAGGCCGTCCCTCGCCCAGCAGTTCAGAGGCATCTCGCTTCAGCTGAGCAGCCCCCGCCAGGACATCCCATATGAGAAGTACATCGACGAAATCGCCGCCACGGGGGCCAACACAATCTGCCTGTCCGTGGCGGGCTACCAGGAGAACTGTTCGGCCACCAGCATCTTCGTGGAGTCCCGCAAGGTCTGCCCCGACAAGCGCATAACCTCACTGATCGAGTACGCGCACAAGAAGAAACTCCGCGTGGCGATCATGCCCATCGTCCTGCTGGAGAACCCCGGCGAAGGCGAGTGGCGAGGCAGAATCTCCCCCAGGAACTGGGATGACTGGTGGGAGGATTACACCAACTTCGTCATGCACTACATGTGGCTGGCCGCCGGGGCCAAGGCTGAGTTGTTCATCGTCGGCTCCGAACTGATTTCCACCGAGGACCAGACGGACCAGTGGCGGGCGCTCATCGCACGCGTCAGAAGGCACTATACCGGGCTGCTGTCCTATTCCGCAAACTGGGACCATTACCAGGGCATCGAGTGGTGGAACGATCTGGACCTGATCGGCATGACCACCTACTACGACCTTACCGACGGGAAGAAGCCCACCGTCGAGCGACTGCTGGAAGCGTGGAAGCCGATCAAGAAGGACATCCTCACCTGGCAGGCGAAGATCAAGCGGCCGATCCTGTTCACCGAGGCGGCCTGGCCCAGCCAGGAGACTTGCGCCCAGTTCCCGTGGGACTATTACCGCTCACCGGATCGCCCGGACCCGCAGGCCCAGGCGAACTGTTTTGAGGCATTCTTCCGTACGTGGTCCGGCGAAAAAAGCGTCGCCGGCTTTCTCGTCTGGGAGTGGCGGAACCATCCTAAACAGAAGACCGGCCCCAAAGACGCCTCCTACGTGCCCTGCGGCAAGCCTGCGATGAAGGTGATCCGCAAGTACATGAGCGCCCCGAGCACCGATGCAAAGACCAAGCCCACAACTCGCCCGGCCAGCGCGCCGGCATCCGCAACCAAGAAGAAGCGGCCGAAATTCTCGCCCTAGCTTCCGCCTCTGGCGATCCGCTCCCACTCCACCTGCCCTATCGTGAACGCCGTATCCGGACCTATGGTGGCGTCTTCCACGGAGTTGGCCTCCTCATCCGGAACCATCGCCAGAAGTTCTGTCTTGCCCCTCTGAGCGATCTGGGCGGGATTGGTGGTCGCGGCCTCGTCAGCCGTTGCACCCACCGGATAGCGATTGACAACCACCCCCGCAATCTTGAGCCCGGCGACTCTGGCCGCATGCAGCGTAAGCAACGTCTGATTTATGGTGCCGAGGCCCGCGCGGGCCACGATTATCACCGGCAGGTCGATCATCTTGGCAAAGTGGACCACCCAGAAATCATCGGTGATCGGGCACAGCAGGCCGCCGATTCCCTCAACAACGACCAGTTCCCCGTGGTCGCTCAGCCCGCGGTACGCGTCAAAAATAGCCTCCAGGTCCACGGCCCGGCCCTCAATCCCAGCGGCCACGTTCGGGGCAAGGGCTGCGGAGTATCGAACGGGCGCAATCTCGCTTAGATTCTGGGTTGAATCGGCGCATGCGGCGAGGAATTCCGCATCGGCGCTGACGAGTTGCCCGCGGTCGCGCCGGCAGCCGGTTGCGGCGGGCTTGAAGACGGCCACCTTCCGCCCCATCCGGCGAAGATGGCGTGCAATCGCCCCGGCCACCAGCGTCTTGCCCACCTCCGTATCCGTTCCCACGACCATCAGCCCTGCCAGCCGGGGCATCTCCGGTCTGCCTGAGACGTCAAAGTCAAATGTCGTTGAGTCTGAAGTAGTCATTTATCGTCTCTACGGTTGCGGCCAGCAGCTTCCCAAGAGTTTCGCCGTCCATCGCCGGCGCGGGCATGAGAACCACCACGTCGCCCAGCGGTCGCGTGATAACGCCCCTGGCCAGGGCATGGCGACAAACCGCCGCACCGACCCGCCGGGCCGGGTCGAACGGTTCGCCGGTCGCGCGATCCCGCACAAGCTGAATCCCGACCATCATACCGCACTGGCGGACTTCGGCAACGTGCGGATGGTCAGCCAGCTCAGCCAAGGCCGACTCAATCTGCCGGACCTTCGCGGGCAGGGCATCCGGCAGAGCCGATTCAAGGATCAGGTCCACGCTGGCGACCGCGGCCACGCAGGCCAGTGCGTTGCCCGTGAAGGTGTGCCCGTGATAGAAAGTTTTGCCCTCGCCGCAGAAGGCATCGAAGATATCCGTCGTGGCAAGCGTAGCGGCCACGGGCAGATACCCGCCGCTGAGGCCTTTGCCCAGGCACATCAGGTCCGGCTGGACGTCTTCATGCTCGCAGGCGAACAGTCTGCCGGTCCTGCAAAACCCGGTGGCTACCTCGTCGGCGATCAGCAACACGTCATGCTTCCTGGTGATCTGACGCATGGACGCGAGGAACCCCGGCGGATGAGTCAGCATGCCGCCGGCCGCCTGGATCAGCGGCTCCATTATCACCGCGCAATAACTGCCGGGCGCCGCCGCCAGCGCTGAATCGGCTTGGTCCAACACAGCCCCTGCCGCGTCCGCGCCAGCCGGATTAACGTAGGAGTTCGGCGAGTCCACCAGCGTCGCGTCGAACAGAAGCGGGCCGAATACTTTGCGGAACGTGTCGATCCCCCCCACGCTGACCGACCCCAGCGTATCCCCATGATACCCGTGCCGCACCGCCAGGAACTTCTCCCGCTGCCGGCCGATGTTCCGCCAATACTGAAACGCCATCTTAAGGGCTATCTCGACGGCCGTTGCGCCGCTGTCGCTGTAGAAAACCTTGCTCAGCCCCTCCGGCGCGATCCGCACAAGCCGCTCCGCAAGCTCGATACTCGGCGGCGAGGCGTGTCCAAGCAGAGTCGAGTGCGCGATTTTTTCGAGTTGATGCCGGACGGCTGCGTCTATCCGCTCCACTCGATGCCCGTGAACGTTGCACCACAGGCTCGAAAAGCCGTCTATGTACCTCTCCCCGCGCGCATCGATCAGATAGAACCCCTCACCCGCGACAATAATACGGCCAGGCTCCTGGCCGTCAGCCTGCCCGGAGGCACCAGGCCCTAGGCCCCGTGGGGGGGCCTGCCATTGCCCCATCGCCGTAAACGGATGCCACAGGTAGTCGTTGTCCAGCCGGACAAGCCTCCGTGCAGCGTCCGCGTCATTCTCCGCCCGGGCCATGGTCTGATGCATCCGTTGCCAGTTGCTGCTGCCGTGGGGATACCCGCACTTCCGCTCCCACACCGGCCTGCAGCACCTCGGAGGCCTTTCCCTGGTTGACGGCTATCTCCAGCAGAGCCATCGAGTTGAACAGGACAAGTGGTTGCCCTGCCTCGGCCACGCCGTAGGTGTCGCGCAGAGGGCCTATGTCCCGCCCTGCGCAGACGATGCCCAGTGATTCAACGTCCGGCCAATGCTCGGTAACCACCTTACGAGAGATATTCGAAATCAGATTGCCGAAACGATCCACGAACAGCACCTGCCCGACCAATGCGCCGGTATCCTCTTGTTTCGGCTCGGGCAGGTCAAGTGTCTTGAATGTCTCCGGCTGGATGCCCAGCTCGTGAATGTCGAGCCCTTTCATTATCTCACCGGCAAGCGGCGCGAAAATATCCCGCCCGTGGAATGTCGTTGAGGTCTCTTCGCGAGGCAGATACGTCTTGTTCTTCACGACCACAATGGCTTCCATCGGCATCGCCTTGGCCACGAAGCTTATCAATCCGTTGTCGGGCATCAGGAATATCTGCCCGCCGATAGTCGCAGCCAGTATCTCTCGCACCGTGCCGACGCCGGGATCAACCACCCCCACGTGAATCGTGCCCTCCGGGAAGTATGGCGTAGCCTGGGCCCACACAAAGGACCCGGCCAACACATCATGCGGCGGGATGTCGTGGCAGATGTCGACCACCCGCGCTATCGGGCACGCACGCAGGATGGCGCCCTTCATCGCCGCTACATAGGGGCCGTCCGTCCCGAAATCAGTCATCAGCGTAGCCAGTCCGATCTTAGCCATTTCACGCTCCGCTCTGTGGATGCATCAATACCACGTTCCACATATAATATTTGCATGAGCGAGCAACGGAAAGAAAAACTATCCGGCCGCGAGGGCGAGAATGTCGACCAGGAGCGATTCCGCGCGGCCAGACACAAGATGGTCGAGACCCACCTTCGCCGTCGCGGCATTACCGACGAGGCGGTCCTGGCCGCCGTGGAGCGGGTTCCGCGAGAGAGATTCGTCCCGATCGCGCACCACCACGACGCCTACGGGGACTATCCCCTGCCGATAGGATGCGAGCAGACGATCAGTCAACCGTACGTTGTGGCCCTGATGCTGCAGGAGCTTCAGATTCAGCCTCATCACCGCGTGCTCGACGTAGGGGCCGGCAGCGGCTACCAGACCGCTATTCTGGCGCGCCTGGCCGCCCACGTGTTCGCGGTTGAACGAATCAGCGAGCTGACCGATCGGGCGGCCGACACACTGGCTTCGCTGGAGATAGACAATGTCACACTCACCACGTCGGACGGCAGCCTGGGCTGGGCGGAGCATGCCCCGTTCGACCGCATCATTTCCGGGGCGGCCTCTCCCAACGTGCCCCAGCCGTGGATCGACCAGCTCCGCGACGAAGGCAGGATAATTGCCCCCGTGGGCGCCAGTGACGTCCAGACGCTCGAGTTGGTGACCAAGGAGGGCGGCAAGGTTCGCCGCCGGCGCCTCAGCGGCGTCCGCTTCGTCAAGCTGATCGGCGAATTCGGATGGTAGAAGCCCCTCGCCGGGGCCAAGCCCAGCGAGCGAGCAGGGGTTAGGGGGTAGTGGTCAGGGAACGCCCTACGACCTACGACCTACGACCTATGACCTATGACCTATGACCTATGACCTATGAGCTATGAGCTACGACCTATGACCTATGACCTATGACCTACGACCTTCTCTAGGGATTTAGGCTTTGCCCCCATAGTTCCGGGGCCACCTTCTTGAGAATTCCGCGGGCGGGGAGAAGACTTGCCCGCCCCTCCCCTCGCCATCATAATCGTTGCACATCGGTGAAGTTTCACGGGGGCGCCAACTGACGCCCATGCAATCGTTTCACGAAGCGGAAGGAGCGACACATGGACGAACCGATCACTGTCACATGTCCACACTGCCGGCGGAGCTTGAGCGTCCCTGCACAGAACCTCGGGCAACGCGCCGAGTGCTCGCTGTGCGGCCGGATGTTCACCGTCCAGACCGGCGGCGCGCCGAACCCGCCCGCCGCACCCAGCGACGTGCCGGGCGCTTTCAGCCCCGGCTCGCAGCCCCCGGTCCAGCCCATCACGCCGCTGATGGCCCAGCATCTGCTGGCCACCCGCCCCTGGGTGCTGTTCCTGTCCATCCTGGGGTTCATCGGGTGCGGGCTGATGGTCGTGGGGGCCCTGAGCATGATGGGAATGGGCGGCCGCCCCAGGGGGCTCTTCCGGCCCCCGCCGGACGCCCCAGGCCTGATCCATCTGGTGATGGCTGGCCTGCCAGGCCTGATCCATCTGGTGATGGCCGGCCTGTCCGCGGCGACGGCTTGGCTGCTCTTCAAGTATGCCGCTGCCATCAAGGCGTCCCGCTACTCCGGGTCGAGCGGGTACATGGAGCTCGCCCTGAGAAGACAGAAATCGTTCTGGAGGTTCATGGGCATCATGACCATCGTCGTGATGGCGATCTATCTGGCCCTCGTCCTGATCGAGCTGATGACCTGGTCGTGGGAATGAGCATGGGGATGCGCTGACGGGCAGACCCTCGTGCTGGTGACGAAGGAAGGCGGCAAGGTTCGCCGCCGGCGCCTCAGCGGGGTGCGCTTCGTCAAGCTGATCGGCGAATTCGGGTGGTAGAAAATTATAGCCGCAGAGCCGCAGAGACCGCAGAGGTTATAGACAATAGGGGTTAGGCCTGCCTGCCCAGCTGGCGCTAGCCAGGTAGGCAGGGGGTAGTGGTCAGTGGTTAGGGAACGCCCTACGACCTATGACCTCCCCTGGGGACAAGTACGACCTCCCCTGGGGACAAGTATGACCTTCTTGTCCTGTGTCCAAAGAGATCGGTTGCACCCGGCCGCAGGGGGCGACGCGCCAAACAAAGAGTCCTGCCCCCTTTTCTGTTCCTGTCAAAGCGCTGTGCGAGAGCGCAAGGCCCGTTGTCTATGTGGCGCCGCTAGGGCGCTGTGGTGGGCTTGGTAGTTGCTGGCTGAGTCTGAGCTGCCCTGATCTTCTTCAGCGCCTCTGCAGCAGACGACCGCACTTTCCGGTCGTTGTCCTTCAGGGCCGCAATCAGTCCAGGGACGGCGGCCTTGGCATCCGGGCCGATTGCGCCCAGGGCCTCTGCAGCAGCCGACCGCACTTTCCAGTCGTTGTCCTTCAGGGCCGCAATCAGTCCAGGGCCGGCGGCCTTGGCACCCGGGCCGATTGCGCCCAGGATCTTTGCAGCATACCACCGCACTTTCCAGTCGTTGTCTTTCAGGGCCGCAATCAGTCCAGGGACGACGGCCTTGGCATCCGGGCCGATTGCACCCAGGGCATCTGCAGCATTGGACCGCACATGCGGGTCTTTGTCTTTCAGGGCCGCAATCAGGCCAAGGACTGCAGCCGCACCAATCTTGCCCAGGGCTTCTGTAGCATACGGCTGCACACGCCATTGGTCATCGTTCAGGGCCGCAATCAGGGCAGGGACGGCGGCCTTGGCATCCGGGCCGATTGCGCCCAAGGCCTCTGCAGCATACGACCGCACTTTCCAGTCGTTGTCTTTGTCTTTCAGGGCCGCAATCAGTCCAGGGACGGCGGCCTGCGGTCGCACCTTGGGCGTTGCCGGCTTGGCGGCCTTGGTCGTCGCCGCTGGCTGGGTCGCGGGCTTCGCAGCAGGCCTGCTTTCCCCCGTAGCCATCACGTGGTCGTACTTCACCCAATCGTCCTTCTTGACCGACTGATTCAGAGCTCTGCCGATCACATACTCGGCGTTCTTCCTGGGTACCACGTAGCCAAGGGCCTCGTAGACCCGCCGATCAACCTGCACAATGCGGATGTCCTTCTTCGTGACCGTCTCGCCGGGGTCCATGTCGCGACTGAACTGCAGCAGCTCGATCATCTTGCCCCTGCGGGCCTCGGTCTTGTTGCGGCATCCGACGCCGAGCGACAGGAAAAGCATCAGGCAAGTCACCAACACGGCCTTCGAGTGTGTCATGATCTTACCCTTTCCTGTGTGTCCGAGTTGCGTTCGCTTCCCCATGCCGACACCATAGCACAGCAGCCTTGCTTCGGCAACTTGTGCCATTGGTACTTGTCCCCGCCGTCTCTCTTGACAATCCGCATTCCGCAATCGGAAATCCGAAATCGAGTCGCCGGGGCAATTTTTTCAGAATTCCGCGGGCGGAGAACGACCGAACACAGATTTCACGGATTAGACTGGGCGGCTCAGCGCGAGAAGAAAACCACGCATTGACAATCGTCAATCGTCAATGCTACTCTGCGAAGTGGCGAATCGCTTCGCTACGAAGCACGAGTCGACAATCGCAAATTGAAAGGGGTCAACAAATGACACTGAAACAGCTTCTGAAACTCGACCGGTCGCACAAGAAAGGCGTCCTGGACCTCAGCAACCGAAGCCTGATGCGGCAGGTCGCCGCGGCTGCTTTCGTGGCGGCAGTCCTGGCGATGTCAGGGCTCGCCCGCGCGGGGGAGGACGCCAACGACACCAAGTTGCGCGCCACGGGAGGCTGCACGTTCAATTCCAAACTGTCCCTGACGGTGTATGTCGTCCGCAAGGCCGGCGGGATGCCAGAAGTGATTGGGCGGACGCCTTCGGCGAAGCCTATTGTCATTCCCAGGTGCGTATCCTGGGTCGTACTGCCGGCAGCCCCCTTGGACATGCGTGCGCTCGCCAAGGAGATCGCGTCGAAGGGGCTTGCGGGCCTGCGCCTGCCGTGGCGGGCTGTGGATGCGGACCTGGCGCACCTGAAGGGCCTGACGGGGTTGCGCGGGCTTGACCTGCGGGGCACGAAGATCACGGATGGGGGTCTGGCGCACCTGAAGGGCCTGGCGGGGCTGCGGGTGCTTGACCTGCGGCGCACGAAGATCACCAACGCGGGGGCCGCCTCCCTGGAGAAGGCCTTGCCCGAATTAGTCATCATGAAGTAGCTTCCGGCGGGAAAGACTGGACACAGATTCCACAGATTAGTTCAGGAAGGCCGTAAGGGGAAGAAGAAGAGTTGCTCGCGGACGGGCACAGGGCAGGCGACACGAAAGGGCGATAATTAAGTATGGTGTCCCCCGAATTCAAGAGTTGTGTATTGTGTCCCCGGAACTCCCGGAACTCCCAAGCTACCCGGCCAGCCAAGCAAGGACAAGGCCCCCAATAACACTCGCCAAGACTGCCCACAAGAAACCCAGCCAATGGCCTCTTAACCATGATTTCTTCTCTGGGTAGGCCCACCTGTTGAATCTTGTGAAGTAGCCCGGGTGACCACTCGACACAACCGCGTCTGTGCGTGCCGGATCCGGGCTGTCACTTGCGAGCCTTTTGTCGAGAACGCAGACGATCTTGTCCGCAAGCTTCTCGAGCGGCCCATACTGGGGAGTGCTAATAGAACTCGTGCGTGTCCATCCCGCGAGCGAATCCCGCAATTCCAGGAATTCCACTTGGGCATCAGAGGAAAAGACATCAGGTCTTAGGGGGGCGAGTTCCTCGGCGAGAATGCGCCTCAATCGCAAGACCTCCGCACCTTTCTTGGTCCGGGCACAGTCCCGCAACTTCTCTGCGAGCTCACGAATATGGTCAGCCATTGGCATCGACTCCTGACCTTGCGGATAACTGTATCCGTAGACGTCCCCCTCCTTCCCCGACTGCTCGCGCAGGTAGGCGAGGATGGCCTTCGTACCTTGGGAGATGATCTCCGGCGGCGGGGAGGTCAAGGGGTTGTCGTCAAGACCAAGCCTCGTGAGCTTCGTGAGCTTGGCGATCTCCGGCGGGAGGGCGGTCAGTTGGTTGCGCCCGAGGGCAAGCTCTGTGAGGTTCGTCAGCTTGCCGATCTCGGGCGGGAGGGCGGTCAGTTGGTTGTTGTGCAGGACAAGCCTCGGGAGCTTCGTGAGCTTGCCGATCTGGGGCGGGAGGGCGGTCAGTTGGTTGCAGTAGGCCCGAAGCACCGTGAGCTTCGTCAGCTTGCCGATCTCCGGTGGCAGGGCGGTCAGTTGGTTGCCGGAGAGGCGGAGTTCCGTGAGGTTCGTCAGCTTGCCTATCTCCGCCGGCAGGGCGGTCAGTTGGTTGCTGTCGAGCTGAAGCTTCGTCAGCTTGGTCAGCTTGCCGATCTGCGGTGGCAGGGCGGTCAGTAGGTTGACCCGGAGGTCGAGCACCGTGAGGTCCGTCAGCTTGCCGATCTGGGGCGGGAGGGCGGTCAGTAGGTTGCCCCGGAGGTCGAGCACCGTGAGGTCCGTCAGCTTGCCGATCTGCGGAGGAAGGGCGGTCAGCTTTCGGCCAGTCCAAGTCCAGCTTTGGTAGCTCAGGTCTAGGACGCCTTTCTTGCGCGACTGGTTCAGTTTCAGAAGCTCTTTCAGCGTCACGTGTTGACCCCTTTCGATTGCCGATTGTCGATTGCGGATTGTCGATTGTCAAGCGATTGCCGCGAACTGCGCGAATCCGCCGCGGCGGACCAACGACGGAATTGGGGAAAAAGGCGGCAAAGCGGGAGAACACAGATTCCACAGATTGGGCGGCCATCACAAGAAAAGACCAGAACTTTTGTTCGTGCAGTTCGCGTGGTTCGCGGCCATCGAGTCTCCGGGGCCACTTTTTTCAGAATTCCGCGAGAGGACAACGACCGAACACAGATTTCACAGATTAGATTGGGCGGGTCAGCGCGAGCGGGTCGTGTTAACCGCAGTCGCCGACGCTCCATGCCTACTCCGCCGAAGCAGCTGCTACGGCTGCGAAGGCTGGAAGCTATGGCGACGGAGCGAGAACGCAGAGAGCGCAGAGTCTATTTGGATAGCCCCTATGACCTACGACCTACGACCTATGACCTTCTTGTCCTGAGTCGCAAGAGATCGGTTGCACCTGCCGAAGGCGGGCCATATAATCGGGCAGCAGAGTTGTTGATCCCGGGGCCATGTGGGGCCTCAAGGGCGGGACAAATTGCCCAATTTCGAATGCCGAATTTCGAATGCCGAATTTCGAATGTTGAAGTGGCCGCTCGCGGCTTAGCACCCGCCGTCGCCCTGTCCCTTTTGCCTCAAGATAAGTATGGGGTTGCCGGAACTCCTGTGTCCCCCGAACTCCAGTTTTGATTATGAGACGATGACATGAAACGATAACATATTATTACAACAGAGGTATCATTATGGCAAAACATTTCTTAACCATTCCTGGCAAGCCAAAACAGAAGCAAAAGGAACAAGAGTCAAAAAACAAGAGTTTCGGAATGGCTGCATGTGTGGGAATCGTTTGTTTGTTTTTGTGTTCCAATTATTCCCATGCAAGGAACATGATGTTTTGGGGAGCAGATCCTTTTCCCGTCGTTGGTGGTGATGGAAGAATGTATGTTTATCCCACCTCGACATGGGGCGTGGGTTACGGGCCAACAATGAATTGGAGAGTTTATTCAAGCGTTAATCTGGCTGACTGGACCGATCATGGCATCATTTTTAGCAACACAAAGTATGTGAACGGTTCAGGCCCCTTTTGCACTGCGCCTTGGACAACTAGCAAACTGCTCTGGGCTCCAACTGCTTGTTACAAGAATGGAAAGTATTACTTTTACTATTACATCAACAACTGTTTTGACTTTGTAAAACCACCGCCGGATGTATCTCCCTTCTGGGCCCAGTGTATCGGAGTAGCAAAGAGCTCGAACGGCGGGGGGCCGTATACGAATATCACGGAGAAGGGGCCGTTGGATATTCCGTTCGATTTCTTTCATGACCCCGACTTCTTCACCGATCCGGCGGGTGGCACGCAATACCTGTATGCCGGCAATGGGCCGGACGGGAGATATGTGACGATCGGTAAAGATATGGTTACAACATCAAAACTTCGTTATATGAAGATCGACCGCACCAATGTTGGTCATGAAGCAAACAGCGTTTTCTACAGGAAGGGGCACTATTACATGGTCTCTTCAGGTGGCGATATTCCTTATCACATGAGTTCATCTCCCGCGGGGCCCTGGAAGTACAAGTCTGTCATCATGCGTCTCGTCCAGCCGCCAGGAAAGGTTCAAGCGCATGGTGGTAGCAATCACACATCATGTGTCAAGTACAAGGATGCGTGGCTGATGTTCTATCATATTCACAATGCAAAATGGTATGGCGGTCGCTGGGTAGGTGCTGAATACATGCACTTCAATGAGGACGGAACCATCAAGCCGATGAAAAGAACTCGTGAAGGCGTGTATTATGGGGGCAGCGGCCACGGAACAACGGTTAACGATATCACCACTGGAACCGGCCAAAAACAGTTTCATTATGTTGGATCTGGCTGGAAGGCCGGAGCCACGGAAACGGGATGCTGGAACAATGATTTGCACTGGAATAGTACGCCTGGCGACTATTTTGATTTGGACTTCACGGGAATCCAGGTCAGGCTCTATGGAAGAAAGGCAAGCGGCTATGGAACGGCAACGGTATCGATTGACGGTGGACCTGAAACCCGTATAAGCTTCAATAATGCTTCGACCAAGAATCAATCGCTGATCTACACAAGCCCCTGGCTAAGCCCCGGGCCTCATACTCTAAAAGTCAAAGTATCGAACGGAACGATCTCGTCGGACTTTGTTGAGATTCTCACAAGCAAACCAAAGCCTGCACCAGTTCCACCGGCTGTAAGAAATGTGGCCTTGATCAAGTTTGATAGTGATGGGCCGGCGAAGATGAAGAAGAACCGTGTTCAGGTTACTGCTTCCAGTGAACGCCATTCTGTCGATTACACGGCGTTTAAAGCTTGTGATTGGACTCCAACTTCCAAATGGGTTTCCGGAGCGGGTGATCCTCAATGGATATCTGTAGATCTTGGATCACCCCATGCCATCAACAAAGTGGTACTCAGGTGGGACGCTGCATTTGCGAAGTCATACAAGATCCAGGTTTCACGTGATGGAACTAATTGGAAAGACGCTTATTCAACCACCAAGGGAGATGGTCGTGTTGATGACCTAAGCATTCCTAAAACGACTTCAAGATATTGGAGAATGTACGGTACCGAACAAGGCAACGGACACGGATACGCGCTCTGGGATTTCGAGATTTGGACCAGCGGTGAATCGCGCCGTTAGGGTAGGATGCTATCGGCCTGGGTCTGCCCCTGCCCAGGCCACGGCCCAGGACTGCCCCAGCCGGGGCCATTTTTTTCAGAATTCCGCGAGTGGACAACGACTGGACACAGATTTCACGGATTAGACTAGGAAGGTAGGGAGGGGAAATCGGTTGCACCCGGCCGGAGGGCGGGATATGATCGAGCCTGAATCTCAGGAAGAGGGGCAAGGGAGATTCTTGAGAGGCATGAACCAGCAGAAAGTAAAACAAATGCCAACATATGAATATAGATGCAACAACTGTAAGCATGAATTTGATACATTCCAGAGCATAGTTGCTAAACGTCTTAGAAAATGTCCTAAATGCAGTAAATTAACACTTAAGAGATTAATAAGTGGTGGTGGTGCAATTTTATTTAAGGGTAAAGGGTTTTACTCAACAGACTATCCTAGTAAATCTTATACAGATGGTCTTAAAAAAGAAAACGCCATTAAAGATGCTAAACAAGATAAAACTAAAGATGCTAAACAAGATACAACTAAAGATGCTAAACAAGATAAGCCTCCACATACTTAGCCCTATGCCCCAAGACATGAACAACCAGCAGACGAAAGGGACAAGGCATGACAGGCCACGGGCGAGCCAATGGTGGTGACAAAGGACCATTCCAGGCTCGTGGCCACGATGAGCAGGCTGCAGGAGACAATCGCCAAGCTGGGAGTGGTGCAGACAAAGACTCAAGATGAGATCTGTCGAAGAGAGCAGTTGGGACGGTAAACGCCGGAGTTGTATTGACGGGGGAAGTTGGGGTCAGGGGGGGAAGTTGGGGGGGAAGTTGGGGGGGAAGTTGGGGTCAGGGAAACGGGGTCAGGAGCCGTTTTTCTTGATACATAACTTTTCACCCGGGGGGAAGCAGCCAGTAGCCAGTGGCCAGTGGCCAGTAGTCAGGGCACAAACGAAACGCCAAGAGATAGGTATGGTGTCACCGGAACTCCCCCGAGCTGTCATTTCACTTCCCCGTCAGCCTAGCGTCAAGCTCGGCGGTGCGGCTTATTGGAGTCCGCTGAAGCCGTATTATCGCAGACTCTTCTTCGATATTGCCACTTCATTGTCAGTTTCAGGGTTCTTCGCAGATAGCCGTATATCACTGCCCTCTATAGCAAACGTGATCTCAATCTGCGGCGTACCCCGAGGGGCAGGATCTATACCAGTAACTTGATACACGCCAAGTGGAGTGTTGTCCTTCGCAAGTTTTGCGTTCCCACGAAACAGTCGAACGGTGATCTGCTCTTGGTTGTCGACAGCTGTGCTGAACAGTTCTGATACCTGGATGGGTGTCTTGCTCCCAGAGGGAATTACCGGGGTGAACACCCCTCCCAACGACTCTACCCCAAGAGATTGCACCATAACGCCCTTTGTGTTCACGATGGGCGAGGCCTGCTCAACCAAGATGCCCTTAACGCCCTTCTTTTGGCAACCAAGCAGGAGAACCATAGCCATAGGGAGTATTGTCGTGAGAGTCGAGAGTCTGCGCATGTCTATATCCCAAAGCGTGTCATAGTGAAACGATGCTCACTTTTCAACTCGGAACGACTCAAAGAACCGCTCAATGGCGGGGTCGTATTCGTGGGATGGGTCGACCATTGCCACAAGCGAATAGGCTCGCCCATCAAGAACGTAAGCCTCTCCAAACCAACAAAGGGTCATCCGTCCTTCTGAACGACGCCCATGCACTCTACGCGCCAGGCCCGCGGGCCTCTTTCGGTCTTCCCATTTCTCGATCTTCATTTTGGCACGGCGGCACGACCCGTTGAGCATATCCTCCTTTATCTGTCGGTCGGTCCTTCCAGCCCGGTACTTCTGCATGTTATCCACGACCATTACGCAAAACCAACCAAGTTTCGACTTCGCCTCATATGTCTTGTAGTCTCTGGGATCCATTGAGAACCCTAGTTCTGTCAGCTTCTTGTGCGTATCCTCTGAGTCGTCTTTAACTTCTGTGATTCCGATTCCTGGAAAATCGACCCGAAATCGTCCCTTCGAGTCTTTGTAGCGAGTCCAGTGTACTTGCGCCTTGGCTAGATCCTCGTTTAACACCCCCATGAACGTTCCCACAATGCTCAACGAAAGACCGCCGCCCACAATGACCAACAACCACAGCCAGCAAGGCCACTGCCAGGGTGACCAAGCTCCTGGCTGTGGGAGTGGTGCGGGCTGAGCCTCTGTCAGTTCCGACTGGCCCGCGTCAGTATTGCATGTGTCCTTCCCCATGCCGGCACCATAGCACAGTTGCCTTGCTTCGGCAACTTGTCCGCCGACTTGTCCGCCGTAGCTTTAGCGTAGGCAGAAGCCTCGGCGGAGGCGGATTGGAACACTGGCTACTGGCCACTGACTACTGGCTACTTTCGTTCTCCCCCGCCGGGGCCACTTTTTTCAGAATTCCCCGGGCGGACAACGACTGGACACAGATTTCACGGATTGGACCAGGAAGGCGGGGAGGGGAAGAAGAAGGGTTGCTCGCGGCCGGGCACAGGGCAGGCGACACGAAAGGGCAATAATTAAGTATGGTGTCCCCCGAATTCCCCCCCGAATTCCCGAATTCCCCCGGGGGAAGGGCAAGGCGGAACTCAAGTATTGTGTCCCCCGAACTCCCTTTGATCCCGACCACAGGCCGCGATAGGGACTCCTGTTTCAGTCACGAACCAACGCCAGTAAGTCAGCAGTGTGGCGAACTCTCTTCTTCCGATCACGCCATACAAAGTCGGACTTTGGGGTGAACAGGAACCTCTCCGCACTTCGCGCCGTCGCTCCATTGATGAGCGCTACAGTCTTCTCTGAGGCTGGGTTTGGTAACATGATCCCCTCGAAGCTTCCGACGAGTGCCATACGACGACTCAGCGGGAACAGCAGCAACGTCCCTGGCATAGCAAAACCAGCGTGCTGTGACGAGATGGACATAGGAGTCAGAGTCAGCGAAACAGGATTGTCCGAACAGATGAGATCCGGAGCATCCGGAGCAACCACAGTAATGTACCACCGCCTCCGCGAGAGATGGGACTGCATGGAACGGGAAGCATCAATCATTAGCCGCGGCAACCAATTCTGGCCCAAGTCAACGTCGATGGAGTATTCGCCACTCTCGACGAACTGCTTCATCTCCTCGTAACTTGCTTCTGGCACCTCGGTTCTCGCAGCCCTCACTCCGTCGTCGACCGCCTTCCATGACTCGGGCGTGGCAACGAGATCACGAATAAGCTGTCGGAGCAGGTCAGAACCGATATGCTTCGAGAAGGAGTTAAGCAAGGGAACACGCAGCGCCATCAGACCGACCATGTTGAGGAGCAATTCAAAGGGCTGGCCCTCCGGCAAGGTCTGTGTTTCGATAGTCTGTTGCAGAATGGGGGCGAACATGCCCTCTATCACAGATAGGATCTTCTCCAGAGACGCGGGATCGCCCCCATCTTTTAGTTCCACTCTGTATAGATCAGTCTGACGGGCAGATTTTTCGACGGTTGATTCCCACTGCCGCCCTGCCTTCTTGTCGAGAACCCACAGCTGTCCATCTCTCTTGCCATCGACGGCGAAACCTCGGAGATAAAACTGCGGGACGTAATGGTGCTTCCTTGGCATGGCCTTCATGGGTCTCATCATAGTAGGAATTCGAGGGATGTGATTGAATAACTTTTCACCCGGGCCGAAGGGGAAGACGCAGGCGTGGTTTTTTAGACAGTAACGATTGGCGCCAGAGGGTCTACTCTTGGTGGTGCAGCGCACAAACCGGAGTGGCCTCAGGCCGTGCGTTCGGGAATGCTCTTCAGATGCTCTACAACCCTGTGCACGTGCGTTGATGGGTTACACTTCCTCAGGTCTTCTCCGAAATGCTTTTCTCTCAGGACATCCTTTGCGTGCTTGATGGCCGTTTCAGTCTTGGGATAGAAAACCTGGAAAGCCTTCACGCTGTTCTTCTCGTAGCCCCCATAGTGCCGCTTTAAGGCGTCTCTAGCTGCCTTTGCACTTTGCATCAGCGCGCTCGTTCTTTGGAAATGCAACAGATACCAGTACTCAAAACACGGATTGCTCAGCGCAACTCGGAGTCCATTCGCTTTGGCTTTGTCAAGAGCCTGATCCAGGGATGAATGCGGAGGAATTTCCACGTCTACGATACACCACACTACATCATACTCGGTATGCCTTGGGCTGCATTTTGCATCTTGCTTTCTCGCGTCCCTCCTTTGCAGAGCAGCGTCTACAACGCTTATCGGTGCGCTGCCACATTCCTTTCCTTCGACTTCGACCTCCACGCTAGATAGCTTAAGCTCTTCGCGAAGTCCTTCGAAGTAATACGGTTCTGTCTTCTCTCCTTCACATACGATCAGGACGCATTCCCTGGGCCTGCGGAATGGGGGAGGACGACGAAGCGCCCTCAAGCTCCTTCCCTTGCGCGTCATTTGAGACCGAACCCCCTTAGCACTGGCAAAGCGCCGTACCGCCCTGAGAGATATCCCTTTTGCATTGCCTCTCCCTTCCTTGTCCTGTGCTCCTTGTAGTCATGGAGAGAGTACAACTTCGAGACCCCGTCCTTGTCCTTCTCCGTGAACCATATTTGGTCCCTCCTGAGTAACTCCGGATCCAGGAGCGTTGTATCGTGTGTGGTGAAGATGAGTTGGGCGCCGCTTTGGTTTCGTTTGGGATCATGGAAGAGCCTGACTAGTTCTCTGGTCAGGAGCGGATGGAGGCTGGCGTCTATCTCATCCAGGCAGACCAAGTATCCAAGTTCGAGGGCTTCAATCCAAGGGCCTGCTAACTGGAAGAGCCTTTGTGTTCCGTCTGACTCGGCATCTATGTCGAACGGAACGTTATGTCCCGTGGCCACGTTGCGGTGGAGCATCTTCACTTCAAACCCAAATTTGTCCTTAAGTCTCTCCAGGATAACCGGTCTCTGTGTCTCGGGGATTCCGTCAAGAATCGCGGTTGGGGTGGGCAGTTCGAGTTCTTTTACGCGGAGATCCCGTATTCCTAGGTCGGCATCTCGGAGCAGCCCGACGACCCTCTTCGTCACGATGTCGCGAACCTCACGGTCAAGTTGTGACGAGGTTAGAAGCATTGCTGTGACCGGACGTAGCTCCGTTCGGGTGCCTACCGTGCGCACTTGCTTCGCGAACCACTCGTAGACTGGCGTCAACTGCTCGTGATTGAATTGGGCTGCGACCGACAGGAACAATGCATTCGGACGTGTGTGTCTTGCCAGCGTGAGCTTATCGCCTCTGAAATACGATCCCCAGTCCCAGGTACTTTTTCCCGTCTTCCGATTGGTCTCCCTTTGGAACCATCTGCGGGGTCTCGAACCAGGGGCTGCGTACAGCCACTCCTTCTCAACGCGTTTACTGGTCAGAGCAAATCCATACTGGTAGCGAGTTCCCTCTAGCAGGAACGTTGCCTCTAGGGTTGTGGGCTTGCTAGATGATTTGGTATCAAGGAGGAATTGTGTTGGCGCGAAGGTCCGCGCGGTTTCTACGTCTGAGGAACCGACTATGACCCCCTGCATCCATTCAATTGCGTTGACCAAGGTGCTCTTCCCCGAGGCATTGGGGCCATACACGCCTGCGGTTCGGAGAATCCTAGGCGCGCCTGCGCTGGCAAGATTATCCGGCAGGTCAGCATCATTGCTGGCGACCAAGCTCAGCACCTGCTCGTCGCGAAAGCACCGGAAGTTCTCCATGCGGAATTCGACTAACATTTAACTCCTCATTCAAATATTCGGCATTTTATGCGGGTTTTCTGCAGAAATCAACAACAAATTAGCTCGCCGGAGGAATTTCTCCCTTTCACCCCGCCTTAGCCCTAGGCAGGAGCATCCAATGGCGGGGGAAAAACGACGGGAATGGGTACATTCAACTTTTCTGACCGTGGGGCTGCGCCCCAGATCATAGGTCACAGGGGAGGCAAGCGGGTACGCACTACGAATCCGGCGGATCCCGCGTGTTGGATACTTCCTGCTTGCCCTGAGCTACGTCGAAGGGCTCCTCCGCTTTATCTGACGCTGCCACGGCCGCGGGCTTGACCCAGTGGGCGTACTCATCGGCCTCATCCTCGTCAGCGGGGCCGCCGAGGGCACGGATCACCTCGGTCTTGAGCGGCTCGGGCAGGTCGGCCAGGCCGGGCCTGTCGGCCGGGTCCGGATGCCTGTGGGAATCATCTTCCGGGCTGAGGAACCGGTCGAGCAGGTCCTGGCGGGCGCGCAGGCCGACCCAGCCGTTGTCCTCCAGGCCGACCTTGATCTGCTTGGTCACGATCTGCACGCTCCACTTGCTGCCGAGCCTTCTGGCCTGGTCGCGGTATCGCCGCTGGGCTTCGTCGATCAGCGGCTGGAGCTCGGGGTGCGTGCGACCGGCCATGATGCGCCCCACGGTATCCCTGTGGACGCCGAGGCGCCGGGCGATCTGCGAAAGCGTCAACTGTCCACAGGCGATCAGCTCGACGGCGAGATAGCGGTCGAAGGGCACTTGGGCGGACTTCCGGGGCAGCGGCTCGCCGCTTTCGGTCTTAAGCCGCCCGCCGTTTTTCCAGGCCTCCTTGAGGGTTCGGCGCATAGCCGCGTTTATCCTGGGCTGAAGGTCGAGTCGCTCTTCGCCGCGGGCGATGCCACTGACGTGAGTAAAGCTCAGGCCGAGGCGTTTGGCGATCTGGCGGTCGGAAAGTTCACCCCTTCCGAGCAGTTCCACGATTTCGTCGTCATATTGTTTGTTCTTGCGCATGGGAGACACCAGTGGTTAGGGGTTAGGGGTTAGGTACTAGGTAATGGGTAGTAGGTCGTAGGAAATAGGGACCAGGCCCTTCGGGCCCCTAGGGGGGATTCGACACAGAGACTCAGAGGTCGCAGATCCGCCGTGGCGGAACGCAGAGGTATTCGTGATTATTGGTTTGAATTGATTCTTCTTATCTCGGCGCTCTCCCCTAGGGACAAGTCTGCGGCTCCCCTAGGGACAGGTCTGCGGTGAAAGATGCGGCAATCAATGGGCGCTCTCCCCCTCCGTATAACGTGTAGTTTTGACAGCGCCTTTGGGCCGAAAATGGCGATTTTCGCGCCCCGGCGCCCTGCCCTTCCCACCGGCCGCGTGGAAGCATTTGCCTCACAGCCACTTGCGCGAGGGGCCCTGGGCCAAAATTCTTTTCGAATTCTTGGCGGATAACATCCCTTCGGGAGATCATAGGTCGTAGGTCATACTTGTCCCCAGGGGAGGTCGAAGATCCGCCCCACCACGGCGGACGCAGACGCGTGGCGGAACGCAGAGGGAAGAACGGGTCTGAAACGAAACGACAACCACGGCCGACCCAGGGACTGGAGTCCCTGGGCTTGGCCTGCCTGTTACGCAAGCGGAAATTGGAAATGTATTCGCGCTCCTTGCCCTCCGTATAACGTGTAGTTTTCAGAAGTACTTTGGGCATAAAATTGCGATTTTCGCGCCCGGGCCCGCGTTCCCGCGCGATGGGTCGAGCGCAAGACCCCCTCATCCCTGAACTTGCAGCCTGATGGCCTGGACGAAAAAAAATTCAAATTATCGAGCTGTTCTCGCTGCTGCCCTATTCCAGCGGCCACGTGGCCGACAGAACCCAGGGCGCCGCGCGTTCGGTGACGAACTCCGGATGGGTGGCCGAGAAGTGCGGGCTCTCGCCAAGCCCGTCCATGGTCACGATCTCACGCTCATAAAGGGCCTTGTAGGCCTCCTGCTTTCTGATCGAGCTCGCACCGCCGGGGAATCTGAAGCCGTTCAGGCCGGCCGACGGGCCATGCCCGCCGTCAACGTTTCCCAGCAACGTCGTCACAATCCCCAGAAGGGCTACGTCGCGCGGGTTGTGGAAATTCACCATCCCATTCTTACAACTGCTCAGGGCCTTGGTCAGGTCGTAGCGGCTTGAGATGCTGGCCGACAGAAGGATCAGGCCGTCTATCTGGCTCCCGCCCGACTTGTCGGCCAGGCCTTCGGCAACAAAGACCGCCACGCCGCCCCCACCGCTGTGCCCCACAATGTGCACCGGGCGACCCGGGTAGTCCTCCTGATACCGGGCAATCCTGTTGGCGATGCCCAAGGCGGCCAGCCGGTTGCCAAGAAAGTCCACCTGGTTCAGCAACATCCCGGCCAGCGGGATCGGTCGGCCCCAATTCCAGACCACGATCGCGCGGTCCACCCCGCCGTTGACAAGGCCGGCCCGTATGCTGTAGCTCAACTCGCCCGCGCCCTCGATGCCGGGCAGGATCACCACAAGACCGTTGGCCTGGAGCTCGCTCTCGATACCATGGTCGCCGTTGCAGCCGGCCACGGCCAGGGCGGCCATCAGGATAGCAGCGGGAGATACCCACCAGCGATTTCCGGCCATGTTTAACCTCGAAATATGCGTGCCCCAACGCACGACCGCGGCGGAGGCCTTGGCCTCACGAGCTGATCCACGATAATGGTACACCGGCGGCGGCACACGGCCAACAGCCAATCCGCAACAAAGATGCGATTGCCCCTACGACCCGCTTGACAGCCGGACCGGTGGTGATACTATCGCAGCCACAGCCCCTTGCACAGACACGATGCCGGAAAGGAAAAGTCCATGAGATACATCGTTTTGATCATGATGTTGGCGGTAACGCAGCTCGGCTGCCTGAACGTGAAGTCCCGCCGCAGTGCGAACGCCCCGCCTCCGCCACCGCCCAAGGCCGGGCCGGAGAACCGCTCGCTTTCAGAGCTGGCCCCGCAGCAAACCGGGCCGAAGTCGACTGAACCACCCGCCAAAGCGCCGCTGCCTGAGCTATCGGCCCCCGCCAAACGGCCGACGCCCAGGCCAGCCCCCGCGTCAGGGGCGACCTACAAGATCGCCAAGGGCGATACCTACTGGTCCATCGCCCAGCGCATCTACGGCGACGGAAAGCTCTGGCCCCGGATTAAGCAGGCCAACCCGGGCGTCGACATGGACAGCCTCAAGGTCGGGCAGGTCATAAAGATTCCTTCGCAGTAAAGCCTCCGGGGCTCCGCGTCGTGGACCTGGAACTGGATACAGAAGTTCGGTACGTGAAGGGGGCCGGCCCGGTCCGCGCCGAGCAAATGGCCAAGCTGGGGATCCGGACAGTTGAGGATCTCCTGCTGTATTTTCCGCGCCGCCTCGATCTGCGCCGCCAGTGCCAGCCTATCGCCTCGCTGACGGGAGCGGAACAGACCGCCACCGTAGCCGGGGAGGTGCTGGCCGTAAAGGAACTCCGCTTCGGCAAACACCCCTTCTTTCAGGCGGAGATCGAAGATGAGACCGGCTCGGTCCTCGCCAAGTGGTTCCACGGAGGATACCTCCGCGACACAATCAAGCCCGGCCTGTACATCGGCGTCATGGGCAAGGTCGACGTCTATCGTGAATCGCTCCAGTTCGTCAATCCCAACTGGCAGACCATCTGGGACCCGGAGGGAACGGACCTGGATCGGGACGAGCTCCTGCCGGTTTACCCCGCCGGCGGCAAGCTCAGCAGCCGCATAATCGCCCAGATCATCAAGCAGGTCTTGCCGCTGGGACGCCGACTTATCCGCCCCTGGTTCCCGGCCCAATACCTGGCCAAGCGCGGTCTGCCGCCGCGGCCGGCCGCGGTCGAGGCGATGCACTACCCCGAGGACAGGCAGCAGTGGGCCGAGGCACGCCGCCGCATGGTCTACGACGAGTGCCTCCTGATGCAGCTGGGCATCGCGATGACCCGGATGCGTGAAATCAGCCGGCCGGCCCATCCGCTGCCCTGCACCGCGCAGATCGACGAGCGGATTCGCGGGCGATTCGGCTTCAAGCTTACCGGCGCACAGGACAAGGTTATAGCCGAGATCACGCGCGACCTTGCCCGCGAGAGGCCGATGAACCGCCTGCTCCAGGGCGACGTGGGCTGCGGCAAAACGGTAGTGGCCCTGTATGCCTGCCTGACGGCGGTGGCATGCGGCAAGCAGGCGGCGATCATGGCCCCGACCGAAATCCTCGCCGCTCAACACTTCAAGAAGGTCCAGGACTACCTGGCCGGCTCGCGCGTCCGCACGGCGCTGCTGGTCGGCGGGCAGAAGGCGGCCCTGCGGTCGGAAATCCTGGCCAAGCTCGCGGCCGGACAAACCAACATCGTTATTGGCACGCACGCACTTATCAGCGAGGGGGTGCGGTTCGCCAACCTGGCCATGGTCGTCGTCGACGAGCAGCACAAGTTTGGCGTAGAGCAGCGCACCAGCTTCCGGGGCAAGGGATTCGCCCCGCACTACCTGGTCATGACGGCCACTCCCATCCCCCGAACGCTCGCCATGACCGTATTCGGCAACCTGGATGTGTCCACAATCGACGCCCTGCCACCCGGGCGAGGCAAGACCACAACCCAATGCACAACCCACGACCACCTGGACGAAGTGCTGGACTTCGTACGCGACAGGCTCCGCGAAGGTCAGCAGGCATACTTCATCTATCCGCTGGTGAACCCATCGCCCCGGCTGGAGCTGACCGCCGCCGAGGACGCCTACCACCAGCTCGCCGAGGGCCCGCTCAGCGATTTCAACGTGGCCCTGGTCCACGGGCAGATGCCGGCCGCCCAGAAGGAGGCCGTAATGGCCGACTTCCGCAGCGGGAAGGTCAATGCGCTCGTCGCGTCTGTTGTGGTCGAAGTAGGTCTGGACGTACCGGCTGCCAACGTGATGGTGATAATGCACGCGGAGCGATTCGGCCTGGCCCAACTGCACCAGCTGCGCGGTCGGATCGGCCGCGGGGCGGCGGACGCCACGTGCATTCTCGTAGCCGCACCCAAGAACCCCACCGCCAAGCAGAGGCTGGCCGTCCTGGCGGACACGGATGACGGATTCAAGGTAGCGGAGGAGGACCTGCGCCTCCGCGGTCCCGGTGAGTTTTTCGGCACGCGCCAGCACGGCCTGCCCGAGCTGAAGGTGACCGACCTGATCAAGGACTTCGACCTGCTGCGCCTGACCCGGCGTGACGCCCAGGCCCTGATCGCCGAGGACCCCGGACTGAACGCCCCTGGCCATCAACAACTCCGGGCTGAAATGCTCAAGGCCTACGGGGGCAAGCTCGACCTGCTCGCAGGGGCGTGAGCCAATTTCCAATTCCCAACGACCAACGGTTGCGTTAGCATGTTCGTTGACCCAACAGGCGATAACTCGAAGGAATTATCCCGTGACACAACCACAGCGGGCGATCGGCGAACTGAAGTACGGCGACGACGGGCTCATCCCCGCCGTGGTCGTCGATGCCGAATCAAAGGCCGTCCTCATGGTCGCCTACATGAACGAGACCTCCCTGGCTGAGACCATCAGGACCGGCAAGACACATTTCTGGTCCCGCAGCCGGCAGAAGTACTGGATGAAGGGCGAGTCCTCCGGGCACGGCCAGCACGTCCGGGCCATCTACACCGACTGCGACAGCGACACGCTGCTGCTGGAGGTTACTCAGGACGGGGGCGCTTGCCACGACGGTTACTTTTCGTGTTTCTACCGCCGGCTCAACGATAAGGGCCGCTGGGACATCGTCGCGGACAAGGTCTTCGACCCCCGCGAAGTCTACAAGAACGGCCAATAGCCTGCTGATATCATTCCCGCGGGCAGCAATCGCATGAAAGAGCAGACCGTACCATCCGAAGGGCCGGCGCCGCGCAGTGATCGGGTTATTGCTGTGCTCAACGTGGCGCTGCCCGTCACGGCGGTCATCGCGGTGGCGGTCCTGCTGCTGGAGTACGGTTTTCGCGACCCGCTGCCGGTGAATCGCCTGTACCTGCACATTGCCGGGGCGGTCATCGTGGGGATATTCGTGCTGGATCGCATCGCCCGGCTGGTGCTTGCCCGGGCGAGGCTGGACTATCTGCGTGAAAATTGGATTGATTTCGCCCTGATTGTCGTGGGCCTGATTACTCTGGTAATCAGCACGCGGCTTGCGGGCCGGGTTCTGTCGGCCGGCCGGGTTCTGTCGGCCGGCCAACTCTACGTGGTCATCACCCAGGTCTACATTCTGATCTCGCTGATAATTCGCGGAGTGAACGTCAACCTCCGCTTCGCGGGCAGCGGCATTCATCCGACCTGGCTGCTCATAGGCAGCTTTGCGTTCCTGTCGCTGGCCGGTTCCGGCCTGCTCATGCTGCCAAAGGCCACCCCGCCCGGCAGCCACTTCTACTATACCGACGCGCTGTTCACCGCCATCAGCGCCACGTGCGTAACCGGCCTGGTGGTCCGCGACACCGGGGGCGACTTCACCCACTTCGGACAGGCCGTCATTCTCACCCTCATCCAGCTCGGAGGGCTGGGGATAATGCTGTTCGGAACCGCCCTGGCGATGCTCGTCGGGAAGGGCCTGTCACTGCGAAGCACAAACGCCCTCGGCCAGATGCTCGCAACCGACGCCCCGGGCCAACTCGCAAAGACCGCCGTTTTCATCGTCGTCGTCACCCTCATCTTCGAGACCGTCGGCGCCATCATGCTTTACCCCATGTTCGCAGCGGAACAGGCCGCCGGAAGCATCCTCACCACCGGTGAAGCTGTCTGGCAAAGCGTCTTTCACAGCATATCGAGCTTCTGCAACGCGGGGTTCTCTCTGTACAGGCGGAACATGATGGCCGGCGTTGGAGCCAACTGGCCCAGCCCGCTTCGCGGCCACTGGCAGATAATGGGTGTGATGGCTCCGTTGATTATCTTTGGTGGGCTGGGGTTTCCGGTCCTCCGCGACCTGGCCGGCTGGTCAAGGGCGTTTGTGCGGCGGTTGTTGAGCCGCGCCAAGACGTCCCTGACGCCGAGGCTGTCCCTGCACTCCAAGATAGTCCTGACCACCAGTGCGGCCCTGCTTGTCATCGGTGCGATTGTCCTGTTGCTGATCGGTCCGACACCCGGGCCTCGCAGGATAGCGAGCGTTACGGACGGGCATCCCACGAGGATTGACCCGACCACTTTTGACTTGGCCGCGACTGACCCCACCACGCAAAGCCAGGACTGGCGCGAGATGCACTGGTTGGATCGAGCATCGCACGCAATGTTTCAGTCGATCACCGCCAGAACCGCCGGCTTCAACACAATCGACATGAAAGAGCTGAGTGACGGCGGCAAGCTCTGGATGTGCTGGCTTATGATCGTAGGCGGCAGCCCCGCCAGCACGGCAGGCGGTATGAAGACCGTCACCTTCGCGCTGCTGATCGCCACAGCCTATTGCGTCCTGCGCCGGCGAAACGAGCTGGAGATCTTCAGACGCACAATCGCCACGGACCTGCTCAAGAAGGCCGCCACTGTCGCCATTTTGTATCTGGCCCTGCTTGGCACGATTACACTGCTTCTGTGCGTAGCCGTGCCTCGCGGGTACAGCTTTATCGACCTGTTCTTCGAGGCGTGCAGCACCTGCGGCACCGTGGGGCTTTCCACCGGGGTGACGGGCCCGGACACGGCACTGCAGGGTTTTGGGAAATACGTTATCATGGCCGGCATGTTCATCGGGCGGCTCGGGCCTCTGACGCTGCTTCTTGCCCTGACCAGCCGGATCAGGCACGTCAGCTATGCCTATCCCGCCGAGAACGTTACAATTGGGTGACGCTATGGATAAGTTCGCGGTAATAGGATTGGGCCTTTTCGGTACGGAACTGGCGACGCTGCTGGCCGACGCCGGCGCGGAAGTCATCGCCATCGATAAGGACCCTGAACTCGTCAAAGCCCTGCGCGACAAGGTGGCAGTGGCCGTCTGCCTCGACAGCGCGGATGAACAGGCACTGCTCTCACAGGGAATCGACAAGGTCGACGTCGCCATCGTGGGTATCGGCACCAGCTTCGAGGCAAGCGCGCTGACCACCGTCATCCTGAAACAGCTCGGCGTGCCCAGAGTAATAAGCCGCGCGACCTCACCGGTCCGAGCGAACATACTGGCAAGAATAGGTGCCGACAGCGTCATAAACCCCGAACACGAGTCCGCCGAGCGATGGTCCAGCCGCCTGTTGGCCCCGGCCGTCATGGAGCGATTCGCCGTGGCGGAGGGTCACAGCCTTGCCCAGATCATGGCGCCTGAGGCCTTCCACAATAAGACGCTGCAGGAACTGGACATCACCAAGAAGTACAAGGTCCTGGTGGTGGCCATCCGCCGCAAGGGCGCCGAAGTGGACGAGCAAGGCCAACCGACCAAGCGCGGGCCGCGGATCACCGCCCCCGGCTCCGGCACCACTATCCGGCCCGGCGACGTCCTTGTCATCATAGGCGAAGACGACGCCATCCACACCTTTCCCACGGACTGACAGCCTGTGGGAGAATTGCTACAGGAGGTGCGGCGGCGAAGATGTGCCGACTGTGGCCCCCGGCTGAAACGCACCAGCCTTATCCGGAATCGTCCACCAGCGTGCCCTGTTCGTCGTAGAGGTTGGGGTCTTTGCCCTGCTCGATCCAGGCCATCTTCCTGACTCGCCGTTCGTGACGCCCGCCCCCCTCAAACTCGGTCTCAAGCCACGACAGGACGATCCGCCTGATCAGCTCCTCGCCCAGGACATCGCTGGCTAGACACAGGATATTGGCGTCGTTGTGCTGGCGGGACATCTGGGCGGTCAACTCGTCGTGACAGAGGGCAGCCCGGACGCCGGGGATCTTGTTGGCGCAAATCGTCATGCCGATCCCGCTGCCGCAAACAGTAATCGCGCGATCGACCCTTTCTTCAGCGACGGCCTTGGCCGCCGGGTACGCCTTATCGGGGTAGTCGCAGCTCCTGGCGCTGTTGGTGCCCATATCGACCACCTCGTGGCCCTGCTCGGTGAGCAGAACGGCCACCATCTCCTTGACTGCGTGGCCACGATGATCCGCGGCAAGAGCGATCTTCATATTGCTTCCTTTTCTAAATACTCTCTCAAAGCCCGCTCTACCTGGCGGGCACTTCGGCGGCAGGCCTCCACGCCCCCGCCGATCGGATCCGGCACCTGCGCCGCCTCGTCCACGCGGCGCACCTTGCCAGAGGCCGACGGGACCAGCCGCAGCACCTCGGACACATGCACATCCGACATACAGAATACCATGTCCGCCGAGTTTATCAACTCGCTAGTTATTCTTTGGCTCCGGTGGTCGCCAATATCCACCCCGAGCTCCGCGGCAGCCTGCAACGCCTCCCCACTTGCCCTGCCGCCGTCAGCGGCAAACGCACCGGCCGACAAAAGCTCATACCCCCTGCAAATGAGCTCACCGACCTTGCATCCCAGCCTCTCGGCAAGCAGCTTCCGGGCCAGGCCCTGAGCCATCGGGCTGCGGCAAGTGTTACCCGTACACACAAACAACCACATCACTCGCAGAAGCTCCCCAATCATGCGAGCATCGCAAACACCCTCTCGCACAATCTGCCATCCTGTGCGGTCAAAGCGCACTATGGTGCTGTCCTTGCCGTAGCGCGTCGGCCCGCCGTCTATAAGCAGGTCAATCCGCCCGTCCAGCTCCGCCATCACTTCGTCAGCCGTCCATGGCGGCTGACCGCCAGCGGCGTTCGCGCTCGTTGCAACAACCGGTTCGCCCACCCCTGCCAACGTAGCCTGCGCCACCGGTGAATCCGGGCACCTCAGGCCTATCATATCCTCGGAGCACAGAATCCCGTGAAGCCCGGCCTTCTCCAGGGCGACCTCGGCAAGTGTGCCCCCCGTGGGCAGGATGATCGTCACCGGCCCCGGCCAGGCACGGGAAATAAGCCGCTGGGCCCGCGAGGGCGGATCGGCTACGTATCGGTCGACATCGGTGGCCGTGCCAAGATGCACGCTGAAGGGCTTCTCAGGCCGCGATTTCAGTTGGCGCAGGCGGTCCATGGCCCCGGCGTTTGTCGCCAGCGCAGCCACGCCATAGACGGTTTCGGTGGGAAAGCCGACGAGTTTTCCAGCCAGGATCGCCTCAGCACCCTCGGCGGCGGCACGGGCCGCTTCGGCATCGCTGCTATGTGTGATTACACGGGTGGATATGCTGCCGGTCATGGGCCTTTGAGTTTCTTGGCTGCTTCGGCGGACAGCGACGACTCGGGATACAAGTCCACAACGCGTTCCAGCGCGTCGACGGCCAGCTTCTTCTTGCCCAGCTTGCCGTATGCATCCGCCGCAATCATCAACAGGTCTGCGCCGTAGTTCGATTTCTGGTTGACCAAGACGAGTATCTCAGCCTCTCGCGCAGCCGCGGCGTACTGCTTGCGGGCCATGCTCAGCCTGACTTGAAGAAGGCTCCAGTAACCCTCGAGTTTGTCCAGCGGGAACGCCCTCTCCCACCGCTTGAGATAATCCTCGGCGTCGGCATAAGATTTCTGCCTGATGTAGTTCTCGACGTGCAAGGCCAGGTCGCCCTTGCGAAGCACGGCCTCGGTGGGCTTTCGCACGGGGGCCTTGATCTTGGCGTAGGCGGTCTTGGCCTCGTCGTATTTTCCGCGGGCACGCCACACGTCGCCGATGCCCAATCTTGCATCCTGGATGCCCGGGGCCTTTGAAACCTTCTGGTAGCTGGTGATCACGTGTGTGAACAGTTTCATCGCTGCGTCTACATTGCCAAGCCGATCGATCTGGACCCTGCCGGCCCGGCACAGAAGCTCAACATGCGCGTCGGGGTTGTCGGTCATCTTTGTTCCCCTCAGCAGCGCCTTGATAGCCGCGGTCGGCTGCGAGCGGGCTACCAGCGTGTCGGCATAAAGAGGAATAATCGCCTTTATTTCGGCTGGTTCTGCCTTGTCACGCTTGATGAACGCCGTTCCGGCCCGCAGGATGCCGTCGGTTGCGCCGGTGCGTTCGAACAGTTGTACGGCCTCGGCCAGCAGGTCGGCCCTGAGCGCCTGGAAGTCGTATCCGGCCACGATACTGCCGTAACCCTTGATGCTGTCGAGGCGCCTGTCGGTAACCCGATCCCACATGCGGTTGACATAGATCCGGTTGGTGCGTTTCAACAGTCCGATGCGAGTTCGGCTTGCCAGGGTAACGGTATACATGCCTGGCTTGAGATAGATGTGCTGCACCTTCGTTTTGTCCGAGGTGTCCCCGTCGCCGAAGTCCCACTTCCAGTTCAGCCTGGTCACCCCCTTGCCGACGATCGTGGCCTCGAAGTCGTATCGCTGGTAGTACCGGTTGTTCATGAACGACTCGCCGGCGTGCACGGGGACAAAGTCGATATCGATGGCAGTAGCGTACTTCTTCATCGGCCCGAGCGTGGCGGTCGTCACCGTGGTGAAAAGATCCGCGGGAAAAACGCGAAAGTACTGCTGTCCCGGCCCGCGCCAAGCCACCATCGTGGTGGGATTGCCGCCCGTACTGACATGGTGAAGCGTCATCTTGTGAAGCCCCACCGACAGGGCCACCTTGCCGCCGCGCTGTATCCGCCGCTGCGGGGCGCGATTGAGCCCCCCGCCCGCCGAGTGCACCAGCTTGTCGTCGATATGCAGGAACGACGCGCCCTGGGCAGTGCAGGCCATTTCATAGGTCGCGGCTTTTCTGCACACGAACCACCCGGTGAGGACGCTGACGATACGGTCCTGAGGCCCGAAGGGGTTGTAGCCGAAGAACATACCCCGGCGAAAACCCCTGCCCAGAAGTTTGTTGGCCTTCTTAAGGACGTTCTGGGCCTGCGAAAAGTTCCTGGCCTCCCCGCCGGGATACTCCCACGTCTCCTGGAGCATGCCTCTCTGCATGTTCAGCTTCTTTGGGGTGGACGGCTTCTCGCTGCCGAAATAGACCTGGTAGTTGGTGCTCCGAGGGAAAATGGCAAAGGCTATGCGCACCTGATCGCCCGGGCCCACCATCAGAACGCGGGAGGCTACCTCGCGCCCTGCGCTGGTGACCACGCGGAAGTCTTTGCCGTCCTTCGAGCCGAAACCACCCGTGGGCATCGTGACCACCGCGACCTCATCGCCGGGCAGACCCGTCGGCTTCACCTCGGGTATGGTTACGTCGCGGCGATAGCGATAGCCCAGGTTCCACCAGCCCGCGGCCTCGGCCACGGCGCAGCCGGCCAGAAGAACCACCAGAACCACGCCAAATCGCAATGCACTCTTGCCGCTGCTCATACGCACGCGGAATTCTACCATGTAAAAGCCCGCGCGAAACGGTTAAATTGCAGGGGCCCGTGAGAGATGAAGCGGACAATCCGGCCGGCGGCGCCCGGCGTTTCCAAGGCGTCATTTTCGACATGGACGGCACGGTAATCGAGCCACTGCTGGACTTTGCGGCCATCAGGGCCACGCTCAATATCCCCGCCGATGCCGGCATTCTCGAGGATATCGAGGCCATGGAGCCCGGGCGCGCGGACCAGGCCAGACGATGGCTCGAAGACCAGGAGCTGTCTGCCGCCCGGCGAGCCGAGCTTACGCCGGGAGCGGGCGAGACCCTTCGCGCGATCCGCGCGGCCGGCCTCAAGACCGCCCTGCTGACGCGCAACACCCGCGCCGCAATGCAGACCGTGCTTGACAGGTACCCCCAGCTGCAATTCGACCTGACCTGGTCGCGCGAGAACGGCCCGATCAAGCCCGAGCCGGACGGGATAGTCCGCGCCTGTGCGCGGCTGGGCATCGAGGCGAAGCACACCGCATGCGTCGGTGATTTTCTCTACGATATTGTCGCGGCCGGACGCGCCGGAGCTGTCAGCGTATTGTTTGCGCCGAGCGGACCGCCGGCATTCGCAGACGACGCCGATTACGTTATTACGAACCTTGGCGACCTGCCGGGCATTCTGGGGATCTAGATGACCTGCCTTCCGCTTGCGAACATACTGCACCACAAGCTCCGCAGCGTACTGTGTGCGTTTGGAATCGGCATCGGCATATGCATGCTGATCACGCTCAGCGGGTTGGCCCGGGGCACGCTTTATGAGATAGCCGAACGGTGGGAGTCGGTGGACGCGGACCTTATCGTTTTCCCGCGCGGCTGGGGCGACAACGCCGCAACCAAGTCCGGCAGCGGGCTGTCCGACAAAAACGCCGGGCTCATTCTCAGCCAGAACGCGAACCTCGTCGAACGTGTGGTGCCTGTATTCACGTGGCACGTTCGTTTCGGCGGGCAGGACCAGATGGTAGCGGGAGTCGATCCGGCGCATTTCCGGACCCTTACCAAGGGTAGAAGGCCCGACCCGGGCAGGCTGTTCGACCCCCAGGGCAAGTTCGCCGCCTGGATCGAGCGGGAGATTCTAGCCGGCACCGCCGGGGACGAACCGTTCGATCCCACCGAGGCGGACCTTTCAGACCCCGAGCACAACGGCCTCGAAATTGTCATCGACCGGCGCCTGGCAAAGGCAGAGGGATACGAGTTGGGCACCACGGTTTTCGCGGCGAACCATCACTGGACGGTGGTGGGGATTGTTCCTGAAGGCGTGATGACGCGCGTGTTCATGCCCCGCCGCACGGCGCAGTTCCTTTTCGGCGGCGGCATCCGCAAGAGCACGCTGATGTTCGTCAAGCTGCGGGCAGGCGTGGACGTCGGCCGGGCAACCGAGGCGATCCACAAGACGACCGATCAGGACGTGGTGCCACTGGGCAACTACCGCGGCATGCTGGTCGGGAAATTCGGCATCATGCTGGCCTACGTGGACACGGTGAACGTCATCGCGCTGGTAATCGCGTTCCTGTTCACGATGATCACGCTGTACACCATGGTGCTCCAGCAGACGCGCGAGATCGCCATTCTCAAGTCCTGCGGCGCGTCGGGTGCCTTTATCCTCAGACAGGTGATGGGCGAGTCGATGCTGCTGACGGCGGGCGGGCTGATCGTGGGAATCGCCATGAGCTTCCTGGCCGCATGGCTCATCGTACTGTTCATGCCGCTCAAGACCGTCACCATCACCTGGCAGTGGATCGCGATTGCAGCAGCGGCGGCGGCGGCCGGGGCGTCCGTCAGCGCCCTGTACCCGGCTTGGCGGGCGGCAAAGGTGGACATGGTTGAGGCGCTGATGTTCGAGTAGCTACAACGGCAAAGACAAGTGGCTGGCAACGATAACATCCTGGTGGCAACCGGCCTGCACAAGTCCTTCGGCAAGGGCCGGGCGGCAACGCACGTGCTTCGCGGATTGGATATCTCCGTGGGGCGCGGCGAGTTCCTGGCGGTAATGGGACCCAGCGGGTGCGGCAAGAGCACTCTGCTGCACGTGCTTGGGCTTATGACTCCGCCGGATGCGGGCACGACGATGCTGGACGGGCGACTGGCCGGCAAGGACCGCGCCGGACGCACCGCACTGCGCCGAACGCACATAGGCTTCGTCTTCCAGCGTTTCAACCTGCTTGGCGTTCTTAGCGCCGCGGACAATGTGGCCGTCTCGCTTCGCGTTCGCGGGCTCGAAGGCAGCGACCGGGTCGCCCAACTGTTCGAGGCCCTGGGCGTGTCGCACGTGGCAAACCGCAAGCCCTCACAGATGTCGATCGGCGAGCAGCAGCGAGTAGCCGTCGTCCGCGCGCTTGCCCACAGCCCGAGCATTCTGCTGGCGGATGAGCCCACGGGAAATCTCGACTCCGACAATTCCGCCGCCCTGCTGGAGCTTTTTCGCACTATCAATCGCCAAGAGAATCAGACGATAGTCATGATAACGCACTCGGCCGAGGCCGCCGCCTATGCCGACCGCATCGTCCAGATGAAAGATGGCAGAATCATCGACAACAGTTGAGTCCCCGGCCGCACCGCAGCATCCGCCGGACAGTGTTTCGGTCGGGCGGTGGTTTGCATTCTACGCCCTGTGCCTGGTCTGCGCGGGCGTGGCGCTGGCGGTGCTTATCTCCCGGCAGGAATGGTCGTGGTCTGCGTGGCGGGCGGACTTTCGGGGCCAACTGGAGGCAACCAGCCCCGCCATCAAGCTCATAATCTTCGCCGTGTATATCTCGCTGTGCTGCACGTTTCTGCCGATGCCCGCAAACTGGGTGGTTGCTGCGATAGCCATGCAGGATACCGCGGTATGCCCCGGTGCAGCAGCCACAACACTGGTGGTGGCCGTCGTGGGCGGCGTCGCGTCATCCATTGCCAATCTCAACGACTACCATCTGTTCACACTGCTGCTTCGCCACCGCAAGGTAGCCAGGGTCCGCAATACCCGCCTCTACGGCGCCTCAGCCAGGTGGTTCGCCAAGTCGCCCTTTACGATCCTGGTCATCTTCAACATCATCCCCATCCCCGTGGACGTGATCCGCATGCTGGCAACGACCTATCGATATCCCCGGCCCCGCTTTGCGCTGGCTAACTTCATCGGCAGATTCATTCGCTACGGAGTGATCGCTTACGTAACCTACCGGTTGGGAAAGCAGGGATGGGTCGCGCCGGTGGCTCTGCTGGCCCTTGCCGCCGTCCTGGTGGCTGCAAGGATTATCTCTTCCGCCCTGAAGAAACTTCGCGCCCGGCGAGCCGCGCGTCTCTTATCGCAGGCCGCCGCACAGGAGTAAACAGATATGACACGATTGACCTTGATACTCACTGTCGTGCTAACCGCCCTGCCGGGGGCATGCGGGCCCAAGCCCCCACCTTCAATAGCGGCCACCACCAAACCCGCCACCGGCGCCGCCGACCCCAGCGCCCGCATCCGCAAGCTGCTGGTCCAACAGGAAGAGGCCGGCCGCAAGTACCCCGCCATCCGCGCCGACGTCGACTTCGAGGTAGTTAACCCCAAGCTCGGCGACAGCGAGACACGTACGGGCTGGATCGCTTACCATCGCGGCAACGAGAAGGAGTCAGCCAAGTTCCGCGTGCACTTTGACACACTCCGCCAGGGCAAAGGCAGGACCGTGAAGGACCAGTTGGATTACGCCTTCGACGGACGCTGGCTTACGGTGGTCAAGCACCGCATCAAGCAGATAACCCGCTACGAGATGGTCCCCAAGGGCGAAAAGGGCCAGTCGCTGAGGCTCGGCAAGGGGCCCTTCCCGCTGCCATTCGGGCAGGAGGTCGACGACGTCATGAAATTCTTTGTGCCGACCACCCGCGATCTGCGCGACGGCGAACCCAAGGACACCGACTACCTGAAGCTGGTTCCCCGCCCGGAGTATCTCGACAGCATGAACTTCACCCGGCTGGAGATGTGGCTCAGCCGCAAACGCTTCCTGCCGGTAAAGATCATCTCACGCGATAAGAGCAAGAACATAACAACGGTTACCTTGAAGAACATCAAGACGCCCAAGAGTTTTCCGGACAAGATGTTCCTCTTGCCTCGCAAGGCCGGCTGGACCTACACGGTAAAGCCCCTGGATCCCACGGAAAGCGAATAGCACTCGGCCGAGGGACAATTGACGCACGGACGCCCCTGCGGTTTAATGCCTCCCATGACCAACCAGGACAACGCCGGGAAGCTGAAACTGGGCGTATTGCTCAGCGGCGGCGGGCGGACGCTGCTTAATATCGATGAGCACATCGCGGCGGGCAAACTGGCGGCCGAGGTGGCCGTGGTCATAGCATCACGCCAGTGCAAGGGCATTGGGCGGAGCAAGGACGCCGGCCACGACGTCCACCTCGTGCCGTACAAGCAGATGCCCGACACGGAAACCTACTCGGCCGAAATCTGCAAGATCCTCGATGCCGCCCAGGTGGACCTGGTCATTCAGGCGGGCTTCCTGTCGCTGTGGCATATCCCCGAACACTACGCCGGGCGCGTGATGAACATTCATCCCGCCCTGCTGCCCAGCTTCGGCGGGCACGGGATGTACGGGCACCACGTTCACGAGGGCGTGCTGGCCGCCGGCTGCAAGGTCTCCGGCTGCACCGTGCATTTCGTGACCAACGAATACGACCGCGGCCCGATCATCGTGCAAAAGACCGTGCCGATATGCGAAGCCGACGACGCGGACAGCCTCGCCGCCCGCGTGTTCGAACAGGAATGCATCGCCTACCCCGAGGCGATCGGCCTGTTCGCCGAGGGCCGGCTCCATATCGACGGGGATATTGCCCAGGTAAGCTGAGCGAGCCGAGGCGGTCGGCTTGTTCCCGGCCACTTGTCCTGAGCTTACTCACCCCTTGGCAAACACTTATTAGTGCACGATAATCAGCGGCATGGATGCCACGGGTTCCGCAGGGGTCATGACGCCTGCCCAGTTCATTGCGAAGTGGTCGCCGGTGACGCTCTCCGAGCGTGCGGCCAGCAGGTACGCATCATCCATCACGAACGAGGCGAACCGCACTGGACTGGGGCAGGCTGAAGAAGCCCAAGGTGAGCCCGAGGTTTGACAAATATGACCCTCGCAACACAGTCAAGCTGGTGCTCACGGACCAGGCCGTCTATCTGGCCCGCACGGTACAGGTAAGGGCATATGACGCAAAGGACGGCCGCCTGCTCTGGGAAGGTAAGACCCAGAACGCTTTCTTTACATCGCCCGACCTGTTTGTTACCGGCGGCGCGGCCAAGGCAATTCTGCCGGGATTCGCAAGCTCTTCTGCTAGCGTGACGTGCATCCGCTTTCGCAGCACGACGGTGCCGAAGGACGGCCTTGGCAAGGATAACGGCCGCCTCGCGTCGCCGCGAGGCAGCTGGCATTCCACGGTGGGCGCTGTCTTCGCACATCGGATCGTCTCCAACGCACGCCAAATACGGCGTGTGTTGGGTTATGTATGCCGTGCGAGATAGCTTTGTCCGCAGGGCACTGAAGCAGTTGAGCAGAGCTGGTTCTGAACTGCCCGAAAGCGTGCTCGCGGGCACTGAGCTGCGCCGGCACTTCCAGCAGCGACATCGGGGCCAACCGCCCTTCGGAACTTTCTTGACCAAGAGCACCTTGAACCGGTATTCTCCCTGTCAGTGTGGTGGTCCTGGACAGGCCTGCGAGCAGACCCCAAGGGAACCCCGTGGCTGGACGAGGGGCGACCCCCCGGAAATGGCGCATTCGCATCTGCCCATCGTGTGCAACTAGGAGCATTCAGCATGACCAATCACGTCGATGAAAGATCCTTCAGCCTGCAGAGCCGAATCGATCTACCCAGGGATACCGCCGTGTTCATTACGAACGGGGCGACCGTAGCTTGCAGTCCGTCAATCGCTCGATGGATGGTTCTGACTCATCCTGCTGGGCGAAACACCTTGGATCTCCTGAAGCAAGGCCGCACCTTGGAGGAAGTTCTACAAGCGGCAACGGCCAAGTTTGGACAGGAAGACGCTCGTGCTGCTCTGGAAGAGGTGCTTGCGGAGGTTCTGGACAAAGGCTTCGAGGCTGGCTCTCCCGTTCAGCCAGATCTCACTCCCTCTCCGTACGTCACTATCTCGCTGAACGTCACGAATGCATGCAACCTGCGGTGCATCACATGTTACCGTTTCAGTGGTCAGAGAGATGATCAAGAGATGGGCGACGAGAACTGGTTCAGAATCCTTCAACAGCACAGCAACATGGGGGGAAAGGTCGTCAAGATCGCTGGTGGCGAGCCGCTTTGTCGCGGCCGCGAGTTTGTGTGCCAGGCGATAGGCCAGGCCAAGACACTTGGCATGAAGACTCTTCTACTGAGCAACGGCACGCTGATAGATGAAGAGACCGCCAAGGAACTGGGACGAGCCGGGCTTGACAGAATGCAGATCAGCCTCGACGGACCAGACCCACGAAGCAACGACAGAATCCGCGGAAAGGGTGTTTTCGACAAGGTCATCACGGCTCTTGAGCGCCTGTGTCGCTGCACTGCGATAGATTTGTACCTCGCAATTCTGCCTGTGCCGGACCTCTCTCTCGATGCGTTACTGACGCGAGGCCGTGAGTTCGCGGATCAGCTACGTGACCAATTCGGCGGGCGCGTGACCATCTCTGTATCACAGGGCATGCTTGAAGGCCGTGAAGTACACCACGACGAGTCTCTGCCCTTCGTCCTCTCCTGTCGACAGATACAGAACACGATGGCGGGGCCAGACACGACTGCCGGTCATGATCTATGGCAGTGGGAACCAGGTCGGAGGAACCTCTCTTGCGGGTACGGCCGCACACTGGGTGTCGATCCCGACGGTTCTGTTCGGGCCTGTGCAGGTGGCGAAGTTGTTGGGAATGCCCAACATGAGCCACTCGACGCTATCATCCGCAAGCTGGAGACCGCAGCTCTCGCATACACCGTTGACCAGGTTGAGGGATGTCGGGAGTGTGCGCTGCGGTATATCTGCGGGGGGCCATGCCGTGTCCGCCCAGAGGCCTGCCCAGATGAGAGGAAGCAAGACGTCCTCGAACGTTTGGTCGCGACCAATCGCCTTCGATACGATCGTCCAACCGATGGCAGATAAACACTTCACAAACGTGGCCCAGGCACCAGAGATACTGGAGATGACCAGAGCTCTTATGCTTGCTCGCGAGGATGTTCATCGTTGGGTTCGCTGGCTTGGAGTTCCCGATGATGGCTCAGCCTTCATGTTAGCTGATGTGGCCGGTGGAACGGGAGCCGTTTCCCGATGGCTTCTCCATGCTGCACCGGGGTTGCGCGGCATCGTAGTCGACCTAGATCGGGATCTGATTCGGGCTGGCGAAGAAAGGGCTAGAACTGAAGGGCTTGATGGGCGTTTGGACTTTCTCGAGGCAGACTGCGCTTCTCTGCCCCTCTCCGACAAGAGCGTTGACGTTGCCTTTGTCCACGGCGCATTGCAGGTCCTGAAAGAGGGACGACGCACAGTCCATGAACTTGTACGAATCGCTCGAAAGAGAGTCGTCCTGTTCTGGGCGGACACGGACTTCGTGAGTCCACGAGCGCGCGCCGCACAGCCGGCTGCTTCAGGCATGCCCAGCGATCTAGATCAGATGGCTGAGCGTGTCGCCGGAGAACTGGCATGTGCTCCACGCCAAAGTGACCTGTCACTCGATGAGTTGCCTCACGTAATGACAGAAGCTGGGCTGGTGCGATTGTCCGTTCACGGTTTCATGGCCATAGTTGACCCCGACGACCTTCTGCACGACGCCTATGTGACATTCCGCAAGAAGGAATGCGAGGCATTGGAGAGACTCTTGCAGCGAGAATCGCCTGGAATCTCGGACGGAGCGACCTCTAAGCAAGCCATCGCCCAATGCCGCTCCAGGCGTGACCACCTCATCCAGGACCATGCTAACGGTGATCGGCGATACCATTGGGACGGTGGTCCTGTTGTGGTCTGGGTGGGTGATGTTCCGCCGGGATAGGGGCAACAGGAATGAGGAATCTCATGATCCCGGGTGCCGTTATCGCTATGGTAGCTCTGCATGTTGCTGTCCGCTTGGGACCAGTCCTGCCGTGGCCGTGGCGAGTGGCCGCCGTCGTCCCTTTGGGCTTGGGAACTGTTCTGAATGTGCTTGCAGCCAAATCGTTCGCCCGGCATGGCGTATCAGTGACGCCGTTTCGGGAATCGGCAGCCCTGGTTGTTGACGGGATATATGGTATCAGCCGGAATCCCATGTATCTCGGAATCGTCCTTGTGCTGATTGGAACCGCAACTGCGATGGGATCTCCTGCCCCGTGGTTAGTCATACCCGCGTTAACTGTGGGTATCGACATCGGTCTCATCCGGCCCGAGGAAAGGCTGCTCCAGCATAGCTTCGGGGAGGCCTACAGCCGGTATACGCGACGTGTCCATCGGTGGCTCTGATGGACACGGGTAAGCTTGAGGAGCGCCCCCCCCATCTGCCGTCCGTGGCACATTCCGATCATGGACTAACAGGATGATACTCGGGATAGCCAGTGTGCTTGCCACGGCTTCCCCAACGAATAGGACAGGCCACCCCAACTCTAGGAGCAGCCCGCCGACCACGCCTCCCATGGCACTGCCAATCTGACCAAATGCCATGATCGTGGCGAACTGCGTGCAGCCCTCTTCCTTGCGGCACAGGCCCATGAAGATACCGTAGAGGGCGGCGAACAAGAAGGATCCCGCTGTAGCGCGAACGGCGATGCAGACCCCGGTTGTCAGAAGAGAAAGATGCGACTCTGTTATGACCAAGACGGCCAGCGAGGATTCAGCGAGAATCACCACACCCACTCCGATGAGAACGGATCGTTTTCGGCCTATCTTGTCAGCAAAGCCGGCGGCAGCGGCACTGCCTACCAACGCAGCGGTCACAGCGAACACCGAGATGAAGCTCCCGACGTACTCCTCTTCCAGGCCCAGCCGATTCTTCAGGAGCAACGGCACGAAACCGGCCGCGAGTCCAGTGGCCCCGATGATGAGCATGACAATCAGACCCTTGCGTACGCTCTTGTCCCGGAACGTCGAGACAAGGACGCGGAAGTAGCTCTCCTGAGGGACCGAAGTTCCTCGGCTTGGGCCAACCAGCACGGTACCCCCAAGCGCTAGGGCTGCCACGACGCCTATAGAGCCAAACGCAACAGATGCCAGACCCTTTGCCACGAACCAGGAGGCCAAACTCCCTCCCAGCGCGCCGCCTGCGGTTATTCCAGCGCCCATAACAGCGTTCACCTGAGCTCGCTCCCCCGGTAACACGGTACTGATCGCCAGCCCGTCCGTAGCCGTATCCTGCAACGCGCATAGGGCGGAGTAGAAGAAAGCGCCGATGACGACAAGAACCCACAATGGCACACCGGCGATTGACAAGAGAATAACGATCCCGGCCAAAACCACCATGCATCCTTGAGCGAGCTTCATCCAGACCACCTTCCGCCAATAGCGATCCACAAACGGAGCAACCAACGGCTTTGCGAGCAGCGGCATCATTGCAAAAGCCATACCCAAGCCGATCCAAGTGCTCGAAATCCCAGCGGTATCGCAGACCAGAGGCAGAGCTATGATTAGCAGGCCCAAGGGATAGCCTTGCGCGAAATACAACGCCGCGAAGCCCAACATACGGACCCATCTCTTGGGGTACGGGCCAGGACTTGATGCGACTGCGGTCATGTCATGATCTTCCTGTTGCATCCGAAGGCGAATGCGCGGACGCTGTGGATGCGTCATGTGCCCGTGCAATCTGAACGGGGATACAGACCCTGGTTAGCACCTCACTACCTCGCCGAAGCCTTCTTCTTCTCTTCGACATATACATTAAGCATCCTGCGATGTAAAAGGAGGACCTCGTTATCGTCCATCTCAGTCATGTTAGCTGCAAGCACATAGTCTGAAGCCGACTGTGCTCGCAGAGCAAAGTACCGCTGGAAAAAACCCATGTGGTCTACGATCATGCCATGGGACAGCAAGTGATCGTAAAGCCTCGAGCCGGGGAAGGGAGTTGTGAGCGAGAACCCGCATTCAACAAGCGGATTGAGGCATACGACCTCCTGGATAGTTCTCAGCGTTGCCTCAACATCTGAGCGTGTTTCTGTAAGCTGTCCAAGCATGAACATCACTGCAGGGATGATCCCTGCTTTGCGGAGTCGCACGATACCCCGCAAGGCTGTGCATACGTCAAAGTCCTTACCGATCAAGCTCAGAATCCTATCCGACCCCGACTCAAAGCCCAAGCCAATCGTCCGGCATCCCGTCGCGGCCAGTTGCTCCAGTGTGTCGTCGTCGATCCGATCCAGCGTGCCGAATGTTGCTGACACGATGTAGGAGGTCTGGCGATCCATGGCAGACAGCGAGGCGACTAGTTCGCGAGCCCGCCGCACCGTAGGCAAGGCTAGGTCGTCGACGAAGCACAACATGTTCGCATCATACTCAGCCAGCACCTCAGCCGCTTCGCGCATGACCAGAGACAGCGGCCGGTAGCGCGTTCGGCTGTGATGGTAGCAGAAGTTGCAGTCCAGGGGACAGCCGCGAACGCTGTGCACGAAAATTGGCTTGTCATCTGCGCGCCAGATTCCGCGACCGTCTTCTTCCGCAAGATGTCGGCCGGCATGCAACCAATGGTCCTTGGGCACGAGGTCGTAGGGGACCCGAGGAAGGTCGGCAAGATCCTCGATGATCCCTCCTGGCCCAGTAGTTGAAACACGATTGCCCTCGCGTATGGCTAGTCCACCCGCCCTGTCGGCAGGTTTCCCAGACCGCAGAGCCTCCACAAGCTGCAGCAGGGGCACCTCGCCCTCACCGATCACGCCGAAATCCGCGCCAGTGATCTTGAGCGCGAAATCCGGGATGGGCGAAACCATAGGACCGCCGATTGCGAGCGGAATCCCAGGGTCCCGGCGACGGATTTCGGCCACCAGAACACGGACGTCCTCCAGATCCGGATATAGGCTGCCAAAGGCTACAAGGGGGGGACGCTCCCGCACTACGTCATCCGCAAACCTCCCCACATCCATAGCATCCGCTGGACGGAAGGCAATCCTGACTGGCACGTCATGCGCGAGTAGGTAGGCCGCAAGGTATCCATAGGACAGGGGGTACATGAACGGGAAGGGCGGGCTGACAAGCACGACGGGATTACGCCAGTCCCGGGATGAGGGCTGTTGAAGCACTTGCATGCTGGACGATCCTCGTATCGGTGGACAGCATGTCTAGACCCACAGGGCATTCGCCGTGATCAGGAAGCAGAGCACCCACTGCTGGCACGCCCCGGCTACCAACAGGGGACCTCTAGCCCCGTTACGGAAGTCGGCCGTGTGTCGCCTTGTGAATCCTCTGCAATTCGGTCTCCGCAAACACTGACCGCCACCCACACCTGCCGCCGCTGGCGGCTCGCCAGCGAGCACAGTGCTGAGTTGTAGAACTGGTGCCGAACGTCTGCTGCTCGCAGAGGCACTGACAGGGGAACGGCTGACATGTGAGATGACTCTGCCCGCCGGTTGCCGTGCGCTTGTCCGCCTCGGCAAACACGGACGAACGCTCTGCTCGCCCGGTAGGCCGGGACAGGAGCCTTCGCACGGCCCCACAGGAGAAGTCAAAGGACAAGGGCGTGCCCGCACCAGCCGCACCAGCACGACGCAGTATCCCAGAAGTAGTTGGCCCTGTGGTGGGCTTCCTGATTCTGCCTGACCCGTCTAACAATCCGAACGGTAATCATTGCCAGTTCTCCCTTCCGGCATAGCCAAACCACCCCGGGGCACGAGCCGGGACCGTTAGGCCCCAGGGATGCTGCACAACGCAACGCGATTAGTTTGGCATCGGAAGGGGCCGCTGTCAAGAGGTGCGAGGGCGGATTATTCGTCGGGACGACCAGCCAAGTCTCCGTTGGCTCGCGGCAAGGGGTCCACGACCGATGCCTCACCAGAGCAGATAACTGCAACGCCCGCTGCAGAACGGACTGCGAGAGACTGTTCGTGCGCAGAAGTCCTGGCGCAACCTTATCGTCTCGACCAGATAACCGCAGCTACGTTTCCCGCGGTAGACATGAGGTTATGGGTCTTGGTCCCCTGGACGCTGAGAGCCACGTTTGGAGACCGTTTGCCTCCATCTAATCGGAAGAAGGACCGGGCCTTGTGCCCGGTTTTTCTTTCGATCTGGGGGCGTGCGAGAACATGCTCTGCCGTGCGCAGCACGGGGGATTTGGGGGGATTTGGGGTCAGGGGGATTTGGAGGGGGATTTGGGGGGAGTTGGGGTCAGGCATCAAAAGGGAGAGTTGGGGTCAGGCATCAAAATACAAAATAAGGGTTCCGATTGCGGAATGCGGAATGCGGATTGAAGGGGACACTGTCCACGTGGGCTAAGCCCGTCGAGCCGCCGATCGTGTAAGTAATTGTGTGTGAGTTTGTGTTGTGGTATCTGAGATAGTCGGCCGCGAACACCGCCAACAACGCCAACACAACCGTTCGTTTTTGACTCTCTTATTGGCTTCTTCTTTGTTCTCCTGTTCGCGCAGTTCGCGCGGTTCGCGGCTATTCAGCGGGGGTCGTTACAGCCTTCCTACGCCAGATTCGGCAGGATATCGTAGACGCCGCAGAGGTTGGCGAACTCCAGGGAGTCCGTAAAGCCCTTCAGCACATCAAGGCGGCTTACGCCGCGCTCCAACTCCCCGACCCAGTGGTCGAAGCCTTCCGGATCCGGGTCGCGGTCGAAGAATGCCTTGTAGCAGTCCGTCACAAACTCTGAGTCAGTCCTGGACCTCAGGAGGTACTCCGGGCTGAATATGAAGTTCCACGCCAGTTGCGACCCGGCCAGCGACCCGGCGACTAGCCCGTCGGCCCAGTACACCAGGCCGGGCTCGTCCGCTTCACGCTCCAGGACTTCGACGTAGAACCGGCGAACGAACAGCCGGACCTGATAAAACCGCAATTCCTCGGGCGAGTAGGGTTGGATATCGTACTTCGCAGCCAAGTCGCCGAACTCATCGGAGTAGATGAACCCGTTCAGCACGCTCTGCCGCGACACGCCCC
>SDBT01001104.1_pt1 | contig 46337 bp, 39 predicted proteins | sample 2277101 | NCBI WGS metagenome assembly SDBT01 (sample SAMN10404973, study PRJNA504765) | marine sediment metagenome | isolation source: marine sediment core GS10_PC15, 103 cmbsf | place: Arctic Ocean: Southern Knipovich Ridge | collected 2010 | reverse complement strand
ACCGCGCGAGCAGGTTCATTTCAAGTAAATTGAATCCTCTCGTTTTTACCAGCAGGATGGCGCTTCCTATCAGGAGCATACAACCCAGCAGGGCAGTCAGGGTGGTCCGGAATTTACTTTTGAAAAGAAGATCAACTAAGCTTTTACGGTAGAGCAGTGCCAGGGCAAAGAGCATTAATAAAAACCCCAAGAATCCTCCCCGGGATTGGGTCAGAAATAAAACACTTAGGTTGAGGAACAATCCCAGCGCCTGGAGAATTTTCCAGAAGTTTTTTTTGCTTTGTATCAATTGGTAAAACCCCAGGGGCAAGATCATCACCAGGTAACCAGCAGTAATACTGGGATGCAGTCCAATAGTATAAGGAAGGCGAGGGATTACCCGGAGCAGATAGATGGGGTTGGTGAGGATTATAAGAGGTGTGACCTGGTACAACTCTAACCAGGGGTAAGCTGTGATAAGTATTAATAAAGAGCTTAAACCAGCAGTGATCAATAAGGCATTGATGATTCCCTGCCAGAGCTTTTGAGACCTTTTTAGATCCAGCAGCAGATAAAAACCAAGCAGATAAGCTGAGATACCAGTCAGTTTTTCAAAGCTTAAACCTGGATTAACTGAAAAAGCTGTTGAAAGACAGGCTACCAAGTAGAATAATCCCAGGTATTTCTCGATGCCTGATGTTATCAAGCGATCATCATAGAGCCATTTCCAACCCAACCAGAGGACAAAAACCAAACCCAGAATCCAGAAAGTACGTGTGTAGGTAGTGAAATCCTTATCCAGCACAAGCGAGGTGCCGATGATAAAACGGAAATATAATGCCAGGGGGAGAAATAATAAAGTTGATACCCAATTCTTAAATGGAATTGAAAATCGTATATTCTTTAATTTTTCAATTGGATAGTATGACATGGTTCCTTGGTCCTGCAAAAATCCATTTTGTCAGGTATTACACTGATTATATCGGAAGTCAGAGGAGAAATAAAAAGAATAGAAAATTACACCAACTTTCAACCTTTAACCTTCTATCCTTCAACTATTATTTTTCACACAGTCACAAAGTCTCACCGTCACAATTTCAACCTTCAACTTGCTAACCTTCAACTTTCTTCTTTTCAATCTGTCCCACACAGTCTCAACGTCCCAACGTCATAGTTTCAATCTTCTCATCTCCCTGCGATAAATCACAGGGCTAAAAACTGCGCCCCGCTGGGGCTTTATGGAAAGCAAATATAATTGTTTTTGCTAGTAGAATAGAAAAATAAAATCAACTTTCAACTTTTAAACCTTCTAACTTTCAACTATTTTTTATTCTATTTCACAACTTCACACAGTCTCAACGTCCCAACGTCTCACCGCCACAAGTTCAACCTTCAACATTCCTTTACTGCCTTCAACTATTTTTTTCAATCTTTTTCACACTTTCACACAGTCTCAACGTTCCAACGTCATAGTTTCAATCTTCAATTTGACAGTGTAATTAATTTTCAACCAAATCGGGTACAATAATTCTGTAATTATTATTACTGCGGATATTGTTATTCAAGGAAATTAATATGGCTGAAAACAAACCTCAAGACCCCTATTACTACGGAGACGTCATCGATCTGCGGGAATTAATCCGGACCCTGTTAAAGCACAAGTGGATTATCACCACTGCCACCCTGCTCGCCGCGCTGGTGGCTTTCCTGGTCAGTATTTTTTTACTCAGCCCGCGTTATCAAGCTTCCGCCTACGTGACGCTGACTGAACCGGTTGTCCAGATGGATCTGGATACTGGAATCCAGGTATCTCCGGTAATGCCAGATACGGAAGCGCTAGGCAGAACTGGCTGGATCAGACTCGATCCGGAGAGATCTCAGAGTGATGTTGGAATTGAGCAAGGGTGAACCCATTGATATGGATGTTGCCTTGCAGGGTAGAACCCAGCTGCGGCTCCAGATTACTGCAGGTGATCCAGATCTGGCTGCGCTCATCGCCAATGCTTGGGCGGAAATCGTACTAAAGGGTATGTTAGGTACTTGGGACCATTCCAGACAAGTTTTAGAAACCGAGGTCCAAAACACAAAAGAAGCCTGGGTTAACGCTCAGTCTGCTTTAGAGGATTATATCTCCCTGAGCCAGGTAGAAGTTATTACAATGAAATTATCCACAGCGAAAAACAATCTGCAAAATAGTATGAATAAAATAGGTCAGAATCAGCTCCTGATCAGCGATGCTCTGGCTTTTCTGGCGCAAATAGAGGACTTTAATGCAGGAGATCCATTATCGACCGGGAGTGCGCTTAGCATTGTCGCTCTCCAGCAGAGAGCAACAGGAGCCATCAGCGGCACGCAATTCCAACTTCAAGGGGAAGAACTCCTTGGCCAGGGTTTTACAGCCGCTGTTGGGAGGGAAAACATTCTGAACCTAATTTCAGCTCTCGAAGACCAAAATGTTGAAATTGAGGCAGAATTACCGGATCTGGAAATTAGTATATCTTCCTTATCCGTTTTCCTGGAATCAGAAAAATCTAAAGTTGAGATATTTACCCAGGAGCGAGACTTATACCGAACATCATATCAAGAACTTACCACCCAGTTGGAAAAAACCAAGGTCACTCAAGTGCAGGAAGGAAAGTCAGCTCTAATTAGCGCGTATGCTGTGGTGCCGCGAGGAAAAGGCGGACCAAATACCATCATTATCACTGCCTTGGCTGGCATGGCGGGGCTGATGATTGTGGTAGGCAGTGTGTTTTTTGTCGAGTGGTGGAATAAGGAAGAAGAGCCCGTTTAAACGTTCAACGTTCCAACTTTCAACTTTACAACAGGGTTGATCTCTATTATATTTACGACCAAATATACCCGGATAAATCAATGAAAAAAGACCTCATTAAAAAACTAAAGAATCGGTCTGCCAGAGTAGCGATAATTGGAATGGGATATGTTGGTTTACCATTGGCAACAATATTGGCCGAAGCAGGTTTTTTCGTGGTTGGCGTAGATCCAGATCGAAACAAGATTAATACGCTAAATCAAGGGGAAAGCTATATTTCTGATATTCCTACCAGCCGAATAGCTTCCTTAGTTGAATCAGGAAGATTGCAAGGGACAACAGAATACGACGTGGTGAGAGATATGGATGCTGTCAGCATTTGTGTTCCTACCCCTTTACGAAAAACTAAGGACCCTGATCTGAGTTATATTCTTGATGCTGTAGAGCAACTTAAACGGTACGTTCATCCCGGCATGGTGGTTGTTTTGGAATCAACGAGCTATCCTGGCACGACCAGGGAACTATTATTACCGAAATTAACTGATGAAAAAGAATTGAAAATTGGCGAAAATATTTTTTTAGCTTTTTCCCCTGAAAGGGTCGATCCGGGCCGGGAGGATTGGACTACCAAAAATACACCTAAAGTAGTGGGGGGAGTAACGGAAGCATGCACAGAGGTTGCTTGTGCTTTTTATGCTTCTGCTTTAGATACGGTGATTCCTGTAGCGTCTTCTGAAGTGGCTGAAATGACAAAATTGTTGGAAAATACTTTCCGAATGGTCAATATCGGACTTGTTAATGAAATGGCATTGATATGTGATAAACTCGATCTGAATGTTTGGGATGTGATAGATGCGGCAGCGACCAAACCATTTGGTTTTATGAAATTTACTCCCGGCCCAGGAATCGGTGGTCATTGTATACCTTTAGATCCGCATTATCTTTCCTGGAAAATGCGGGGGTTGCAATATACAGCTCGTTTCATAGAGCTAGCCTCACAGATCAATACGGAAATGCCATTATTTGTTGTCAAAAAAGTACAGGATGCCTTAAACAACAAAGGGAAACCCCTTAAGGGGAGCAAAATATTAGTGTTGGGTGCTGCATATAAACCGGATATTGATGATTTGAGAGAGTCTCCTGCATTGGATGTGATTGGTTTGTTGATGGATAAAGGCAGCCAGGTAAATTATCACGATCCATATATCCCCTTCCTTGATTTGGATAAGATCAAATTATCCAGTGTCACCGATTTGATTAGCGAAATACGTATATCGGATTGTGTTGTGATTATTACAAACCATAGTCAGTATGATTATGGGATGATTTTGAATGAAGCAAATTTGATTGTGGATACCCGCAATGCGATTGATGATACCAATAACCATAGTAATCTCATAAAATTATAATATTTCTAAATGAAAATTAGATTCGCGAGGGAATGGATTATCAACTTATATTGCATAGCCATATGAATTGTTTACCGTTGATATCCATTCGAAGTAGTAAAACGGAAATTGATTTTAGCCTAAATAGTCTGTAATTTACAAATATTGAAAACTACCAGTGGAAGGCATGTCAGGACTATTATTTGGGGGGGACTTGAGAGAGATCAGTTTACACGGACTGAGTTTTATCTCGCGGGCACTGAAATTCTCTGGGGAGTATTATTCCGGGAAGAACCCCCGGTTATATTCCCCCATGGATCTGATGTGGTCGCGATAGGTTGTGAGGTAGGAGGTTCCTTTGATACGGTTGTGGTTGTGATCTATACTGACAGGGGGGATAAAGTGGAAACAATACTCTGGCGGGATGGATCGCTCGAGGACTTCAGCGGGTGCCCGCTGTCCACTCCTTGATGACTGGTCTGCAGTTTAACCTGCAAACGTTCCAACCTTCTTAACTTCAACTATTCATTTCAATCTGTCCCACACCTTCACAAAGTCCCACAGTCACAAAGCCACAAAGTCACAAAGTCACACAGTCACATAGTCACACAGTCTCACCGTCACAAATCCAATCTTCAATTTTCTATTTTATATCCTATATTTTGTCCTCAATACGGTACAATACCATAGGCATATTATTTTAGATTAAGTCTGCAGTAAAGGACGTTAATTATGTCAGAACACAAGCCTTCGGATTCAGTATATTACGAGGATATGATCGATCTTCGTGAGCTAATAAGAACATTGTTGAAATACAAATGGATCATCATCGCTTCCACCTTGTTGGCTGCTTTGGGAGCGTTTGCCACCAGCAAGTTCCTCATTCCTTCGCAGTATGAAGCAAGCGCTCATATCGGGATCACTCTCCCATCTTTTGAGGTGAACCTGGAACCCAGTATCAACAACCCCTCCCCGCTGGATGATTACCAGATGTTTATAGAATTCACAAAGTCGCTCCCGGAGCTGGCGGAAGCGGTTGAGGTTTGGCTTTCTGTCTGTGAGGAGCTGAACCTGACCTGCCTGGGAGAGGGAAATGACAAACCGGAATTGGAAGCCATCTTGATCGGTACCAACCAGCTGAAATTAACAGTTACCAGTAAAAACCCGGAGCGTTCAGCGGAATTCGCCAATTTATGGGCAGAGGAAATGATCAAACGTTGGAATAGGCTCTATGGCAGTGAAAATATCGATCTATTCCAAATGGAAGGGGAAGTGACTCAGGCTTTGGAAACCTGGAATACTGCCCAATCCGCACTGGAAGAGTATCTGCCGGATAGTCAGATAAATGTTGTTGAGGTTCAGCTAACTCAGGCAAAAGGGAAACTTGCCAGGTATCTAAGAGAGATTGAAAATAATGAGGGTATCATCCGGGATGCAGGTTCTCTAGATGTTCGCCTGGGTGGTCAGAACCAAAGTGGTAAGCTGTTGATGGGCGATGCGCTCAGCCTGATGGGATTGCTCCAGCGGACTACCGGTGAGGTGAGTGGAACACAGTTCCAGGTCACGGGAACAGATATTTACGGGCAGGAATTCATGGTTTCTGAAGCCAGGAAAACCCTGACGGATCTGATTTCTGCCCTGGAGAACCAGAATGAAACTCTGGAAATTCAGCTTGATGAATTGGAAGTAGAGATTACTACATTAGTGTTGGAAAAGGAATCTGAACAACATAAAATTACCCTGTTGGAGGGGGAACGGGATCGAGCCCAGAATAATTATCAAGCCCTCTCCGGGTACTTAGACGAGACCGTGATTGCCCTCGAACATGGTCAGGCTGCCTACTGCGTAGCCAGGGCAGTGGTTCCCCTGGAAGATGAGTCAAATACGCTTATTAACACCGCTCTGGGAGGGATATTTGGTTTGATGCTTTCCACTGGAGGTATATTTATCTTTACTTGGTGGTGTTCAGATGAGGAATGCGATTAAACATCCAACGTTCTAACGTTTAACTTTTCAACATAGTTAATTTTTATTATATTTAAAACCTTATATACCCTGATAAACCAGAAAAAATCGGGATGTGAAAATACATAGTTTTGTACGTTGTCAGACCTCATGAGATCATTTGTGTGAGATTTTAATAGGGAATTTTCAGCCAAAAGATGGTTTATTTAGACAATGAGAAAACCATAATTGAAAAGAAACCAAGTGTCGAAGCAACGGCTAAGAATATCCGGCAAAAAAACAGGAAGAAATATTCAGCGGAAAAGAAATTCCGGATGGTACTGGAAGGATTAAGGGGGGCAGGAAACATCCAAAGTTATAAATCAATATCATGGAAATGAAAAATATCAACTCTCTTGAAGATTTTCATAATGATTTTTACTACCCAAATTGGAGTAATAATTGATCGAAAGATTCTATTTAGTTTCTCTCGGAAATTTGTGTAGTTGTATTCCTTTTAGATCTTTACTTTAAGAAGGATCCGGAGGACAAATTAAATTAACCTCATGGCCAATTTGGGCTATGGTCACGTCCATACATCGACCAAGCTCTCCTGCCGCCAAAAGCGGAGCGGCGCTTTTAGCGGTCAGGTGGAGCCGCTTTGTTAGGCACGGAATTAGACCATGCACACTATTTTTCTACGGGTGAAATAACTATAAAAGAAGAAAATATGCTCTTTCCGTGTCTTATGTCATAGAGTTTGCGTAATATCAATAAGGCGAATGGTGTTAATGCAACTACTCGTTTCATTAGGTTCCGAATCGAGCTTCGCCCTGGAGTGAGCCATCTATTAGAAGAAAAAAGATCTGCCGAAAGTGGCTGTCTCTCATGACGAATTATTCTGAAACCATACTTACTGCAAATAAACTGTATCGTATCAATGCCCAAAAAATGGAGGTGATCTGGAATACCCCAATCAAATATCGCATCTTTTTTCACATCGGCCGTCATTATTTCGCCAACTTTCAAAATCAACTTCCCATCTGTGGCTAATAGGTCCCGAATTGAAGTAAAAAGATTGTCGATTGAAGGTATGTGAGACAAGACGTTGATCATAGTGATAACATCGAATTTACTATTATAACTAAATACCTCAATTGGGACCTGATAAACCTCACAATTGCATACTCGTTCTGCAAATTCAGCTCTTTCTTTGTTCAATTCAATTCCAACCCTTCGGATATTAGGATTCTCATCGTACAATAATTCTAAAAGAGTCCCTGTACCACAACCAATATCTAATATTGATTTCGCAGTGGTGCATTCACTCATTATATATGAAAGATATTTCCTCTTGTAATTACTCTTCGATGATACATGAGTTTTAGCTGGGCTTAGGATTTTGAGATTATCATAATCAAATGTCGATACCTTTTCATGGACATCGTTGCCATATGGATGGATGAAGAACAATCCGCAGTTTTTGCAGGTTAAAACATCATGATTTCTTTCTGAAAAGCATCTTTCGTTCTCTTGTTTACCGCAAAGTGGACAAACTGCATTCTTCATTTATTGTGCTCCTTCTCTCTTACTCTATCTTTTCAAGTTTTGTGATATTACTCAAATATCTCCGGTATTACTTTCTGGGGCATCGAAAGAATCATTATTGGGGATCCCGATTATTACACCTGAAATAAGCCAAAATTCAAGTGCTGTTTGGACTTGACCACTGAATGACATCTTAATAATTGACATTATAAACAAACTTAATATGACTTTATAGAAAGTCTCATTTTTGTGATCTGAATTCATTATAAAGAGTTTTTTGATTACATAAATAAAGAATAGAATAAAAAGGACTAATCCAACAAATCCCATTTCAACCATAGTTTCTAAAATAAAATTATGAACTGTTATGATATCTGGAGCAACTATTGAAAAGTTTCCAATACCAATACCAAAGAGTGGATTAGCAATCCAAACGTTAATTGCTTCTTCCCAAATATATAGCCGACTGAAAATCTCTGAATTGATATTTTGATTGTTAAAATTTAGAAATAAATTTATTGTGGATTCAAATCGAACCATTGATGATTCTGGGATGTATTTGAATATCTGTACTCCAATAAATATCAATATTGAACCTACCAATATGTAGGTGATTTTTTTTCTTAAGCTACTTCCAGATATTATAATTAAAATGAATCCTCCCACAAAAGCCACTAATGGACCACGAGAACCGCTTGAGAGGATTATATAAAAAGCTATGCCCACATATATGTAGGAGAATATTTTTATTATTATTTTCTTATCAAGAGCTGATACGATTGCTATAATAGCACTAAAACTTAGACTGTAAGAAAAAAGAGGAGATACAGACTGAGTAATAACCCATCTCCCATTGGGCAATGTTTTTCCTTGATATATTCCAATGAAACTAATAATAATACCTAAAATAATAATTCCAATATTGAATCTGTTTAGTTGGTTTTTAGATATTAAATTTCCTCCAATAAAGGGAGTTATCATCAACAGTGGTATATATGATAATTTCTTAATTGAAACTGGATTATCAAACGACATTAATATCCAACTAATTAACATCCATAGAATAAACATACCAAATATAATAACCACAGGTTTTTGCAAGGTTATTTTTAGTTGAAGCGGATTTTTTACAATTCCACCTATCAAATAACAGATGGACAATGATAAAAAGAACACAAGAGTTGTTTGTGTATTGGTTGGTGTATTAATCCAATCTAATACAGCAACAAAAACAATATGACCACTGAAAGTTGTTGCCAAAGCAAATTCAGGATAGGCTAAATAAAACCAAAGAATCGGCATTCCAATTAACCCTATTATTCCCAAAATAGGATTAGATAAAGCGATTGCTCCAACAAACATAACACATCCAAAAAACCAGGGTATTAATAAAATTAACACTTTGTAATTTTTCATACTAATTATTTTTCCAATTAGATGATCCAAGCTTTTGTTTTTCTCGGAGGGTTTATATCTGATGCCATTGAGGTCTCTCATTAATTCCAGAAGTTTGGAAATTTCATTTAAATACTTTACATTTTAGAGATCTGTCTTATAGCTTCCTACTCACTTCCACTTGTCTTTATTACACACGGTGCTTGAATTAAGGGTATATAAAACACAAATGTATTTGTGTTTGGGGGTATGTCAAGTGGCCTTTAATAAAACTATTGCTAATTAATTCTTGTTTAGAATTCCTTGATAGTACTTAATTAATTCTGGAATTTGAACTTCCCAATTAAACTCAGTAGAAAATGTGTTAAAACCTGTAATCCCGAATTTATTAGCATAATGTCGATCTAAAACTAATTTTTGTATAGCATCAAGGTATGAAATCGGGTTTTCTGGTTGTGCTAGTATACCAATTTGATATTTTTTGAACAACTTTATTTGATATGGAAGATCACTACTTACTATCGGTAAACCTGCAGCCATAAATTCAAATAATTTTGTAGGAATCGCTAAGATACGATTTATGGTTCGAAGATCTGGCGCAATAGCAATTGTGGCCTTATTCATAACTGACATTAGTTCATGAGGAAGAACATTAGGAAACATCGAGGTAGTGTTTTTTAGGTTATTATTTTCAATAAAATCTAGCACTTCTTGTCGATATATTCTATTATTATAAAATCGATCAGGAAACATGAACTTTAAATCAGGCATTATGGTTTTTGAGAGAACCGCAATATCCAAGAATAAAGAAAGCCCATTACTTATATAACAAGAACCAGTGAAAATCACGGTATCTTGCCTTTGAAAATAATCATCTTCTTTGTTGGATACAATATCTGAAGTTGCATAATTATATAAATAAAAAATATTAAGTAACCTAAATGGAAAATGCTTAATCTGAGTTGGGGTAACAAGCACAATATTTTTAATTATTATTGAAAAGAAGTACTGAAATAATAGAACTGAGTAATACAATAATTTTCGCAAAGGTTTTGGAACCCAATATTTGGACAACATTTCTTCTGGGTAATTTTCATGGACGTCATAAACAACAGGTTTTAGAAGACTTATGATTGCCATCAATGGCAATATATCGATATCATGGAAGTGTATAACGTCCACATCCTTAACAATTGGAATTAATATATTAAGCAAACGCCCAGGAATTAATATAGGTCTAAGCAATCTTTTTCTAACTCTTTTGAACGAATGCATACAAACTTGATTAAAGATTGTTCCGTTCTGAACAAGCCATGGAGAAACAAGATGAACTTCAAACCCCGCTTGTGCTAGGGATGTGCAATGTTTCCAAATTCTTGAATTATAATCACGGTGAATAGATGTTACAACTGCAACTTTAATTTTTTGAGCCATTAGTATCCATCAATTTTCCAACCTCATTATTGTATAATATAACCCCACTTACGAACCAAAATGGAAATTCAGCATAAATTTGTGAGTTTAGCGATAACTTAATAAGAAAATAAACAAATATTGAAAAACCCATAATATTCAAAAAAATCTTGCCAATAATTAAATTACTTTCCCAGGATTGATACACATACCAATTCATAGAGAATAATCGCCTACGGTTTATATTGCCTATCTTGAAAACACCTTGATTGCGTGGAGATTAAGAAAAAACATTGTAATATATAAGGCTGACATCGAAATGCTATAAATAGCGATTCCCCATATTGGATCACCATTTCCAAGGATATTGCCAAAGTTAATTGAGGCAAATACTATTATCAATCTAAGTATATCCCATCCCAATTGCCAAGATTGTTTTCCCAAAATATTTAAAGTTTGCGATAATGGGGTAACTGCAAATTGCAAAATATATAAAGGAATTAATATTCTAACAAACATGCCCGATAAAGCCCATTCATTTCCAAATATTATGCTAAATAATTTCGGACCTACCAGACCAACAAATAGTATTGGAATAATACCAAATAATAATAGTTTTTTACTTGTTTCAAGGAATAATTTACGTAAATCCTCGCTTTTGACTTGTGCGAGTTGGGCGGCCCTTCCAAAATAAACTTGAGATAATGCTTGGCCAATAAACATTATCGGTATCCCCATGACTCTTTGACTTAAACCAAATAAACCAGTAATTTCTGTCCCATAATAAATATTTAATACAATAATGGGTAATTGTAAACCAGATCGATTGAAAACAACGGCTATACTGGAATAAGTCAAGAAATTTTTATATTTGTTTACTAATGCAAACAATCCCTCAAACGGTTTATTGATATTTTCTAATAACCTATCCTTAACAATTGAAATTCTCAGAAAATAACTGCTACTTAAAAATCTCCCAACTACATCACCGATGATCAAAAATTCCGGTCCCAGCAAAAACAAACCGCTAAGTATATGGACAAAAACCATACTAGAGTTTTTAACAATTTTTGACTTTCCTATGTCAATAAATCTATTGTTCCTTATCGACCAAAACTCAAAAACCTGATTAATACCTCCAAAAAACAACCCGATTGGCAACAACCATAAAAAGGGAGAAATTGAAGAAAATTTTTCCGGAAATGGAATTTTTGAGGAGAAAATTCCAAAAATAAACAATAATATAGAGGAAATAAATAGAATTATTATGATTGAAAAAAATAATATTTTCCAGGCTTTTTTTATATTCTTTTCTAAAGGAATAGCCAATTCAAATCTGAGCGAGATAATTGACAGGAAAATTGAAAATAATGATGTGTAGAGTGTAAACTTTCCAATATCATCTGGGGTATATAGCCGAGTTAGAATTGGAGACGACAATACTACTATACCTTGACCAACTACAGTACCACCAGCTACCACAAAAACATTTCGAAAAAAGGAATTTTGTTGAAGTTTTTTGAAAATATCCATATTCCTTTAATCTAAATTATTTAGGCAATCAATAATATATAGTTGATCACTGTGTTTCATTAAAGGATATAATGGCAGGGTAATTGCTTCTTTTGCAACATGTTCAGTGATTGGAAAATCACCCAGCTTGTAGTTTAGTTGGTGATATGCTGGTTGCAAATGGAGTGGAATCGGATAATGAATACCAACTCCAATGCCTTTCGTCTGTAGCTCGGAAAATACCTCATCTCTTCTATTCGTTCTAATTACATAATATTGATAAACATGGCGAACATAATCTTCGCAATAAGGCAGTGCAATATTATTTGACTTTATTAAATTGTTATATAAGCTTGCTTTTTGTCGTCGAATTTCTATCCATTCTTTGAAATGTCGTAGTTTTACTCTGAGTATTGCTGCTTGCAAAGAGTCCAATCTCTCTCCATAACCAACAATAACATGTTCATATTTGGATCCTGGACGGCGGCCATGATTTCGAAGCATCAATATTTTCTGATAAATATCTTCATTATTAGTGGTAACAGCACCAGCATCACCGTAAGCCCCTAAATTCTTGCCAGGATAAAAACTGAAACATGCTACATCTCCGATAGTCCCAACTCTCTGTTCCTTGTATTCTGCATCATGGGCTTGCGCGGCATCTTCAATAACATAAAGTTTATGTTTAATTGCAATTTCTTTAATTGCATCCATTTCAGATGGGTGCCCATATAAATGTACAGCCAAAATAGCTTTTGTTTTTTTAGTGATAGCACCTTCAATATTTTCTGGGTTTAAATTATATGTTTCTGCGTTAATATCAATAAAAACTGGTTTTGCACCCACAACGGAAATTGCTTCAGCGGTGGCAAAAAAAGTCATTGGCGTAGTAATTACTTCATCCCCAATTCCAATCTCGAGTGCTATTAAAGCTAACATTAGTGCGCTAGTTCCTGACGAAACCCCTATGCAATAATCTACTGAAATAAAATCCGAATATTCTTTTTCAAAACATTCAACTTCATCTCCTAATATAAAACTTGAATTATTGATTACTCTTTGGATTCCCATATCAATTTCAGCCTTAATGGATTTGTATTCAGCAAGTAAATCAATTAATGGGATTTTATTCATTATTGTTCTCATTGTCGTAATATTTTATCTTACTAATTTCATTAATATTTATTGCTGGATTACCCGCAACAATCTCTCCTGCTGCAACATCGCGAACAACAACTGCTCCAGCGCCGATTAATGCATCTTCTCCAACCTTAATGCCCGGCAAGATTGTTGCATTGGCTCCAATTATTGCCCCTTTTTTAATTAGCGGTCCAATTAGATGGTTTTTAGTCTTCGAAGTATTTGGGTATTTTGCATTTGTTAATACTACACACGGTCCAATCCAGACATCAGGCTCTATAACAGAAAATTCTGGGATAAACACATTCGAGTGAATCCGTACCCGATTACCAATTTTCACATGATGCTCAACAACAGAATGAGAACCGATACTAACATTATCACCGATTTCGTTGCTTTCTCTTATAAGAACTCCATGTCCAGTTTGAAAATTAGAGCCAATAATATTACCAGCATAAATCACTGTGTGAGACCGTAGAGTCGCTATTCCGCCAATTCTCGTTTCTAAATCACCAGGCTGTTTTCCTTTGGGTGGGACTCCTACAATAATAAAATCTTCTGCTTCATATTTGCCTAGAAATTTAACATTAGGAAATATTTGGATTGATTTTTTCATAATTTTACTCGGAGACCACTTCGTGATGATTCATACATAGCTAAAACAATAGCAAGGGATTTTCGTCCCTCATACCCATTAGTTTGGGGTTGATTATCATTTATTAGAGCCTTAATCATATCCTCAATGACAAGTTTATGGCTATATCCATACACAGAAGATGGATTTGGAAACGGTGATCCCAATATCTCCTTCTCTTCATCCAAGTGCCCCTCTACTTTCCAAAATTCAAACCTATTCAAAGCGGTGCCCCCAATTTTTACCGAACCCTTTTCTCCAAACAGGGAAAGGGAGGCTTCCAAGTTTTTAGGATAAGTAATTGTAGACCCTTCAACTGTTGCCAAGCGCTTATCTTTAAATGTTATTACTGCTACACCAGCATCCTCGGCTTCCATTCTATGAATAAATGTATTTGTTTCAGCATAAACATGGTCAACCTCACCCATAAACCACTGTAATGCATCAATATGATGAATAGATTGATTCATTAAAGCCCCCCCATCCATAGCCCAAGTACCGTGCCAGCCATCTTCATAATATGATTGAGGACGATACCAACGAACCGTAGCATTACCCATTAATATTTTCCCAAATAAATTTTCATCAACTGCTTCCCGCAGTTTTTGCATGGGAGGATTATATCTATTTTGTAATGTAATACACATTTTCTTTCTAGTTTTTTTAGATGTAGAAATCATGGCATCTGCATCAAGCAATGACAAGGCCATTGGTTTTTCAACAATTACATGCTTCCCAGCCTCCATAGCTTCTATACTCATACGTGAATGTAATCCACTAGGAGTACATATATTTATCACATCAATATCCTTTCGGTCTAACAACTCACGATAATCATAATAGCAATCAGAATTATATTCTTCTGAAAAACTATTTGCTCTTTCCTTATTGATATCAGCTACAGCAACAAGATCGACGCCATCAATTTCTGATATATATTTCGCATGGCGAGGTGCTATTCGTCCACATCCAATTATTCCAAAACGCATCTTTTCTCCTGGTTATTCAGTAAATAATGTTATTCAAACAAATAGTTTAGTGTTATTCTTTGGATTCTTAGGAAACCAAAAGTTTTAATAAATAATTCCATATCCTAAACCAAGGATTCCAATTCGAGTTGTTTTTTCTTGAATTTTTATGGAATGATTTATCAAGGAATTTATTCACGTTTAATGTCAGGTTTTGCTATGGTTGAAATGATGTTTATTTATTCAGCGGTAATAGTCATACTTGGTTTCTGGTTGATTAGTAGTCCAATATTTCTCATTAATAATGGGTTAGTAATTGTCACTTTTCTTCATATTGTTTCTAATATTTCAAACGTTTCGACAAGGTGATGATAGTATACTAGTGTAATTATAATACTTATATCAGGAAATCCCGCTGTGTCTAAAATAGTTGGACAACTCATATCAGAATTTCCAGTATATTTTTGGCATCTGCCACCTATAGGATTTGACTCTGCGAGATTACTCTCCTCAAACCTCCTTGGTTGGAGGAGGACAAGTACCTGCGTTTGAACCATAAGTACCGTCCAGCTATTTTTTCAGTGTTTGTCAATCAGATTTAATCCTTTTCTTGTCTATTGGTGTGATTTTGGTATTTTAATAGACCAGGATGTTAGTCAAACTGATATTAATCCTAATAGCTTACGAAAAGTGTATAGAAGGCGCTCTCCTCGGTTCTCAGTAGACGATCCCTCAAGAATAGTATTGAAGTAGTTGTTAGGTCGGACAATTAATGATCGATATAATCAGGTACAGGAAAGACATTGACGCACTAAGGGGAATATCAATTCTATTGGTTGTCATCTATCATGCATTCCCAGAGATATTACCAGGAGGTTTTGTTGGCGTTGATGTTTTTTTTGTAATTTCTGGATATTTAATTACTAATATTATTATCGTTCAGATTATAAAGGGTGAATTTTCATTTATTATTTTTTATCAACGACGAATTAGACGTTTATTCCCTGCATTACTAGCTGTCTTATTGTTTTCCCTAATAATAGGATGGCTGATTCTCTTCCCTGACGAATACAAACAGCTTGGTCAGCATATAACTAACTCAACATTTTTTATTCTAAATTTTGCCCTTATAAAGGAATTAGGTTATTTTGATGTATCCAGGCATTATAAACCCCTGCTTCATCTCTGGACACTAAGTATTGAAGTTCAATATTACCTTGTTTGGCCAGTAATCTTAGTCCTTGGGCATAAATATAAACTAAGTTCCTCAAAACTTTTACTCCCACTTATCTTAATATCATTCTTGGCAAATATCTACTTTGTGAATGATTATAAAGACGAAGTTTTTTTTCATTCAGTTACACGGTTTTGGGAGCTGGGTCTTGGTTCTTTATTGGCAATCTTTCTTTATGATAATCAACGTGTTTCACAAGTTATAAGAAAAATACACTCGAAATATATTTTTGTACTTGGTCTTACTTTAATTATTTGCTCAGCCCTATGGATAAATCACGATTCTTTTTACCCTTCCTGGTTAGGATTGTTTCCAACTATAGGGGCGCTGTTAATTATTTTGGCAGATTTGAAATTAAGTAATTGGGGCGGATTGGTCAAAATTGGCTTGATAAGTTACCCTTTTTACTTATGGCATTGGATCATTTTTTCATTTACTTATATATATATAGGTAGAAAACCAGATATACAGACTCTTATCTTTGCCATTATTGCCTCTTTAATCCTGTCGTACTTAACAAATAAATACATTGAGAAGGTGAGACATATTGAATCTAATATGATACCCACAGGTTTGATTTTACTAGCGGCGAGTATAGGAATAGGGGGTATTCTAATAACTGGTAATGAGGGGTTTTCAACTAGGAATCAATTGAGCTATCTAAATAAATATGATATTGAGTTTAAGAGAACTCCAAGAACTGATGAACTCTGTGACTCTTATGTTTCAACTATTCTTCAAGAAGACAGAGAATTTGATTATTGCAGAGCTAACATTAATATACAAAATCAAAATAAATTAGTGATAATTGGTGATTCACACGCACATGCACTATTTCCGGGTATAGCTGACGTCGCTAATGACCATGGGTACGACACAATTCTTCTGGCAAATTCCAGTTGCCCACCATTAGTAGGATTCATGTGGGGTAGAAACCCAGATGAAATAAATAACTGTCAAATTAGATTAAATCAAATATTAGAAATACTAGAACTTGACGAGAGAATCAATATCGTTGTTTTTACCACAAGAGGACCTGTCTATATCCACGGTGAAATAGATGGAAGATTTACAGAAACATCAGTAAATGATAGCTTAAGTGAAATTAAATTCGATGACAGGCAAACCTATGAAACATACTCAATTGGTTTTGAAAAGACACTTTTAAGGCTGGAAAAAACGGAGCACATAAAGAAGGTATTTTATTTTTTAGAAAATCCAGAACTTGATTTCTTGCCTAAAGAGGTGATTCCCAGGCCATACGATTATTGGGGTATATCCATTTCTAAGAGTGTAGTTGATCGTAGATTGTACAGATTGAGGATGGGAAAATATCGGGATTTAATTATAGAAAAGAGTGCAATTTTTCCCAAAGTTTATGTTGTGGATTTAGAGCCGTACCTGTGTGATGGAAATGAATGCAATATATATAAGAATGGAAATTTCCTATATGCAGATGATGATCATTTTTCGGTTTTCGGGTCAATTTACATCGCAATAAAAACTGAAGATTTGATATTTGAGTAACGGAACCAGCTATTTTTCCAGTTTTCATCCAAGAGTCTTCCCGCCCAGTATACCTAATAATAACTATGAGAGATTGCAAAATAGAGTCTTAATAAGTTGGTTGAGAATTACGTAAGAAGGTCTCCTTTTTTGATTCAAACTACTTACGCTCCTGATGAGCGAGCCTGCCAATATCTACCTGGGGGTCTGCTTCCACAACCAGGAATGACACCTTAATCTTATTTGTTATATATTTTCACCTGGTTATGAGTAGTTAAAAGCAGGACATTTATCCATAGATGATGATCTATCACACGCGGAACGGTCATGATCTATAACAGTTGAGACACATTTGCTATAAATACTCTTCTCTTGCCATCCTCACCACAAGTATTAAAGGCAATTTGTTGATATTTATTATCCCATGCTGGATAGGGATCGATTTGGATTAGATTATTATCATAAAAAACTGTTTTCATCTGGATTCGTACCAGACATTTTTCTGTAATGTTTCTGGGATCTATCCACCTAAAGGGTACAGTACCATCTCCAAAGGCCATGGGCTTATTTGGATAGATCTTCACCGTCATACCTAACCCGCACAAAACGCATGACATCTCCCTGGACCCTGAGGTTCATTTGTATATGCTCTCCATCCGGGCAACAATTTGAATGATTTCCTACTAGTACAAACTACAAGAGGTTCTCCCTGGGAAGAGCTTATTATCAATAATTATGGATGGTGGGTAGAACCAATTGTAGAGGGTTTGATCGCCGGTTTAGAGCAGGCTTTAATGTGTTCTGGCAAAAAAACAAATGGGAGAAAATGTAGGGCTATAGTTCATTAAAAGTATAACTGGACAGTAGTGGCAAAAAAGATGATGATATTGTAAGATTGGATTCTCGAACTTGGTGTGATGCCCGATTTATTCCTTGATGAGAAAAAAGAATGAGGATAGAGTGAATAAAGAACAACTAGAGATTAAGAGAGAATGGTCAATACAAGCGGAGCTAGACATGCCCTGGAGTAACTCCCTCGAGATTAAGCGATTAATATTGATTCCGTATCTTCGTGTAAAATTTCTCCTGCATGGGATCGAATGTGGGAAAGGATGAAGTATTAGTGGGATTCCCATTATCCAGCGGTTTCGGGGAAGCAGGATTAGTCTGGGAAATTATCTGGTGCTCCGATCCTTACCTCAAGCCAATACTCTTTTACCCAATCACCCTGTTGTCTTCGCCACTCGCAGTAGCTCTGCAGTGATTGAAATTGGAGAAGAATGTGGTTTTGCCGGTGTTACAATTGGACGGGGAAGCAGCATAGGGGCTGGAAGTGTAGTTTCTGACAACATTCCTTCCAATGTTGTCGCCGCTGGGGTCATTTTGGACGCATATTGTTTGATAATATCGTATTGTAGAAACTAACTCGTGATTATCAACCTGAAATAATTTTGGCAATGGGTGGTTTAGGTTTTTCCATCCCGCCATGTCCGCAAGCTGCTATAATTCAAAACGCCTATATGATATATGATATTCATTTCTTAGGAAAAATGGGTCCTTTTGATTGGTTGCGGAACTTGTACATTCGAAGTGTCTTCAGGCGGCAACTTCCAAAAACAAAATTGGTAATTTGCCAGACAGTCACTATGAAGGAAATTCTTAGAAACAACTATAATTATTAAGGCAAGATAGCCGTAACTTGGAAAACGATTTCTCCGTTTGAATATGACTTGAAAGTAAGGGTGCCCGAAACGCTCTCTTCCTTTGAGGAACGCTTCAAACTATTTTATCTAACCCGCTATTATCCACACAAAGGATTGGAAATGCTGGTCGAGGTGATGGACCGTTTTCGAGACGAACTACCCGATACTATTGCCGTGATTACCATTGATGCCCATCAGCATAAGAAAGACAGACGTTTGTTGGATAGAATTAAAAAATACGGATTAGAGGATCGAATCATTAATGTTGGTTCTTTAACACAAGAACAACTAGCTGATTATTATAATTCATGCGATTGCCTGGTAATGCCGACACTACTGGAATCGTTTAGTGGGACGTACCTGGAAGCAATGCATTTCGGGATGCCCATACTAACGAGCGATTTGGATTTTGCGCATGAAGTTTGTGGTGACGCCGCACTTTATTTTGATCCTTGGGATGCCGCAAGTATAAAGGATTCAATTCTACGATTGAAAAACGATCTCGATCTGAGACACAACCTTGTTGAAAAGGGGAGGACGCGCTTATCTGAAAGTTTTGGGAGAACATGGGAAGATATTGTTGAAAATATCCTGCAAGAATTAAGTCTTTTATATGACAGTAATAGTGTTTCATCATTAGAAAATTAGGATATGCGGTGTAAAAAAGCAATTCATTATTATATAGTAAATATTATTGCTAAACTTAAATAGAAATGTATTCATTTTAAAGTATGTCCTTTTTGGATCAGGAATAATACTTCTTGTCGGTGTTTACCATAGCAATTGGAATCGTAGACATCTCAGATATCTAAGTGAAAACTTTTTCTTAAGGCTATAATTATTAAATATGCGAATAATACTATTATCTCAGTGGTATACACCAGAGCCAAATAGCAAAACCCATCAGCTGGCAAAAGAGCTTGCTGAAAAAAAACACCAGGTAACTTCTCTTACAGGTTACCCTAACTACCCCCAAGGTAAAATTTACTCTGGTTACAAGCAGAAACCATGGGATCTTGAGGAAATTGATGGGATTAAAGTAATTCGTGTACCGCTATATCCTGATCATAGTCTCTCTAAGATAAAACGCATATTTAATTATCTTAGTTTTGCAATTTCAGCGTCTTTTCTGGGCCCATTTCTATGTGGGCCGGCAGATATCATGTGGGTTTATCACCCACCGCTGACTGTGGGTATTCCTGGCTGGTGGATTGCGTTGCTGCGAAAAATTCCATTTGTTTTTGAGATTCAAGATATCTGGCCGGAAACATTGCAAGCTACAGGTTTTATGCCAAACCAAAGAGTAATGTCCTTTATTTCAAGGCTGGCACATTTTATTTATAAACGTGCAGCGGCAATTACAGTAATATCACCAGGCTATAAACGAAATCTGATCAAGAAAGGTGTAGCAGAAGAAAAAATTCATGTCATTCCAAATTGGGCAAATGAAGACATATATTATCCTGTACCAAGGGATAATAAATTGGCGGAAGAGCACGGGCTCAGAGACAGATTTAATATTGTGTTTGCTGGCAACATGGGAGCAGCGCAGGGTTTAGAAAATGTTATCGAAGCCGCAAATTTATTAAGTGATGTGCCAAAAGTGCAATTTGTTTTTATTGGAGATGGCATAAACCAAGGCTCTCTCCGCAAAATGGTACAAAAACGAAATATTGACAACGTTCGTTTTCTTGACCGCCAACCTGAGATGGCAATGCCTAATTTCTTTGCATTGGCTGATGTTTTATTAGTACATCTTATAAGCGATCCCTTATTTGATATTACAATACCATCCAAAACATTGGCGTATATGGCTAGCGGACGTCCAATTCTGGGAGTAATATCTGGTGATGGCGCGCAGGTAATCCGCGAGGCTAATGCGGGTTTAATATGCAATCAAGAGGATCCCGTTGCTCTGGCAAAAATCATACGTCAGCTGTATGAGATGCCTTCCAAACAAAGAGAGAAGATGGGAGCAGCGGGAAGAAAGGAGTTTCTTTCTAAATACTCTCGGAAGCACTTAATTGAAGAGTATGAAGCATTATTCCATAAAATAAATAGGCAAAATAAAGGGTCGGTAGATAAATGAAAGCTCTTGTAACTGGAGGGGCAGGTTTTATAGGTTCCAACCTTGTTAAGATGTTATTATTAGAAGGACATACTGTTACAGTGCTTGATAATCTCACGTCAGGTTATCAGTCTAATATAACCTCATTTCCTGAGATAAAGTTTATTGAAGGAGATATCCGTAACAGTAAAGTTGTGAATCAAGCAATGGGGGGAATTGAGGTTATCTTCCATCTGGCAGCCTCCGTGGGTAATACACGGTCTATTGAACATCCAATAGAGGATTCAGAAATCAATGTACTAGGGACGCTGCAAATTTTGGAAGCAGCCCGGAAGCATGGAGTTCGTAAGGTTATTTATTCATCTTCTGCAGGGATTTTTGGTGAATTAAAAACACTTCCAATATGTGAGGATCACCAAATTGAACCAGACTCTCCTTATGGGGTGAGTAAATTAGCTGGAGAAAAACACTGTTTGGCTTATGCCAAGTTGTATTCATCATTAGAGTGTATTTGTCTGCGGTATTTTAATGTATATGGTGTCAATCAACGTTTTGATGCTTACGGTAACGTTATACCTATCTTTGCTTATCAAATGTTGCAGGAAAGACCTATTATTATATTTGGTGATGGAGAACAAACACGAGATTTTGTAAATGTTCAGGATGTAGCTCAAGCAAATTACAAAGCAGCACTGGTTGAAGGAATATCTGGTGCCTTTAACATTGCGAGTGGGACTCGTATTACAATTAACCAATTAGTTGAGATGATGAGAAAAGCGAGTGGTATAAAAACAGAAGTTGAATATGGCCCACCTCGACAAGGTGATGTGCGTCACAGTTTGGCAGATATCTCGGCAGCAGAGTCTTCTTTCGGATATGAACCTACAGTAGAGTTAGAAGAAGGTATTGAAGAGTACATGTTATGGTTCAGTGAAGAATTGAATAAGGAGATGTAATGCGTGTCTTGATCTTGGGTGGAGGAGGGATGTTAGGGCATAAGGTATTCCAGGTGGTGAATGAGAAATTTGAAACATTTGCTACATTTCGAAATATCAACGGTTATTGGAAGACTTTTCCCATGTATGACAATGTAGATTCCATATACACCATTGGGAGTGTGGATGCGATTGAGTTTGATACCGTGAACAGAGTTTTTGAACAAGTAAAACCTGACGTTGTTGTTAACTGTATAGGAATAATTAAACAAAAAGAAGAAGCCAAGGACCCATTAATTAGCATATCTGTAAATTCCCTCTTTCCCCACAGGTTAGCGAAACTTTGCAAATCTTCCCAAATCAGATTAATTCATATAAGTACGGATTGTGTTTTCAGTGGGCGCACAGGTAATTACTGTGAAAATGATATATCGGATGCTGAGGATCTTTATGGCCGCACAAAATTTTTAGGTGAAGTAGAGAAAGATCGATGTTTAACCATCCGGACTTCAATAATTGGCAGAGATTTTGCCAATCAAAGTGGGTTATTGGAATGGTTTCTCAGTAATCGCGGTGGTACTATCAATGGGTATAAAAATGCAATATATACAGGATTTCCAACGCTAATTCTTGCTCAAATTATTCGGGATTTGATTTTAGATTTCCCAGATCTATCAGGGTTATATCAGATCTCAAGTGAACCAATAAGTAAATATGATTTATTGTCGAAGATTAATGAAGCAATGGATCTTAATATAGATATAAAACCATATGATAGTTTCATTTGTGATCGAAGTTTGGATTCATCAAAATTTAGAAACCAAACGGGTTATAGTTTACCTGATTGGGATGACATGATCTCTGAGTTAGCAGCCGATCTGACTCCCTATGATGAGTGGAGGAATAAATATTATGCTGCCATTTAATAAAAAACGCATTGTAGTAACTGGAGGAACTGGTTCATTAGGGCAAAGAGTAGTTCATCGGATTCTAACGGGAGAGATGGGTACACCGGAAACAGTGACAGTATTCTCTCGGGATGAAGCAAAACAACACTATATGCGACTCTATTACCTGGACCGTAAAGTTGCCACCGATGAGATAATCTATCATAACTTTAAAAATCTCCTCCAATTTCGAATCGGGAATATCCGCGATTATCCAACCGTTGCCCAAGCACTGCGGAATACCGATGTAGTTATTCACGCGGCAGCGCTAAAACAAGTTCCAGCCTGTGAGTATTTTCCGGGTCAGGCAGTCCATACCAATATCCATGGGGCAGAGAATCTTGTTCGGGCTATCATTGAAAACAATCTTCCGGTCAAAACTGTTGTAGGTATTTCAACGGATAAAGCCTGCAAACCAGTCAATGTGATGGGTATGACTAAATCAATCATGGAGCGGATTCTTATTGAAGCAAATCGACGCAGTTCAGAAACACGATTTATTGCAGTGAGATACGGAAATGTGATTGCTTCCCGTGGATCAGTGGTTCCCCTGTTCTTAAGACAGATTGAGAAGGGTGGTCCGGTAACCATTACTGATAAGGAAATGACAAGGTTCTTCCTAAGTTTAGATTATGCAGTTGACACAATTTTTGCAGCTGTAAGATCTGCCCTTCCTGGTGAAATATATATACCCAAAGTACCATCCGCAAAAATCATTGACCTGGCTCGAATTCTTATCAATGGGAAAGATATTCCCATTGAGTATACCGGCATACGCCCGGGGGAAAAGATGCATGAAATTATGGTTTCCGAGGAAGAATGCTCCCGCACAATAGAACGTGATGGATATTATGTTATTTGTCCTATGCTGCCAGAGTTACAATCTGTTGAAATTGATAAACCAGCCCTGACTGATGAATATTCTTCTTCAAATATAACCCTGGATGATCAAGCGCTGCGGGATTTACTATCCCCTTATTTGGGTGAATCATCTGAGGGAGTATCTCAATGAAAGTAATGACGATATTCGGTACACGGCCAGAAATTATTCGTTTAAGTTTGATCATTAAAAGATTGGACAAATTTTGTGACCATGTCCTCGTCCATACTGGTCAAAACTACGATAAAAACCTGAGCGATATCTTTTTTCAAGAACTTGGTGTCCGTACTCCAGATTTTCATTTAGGCATTAAAACAAAAGGATTTTCTGATCAGGCAGGAAAGATTATCTCTCTTTCTGGTGATTTGATGGAAAAGAATAAACCTGACAGAGTATTGATCTTAGGAGATACAAATAGCGGATTAGCCTCTATTGTTGCTGCCCGGATGGGTATACCTGTTTATCACCTTGAGGCCGGTAATCGTTCTTTTGATAACAGGGTGCCAGAGGAAATTAATCGCAGGATCATTGACCACACCAGTAATATTCTAATGCCTTATACTCATCGAAGTAAAGAAAACCTGATCAGGGAAGGTATCAAGAGACAAAATATCTTTGTGATCGGTAACCCTATCTATGAAGTCTTGAATAAAAACATGAAAGAAATATCTGAAAGCGATGTTCTTAATAGATTAAAGTTAAAGGAAAAAGCTTACTTTTTAGTTACTCTCCATCGGGCAGAAAATGTTGATTCCCCAACACGGTTAAAGAATTTTCTGGATGGTTTATCACTGGTTGCAGACACTTATCAAGAACCTTTGGTTGTGAGTGTCCATCCCAGGACAGCAGATAAAATGGAAAATTACAACTTAAAACCAAGTTCTGATCGTGTAATGTTGTTAGAACCTTTGGGATTCTTTGATTTTATAGCATTAGAAAAGAATGCCAGTTGTGTTCTCAGTGATAGTGGAACAGTCCAGGAGGAATGCAGCATATTCAATGTTCCCAACGTGACACTCAGAGATGTAACTGAGCGAGCCGAAACCATTGAAGTTGGCAGTAACATTCTGTCAGGAAGTGATCCCCAGATGATCCTTGCAGCTGTGGATTTAGTTATTAATAATCCAACTGACTGGGAACCTCCAATAGAGTATTTAGTTCCTCATGTCTCAGTTGCAGTAGCAAAGATCGTTCTTGGTTATCATCACTATCAATGATTTACGAATATATATTATGAATAGAATGGTAGCCCTTCTTGTAAAACGGATTTTTGATATTGTTTCTTCATTTATCGCATTAGTGTTATTTTTTCCTCTAATAATGGGCATTTCTCTATTAATTATCTTTAATGATGGAACCCCCATTTTTTTTCTTCAACCCCGGCTGGGTCTTGATGGAAAACCTTTTGTGATTATTAAATTCCGCACCATGAAAAATACAAAAGATAATAAAGGGAATTTACTTTCAGATGAAAAGAGGCTTACAAGAATAGGAATTTTTTTACGAAAAACAACACTTGATGAACTGCCGGAATTATTCAATATATTGAAGGGAGATATGAGCGCTGTCGGTCCCCGCCCTTTGCTGGTTGAATACCGTGATCTGTACACCCCGGAGCAGTGGCGGCGCCATGAAATGAGACCCGGGATGGCTGGTCCGGTGATAGCAAGTGGAAGGAACATCCTAACTTGGGAAAAGAAATTCGAGCGGGATGTGGAGTACATTGAAAATTGGTCTTTATGGTTGGATTTTAAAATCTTATTTCAGACAGTTGTGGGTGTGTTGAAACGAGAAGGCACATCGGCTAAGGGGTACGCAACCATGCCCAAATTTACTGGAAACCAAAAGGGTAAGAAGGGGGATTAAGAAATGAAACAAAAAATCCCTACAAAAGTGATAATCCTCGGCGCAGGAGGCCATGCTCAAGTTGTTGCTGATATACTCCTGATGAATTTTGAATCGAGCAAGGAAATCCTCCCCATAGGTTACCTGGATGATGATTTAACCCTGGAAGGAAAAGATATGCTTGGCTTGCCTGTTATGGGGGCAATCAAGCATTTAGCTGATTTTTCTCATGATGCAGTTATTGTCGCTGTTGGTGATAATAAAGAACGGAGTACTATTTATAAAATGGTTGACCGACGGGGGGAAAATATAATAAACGCTGTTCACGCTGAGGCGTGTGTCTCATCCCGGGTTCCATTAGGCTCGGGTGTTGTCATTTGTGCAGGGGTTGTAGTCAATGCCGGATCAGTCATCGGGGATAATGTAATATTAAATACCGCATGCACAGTGGATCACCATAACAAAATTCATAATCATGTCCACATTGCTCCCGGGGTTCATATTGGAGGAGACGTAGAAATTGGTGAGGGTACATTAGTGGGAATTGGTTCTTCGGTGATACCTCAAAATAAGATAGGTAAATGGAGTGTCATCGGTGCTGGTTCAGTTGTGATATCAGATATTCCGGACAAAGTTGTTCAAGCTGGTAATCCTGCCAAATTCATCAAAAAGATATCATAAGAAGGATCCTAATGAAAATCCCCATGTCATCTCCAGATTTGAATAAGAATGACATTCAAGCAGTCATTGATGTTTTAGATACCCGTTACCTCAGTATAGGCCCAAAGAGCCAGGCTTTTGAAGAAGCGGTTGCATCTTATACGGGAACCAATCATGCCGTATGTGTAAATTCTGGTACCAGCGCTCTCCACCTGGCTGTGATCGCCGCGGGAATTGAAGAGGGGGATTTAGTGATTACAACGCCCTTTTCTTTTATCTCTTCAGCAAATTGTATCCTATTCGAACGGGGGATTCCGGTTTTTGTGGATATTGATCCCATAACGTTTAATATCGATCCAGCTCAAGTAGCTCAAGCCGCCCATGATCTAACTCAAGGTGGCGAAGCTGCTAAACACTGGCTTCCAAGAAATGTTCAGGGCTCAACATTTACCAAGAAACAACTAAAAGCTATCTTGCCGGTGGACGCCTTTGGACAGCCTGCAGATTATGACCCAATTCAGAAAGTCGCTGATGAACATGATTTGATTATTATTGAGGATTCTTGTGAGGCGATTGGAGCTGAATATAAAGGTCGAAAAGCTGGGTCCCTGGGAGATATAGGAGCGTTCGCTTTTTATCCCAATAAACAGATGACCACTGGAGAAGGCGGCATTTTGGTCACCGATCAAAAAAAATGGGCTGACTTATTTCGATCGCTGCGCAATCAGGGGCGAGATGTCTTTGATGCCTGGTTGAAACATACTCGCCTTGGCTATAACTACCGCATGGATGAAATGAGCACTGCCTTAGGTCTCTCCCAACTCCTCCGTATTGAGAATTTATTAACCAAGCGGGCGCAGGTAGCGGAATGGTATACGGATAGGTTAATTGGTCTGGAAGGGATTCAAACGCCGATTATTAACTCCACTACCACCCGGATGAGCTGGTTTGTGTATGTGATCAGAATTAATTCACAAATAGGAAGAAATCAAATCATGCAGAAATTGAAGTCTGAAGGAATTCCTTCCCGGCCTTACTTCACTCCCATCCATTTGCAGCCATTTTATATGAATAAGTTTGGATATCAGCGGGGAGACTTTCCGGAGACAGAGGCTGCGGGCGATGCTTGTTTGGCTTTGCCATTCTCTTCGGTAATGACCGAAGAACAAGTAGAATATGTTTGTAGGAAATTACGATTTATCCTCGAATTTACATAACCCCCCAACTTGTCGAAAACAAAATTCATTCATCCGAATTCTTCAAAATACTCTATCAAAGATTGTATTGTATCAGGAAGAGAATATTTTGGCTTCCAGTTTGTAACCTGGTAAAACGCTTTACTATCCATACCAAAAGTTAAACTTTTATCAATATATTTTACGATCACTTGAGAAGGTTTGCTTTTTTTTGTTTTGCTTACCTGCTGTATTACCTCTCTGACTAATTTGTCAATGCTGAAAGAATCCCCTCTTCCAAGGTTATATATTTCTTTCCATTTACTTGATGGTATCGAAAGTAATTTGATGATGCCGCCCACTGCATCTCGGACATCAAGTCTTTCAAACGTATGTTCGCCATGAATTTCTAATGGTTCACCTTGAAGTGCTTGCTGAACAAACTTTGATACTAAATCTACAGGAACCAACCCTTTTTGCCCTCCTGCCAAGCCAGCCAATCGTAAAGAAGTGATATTGATCTGATTATTGATTTCTTTTACAGATTTGAGCATCAATTCAGTCGAATATTTTGCGGTGGCATAAGGAGTTTCTGGTGACACGGGTGTTTCTTCTGTCCAGGGAAGTTCTGAACCTTGTCCATATACACTCTGAGAAGAAATATTTATTATTGCAGGGATACCATTCATTCCCGCATATCTAAAAAGATCTTCTGTGAATGCAAGACTATCGGCGATTTCTTTCCAAGTTCGGTGCGGACGCGCAAACCCAAAATGTAACAATACATCTACACTTCCCCAAGCCAGGTTACCATTTTGAAAATCTTTTTTATCGAAGTATTTATCGACTTTTTTTCCTAATACTGCACTGGTATTCTCTTTATTTGTGCAAAGAGACCAAATCTCATAATTATCTTTGTCAATGGCATCAATGAAATTTCTTCCCAAGTAACCGCTGGATCCGGTAATTAACAGAACTTTCTTCTCATTAATATTCGCTTTATTTAGATAAGAATGATATTGTCGCCCTTTTTCGTGACCTTCGATAGAGATTACTTTTTCAGCTACCTGTCTAAGGCCAAATTTATTTGTTTTTCCATCAAAAGGAGGCTTAGCAGAAGGAATTTCAAGCCAGTTCTTCACACATTCTTCAACCTCATTAAAGCCCATCGAGGCTCTTAAAGCTGAAATTCCAGTAAATCTTGGGTTGACTTCAAAAAACCTTAAACCTTTATCAGTTAATCTCCCTTGAATATTCAAGGGTCCGCGCAAACCTAATTCTAATAAGCGAGGAAGGACCTTATCAACCGCCTCCCAAATCTTATTGCTGCTAATTGGAAATATTTCTATCGGAACTCCATTTTTTAGTTTATTGACAGTGGCTATCCTTCCAATAAATTTTCCATTATATCCAGTAACATACTGTATTGATAGCTCAGATAATTGAGGAAGATCATTATTACTTAACCCATTTATATAGTCTTCATAATAAAAATCATCTTCTTTTGGAATCAGTAGTTCCTGGAAGACATACTCTCCCGGCGTTAATCTCAGATCTTCTTTATTTTTTATTAATATTGTTCCTGTTGAACCAGACCCATCGCGAGGTTTTGCAATAAATGGAAAGGTTACATTCCCATTTTCTATTTCATTAGCAATATTATTAGTGTTATAACATTTCACGAAATTACTAGAAATTGAATTTAGATCGTTACAAATCAGCTCTTTATTCCGACAAAGCGATACCAACTCTTTTCCTGAAGCCAATAATTTGATTCCAGATTTGTGAAATTTATTCGCATTTTCTGATAATATCAACACGTCGTCATCCAAGCCGGGTATGATTAAATCTACAGAGTGTTTATGACATTTTTCCAATAAAACATCTGTATATTTTGGATCATAAACTGAAGGAACATTATCATGCAGGTCACAATCAAGAGCTCCATATTCGAATGGGCTATTTCCCAATCCCACTGTTCGAATTTGCATAGATGACATTCGAAGAGAGTTAATGATTGCTTGGCCAATACCCGAACCAATACATGTAATAGCTATGGTGAATACACGTTTCATATATGTCCTTTATTTATTGCATAAATATATCACAAATGCATAGCGAGCCAAGTGATGTTATGAAAAATCTAAAGAGCCGCGTTTGAGGACGGTGTTTGTTTAGCTTTGCCACATGATGACTAAAGGCAGGTGGATTAGGTTGGCATTGTATTTCGTTCTGTTTTATAATGCGCATACCACTAATAAATTTTGAATATTTGGGAAGGGTACAATCAATGTTATCCCGTTTTCGCAATCGATACTTTTTCATACTCGATATTCTGATACTGGCGCTCACTCCTGCCATTGCCCTAGCTCTGCGTGTTAATCTTCCATGGGATGAACGATATACTTTCGGATTGCTGTACTATACACTGTTCTCTATTCTAGTAAAAATTATTATATTTTATATTTTTGGTTTTTATAAACGTCTTTGGCGTTACGCAAGTGTGGATGCAATCATTTCCATTCTCTGGGGAGTGGGAATATCCAGTGTGATTATCACCGGGATGGTATCTATTCTATTTGGTTCCGGTCTGTTAGTTGATATTTATCTACCCCGTTCCATTCCCCTTATTGATGGCATGCTGACCTTTATCATTATTGGAGGAACCAGATTCAGTTTACGAATGGTGCAATATCAGGCCGGGGGAGGTCGTAAAGGATTGGGGGGTAAACGAATATTAATCGCCGGTGCTGGCGATGCAGGCCAAATGGTGGCCCGGGAAATGCATACCAGTAAATATATTCAGGAATCCCTTGTAGGATTTGCAGATGATGATCCCATAAAAATTGGATCTATTATCCATAATTCACCTGTATTAGGACCCCTGGATCAAATACCGCAGTTGGTAGAAAAACACCAGGTTGATCAAATAATAATTGCCATGCCTACCGCACCGGGAGAAGTGATCCGAAAAGTAGTCAACCTGGCTGAAGCAAGTGGGATAACACCCAGAACCCTGCCAGGCATATATGAATTGATCTCTGGTGACGTTACCATAAATCAACTTCGCGAGGTTCAAGTCGGCGACCTATTAAGAAGAGAACCGGTCATAATAAGCCTGGACCGGGTAAAGGATCTGCTGCGAAATAAGATTGTTCTTGTAACCGGTGCTGGCGGATCAATTGGCTCCGAACTTTGCAACCAGATCAGCCACTGCCATCCAGAAAAACTTTATGCTCTAGGGCATGGAGAAAATAGTCTATTTGTGCTGCCAGCAAAGATCAAGGGCTGGTCAGAGAAGGGACAAAAGGAAAAGCTGGAATTAATCGTGGCGGATATTCGGGATCAGAACCGGTTGGAAAATATCTTTTCCAGGATCAAACCGGATATCGTTTTCCACGCCGCAGCTCATAAACATGTCCCATTAATGGAAGATAATCTTGAAGATGCGATAACGAACAATATTCTGGGCACAAAAACACTATTGGATATTTCGAAAACAAAACAAGTGGAAAGGTTTGTTTATATATCAACGGACAAGGCGGTTGATCCCATTAATGTGATGGGAATGACCAAAAAAATAGGGGAGTTAATGGTCAGCCAGGCAGCCCAAGAAACTGGCAACCCATATGTATCAGTTAGATTTGGAAATGTATTGGGCAGTCGTGGCAGTGTTATACCCTTCTTCAAGAAACAGATCAAAGCGGGTGGACCAGTGACGATCACTCATCCTGATGTTGAAAGGTTCTTTATGACTATTCCAGAAGCTGTTCAACTGGTCCTGCAAGCTTCTGCCCTGGGTACCCAGAGTGAGATTTTTGTCCTTGACATGGGAAAACAAATCAGAATTGAAGATCTGGCAATTGAACTAATACAATTATCAGGCCTTGAGGCTGGTAAGGAGATAGAGATAGTTTACACAGGACTGCGGTCGGGAGAAAAATTATCTGAAGAGCTGTTTGCCAGTGATGAAGTGCCAATAAAAACGGAACATGAAAAAATCAAAGCAGTAATTATCGATCATAGGATTAAAACTGATTCCTTTACTGAGATGATAGATATTCTGATCGATCTTGCCAGGAGAGGGCAAAGGGAGAAAGCCCTGGTCCACCTCAAACGAATTTCCCAAGGTCAGCCATAACTATATTTTTTCCTGTGCTACAATTGATTCCTGTCGATCCTAAATTATGAATTCAGGGGTTAAGTGAGGTATAAAATGCAAATTCGATGTTATAGCTGTAAAATGCCTATTTCCATTGGCCGCGAGATGGTACACCAGGCTTTGACCATCGTTCATGAAGACGAACTGGTCTATTACGATTTCCGATGTTCGAAATGCAAGAAAAGTAACCGTGTGTCGAAAGAGCAGCTGCTGCACGCCGCGCCGGGGTGGGAGTACAAAAAATCGGAATAATGTTCTTTGTCTAGTCCAATTAACTCAATTCTGATCGATCGGATTATTGGACAAGATTGACATGATATCTTGGTTTTCCCACCGTCTTATCTTAATCACGAATAATTCCAATGACATAAGGCAAAAATGAAGAAGAAAGTAATTGTTATCTTTCTATTGTTTATTATTATCGAAGGATTGATTACAGCTAGTATTTTTTATAGTTATCAAGCCAGTCAAACAGATCTTTTCCTTGGTACCGGATTTACAATTAAAAACTTCCTTCTATTTGGATTTGTTATATTTATCATATTTCTTTCTACTGGTATTTGGTATCTATCTACCAGGAATTCTCAGATTTTTGATCCACTCAAGGATTATTTTCGTGAGGATAGAAGATACTTAGTATTCTTGGTTGTAAACTTTTTAATCTTCACCGAGTGTGTCCAAGATATCTTATTCTTATTCTCTGAGATTCCAAACTCCCAGTTTTTTATTTATTACATAAACCTGCTGAGCTCAATACTCCCTATACTAATATTCTTTGTATTTCTGACTTTTCAAAATATTCTTTTGATCTTGTATTTACGTAATGGAATTCCTGATTTGCTCCAATCGGTATTTGCAGATAATAAAAGAGTAATTTGGATTTTTGCTGGGATCATATCATTCTTTGCGGTTTTATTTTTCTCAAAGTATCGTTATATTTCCTTATCAGATCGTATGTTAACTAATTTTACATTAGGCGTTATGAAGCCTACAAATGCGCCGATTACCATTGAGCAGGTTGTAATTGTAGCAATTGCGGCTCTTGTCTTGTGGTATTTCATCAGATGGTTAGTCAAGAATATAAAGATATTTAAAGGCTCAATTCATTCCGATATATTGATCAGTATGATTTTATGGATTTGCGCTGTCATTCTTTGGACTTCAATTCCTATTTCGGAAAGCGGTGTTCTTGATATTACAAACTCACCGGTCAAATCAATTTATCCGATTTCTGATGGTTTTTTTTATGATAAAGAGGCCTATAGTCTGATTTTATCGGGAGAGTTCCTTGAGAATACAACGCATGTTATGTATTCCTTTTTCCTAATGATCCTCCATCGGCTCGTTGGATTCGATATTATCGCTGTTATCAAACTTCAAATAATAATCTTATCTTTAACTCCAGTGGTTATTTATCATCTTACAAAGTTGATGTCTACCAGGTTTGCAGGAGTTTTAGTCGGGGCCCTATATATTGTCAGAGAAAGCAATAGCCTGCATCTTAGTGAAAGTGTCGATGGGGCCCTGGTTAATCAGCTAATGACCGAGAATTTGGCCATTCTTGGTTTACTTACATTCTTTGTATTCTTTGTATTATGGATCCAATCTTCCGAGAATAGATCCATTTATCCATACCTCGCTGGTGGTGTGATGGGGATCACGCTGCACATCCGGGCTGAATTTCTTGCCGTTTTGATGGCGGTATGCCTGGGTGCAATATTTCTTTTCCGGAATGATAAATTCACCTGGATTAAGGGAATCATGCGAATATGGTTGGTGGTCTTGGTCATTATCACACCCTGGATGATCAGAAACTATTCTAGAACCGGATATTTCACACTAGATAAAGTTGGATTTGTCCAAAAGCGAGTCATACAATTTCTGGACGATATACCAAGTATCAAATCAGCCATTATTCAGAATGATAATAGAATTGTTTATTATAATGAAAATAGGATTGCTCCTAGATCTACCAGCTTTACGCCAATCGGCAATCATATTGCAAGCAGTTCCTGGCAATCAATATTAGATTTACCCAGTAATCACCAACCCTTATATACCATAGCTAGCTTTATACCTTACCGGATGAATGGAATGGATCAACAAACCCCGATCTTTTCCAAGGCGTATATTGAACGGTACGTAAGAACTCAACCTTACTATTGGTATGATTGGAATGGAGAAATCAAATCAAGATCGATCATTCCCATTCTCACTACTCTATTATTGATCAGTATAGGTTTGGTCTCAATATTTAAAGAGCGGAAGTATAGTATTCTATTACTCCTTTTTGCGCATCTTTCAAATATTCTAATCCTCACAGTAGCTGGATTCTCTGGTGGTAGATTCATAAAAACAACTGATTGGGTGATTTTAATTCTTTATGGGATAGGGCTATCAGAACTAATTTTATCCCTCAAGGTTTTAATTATTCCAGACAAGGAAAAGCCCATTATCCTTGAAGATAATCACAATAGACGAATTAGCGATACTCGTCGTATTCAATTCCATCTCGCGCTTTCCTTATTATTTATCATTTTCGGTCTTTCGCCTGTTTTTGTGGAATATTTTTCAACAAACCAATATTCTGCCGATTCGCTAACAACAAGAATCGATACCATTCAACGTGGCGATATATCCAGTCTTTCACAATTGGATTATATGTATGCTGATGAAATTTCCACAAATCCTGAACAGCCTTTATTCGGGAAAGCCCTTTATGTTCGGTATTTTAATAAGAATGAATCCTTACCTGATGACCGGAAGGGAACTATCCCAGACAGTGATTATTCACGCGTGGATTTCTATTTAGTCGGGACACAAAATATTTGGATATCTTTACCTGTTGATAATACAATCCAGCCTATTCCTAACTATTCTGATGTTATAGTATACGGGAAAATGGTACGCAATTCTGACTCTGACTTCCAGGAAGGATTCTCGCCATTTTTCCTGGCAGGGGAGGTCTATATATTTAGTGAGAATCGAGGACTTGATAAGGTGAAATGCAGTGGCACAGTCTGCACCCTGAATTCAAATTAACACCAGGTTATATATGGAAATAAATATGAAAAAAGAAGTCGATTTAACCGTTCTTATACCAGCCTACAATGAAGAAGAAATAATTAAAACTACAGTTACTAAAGTCTTAAATACTTTAACTGAAATGGATATATTATTCGAAGTGTTGGTAGTTGATGATGGATCAACTGACAACACAGCTCAGGAAGCTGAGGAAGCTGGAGCACGGGTTATTAAGCATTCTTATAATATTGGTAATGGAGCAGCGATAAAAACTGGAATAAGGCAGGCTGTTGGGGAATATCTGATCATGATGGATGGCGATGGTCAACACAACCCGAATGAAATCCCTATAATTTTTAATAAACTGGAACAATTTGATATGGTCGTTGGGGCAAGGTCAAGGAAGTCTGATACTGAGTTTCATAGGAATATCGCCAACTCAATTTATAATCTCTTTGCAAGCTATATTTGTGCTAGAAAAATTCCTGACCTGACGTCTGGGTTTCGGGGTTTGAAAACGAACATTGTTCGGGAGTTTGTACCCCTATTACCAAATACCTTTTCCTATCCGACAACCTTGACACTGGCTGTTGCCCGATCTGGTTACCAATATACTTTTCATCCTATTCAGACAACAAAGAGAACTGGAAAAAGCAAAATCAAATTGTTTCGAGATGGAATCAGGTTTTTGGTTATTATATTTAAGATTGCCACTCTTTTTTCTCCCCTCAAAGTTTTTATCCCAGCCTCCCTATTCACGTTCATAGTTGGTTTTGGTTATGGGTTATATAAAGTTTTCTTTTTGGGCGGTCGTTACGGTCCTACTTCTGCCATGCTGATGACTATCTCTGGCGTTGTCTTTTTGATAGGGTTGATCTCTGAACAGATTACTCAGCTCCTTTATGAAAAGTATAATAATGATAAATAGTGATAAGAAGACAAACATCCTATTAATTACCTGGAATTACCCACCAAAAATTGGCGGGATGGAACAGCTGTTATACCAGCTTGTGCAGAAAATAAAAGATATCGTATCAGTAAAGGTACTTGCGCCATTTAGCGAGGACATTAAAAGCGATGGTGTTACAGTTTCTCGTTCTCAGCGAAGAGGTCTATGGGGATATTTTTGGTTTGCATTTAGAGAAAGTAGCCGACTTCTGAATAGAGAGGACTTTAATCTGATTATGGGTGGAAGCGCTCTGGTAACACCGTTGGTATACATACTTTCCAAGCAACACGGAATTCCTGGAACAATCTACGTTCACGGCCTTGATCTGATTTATAAGAATCCCTTGTACCAATTTGTAATGAACGCTCTCTTGCCCAGACTAGATCATTTGTTTTCCAACAGCAATCAAACTCGGAAAATTGCTCTTGAAAAGGGAGTGTCAATCGAGAATATAACTGTCATTCACCCTGGTATCCACACAGCTGATTATGATCTTTCTGAAAATCGATCTATAATCAAACAGAAATATCAACTTCAGGGGAAAAAAGTTTTACTATATGCAGGACGATTAGCAAAGAGAAAAGGAGTCCTAGAGTTTGTGAAATATTCTCTAGGGGATATAATCAGTCAGCATGATGATGTTATATTCTGCATAATTGGAGATAATCCTAAAACATCACTTTTTCATACAGAAGATATACTGTTATTAATTGAAAAAGAAGTTAAATCTCTAGGATTGGAGGATCATGTTATTTTTTTTGGTTGGGTAGAACGGCAAACCCTACTGGAAATGTATAATGCTTGCGATGTATTCCTGCTTCCAGCCATTATTGTTCCAGGGGATATGGAAGGGTTTGGTATTGTCCTCGCAGAAGCCAACGCAGCTGGGCGTCCTGTAGTTTCCACGATCGTTGGTGGAATTCCCGATGCGGTGGAACAAGGAGAAACCGGGATATTGGTTGAGCCTTCCCAATGGAAAGAATATACAGAAGCTATCTTAAAATTGCTAGAGGATGATTCCTTAAGAGAAAAATATGGCAACGCAGGGTCTGTACGAGCAAAACAATTCTTTGATTGGAAGGTAATTGGGATCAATTATCTTGAGGTTGTTGAAAAGATCACAAACCAAATTTAAGGTTCTTAATAAGATATATAATAGAGTTTATTGGGGATTTACTTACCAAGGTATATGCCTTTAAACTTGAACAAAAAACGTAAATGAATCTATTAAGACGCTGGATTATAGTCTCTGATATTAGATAAAATGGAATTAACAAAAAGAATATCTAAACCAACTATTATAATTACCTCTTTAGGACGGACGGGAACAAAATTCTTCCAGGTTCTATTGGAGAACGTCATGCCTGATAGTACTGCTCTCCATGAACCAGATGTTTTAAATATCTTTGAATATCAGGGTTTGATGAATCGTCTTAATCAGATAAATGAACAAGTTAAGGAATCGGGGTTTGTAAATCTCTTTTTACGGAAGCCTTTAGGTCTATGGAGTATAATCTCAATCTCTGATAAAAGGATGCGAGGTGAATTGGATTCGGATACAGCGATTAATCTGTTGATCAATCAGCGAAAAAAATTCATCACTGCTCAAAAAGGGTCAGTATATATAGAATCCAACATTGGCTATTATGGGATCCTGGATCTACTTGATGAAGTTTTTGAACAATACCGGGCTGTTTTCATTGTCAGGGATGGCCGGGATTGGGTAAGATCCCATATGAACTGGGGTCAAATGTATGGTAAGGGATTTATTCAAAGTTTATATGCACACCTATGGCCTACAGCGGTTGAATTTAATCTCATGGAAGCAGGTGGGTGGCAGGAGTTGTCCCGATTTGAAAAGCTGTGCTGGTCCTGGGGGACACTGAATCGTCTAGCTATTGATAAGATTAATAATGATCCGTTCACAAGACTTGTATTGTTCGAAGATATATTCTTACAACAGGATCGGTATCACAAATTACAAAGCACTCTTAGTTTCCTTAGTTCAATTAATGAAAGGCTTGAAATAAAAAAAGATACATTGTCTGGATGGTTAGACAAACGAATCCATGAGAGCTGTGATTCCTTTCCTACATGGAGTGAATGGTCTGGCTCGCAGAAATCATATTTCCTGCGTGTTTGTGGTTCGTTGATGGACGATCTGGGATATGATATTGATTAGCCTTTTTGAACCTATTGCCTGATACCGGAATTATTATATCCAAGAGCCCATTCGACTAAATTGTTTAGACAAGTTTAATGCTTATTATTATCCTTCACATGCATAAGAACACTTCTACATTTTTCTGATGTTGAGAGCGAATACGGTATTTTAAGCTGCTGATCAATTCTCATGAATAGATTGGTTGCTTCTGGCGAATGAAGGATAAAGAGTATACATACAATGTCTTATCTGATGTTGAAATCGAGACTACATTTGCAAATTTTACTATTGGTTATTCAATGCTGAACAATAGGGAAGTACTTTTCAGTAATTATCTATAGTAGAAAATTATGATAAATAAACCAGTTGGCATAATAACTTCGTTGGGAAGGACCGGCACATTATTTTTTTCTGAGTTACTTAAGGATATCGTTACTGATGCAGCCGTCTTTCATGAGGTAGGATATCTGAACTTTGGCCAGTACCAGGGGACAGTAGAAAAACTCAAGCAAATATCTAGGCAAATTAATGAGATCGGTTTTGGAAATATTGTCTTGCGGAAAATATTTCGAATGTGGGGCTTATTAAGGATGTCAAATAAAAATTTTCTAGATCAGCTTGATCATGATTTAGCTACTGAGCATGTTATTAGGTACAGGAAAAAATTCATTGAAAATACAGAAGGCTCATTTTATCTTGAGGCCAGTTCAGAATATTATGGAATCCTGGATTTATTTCCAGATGTTTTTGATCAATATAAGGTTGTTTATATTATCAGGGATGGTAGGGATTGGGTCACATCAAAAATGAATTTTGGAGAAGGTGGATATTCTAGAACCTGGTTTCATCGTGTGATATCACCAATTTTTCCTACTGCAGCACAGATGAGAACGGATCAATATTATCCAGAATGGAATTCATTCGATTCGTTTCAGAAATTATGCTGGACTTGGAGCAGATTAAACAAATTTGCATTTAAAGTTTCTAAGCGAGTACCAAATATTAGGATATTCAGATTTGAAGACTTGTTCTATGGACAAGATAGAGTTGATCACCTAACTGAAATGGTCACTTATCTGGTTCCATCCAATAATATTATTAGAGGAAGAATGCCAGATTGGACCAATCAAAAAATCCATAAGAGTTCTGGTGAATTCCCTGCTTGGGAAAACTGGACGGATTTTCAGCAAGAGCAGTTTGACAATATCTGTGGACCTCTGATGCGAAAATTTGATTATGGGTACCAAAATTAATCTGACAAAATGAAAAAACTAATAAAAATTATCCCTACAGTTATAACTATTGTCGTAATATCAATATTCATCTTTTACGTTCAACAAAACTGGGATCGTATTCTTCAACTTGCTGATATATCTGGGTGGACTTTAGCTCTTTTGTGTGTATTAGTATTGATTACTATATCTCAGAATGGATTAGTAAATTATCTGCTTTACCAATCCATGAATGTAAAAATCAATTATTTCTTATCATTTGGACTGGCAATAGTGAATACCCTTGCAAATCAACTCCCTTTATCCGGGGGTTTAATTGCCAAAGGACTTTACCTAAGTAAAAAGTATAAGTTACCCATATCTAAGTACTTAAGTGCGACCGGAGCCCTTTTTATTTGTTTCTTATCTACCAATGGAGTGATAGGTTTGATTGCCCTCTGGTATTTGAATAGCTACCAAGGGAAATACATTCCATATTATCTGATACTAGGATTTGGACTAATGACATTAAGTATTATTGTACTTTTCTTTCCAATTAAAAATATACGAATCCCTGAAAAATATCATAAATATGTAGCTGATTTTGCCTCAGGATGGAAAGTCCTCATAATAAGAAAATGGTTGTTGATAAAGCTAATAAGTATACAATTATTATCAATTCTCACCATTGCATTACGCTATAAGATTGCTCTTAAGGCGTTCTCCCAGGATGTAACAATAATTGAAAGTCTTCTTATTGCATCAGCTACGATATTAACTAGGCTAGTGAGTATAGCTCCGGGAGGATTGGGGGTGCGAGAAGGTCTTGCAGCATCAATTGCTGTAATTCTTGGATTCGATCCGGTTATTAGTATTGTTGCAGTAGGCTTAGACAGGTTGATTTCAACAATACTTATTATCTTTCTCGGGATTTATTTCTTGTCTATATTTGGAAGGTCTGTAGTATTTGAGGAAAAAAATCCAGATAATATGCCAAGAAATTAATAAGAAATCTTCAGTCTAAAGTTATTATTCTGTGAGTTAACGTATATACCTTCCATACAAGTAATTAACCTCTTTCAGTCTTTCTTTTAACCTGTCGCTAAGATCGGTTTCAGTAAACCTCCATTTCCAGTTTCCCTGGGGATTTCCGGGGTAGTTCATCCTGGCTTGGTTATCCAGACTGAGCAGATCTTGCATTTGGGCAATTGAAAATATAGCTTTGGATGACCAGGCCAGCTTGATCAGATCCCAGGCAATATCCTCTCCGGAACTTTTTAAGTAGCGTTGAGCAAAAGTTTTTTCCCCTTCATCAATCCTTTTAAACCAGCCTGCGGCAGTGTCGTTGTCATGTGTGCCCGTATATACGATACAGTTTTCATGGTAATGGTGGGGTAGGAAGACATTTGATTCTCCGCTTTCAAATGCAAAAACCAGGATTTTCATACCTGGCAGCCCAAATTTATCTCGCAGTTGGATAACATCAGGAGTGATTTCACCCAGGTCTTCAGCAACGATGGGAAGATCGCCAAATTCATCCTTAATACGCTTGAAAAGCTTTTCTCCGGGTCCTGGAACCCAGCGACCGTTTTCGGCGGTTTTTTCTGTCGCTGGAACCTCCCAATAACCGGCGAAACCCCTGAAATGGTCCAGACGGAGGATATCAACCATGGAAAACGCAGATCTCAGCCGTTCCATCCACCAACTGTAACCATCCCGGGCATGAACTTCCCAGCGGTAAAGAGGATTTCCCCATAACTGGCCTGTCTTGGTGTAATAATCGGGCGGCACACCGGCTACAACTATCGGTTGTCCACTTTCATCCAGATAAAACAATTCGCGATGGGTCCAGGCATCCGCACTGTCATGGGCAATAAAAATGGGAATATCGCCGATGATCTTTACTCCCATTTTATGCCCGTAAGCGCGCAAATCTTCCCAACCCTGGTAAAACAAAAATTGGTAATACTTTTGCCTTTGGATGGCATAGTCCTGATCTGCTCGAAAATGATCCAGGGCCTGGTGATCCCGATCCCGGAAATTGACAGGCCATTGTGACCAGGGTTTCCCGCCCTGATGTTCCTTCAAAGCCATAAAGAGGGCGTAATCTTCCAGCCAACCCGAGTGTCGAGTATAAAATAATCCAACTTCCTCCTTAAGTTTTGTTCCGCCCTCAAATCGGAAGCGGTCATATGATCTGTTCAGTAGATCAAGCTTCCAGTGGATCACGTTTGCAAAATCAACCGAATCCACTGGAAAGTCTGGCAAGTCAACCAGATCATTTTTATGAATTAATCCCTGTTGTAAAAGTGCATCGGGACTTATTAGATAGGGATTGCCGGCGAAAGTTGAAAAACACTGGTAGGGAGAGTCCCCATAGCCTGTGGGGCCTAATGGCAGAACCTGCCAAAGACCAGTTCCGGATTCTGCCAGGAAATCGATCCACTTCCTGGCCTGGGGGCCAATGTCGCCAATTCCATAGGGTCCAGGAAGACTGGTGGGATGAAGTAATATGCCGGAGGAACGATTAAACACCATAAATTCCGTTATCAAAAAAAGATTAAGTTCAGTGATTATACTATTTTTGGTGTTATTGCGGGGACAAAAAAAAGTTGAATTAAGCAAGGTATAGAAATGAGCTTGATTATTGTTTGAATATTATTTATGGTGAGAATTATGGATCTAAGGTTGAAAGTTTAAATTTGAAAGGTATATGAATAATACTGATTGTTGTTTATATAAACCATAGGGTGGAAATCTAAATAATAAAGTTGAACAGATCTATTACCTATCAAGTAATGCCACAATTCGGAGATTAATGTCCAAGATCAGGAAATTTGAGGATATTGAAGCCTGGAAAATGGCCAGAAGGATAACTGCCCTGATTTATTCGTTCTCAAACGAAGGCGCATTTTCCCGGGATTATTCATTCCGTGATCAAATCCGACGTGCATCGGCAAGTATAATGGCCAATATCGCCGAAGGATTAGAAAGCCAAACGCAAGCCTTATTTATCACTTACCTTGGTCGGTCAAAAGCATCTGCTGGCGAAGTTCGGTCCCAGTTATACCTCGCTTATGATCTAGGATACCTAGACAAGAATGAATTTGATTCAATTCTAAATGATGCAAAACAGGTCAGCCGCGCGTTATATAAATTCATTATCTATCTCAGGTCTCTCCCTAATACACAACGTTATTAATTAATAAAAACCTTTTAGTCCAATATAAACCTTCAACCTTCAACTTTCAACCTTTAAACTTGCTTTCATCTTCAATCTTGAATTTTCTTCATGATCTGAATTGTGTTTGATTCATAGACTTGTTCATAAAATGATAACAACGGCAAATCCCAGTATTCATCTTTAGTTATTAATAGGATCTCAGGCTTGGAATTGAAATTGTTTGTTATCTTCCCTGAGATATCATCAACAAGAATATGATTGATTTTCCATTCACCCTGGGATGCATGCTGGTCAAGCATTACCCAAAGAGGATATTCCCAGTCATTTGGATCCATAATCAAGCCTATCTCCCGGGAGGGATCATTTCGAAGGTAATGGCTAGCTTCTTTATAAGAATGGATAAAAGAGTAATTTGACAGGAAATATAGCTCATCCCTACTCGTAACCCAGATAGACCTTCCTTTATAGAACATCCTTAAAAATGCATGATACCTCCATGAAAGGGAAGGATATTGATCAATGTGCTCATTTATCCGGGACATGAATTTGCCTTCCAGGAAAGTTTTATCATTCCAGGGCGGCATGAACGGCCGATTTGAGTTTTGCAGCAAAAAAGGTGTGCTGGTGATAAAGAATAGAATTATTAATAAAGTGGGAAAATAAGTCTTCTTCAAGAGTGAATCAATAGATATTCCTATGACTATACTTCCCAGCATAAAGATAGGTATCTGCAATCTTGCTCCCCAGGGTTGCCATCTAAATGCAAGACTGAAAAACAGGATAGCAAGGATAATGGATATGTATAATGTGATTTGCCCCTTTTTAACCCAGGGGAAAATAAATAGTAAAAGAGTTAGTACAAAAAAATGAAGGAAATTGCCGGAATTAGTTTCATTTATTCTGAAGGTAAGTTCAAAACTTGATCCCTGAAATGTGCTGGCTGGGTTATTTATTTGTGATCCAAGTAAAGCAGTCACGCCGTTCAGTAAGATATCATTTCCAGCAGCGAAAGGTGTAACAAGGTGAGACACTCCATTGCGAACTAGATTTGAGAACAATATTCCCGGAGAAATTTCTTCCACAATAATTCGTTCATTGGATGTGATCAGGGGGTGGTGATATAGGTCCCAATTACGAAGGAAGATACCGGTGTTGAGCGTGAGGGCGATGAGAATGATTATGGTATACCGGAAAGCATATTCTTTGATTTGAGCAATTTTTTTTCCAATCAGGTGATAACCGCCGATGGCCAGGCCAATAGCGGCACAATATACATAGGCTGTGCCTTTGGTTGCCAAGGCGAGACCCATTGCCAAAGAAGCAAATAGGACATCATCCCATTTTTGATCATTTACTGATTTTCTAAGAAAGTAAAAAAAACTCAGACAGAATAATCCTACTACGAGATCATTCTGGGTGCTTGTGCTCTGGAGAATTGCCATTGGCAGAGCAGCAGTCAAAGCAGCTGTGATCCATTGTCCGCGAGGTCCGATTTTAAGTTCTTTTGCTATCAAGCTTGTTGTCAAGATTGAGATGATGAAACTGAACCATTGAACAAGATTGGCGTAATAGTCACTTTTGCTCAATAACTGAAGATGAAGAATGGAAAATTCGGCCAATGGGGTCGAATAATTCTGTCGAGCAATTGCAGTAGGGTAATAACGAATGTTCTGATTCTGAATCCAGTGGGGTATACGTGCCATGTGGTAAGTCATGGAATCAAAATTATTGGGGGGCGATTTTAGTGCAATAATCAGAGTGATTGTTGATGCTATAAATACAACAATCAGACAAACAAAATACAATGCCTTTGTGTTAGATTTTTTCTTTCCTATTGGAAATAATTTTAACTTTTCGAAATTATCCTTATATTTCAGCGAATTTAGAATGAGAAAGATAATTGCCAGACCATTAAATAAAATCCAAGTATAGTTAACCCAATCGTAAGTTACTCTATTGAATAGAGATAAAATCTCTGTACTCAGGAGTATCAGAAAGAAAGTAATCAGAGAAGATTTTAGCAGACTCTCTCTTACCTCCCGGTGTTTTGGGAGCAGAAAGAATATTGTCGTTAATGTGAAAAAAAGCAGGACAAGAATAGCCATATATTTCTTAATAGTAAATTGAAAATATAAAATTCAATATTGGGTTATGAGCAGGAAGTTTTATGTTTGAATCTTCTTTATTATATCTTTGATTTACAATCTTCAATTTTCAATATTCATTCTTCAATCTCCAACATTTCCTTATACAATTCCATATACTTCCCTGCCGACATTTTCCACGAAAAATCTTTCTTCATTCCTCGCCGCTGAAGTCCACGCCAGCGCCTCTTGTCCTGATAGATGGGCAGCGCTTTGCGGATGGCTTCTGCCAATTCATCAGCGGAAGGGTTCTTAAAAAGGAACCCTGTGCTTTTTGATCGATCATGCCAATAATCCGTTATGGTATCGCGCAGGCCGCCTGTTTCTCTGGAAAGAGGGATACATCCATACCGCATCCCGATCATCTGGGTCAGGCCGCAAGGTTCATAGCGGGAGGGGATCAGGAGCAGGTCACTTCCTCCATAGATGCGGTGGGCAAGCGCTTCATCAAATTTCAATATTGAGCGAACCTGGGGGAAATCTCCGTCCAGTTGTTTTGCTGCCTGTTCTAATTCTAGATCACCGGTACCCAAAATGACAGCCTGCCAATCCTGGTCAGCGATCCGTCTTAATGCATCCGGTACCAGATCCACTCCCTTTTGATAATCCATCCGGTTGATCATGGCCAGCAAAGGTGTTCCGGGTTTAACTGGAAGCCCGAGCTCTTTGAGCAGTTCATCTTTATTTTTATCACGCTTAGAAAGAGTATCCAGGCTGTAATTCATACTGAGGTGGGGATCTTGTTCTGGATTCCATATTTCTTGATCCAGGCCATTGAGTATACCTCGTAAATCAGTTGACCGGCTTTGTAAGAAATCCTCAAGGTTGGCACCAAATTCAGGAGTCAATATTTCCCTGGCATATCCGGGGGAAACGGTGTTAATGAGATCTGCTGATAATAAACCCAATGGTAAGGGCAGGTGCTCTGCCCAATCAGGCAAGGGTGACATATGAGCCCGGGGCAATCCAAAGGCCTGGAGAGAAGTTTCAGCTCCATGGCCCAGATAGGGCAGGTTATGGACTGTCAGCAGGGATTTTGTGTTTTGATAAAAGGCATCACTTTCCCTGATCAAACGCAGTTTATAGATAGCTGGCGAGGCATGCCAGTCATGGGCGTGCATTATATCCGGCTGCCAGTTGAGGATTTTGCACAGTTCCAGGGCCGCCAAAGAAAAGAAGGTGAATTTGGTGCCATCCAGATCATTATCCCCGCTGTAGACTTCTGGAGAGGCTGCCACAGGAAGGCCGTCAATAAAATAAGTGGTGATACCATTCACTGCTGATTGGAAAACCTGGGCGAGAAGAGGTCCATCCAGGTGGGCGATCTCAAAGCTGGCAACAGGAGTAAGTACCAGCCCTGATTTTTTAAGGTGGGGGTAATAAGGTAAAACAACCCGGACCTCCGGTTCACCGGGGAGGGACTGCAGGGCAGCCGGCAGCGAGCCTGCCACGTCACCCAGGCCGCCGATTTTTACCAGTGGGGCTGCTTCTGCTGCAATAAATAAAATCTTCAAACGGTCCACAATCCCCAACTCCTCTAGTTATTACCTGATCTTCATGAATTATACTTGTTTAATTTTCAGGAGAACTGAGCTTAGAATGGACTGAAGTCCTCAGCAGGGCTTCGCCGGGCGTCCCTCTCCAGGGACGCTTTGACTTTCCCTCGGCATATCTTTCGATCAATTTCTGGCTCTTTTGTTTTGCTAAGCCCTTTAAGCGTCAACGCGGCCTGTCCTGAGAGAAGACGAAGGATTGACGCCTGGACATCCAGCTGTTTTTGCTGGATGTCCCCTCTGAGGAATTCATTCCCTGAGCTTAGAATGGACTGAAGTCCTCAGCAGGGCTGACGCCA
>SDBT01001103.1_pt1 | contig 46385 bp, 79 predicted proteins | sample 2277101 | NCBI WGS metagenome assembly SDBT01 (sample SAMN10404973, study PRJNA504765) | marine sediment metagenome | isolation source: marine sediment core GS10_PC15, 103 cmbsf | place: Arctic Ocean: Southern Knipovich Ridge | collected 2010 | reverse complement strand
GCTTTAAGCTTTTAACCCCCACCCCCCATGTGCTTGCCCCACAAGATTTTACGCTGCCCCTGAATTCCTTGTCCAGGCCGGCCGGCCAGGTGCTTGACCAAGTGACCAAGTGACCGACCAGGTGACCGACCAATACCCGAACCTTGATCATTCATTGCTTAAATCGTCAAATCTATCCGCGTCAAGTTTTACATACTAGCCTAAACTAACATAATTACAGCTTATGCCATATGGATATTGCATCAGAATTTTGAATAGTTATTTTATTAAATAAACGTCAAAAAGACTTGACTTCTATATTCATTCAATATATAATGTATATATAAGGTTTATTTAAACATTCAATCATTCAACTGGAGGTAGCAATGAAAAGACATATATCTTTATTCTTCGAAGCGCATGGCAAGTTATACGAGGGCTGCAATGCATCTAGAGATGGTAATGCCGAACTGACTATCGCCACTAGTCCCCTTAGCCTACTTGAATGGTTACGCGAAATAGCCATCAAAGAATCAAGGTCTGACTTTGCACATCTTACAGCTTTACGCAATATTTATCTTACCGTGACACATTATAAATCAAGCGGCACCACTATTAGTCGCGGTCGTTTCATTCCTGACTTTGAATTATCTTAGCACTTTCAACCTTTTCCCTTCTACCTGGAGCCCTAATGAAAGCAATCATTACCAAATACCACGGCCCGACTGACCTGAACGGTGCCCGCATATCAGCTAGCGACGAAGACAGCAACCGCGTATATATTCCTTATCCTTATGAGCTGGACGGCGAAGCTTGTCATCGCGCCGCAGCCGATGAACTCTGTAAAAAAATGAACTGGGCCGGCCGTTTAATCGGTGGCGCTATCAAAACTGGATATGCTTTCGTATTTTACGGCGCCTGGAAAGCCTAGTTTTCTTTTTCCCTTTCCTTTTCCCATCTAACCGGAGGTAAAAATGAAAACTTACAATACGCAAAAGATTCGAAAGGATATAGCAGACCGGCTACACCAGCTACGAATGCTACGCAAACATTGGGAAAAGATTAACCGTCAAGACATGGCAGAAGACTGTAACCGTCGCATGTCTGAATTGCTTTATCTTTGTTACTGTTTCAGAGACGCGAAATAGCTATCCTGATGAGCCTCGAAAGGTGAAACCGGCCACCAGGCCGGTCGATAGCTAACCTTCAACCGTCAATTCAATCGGAGGACCAAATGTCTTACATGAAAAGGTTACTTGAAGAGGAAGCCCAGGACGCCAAGGAAGTTAAAATTGGCAAGTTAACTATCAAGGTTTTCTGGAGTAAAACTTTCCACCGGTGGACCATTATACCGGATCTACACTGGACCAACGCGGAATTTCAACACATCAGCCTTTATTTTGACAAACATTACGCATAAACTTTCAAGCTATCCCGAAGAGCCCTGCAAGGGCGAAATTGGTACTTATATTGATTGACATTAACCTATCATTTAAACCTCGGCTAGGAGGAAAATTGAATTATTACACTATGACAATGAGCCGGACGGGTGAGGTTATCAACGAACATGAAACCCGCCAAGAGCGTGACGCTTTTTGTTTTCGACACCCGACAGCAGTTAAAATCTCGCCGTTCTGTGCGTGGAGCAAGCTGTGCCGGATGCAGGGACCCAATGTCGCAGACATGGAAGCGCGGCTATTTAAACGCCTGCGCCGATCCTAACACCCACAACCCCGAATTTATTGTCAATAGCAAGTCAATTTTTTTCGCAACCAGGCGATCCAATGGAATTTATCCAGCTCGGCTTATTAATAACTTTGGCCATTTTACTGTATCAAATAGCACATAAAGAAGAGTGGCCGGAATAGCGTCAATCTTTTATTCAACCGGAGGTAGTAATGATAAAAAGACATCTTCAAGACCACCGTACATGGAGAACTTTTTGCGGCTTAGATCCTAAAAAGCTTTTTCTTTCTTGTCAGAAAACTTTTAGCAGAGACAAGGGAAAGAAAGCGCCAGAAGGCTTGACCTATTGCAAGAACTGCATTAAATGCTTCAATCATTCATTCAAAGGAAAGCTCGCGTAAAACAATGTCAATTTTTTCCGAAAGTTCGTGCAAAACAACGTCAATTTTCCTGGAGGATCCAATGCCACAAAAACGCACCGCTAAACTTTCTATCCTCATAACACAAGAGGAAAGAAAAATACTTGATGCCTATTGCGATATTGTTGACCTGCCGATCAATCGCGTCATTAGCAAGCTGATTCGTGAACACCTTAAACCGGCCGTGAAATAACGTCAATTTATTCTGCAAAATAGCGTCAATTTTTTTCGCAACCAGGCGATAGATTGTCCCTTGTCAAGCGGACACTTCTTGTCCTATTGTCAAATAACGTCCCTGGGCTCGGCCAGTCGTTAGCGTCAATTTATTTTGAGATCCCGCGTGAAACAACGTCAATTTGTTTTGAAGCTATGTAAAACAACGTCAATTTTTCCTGAGTCCGTGCAAAATAGCGTCAATTTTTTTCACAGTTTAGCGTCAATTTATTTTGAGATCCCGCGTGAAACAACGTCAATTTGTTTAATTTTTTCTCTTGCCGTCTTTTTTAAAAAGCCCGGGGCTTACCGGAACATAACCAAGCAAGTCCCGGGCTTTTGCCTTCTGGTGGCACTCTCAAATTGTCAGTCGATTAACACCGCTATATCGCCATAATTTTTGATGTCTGGTGTTCTCATGTTTTAACTCAGCAACCAAGCCCGATCTATAGCGGTGGGCAGTATGCCGAATATTCCCCTCATGCCGTTGTAGAAAGCCGTTGGTATATCTCACCTGACTATCCAATACGGATTCATTGTACATAGTGTGTGTTATCTCATTGGGAAAAGGATTCAGCACATCAGGATTTGCTAAGTCCTGTTGCTGTTGTTCGCTGACTTGGGCCTGGGCGAATCCGGTAGTAAAGTAATCACCGGCCCCAAGGAAACCGCCTGATATACTAAACCAGGAACAGAAAGCCAGGAAAGCAAACATGGCGGTTAGAGCTAAGAGCAGCTTCATACATCACCTCCTTTGGTTTAATGAAGCTTTTTCCTCAATCATTTCTTTCTTTGTCTTCTCATCGTGACAGGTTCGACAGAGCGATTGCCAGTTAGTAGTATTCCAGAATAGTTCTTGATTGCCCTTGTGCGGCACGATGTGATCAACGAGTACACCCGCCCTTACCCTTCCCTGCCGCTCACACTCCGCACACAATGGATGTTCCATCAACCATGCCTTGCGTGCCTTGCCCCATCGGCTATCATATCCCCTGGCCGCTGCAGAGCCCCTACGCTCATCATGTCGCTTCCCGTCTATCCCCTCATGCCTCTCACAGTGCCGTTGTCCATACTCGATCCGCTTTCCACAACCAAGAGCTGCGCACGGCTTACCTGGGGCGGTTACCATAACGCCGGAAACCTCTTTATAGCATCAGGAGTATCAACCTGAGGGCCGCCATGGGTCCATTCACCTTCCCATGAATAATTCCACCCAGGAAGGGGAGGCTTATACGGAACATAGGGAATGAAAGGAACGGCTTTCAATTTCTCCACCGTCAATTCTAACTCCAATCGAGCAACTTCCTTTTCCAGAAACTCGACGGTCTGCTTATCAGTCATTTCCTTAGTGCATTTCGGACATTTCATCTTTCTTGTGCCTCCATTTACAACTTTGCTATCAGATTATTAATAGAAGTCTCCAGCGAGCCTATGTCTTTGCTGAGGCTCTTATCAAGCTCATCTATCCGATGGTGAACGCCTCTGGTGCTAACCTCTTGAGCCTTCATCTGTGCAATGCAAACCTTCTCGCTAACATAATGGCCTGGATTGTTCCCCGGATTACCGGACTTGTTTTTTGAGGGAATAAACTTGATTATCGCCGCTACTATTGTTGCTAATACACCTAAGATTATTGACGCTGTAGGCCAATCCATTATTTCCTCTCAAGATATCTTGAGCCAGGCACCGCTTCATCCGTACCAGGGACAGAAGAAACAACACCGGCTCGCCTGACCAGCCAGCGGACAGGAAAATTAATTATTTATTCCCGCTATCGCTTCTTTAATTTCTTGGGTTATACGTTCAACCTCTTCATCTGTATCCACGGCTTCGGGTTTAAGCCACGTCATTGCGGCAATTAATGTATTACGAGCCTGCATTTCATCCAGCTTCGCCAGCTTGAGAAATTTGGGATCAAGTAACATATCTTTAGCTGCCACAGCTCCAATATTTCTCGTAATTTCACCAATCTCGGTTTCATTTAAATTAAACCAATCTTTCTTATCCTCATCCCAAATAGCGGTATGTTCGGGGAAAAAGATTTTCCCTACTTTCCGACCCCAGATTACAGACGACTCATACCATTCGACTTTCTCCGTTTTTGCAGCTTTAATCATCATCAGTTCAAAAAATATATCAATACCCTTAACAAATAATTTCCACAAGAAACCCATTATTAACTCCAGTTAAATTAAAATTTCATTTAAGCACACGGCCGCAGTTGCCGCAGTAATTCGATTCGCCTCGATAGTGTTTCCGATTACAACCAGGGCAGAAAAAGAAATCAGGCCGCTCCGGTTCATCGAGGATCCCCGTTTCATTGACCTTCTCGGCAACCTCGGCGGTCTTGTCAATAATCCGCCGTGCCTTTTTGGTCCGGCCTGGAAACAGGCTCGTTATCAAGCCGCCCAATGTAAGGACACCGAACAGGATGTTTTTAGTCCTTTTCCGCCACCCCATTAGTTTCCCTCCGGGCCACTCTTATTTACACCCTGGCGCATGAAGATCGCCCACACCAGCATCAATACTTCATTCACTGCTGGCGGAACCTCAAATCCGGTTATCGCCGAAGCTGCGTTAATAATCGCCGCCACAACTACAGTAATATTGCTCTTGCTCTGATACCATTTCATCATTACCTCCTAAATTAATTGAGTAAAGAATCTGCTTTAATCCTGCTTTTTGCACTTATAGCTTTAAGCAATCGTTTCTTTATGAGTTGAGATGGCTCTTGTAATATTGCTGATCGCAATTTTATCCAAATAGCTTCTTCACATTTCAATGAATCGAGTTCGGCTTTATACTCTACAAGAAACTGTTCATGGATTTCTACCATAATGCTGTCGAGTAGAGCTGTCCAACGGTCATTTAGTTTCTGATCTGTTCGTCTTGCCGCCCTTTCAATGACCGAATCTATCTCTGCTTCAGTAAGAAAAACTTTCTTGTCTGCTGCAAAAACAGTTGATAGAGTGAGCAGAATCAATACGATTATCTTTTTCATAATTCTCTCTCCATCCACTAAAGCTTCCACTTTAATCCTCTATGCAGCGATAAAGTTGTCGGGTGTTTCAGGCTTGCTCTCTAAGGGGCCCACCTGAATGTGCAGGTGCTCTCCAAACTCACCTGTCTCATGAACCCAGGCCGTATGCAGATTCAATCTCGCGCTCTGATATTCGAAATTCCGATCAATCCATTCCCGCCATTCCATAGCAACGACAGGCTGTAGGCCGGAGGTTCTAATATCCGTCCCCCTGCCGAACTCATGCACGGATCGGCGGTCCGGATGATCCGGATAGATTTCAAGCTGTTCATCGCGGGTTCTGATAATGCCGGTAAGAACTGCAGGTTCGCCGGTTCGCTTGAAATACCAATGGGCTGCAGCGAGGACTACGATATACAGGGCGGGATGGAGCTTTGGTATCGGGTCTGCGGGATTCGAGCCAGCAAACCACTCGCGCTCGATGCGGGAAGACTTGAATCGAATATACGGAGAAGGATACACTTGAGAGCGGCCTCCGAGGTTAAGCTCTTCTCAGAATAGCCCCCTTTACAATATAGTCAAGAAATAAATGTTGATTCTGTTATCTTTCTTTGGCTTTTGCTTAATATGTTATAAACGGTATCAATTTATACATTTAATGATAATCCTTCCAAGATACCGATTTGAATATTGCCTTATGGTTGACCCATCGAGCAAATCGTTTCTGATAGCTGTCTTTTCTATCAAAGGGCATTACAAATGAATCAACACCTATCTCTCTAAGCTTATCAACCCGATACATGTCTTGCTCTGGCGAAGTATCAAAGCCGATAAGAACGTAAAGCATGGCTCGGTTTAAAGGGAAATGGCTACCGAATATTGTCAGTCCTCTCAATATCTGCGGTTCATCCTCTAGGCGATCCCATGCGAAATGTATCTGGCAATTCACCCCATCAACCCGAATACCTTTCAAGGCAAGACAATGTTCGTTTCTTAATAGCCGCAAATCTAAACCCTGAGAAAAATCGACCTTGATATTTTCACTTTTGCATTGTTCGGTTATCTTTTCAAAGTGTTCAAGCGGGGCAGCCGTTAAGTTGCTATCAAGTAGCCTTATTCGTTTTTGTCCATTCCAGAAATCATATATATCGCCCACCACTTTCAGCTTCCCTTCTTTCTGCGGCACTATACAGAACGGGCATTTTCTCGGACACCCCCTTGTCGTGTATCCTATCGCATACTCGACATCGGGATATATGGAATAATCGGGAAACATCTGCTCGATTTCATCCGGCAATTTGGTCTGTAAATCATATCCACTTCCACCCTTTATCGTGCCTTTCAGTAAATATCCATCATCTGGGGAATCCACAAATATCTTGCTGGCATAAACCCTATCATGTTTCCAAAGCGGCGAAAACCACTCGACCTGATCACCTTGCGCTTTATGCCATGCAGATATTTTCATCAGAGCTAAGTTTGCCCACTTGCCGTCAATCTGTTTTAGACCTATTTTCACGAATTACTCCGCACAACTACTTTCGGGATCGTATCTTTGCGAATCACCACCGCACACCCAAAGGTCCCGCTAATTATTCCATGCTTTTGTTCACGAACCCAATTTCTGAACTGATTCAGGCTTACATCGACCGCGCCCGCCGTCGCTAATCGCCAGGCCTCTTTCAATGGCACCCACTGGCTTTCGGTCGCTGTTGTCACAATCCCCCCTCGCTCTCTTTGGCAATCACGGCCTCGCCCTGTTTTATTTTCGACATAAACTCATCCCATATTGTAGAAGAATGGCACATTAAATTACCCGGCTCACGAGCAAGTTTTATTATTCCCTCCAACGCCTCTTTCAACTGCTTGTTCCTTTCTTCCAGCATATCCATTTTCAACGGCAACTTGGGCCAGTTTGTTGAAGCTTCCAGCTCGCTTTCGTTGCTGGCGATCCAGTTGCTTCCAAGCTTCTTGCAAAACCGACAACGCCTCATAAATAGCGCCTGCCGAAAATCAAGAGGCTTGGTGTAGGTGCGGTAGCGGTGGCCGATGAGCAGACCGCAGAGCCATTGAATCATCTTCGTCCCTCTTGGACTACGCCCGGTTAACGTCCTAATCTGCTAATTGCTTCCTAATGCTTGCCAAATAGCAACCCCATACCATTTCATAATTCCAAGGTTTCAACGGTACAATTAATAAATAATCTTCAATTTCTCCAACAAGCCCTTCACCAGAAGGGTGCGGATCGTGCATTAATTTTCCATTTTTCATAATAACATAGTGCCCCAGACCACTTGGGCTTTTGCCTCCCGCCATAACAAAAGCATCTTTAGGGACATCCCAAGAACTATCGGCAATAGCACAATAGAAGCCCTTTTTAGCCAACCACTCGTTTAACTCTGAAATCCATTTATTATCATTTGACAGTTTGGGAACCTCTTCAAGCTTGCACATCACCATCGTAGCTATACAGGCATGAGTACAATTTCCTTCAGTGTCACCAAACTTTGTTTGAAATACAGGATGTGGGATAATGTCCTCAAGCTTCTTCTTGTCAAGTTCCTTGAAAGCCCCCTTCATTGCTCTTTCAATTTCTTCTAATGATGGTTCTTCCTGTTGCATCTTTCTTTCCTCCTGGGCTACGCCCGGTTATAATTTCAATCCCTCTGGGTACTCCTGAATCTTTTCAGGATAGCCAGCGTTGGATTTGATGAAGACGGGAACGCCTATTTGAGAGCAATAGTTTTTATATTCTCTTAGATGATATGAAGCTGGTTGCTTCCTCCCCTTGCCGGTCAATCCTCCAACAATTACCCACCCAATGCCCTTTTCCGCCCACACCCTTGCCCGCTCGGAGTCTCTTATTATTCTAAACCCAATAAAAGGCTCCATACTAAGAAAACATCTTTTTTCGGGAGCATTTACAATGAGACTAATTACCCGTTGATGTTCTACAAGTTCATCCTCAAGACTGCAACCCGTGACAGATGTTCCGCACCAGCAGTTCAGCGGAATTTCAAAGTCGCCGTACCGCTTCGGATTCTTGGTCAGGAACAGAAACCGATGGCGAGGGGAGGCTTTGATTACATCTATCACACACCGTATCCATTTCCCCGGAACCCATTTCCCCCACATATCGCCGGAATATGAGACTCCAATAATTGAAGGTTTTTTAAGCGACATTGGTTCATACAACCTGTCCCTGTGAAATTTTGGCTCCATCGAAACCTGCGGGAACCTTGCCGCCATGCGCTTCATGTAGCAGTAATCGCAGTCGTGCAGGCACCCGGTGATAGGGTTCCAAGTCCAATCAAGATATTCAATCTTTCCTTTGCCCTGTTTATTCAACCTTCTCTCCTTTCGTTGCCAGCCAGAGTAGTAAATTTTGCTCATTCTTGGATAGGTCGCTATCAGCAAACCAACCAGTATCAAAGACCGAGGATTCATCTTGTTCAACCTCCACGACAATTTTATTCCCTTCGCCGTGAATTCTTTTGTGGTAGTAACAAAATCTCTGCTGTTCGAGCAGTTCCCGCACACGCTGGCGGATAAGGTCTTGCCATTTCAAATTAGTTCCAGCGGCCGTTCCTTTTATTCCTAACGCTTCCGCTATCTGTACTTCCCGTGATTCAGCCATTAGAACCTCGCTTTTATAATTGTTTCAGAATAGCCTCGAGCTGCACATCCTGGATCCCCCACTTCCTGCACCAGAAATGCAAGATCCGGAGCGCCTCGAGCGAATTGGTCACAATGTCATAAGCAACATTATTCAGCCGGCAGAGCTCCTGAAATTTCTTCTGATTCGGGGATAGCTTTTCCCCGGGCTTTTTCACTTCAATTAATATCACCCGCTGGTCCTTGCGGCAGAAAACGATGAGGTCCGAAAGGCCAGGGGTGGCCTGGTTTGAGATCCATTTGCCCTTGAACCAGACGGGCTTCACGTCCGCAATCACGGCCCAGAATAGCTCCGTGCGATTGATTGTGTCTCGAATATTCTCTTGAAGTTCTCGTTCTTTCAATTTGGTTCCTTGTCCAGCGCATCGAATGCGGCGATGATAATTTCATTTGTGCTTATAGCGCTATTCCCGGACTTCGCCCGATACTTCTCCAATAGCCGAAACGTCCATGCCGGATTGTTTATGTCAAATGTATCAACAGTACACCATTCGGCTCTATTGGGATCATAATAATATTCTACGTCTAAATACGAAGGCGCTTTTGTCTCTAATCCCAAGAGTTCAATTACTCGCTTATTCGATACTTTCTGCGTCATTGATGCTCCTTTCGGGGTTACTTGCTTGTCAGCCTTTTTGAACAATGACTACAAAAATATCTCCCCAATCCTGCCCCTGTCAGTTCAACCGCCAACTCATGGGGAATTAAAAAATTAGGACTTCTCCGTCCGCAAAGAGGTTCGTAAACGCATTCAGCGGGATACCATTTTTTCGATTTGCCCGCTATATGTACTATTTCATTCGCCAATTTTCTCTCCTTTCGGGGTTACGCCTTGCTTGCCAGCCAGAGCAGTAAGCCCTGCTCCTTTTCGGGGAGTTCAGAATCGACAAACCATCCAGTATCAAATTCAGGCTTTTCTTTCCCTAAAGATTCTATTATAATATTGTTCTCCTTTTCCCAATGAGGCATCCTTCTACAATAATATTCTAATCGCAGCTCACTAAGCAGTTCCCGCACACGCTGGCGGATAGCTTCCTGCATTTTCAGACTTTTAAAATTAACTCTATCAAGCGGAACAGCTTCAACTCCTTCTATTTTGTAAACATATATCCTGCTAAAAACTCGTTTATCTCTACCAATTTCTCTTTTCCTTGCGATTTTCATATCCAGCGCCGCCGCAATCTGTTCCTCTCTGGATTTATCCATTATGTTTCCCCTTCCTGTCTGCTAGCCAGAGCAGGGCCTATCACAATAGGAATGTTATAGTAAGCCCATAAATCATGCTTGATACTGCAAGAATGAGCAAAACCGTACAGATTATAACTGTTATAACCAGCGCTGTATCAACCCTCTCTCTTTTCCCTCTAAATTTTATAATCATCTTTCTGCCAGCCAGAACAGAGCTTCCTCCCAGGCGGCGGCTTCGGTGTCGTAAACCTTGAGGTCGCAATAGCATAATTCCGATCCGAGTATTGTGATATAATGCCCGCCGTTCTCAAGTCCTTTGCCACTTATAAATCGGTACTCAACTATTGCTTTGCACAAGCACAGTTCCCGCACCCGCTGGCGGATACGAGCTTGCCATCCAAAAGTAGAGAAATCTATCCGGTGCAAGAACTCTTGTTGTGTTGTATAAAACCATTTCCTTTCACCTACACCACCGCCGTGGATTTCATACCCCAACGCCTTCGCAATCTGTTCCTCTCTGGATTTATCCATTATGTTTCCCCTTCCTGTCTGCCAGCCGGAGCAGAGCTTCTTCCCAAGCCCCGTCTTCAGTGGGCTGTTTATGTAGGTTTGGCTGCTTTGCCGTAAAATGAAACCAGCATTGCGTAGGTTCTCCATAACGCTGAGTATAGAAACTCCCTCCATCGTCCATAGTAGAATACCACACCCATAGATTAATGCCTTGTTCCCGACATAATTCCTTCACCCGCTGACGGATATCGGCCTGCACCTCTTCGGGCGACTCGCAAACATCCTCAATGTAGTCACCAAAACTAATCCTCAACGTCGCCGCAATCTTCTCTTCGCGTTCATTCGATATCTTATTCTCCGGCATCAGTAGTTCTCCTTTTCTCAAACTCTTTTATCATTTCCTCGATTACCTGGGCGCATTGGGGAACGACTGCGGCTCCGAGACATTTAAGTCTGTCCAATCCATCGGGAAACCCATCATCCTTTCGCACAAGCAGGGGTCTGGGATCAAATTGTTGTCCCTTTTCCCACCATTTTGCAGGTGCCACTTTGCAGTATGCTTACAACTTGCTCCTTGAATTTCAGACAACGCTTGATCAGGGAGGATTCCTGACATTCGGTGAATCCTGGGATCATCGAAAGATCCGTCTTCTTTTTATTAATCTCCCTGTGAATGACTTCATGGACTCTTTGTGGTGTAATATCATACCGTTTTGCTATTTTGTGCATGGGAGGCTCCCCGGATATACAGAATGGCTATAGTCCGGTTCCGCTGCCGTCTGAGCGAGTAAGGTGCGCTTCGGTATTCTTTTTCTACGCAGTCAGGGCAAATATCATAGTCCTGGCCTTTGTGCTTCCAGCCTTTCATGGCTATAACCGTCCTGGCTATAGCCACGCTTTGAACGCTTTCCCTGAAGGGGATTGAGTGTTCTTTCTTGCAGTTATCACAGACGAAATAAAACGACTTTTTAATCATAATAGCCTCACCTGCTCTCTCAATGGTTTCAACCTCTTTCCGCAATACGGGCAGTATCTCCACCCGTTGAAGACCACAGCATCGCAGTTCGGGCAAATTCTGTGCTTTTTTATAACTCCCTCTCGATGATTTTGGTCATGTCTTCTGCCAGTTGGTTTAAATCTTCCGAACTAACCGCATCCAAGTCAAATAGGTCATGCCACGCTTCATCATCCTCGCAGTATGTATTGACCTTTAAACCCTGATCACCAGATATATCATCAGCCCAATTTTCCAAATGCTCCAGGATCGCCTGTGCGATTCTTTTGGCCTTATTCGCTTTTTCAAGAGCCTGTTTGTTCAACCTTCCCTCCTATAGAGTCCGCTATACTGCCTGCCAATCGTTCTTTTAATTTTAAATTTTCTATTGTTAATTCGGCAGCTTCTGATTGGAATCTATCAAGCCATTTTTGCGTTACTCGAAGCCTTTCTTCTATTGGCGCCCCTCTGCCAAATTGCATATAAAATCCAATCATAGGAACCATAGCATATAATCGTTTACATTCCTTATTCCAGTACAATCCAAACCAAAAATCATACCATGCAAAAACGGGTCTTATTCTCATTTTTTCTCTCCCATAGAATCTGTTGCTCTGTCGGTTAAGGCTTTAATCTGTTCATCATCGCTGCCAGGGTATCGCTCAAACCAAGTGCCATCGGCATCCCTATATCCCCAGAAAGCCTCTCCACATTTGTTGCAATCCCCTCTACTATGAGACATGAGCCGAAATTTCGCTTCACAGAAATTGCAGATTACGATTTTGGGGTATTCGGGTTTTTTCTTAACCAATGCCCTGGGGCTTGGCTTCTGGTCCTGTTCTTTTTTAAGCCAGTTGGTGATAAAGTTTTTGATTCCTCGATCGCTTGCTTTCTTTTTCTGCGGATTATTTTTGAACCATTCGCTCATTCTCCCGAACTGCAGCATTAGATCCACCCCGGGATAAAGCTTTTGTTTTTCCTTAAAAAAAGCATCATCAATTTTGAAGTCTCTGTTGCCCGTCAGGGCGAAAGAATACAGAGTATTCTTATTGGTTTTTTTCTTATGTTCTTTTGTTCTTATGTTCTTGTTTGTTGTCGCTTGCTTGTCGCTTGCTTGTCGCTTGCTTGTCGCTTCTATATTATTAGATTGATAGAGTCCCCAATTGACAACGGTTATAATAGAAAATTTGTTTGTCGATTTGATTGTCAGATTTTGATGCCTTTTTAAACAGTCGAGACAAGTGCGAATTGTTCGAATAGACATTTTTAATTCTTTTGAAGCCGTTTTTAAACCGAAAATAAATTGCCCAGGTTCTAATATTACTTCCTGAAATCCAACCATTTGCTTCGCCTGTTTATGAGTCGCTTTTAATAAACACCAGCACCAGAAATACCAGAGTTTCGAATTTTGCAGCATTCCCGAATCAAGTGATTTCCGCCAGAGCTTAATATATCCTCGTTCCATCTCATTTTGCTTTCTCTTTACTGTTTGGCCGGCCCCGCAACCCCATTCAACTTCGCCAATATATCTGCCGCAAATTTTGGATTGTCTTTCTTGACGCTCTCGGCATAGACCAACATGGCTTTCCTTGCATGAGGGTCTTCATCGTATCGCAGTACAAAATATTTTGCTTCCGGGCTTACTTTGACTTTAACAAAATATTCCGTTCCCTTGAACATCCCCCAGCGGCGAACTCTACTCGCGCGTTTATAAATGATATACTTGTCTTTCCAGCCACCCTCTTTATAGCTCATTTCCCCTTCCTTTCTGCCATTCAATAAATCTTTTTGGACTTTCTAATATCTGTTCGCCACATGAGGATATAATAGAGTATCATCGGATTTATTATTTCTTTCATAAATACTGGTATCTTTTTTATCCGCATCGTTTTCATGTTTTTTGAGACTTCGATTAAACCGGCTTGGGGCGGCAGGTTCCTAATTTCTTGTTCTTTCAAAAGTCCTTTTGGAGTAGCAAAATAAAACTCGTTGCAATATTCCCAATAACCCGGCCATTTGCGGTCGCTCAAGAAATCAGACCTGCGGACTTTTATCTCATAACAAATCGTTGCAAAATTTGACCAGCTTCGCCTCATTACCCAAAGATCTATTTGTCCGAAAGAATTTGAGTAAAAAGCATTTGTAAAAATATCACGATTAAATTTCCTGCAATATTTCAGATATTCACAGTTTATCGTTCCCCAACTCGAACCCGTTTTACACTCTGGTACACAAACATCCTTACTGTGCTTGACAAGTAATAGTTTCAAGATATCGTTAGCTTTCACGTTTTTAAACTCTATTTCAAGTTCGCTTTGCATTGCTTTTCCCATCTCGCTTCTCTTTTTATTTTATCGGACCAGGGGGCTGGTGGGGTCAATCGGTATCAGTCGGGTTAAGGTTAAGGTAGCACCAACCCCCCGATCCTGGTTCGATTGGTAACGCGGGCATTCGGGATTATCAATCATTGTCTATAGGCAGCCCCCTTTCTCTGTCGTTGAGGGTCGGCGCACAGGGCGCCGCTTTATGGGTTATTGTGCAGCTTTACTTTAAAGTGGGCCGGTGCCGATCTTGATCCGCCAGAACCATTTTCGTTCTTTTCCCTGATAGACTTTGTTGACTTCATATTTCTTTTCCCTGATAGACTTTGTCGACTTCACAATAGTTAATTGTCCTTTGTCAATCCATTGCGCCTCCACAGGAATACCATCCTTGAGTCCCCCGCTCTGTACCTCATAACGGATACAGCCATTCAGATGTTCTATGCGGGAAATGGCAGTGCCCTCAAATCCGGTAATATTATCCTTGACCTTATCGCCGAGCTGAATTATAGGACCTCCTTAGTTGAATTGTTTCGTGCCGCTTAACTCCACAAGTCATGCTTCATCCGAATTTCTTTTGTTTTATGATCTTTGGATCCTCCACGATGTTAAATAAAAACCCAGGGCGGGCCGGATTCGAACCAGCTTGTGCGCCAGTATTAGCGTCTCTATGGGGTGACAATCTGACATTGCACCTACCACTATTAGGTGTTCCCACCACGCCGCCGCCCTGGATGTTATTCCAGCCCCATTAGTTTAATCATTTGCTGAATAGTTGCACTAAGATCGGTAACCGTTTTTCGCAAGAAATAGATCTCTGCATCGCCCGCCGCGATCTGCTTCTCCTGGCTATCACTTTCCACATCGACAATTTCCTCGGCTTGCCTTTTAGATGTTTCTTTCAGCCGATTGGCGACATCCTCAATGCCTTCGAGCCTAGCGAGTTTTTCCAGCAGCGCCTCGCGTTCCGTATAGAGCGATCTATACATCTCCATCCAATGCGGCCGGACGGGTGGCTTCTTCTTCTCTTCGGACATTCTGGCCCTCCTTTGGTTCGGGTGTTAATTCAGCAGCTATATCGCTTAACGAATCCCTTATCTCTTTCAAGAGCCGGATTAACAGGTTGAACTGGTCGACGGTCATCTGGTCCTCTTTAAAACGATTGAGGATCTCTCGCGCGCTGCGGAGCCGGCCTCGAACCTTCCGGCGGTTTCCCTTCCCTCTCTACTATAGGTTTCCAAGCTTTCGCCTTCACGAGGACTAATTGACTTTCGTCAAACCATTGTGACTCTACCGATATACCATCTTTGGGCTCCTCGTTCTGTATCTCATAACGGATACAGCCGTTCAACCACTCTGAACGAGAGACAGCAATACCCGTACACCCTGTAATAGTGTCTTTAAGCCTGTCGCCGAGATTGAACTTAATCATTCTCACTCTCCTTTGGTTAAGTTTTCCAGGGTGGGCCGGATTCCAACCGGCTCTGCGTAGCCACAGGTGGGGTACCACGTCACCTCCTGGTACCGGAGCACTGCGCGAGCAACGCGCCGCCACCCTGGAAGTTAATGAAGCTTCTTATACTGCCTCCATTCATGCCTGACCACATGAACCATGAGGCAGGCGACAATGATGAGAAAGAACCATAAAATGACAATCTGAATCGGATGAGGGTATAGCATTTAAACCCCCTTTATTATATTTTTTCTATCATATCTAATAGAATTAATCGAATATTCCGAAGGCTTCCCTTTAATTGCTTGGCATGAAAAGATGCTTTATTGAACTCGCCGGCACGATCGTCCATTAAACAAGCAAGCTCCGCCATACTGTGTTCAACAAGATCAAGTAAATCTGCCGTACCGGAACAACCCTTTATATACTCATGAAATGCTTCTTTAATTTCTTCATTATTCATTTAATTATCCTCCAACATATCCTGGTCATACCAAGTGCATTAAGTGCATTTGCGAGTCAAGCCGCCGCGGACCATACCAAAAATGAGTTCAGAATTACACTCGGGGCATTCACCCCATGCTTTGTTAGAGCGGAAGTTCATTTTCTGTTTCTTTTGGCTTGAGATCCTGGAATGCCTTATACTCGACGCCCACCTTATTCTGGATAACATCCAGCCTGGCCTTGCTGATCTTCTCTCTCAGGCTTTTTATGCCGGGCATGGGCTTGCCATCCTTCTCCCATTCCGTTATCCGCTCGAGCGTACCTTTCACTGCATAGTCTTTCCCGTACATTTCCTCAAGCTTGTCATGTATTTCGATCTTGATTGCTTTTTGCGGGTCCGATTTGGATGATTCGATCTCCGGGTGATCTGTCCGGGGCTTGGTCTGTGGCGGGGTTGCCTGGGGCTCGGCTTGCGTCTTCGGCTTTTTCCCCATCCTTGCCGGGTCCTTGCTGGTTGTGAGGCCGAATAGGCAGGCATAGCCGCTCTTTCTTGCGCTCGTTATCGCATGGGAAACAGCCCTGTCTCCCGTGTCCTGCGCCTGGCCACGGACCTCTATCTGGTAATGCTCCCCAGAAACGTGCAGAAGCTCCATCTCCAACACTACCTGAATAGGATGCTCTATACCGTCCCCTTTCGTCTTTCTATCCTCTAAAGGAGTCGCCATAGGGTTGCTTGTAACGACACAGAGGCCGTGTTTCTCAAGTGCCGGGTCAATAACATCCAGGTAATCTATCAGATCCGCATAAGCAAAACCAGGGCCAGAATGCATTTTTTGTGATTCGTGGACCACTCCCATCTCTTTTTTCGCATCGAGGAGGGCGCCCAGGAGATTGATAATGCTATCACTTTTTGATTTCATTCTCGATCTTCCTCTCTTTGGCAAGGACTCTGACTATTGCTAACTTGCAATTATAAATATCCATGCCAGTTGTATCTTCATTGGACATGGGGCCAGTAATTGTTAAGTCCGCTTTTATTCCGTGTGGCCCTATCACCTTTTCTATCTTCTCCAGCGCCTCTCTCAACTCCTTGATTCGGGCCTCTGCATTGCTCAACTTCTTTAGAAATTCTCTCCCGGGTGGCGTTGTATCCAATGCCCTGCTGACTGCTTTTTCGAAGTCTACTTGTTGCTGTTCCAGCTTTCTTTCCAGTTCCGGGATCTCCCATGCACGGATAAATAGAGCCCTATCCGCTGGGTTTGCACATTCAACATAAGCCACTACATTGCATTCTGGCGTTCCAATCTTTCCCGGCCCTCTGATTGTATTAGATTCTCTCAGCTCATTGTCATCATGCCAATTTTGGGACATGTGGCGATATCGCCTATGTCTTACATAATGGCTCTTTTGCCACGGTCCCGGCGAATGATCACTCATTTTTATTCCCACCAGGTATGTGCCTATCTATCATACCCTCTATCCCTGGATACAAAGGCACGGTTACCGAATAAATATGTACTGCCAATTCATCCATTCTTTTCGCAGCGGCCCTGAATTTGTCGGCCACTACGCCGAAAGCTTTTTCGCCGTAAATCGGATTCTTCCCCTCTACGTCCATCGCCTGATTCTCTGCCTGCATCCCCGACTTTATCGCTGTAAGTGCTTGCGCTTCATATTGCAAGCTATGCCAATCTCTTTCTAATGCTTTGATAATTGCGTGACCTGTATTTTTTTTATTTCTCGCGCTTCCTCTTTCGTGTGCCGCTGCTGTTTCTTGTAGCCAATATTTATCCTCATCATTCTCTGGAATAAGAACCAATTGTCCGTCTTTTTTAAGAATAGTTTCCATTTTCCTTGCCTCCATGGTTGATTTTTTCAGCTTTCTTCTCCAGCCAGCGGTGCGCATCCGCAACCGTATTGCCGATCTTCCGGGGTATGCTACCCAGATCATTTAAATAATAGTATTGATGATTTTTAATAATGACCTCACCCGGCATTCCGAGCTCCCGGGCATATGCGGTGGAGTTTTTGCTCTCAAGTGGCGCGGGAGCATTGTTTGTCTTGGTAGAATTCTGCTTTTTGGTGGGTTGCTTTTTCGAGGCTTGAAGAAAGTCCAGAATAGAACTTGTTATTTCCTTCAGTTGCTTAAGCTCGATTGCGATTATTTCAAGGTGATTCACTGTTCTTTCTCCTGACCTCTTTAACTCTTTATAAGTGATTTTTTAATGGGGGACAGGGCTCGCCTCCCTGCCCCCCCGGATGTATATTTTTAAATTGTGCGTTCAACGGGCGAAGCAATCCAAAAGGTAATATCTGCTTTCGTAATTGCGCCTGATTCAATTGATAAATCTATAATTTTTCCTTTAAAGGCATATTGAGGATTTAGATAAGTTGTAGTTGAATTGTTTGCTTTCATAATAATCGCAACATCACTCTTGTTGCGCCATAAATTTTGTAAAGCATATTCAAATTCATCTGTAGTAATAAACGATACAGTAAAACGATTATCATTGTTAAATCCTAAATTCAGAGCGGCCGTTTCAACATAACTGGACAAATCAGCGCCATCTATATTGAGATATATATTTGAAATATTATAAGTTAGCGGTGGGCCGGAAGGGCAATTAGCCTTAGCCATTAATTGTCCTGGAGGCTTTATTGGCTTTTTTTCTACAGTTGACACACCCGAAATCAATGCTATTAAACTTAGAAAATCTTTGCGTTTCATTTTGTTTCTCCATTTTCTTCCAGAAATTGCAGGAAATTAAGCGCCTCGAGTCTGAAGTACAAAGCCTGCCCCTCAAGCTCCCTTGCCACATCCAGCAAGTCGTCTTCATCTGCACTCAGGACAAAGACGAAGGCTCGATTGAGTTCATCGTATTTCTGGACCAGGTCTCGGATTTTTTCTTCTGTGGTCATTGGTCTTTCCGTTCTGCCAGCCAGAGCCAGCCGAGATAGCAACAGAATACAGCGAAGGCGAACGGAAATATTAATCGCTGTCGCCAATTCAAGGTTCTTGACGGGCCCGAACTTTCTGCGTGAACCTGAATACTATACAAGAACCGTGCCAAATATTAAGTCTTTATATTTTGGGAGTTAACTTTTGCTGAAATCCGGAACCGATTGCAAAGCGCATGACTTCGTGCAATATGCAAAAATCAAACCCTTAAACCTCTATATGCAATCCGGGCTGAAAGTCATTTATTAATTTTGTGTGTTTTCTTCTATTTTCTTTGGCCCATAATGGTCTTAAATTGTTCAAGGCCCAACATCTATGGAAATCAATACATTTCATTGAATCAAAATTAAATGCAGAAACAGGAATGATATGATCAATTTCCCAACCATCTCGGCCATAATTAGCCCAATTCATATTCGGTTGAAATTGACTTTCTAAGCGATTTATCAAACCGTCTAAACTGTATCCAATGAGCGATTCCCATTTTCTACCATTTTTCTTTTCTTTTAATGATAGTCGAATCCCATTTGAAATGTTGCGATTAAGTCTCAACTTGGGATTTTCTCTGTACTGCGCATTTATCCTTATCCTGTTTGCTCTGGCATATTTTGTTGAGCATCTTTTACAAATAGGCCTTAAACTATATTTTTCGTTTTTGCTTATATAAAAATATTCTTGATTAGCTGGCAATTCCGATCCACATTTTGCGCAGATTATGATTTCAGGCCTTTTGGGTTCATAATTATACAAAACGCCGGCTTGTGATATATATTTAAATTCGACTTTGTCTTCATAAAAACAAAATACGAAACTTTTATTTATTTTAATTATCAAATCTTAAACCTCTCATTCGTTTAAAAAACCCCCAAAAAGAAAGTGCCATCAAATCCTGCTCAAAGCGGTAGAAGCTTTTGGCTTCAACGGCAACAGAACTCAATGGCACTTGTTTTTTAATAAAAAAACCTCTACCGCTTTGATAGCTTCAATATAACACTACCAGGAAAGAAGTCAAGTTATTTATCAATCCTTTTCACTCTCAAATTTCCCTTGGGCATCGAGCATATATTCAAACTTGCCCCAGGAACTCGGCAGAGAATCCTCTGTCGTGTATCGTAGCTTAAATCTGGTTGTGTCCACACCGAACAAACGGGTCTTGTAGCTGAGCCCAACCGCCCTTCCAAGAGAATCCCGTACCATTATCGAGCAGATGATATTCGGCTTCTTATCCACGGAAGTCGATATGAACTTCCAGCCTGGTTTCAAGACAGTCTTTGCCGCACGGGAACCTTCCGCCCTGAGGACCCAGAGCGTATCCCCCATGGCTTGATTTATTTCAACTGGCTCGGCATCCTTGCCCCAGAGCGGAACCGCTATGAACATCAATAAAAATAATAGAAGTCTCATAATCTCTCCTTAATCAAGATCCCTCGTATCGCCATTGACCGTACTTGTACCACCATCTGTAACATTAGTGCCTACACCATGAAATATATTTTCAGTATGTCCAGCCTTTGTGCATCCCCCATCAAATGTAATTCCTGTAACACAGTTCTCAAATCTATTTCCACCAACAAAACTCCCATCGCCCGTAGCAGTAAGATGTGCCCCCGATAGCCGTGCACCATATACATAATTACCTGAAATAAGGCAATCGGCCCCCGCAATATAAATGCCATCTCCCATCATAATCTTGCCAAGCGATACATTGCCGATGTAATTATTTTCAACCACGCAATAGTCCGCATTTGTATCAAGGTAAATCCCGAAACAATCACCTGCGGAATCTGATCGCGTTATTATATTATTAACAAAAGTTATATAAGGTGCATCACCGCCTATCGCAGTATAAGCGCTTCCATAACCATCCGCCAAACAATTACTTATAATTCCATCCGAGCCACCGGTAACTATGCTTAAAGCATATTTAACTGATGCTATGAACCGGCAGTTATCTATTTGAAACTTGACAAATTTGGCCTGTACATAATTATTTGCAATAAAATCACAGTCTTGTATCTTCCAGAAGCTACAACCGTTAAGGGAAAATATTGCCGCTGAAGCATTTGTAAAAGTTCTGATAGTGCAGTTCTCAAAACTTACGCTGTCTGCCTCTCCGCCAGCCTCAGCAAATATTCCAAGAGCATTAGCATCCCCAATAAACTCAATATCTCTGAAGTGTAATTTCTGCAAAGCTCTTGCCGCCGTACTCACGAAAGCATATTTACTGCCTGTGTTACAAGTAACATTAATTATCGTCCTGCCAGGCTCTCCTATAATATATATATGTTTTGCAACCGTGTCCGTTCCTGTCAGCATTATGCTATCGCTTGCCGAGATATAATAGGTCCCACCCTTAATAAATATCGTCCCGCCCGTATCAACCAAGTCCGTCAATGCACTGTCCAGCACAGCATCGAGTGTGTCTTGGACATAATTACCGGAAGTCTGCCCTATCGTAACAGAGGCCTCTACCGATGCGTCTATCTGCGCTTGTATATCGCTTGTAACCTCACTAACATATCCCAACTCTGCGGCAGTAACATCAGTTTCATAAGTCACCGCCGTAATATTGGCCTCAAACTTCGCATCGCCTTGGACGCGGGAGTTTCTGATAACACGAAGGGAATCAACAACAATTACTTGGTTTGTACCATCGCGTATCCAAAAAGTCAGCGAGCCATCATCGTCATGAAGCGCAAAATCGCCTTGTTCACTAACCCCAATTCCATAAGCCTCTTGACCGCTTGCTTCTTCAATTCTTATAGCTATCCCTCCTGATGTTGTCTGCTTAATATTCAAATCCCCGAATACCGATCCCTCAAAGGTCCCAATCCATATAGAGTCTTTGGCATTCAAAGCTCCAGTCACTGTAAGCACACCTGGGAGCGCGAGCGGATCTACTAACAATTCCCCTATCACATTACCTGAAGCATCCACTATCAAAAAAGTCGTAGGGGTTAGGGCCGTAATCTGCCCGAACAGGGATCCTGTAACAAATAATAGCAAGGCAAGTGTCAGTTTTTTAATCATGGTATCCTCGCTATGGGTACGCCAGGTTTGAGATCGATCTGGCCCGTGGCGGTGCATCGCCCTATCGCAACCCTCCACACATTGGTTGCAGTTGGCCTAGTAGCAGAAAGGCTACCGCCCGCAATCAGCCAGTAGATAACACCGATCTTGGTAGCTGCCGGAGCGGCTATCAGGCCGGAGGTCCGCATAATGCCCGCAGAGCCGGTTCCCATTCCTATCATTTTGCGGTTGAGATGGGTGTCATCATAAGAGGCAACTGCCAGGGCCCCGGTAGAATCCACGGCGGCCACAACCCCGGCTGCCACCGTGCCGGATAATCCCGTCAGCGATCGGGAGGACGCAAGGCTGTCTGAAATGTCCTGCTGCGAAGTTGGTTCCTCGCTTGCAGTAGGGCGCCGTTGGGCCAGCAAAGTGATTGAAAAGATCAGGATCGGGATTGCAATCAGAATCGCAATTTTATCATATTTTTTCATATCAACCTCAGCTTGTCTGTTGTTCTTCCACGCGCACGGTGATCAGAATATCAGATTTAGAAGTTGCATAAAGATGGTCAAGATAATCCCACCACCAGTTCACCGCGGCTATCTGTGTCTGTTGAATTAAATACATCAGTTGTAAAATCCTGCCCAGAACTGGCGCGTTTCAGTTGACCAGACCAGTATCTTCCAGGTCGCCGCCGACGGTATGTACCTCGGGAACATGAACTCGATATACGGAATCTGCGTGCTGCACATTTTCACCGGCCCGATAACTCCATCTACCTCAAGGGCGGCCCAGAAAGACCGCTCACCATGCACATAAGCCCCGGCAAAATAAGTGCTGCCACCGAAGTCATAGGTCAAAACTTCTGCCCCGTCCCGTTCCCGGACAAACACACCAGCTAAATGAGCGGTAGCAGAGGTCGCGTTTCCGTTATGGTCTACCTGTGCCCTGGTAATTTGCCGGGGATTAGTGTCCGCATCCGTAATCTTCAGACCTTCTCCCTCAATGCTCGCATAATCATTCTGGTCAAATATGTCCGGATCATCCAGGCTCATCGCGCCTACACTACTATTTATGCCCGTACTCAGCACGCAGGCGTTTTGGTCAACCTTAATCCCGTTCGGAACTGTTTCTGCAAGTGTGTTCATAGGGTAGCCTCCCCTTATGCCGAATATTCAAATGCTTCGAAATTAAGAACCGCATGTCTTAGATTTATTTTTCTCTCGGCATCCCCGACCGGAATTTCGATCTTCCGCCAGAACGTATAGGAGTCGCTTGTCGGGTCCGTGAAATCCGATGGGCTCAGGCTCGATACATAGCTCCCCGGGGAACCGGCCGAATCAGGCGCATAGGTAACTAAATCGGCATCATCGCCGTCATCCTCATCGGTTGGCTCTATCTTTATTCCATAATAAGTATAAGAGTTATAAACCGCATCGTCAGCCGAATGAGCTGCAGGCGTGTCTCCCCTGATGACCTCGAGGATTTTTGTTCCCCTGCCGCTCGTTATCTCCATTGGCTCTGAGCCTATGATAATATGGAGAAAATTCACATCATCGAATATCGCATGGGTGACCTCTATCTGGGTCTGGGCATCATCGATATCATAAACCAAGGTGGTCTGTGCCGGAGCCAGGTACAGCTTTTTTGCCACGGCCTCACCTGCCGTGCCGTCATAATCGCTCGAATCAGGCTGGCTCATAACTCCGTCCTGAGACAATACATTTCCCCCGGCCACCGAGGTTTCATAAATTCTAAGCATCGGGTGGTTTCTCTTCGGGTTTGGGCTTTTTTGCTTCTGCGATTGTATGTTCTCCAATAGCCGCAGCGATCAGGAGAAGTTGGTGCTCAATCAGATAGCCTTGCGCCTGAAGGCGGATTTGCTCACTCTGGAGTTCTACGAGTCTTTTTTCATCATCTTTTACCATTTTAAATTCTCCATAGATTAAGCATCTGCATTTAAACCATGCCCGCCAGTTACTTGAAGTCTGGCTATGATCGCATTTATTGCTGTTGTATGAGTATTTATTGATATTGCCATGCCAACGAGATCACTATTGAGCGTAGTGCGATCAACAGAATCAGCACCACCGCCGACATTAACGGCCACAACTACATCGGCATCAGCTACAGAGGCCTTTCGAGCACCAACGACTTGGTTGGCTGATACATAAAAACCAGTATCCGAATTTATAAGACTCTCAAAATCTATAACGGCAGCACCCCAGCCACTCAAACCCCCACTACTTTGCTGACATAACAAATTCAAATCTGCATCATAAGAGGCCACCGCAGAGCTAAATATTTTAAGTCTTGCAACGCCTCCCGAATAGGCTGTTAATGCATCGAGTTCTTCTCCATATTTTCCAAGTTCTATTCTGCCGCCTCCCGTACTTGTTTTTATCCCGCCTGCTGTAGCCAATATAGCATTTATAAACAATGTCGAGGCAGATTTATCCCATTTCACATGCTGGCCTGCAGTACTACCTATTATCACATCTCCGACATCCGAGCCACCTACTATAACCTTGAAGACATCTGCGGCCGCATCATCAATAATCTGAATCCCCGTATTCGCATCTGGGAAAACTAATACTCGAGCTCCACTTGCGGCGCTACTATATTTCCCGCCGACATTTACCCATGTATTATTTGTCGGATTATAGCCAGCGGTAAAAGTTGTTGAACCGGAGATTGCAATTTTAGCAGCCGCAATATTTAATGTTCCACCGCCCTCGGAGCTTGCATTGATCAGGCCGATGACATTAGTAGTCCCAGCCACTACGAAAGCCATATCGCCAGCAACAAACGTATTCGCGAATACTACATCTGTCACAATTTTAGAAGCTCCGTAATCGGCTGTCGCCGCGCTTACAGTGCTGGCATTTCCCACCCAATCATAAGCCGTCACTCTATAACGCCAAGTCGTGTCGATCCCCGCAGTTGTTATCCCGTGAATCCAGACAGTAAGTACCTGCTTCTCGACCAGCGTTGACCAATCTGAACCAGCATTGCTCGATCCCTCGATCTTGAAATATGCGAAATCCGCCTCAGTCCCACCTACGATAGTCAGCAGGTTGCCGAGTGGTAAAGCTACTACTGAAATGGTCGGCTGTGCCGGCGCGGTTGTATCATCTACAATCGTTTCCGACAGGGCTGTTGTCCATGCGCTTTCCGTGCCGCCCCGGGCTACGCATCTTGCTCGCCATTGATAGGTCACCCCAGGAATCAGAATCGCATCGGAGTTCTTCCAATAGACTACCGAGGGAGCCGGATCTACAGTTATAAGATGAGGCGGCAGGTCGATCCATTCGTTATAAGAACCGCCGTCATTGTCCCTGCGCTGCATCTCTACCCGGACAATACCGTCTTCATAGCCGGAGGGCAGAATTACTTTTAGCGTAACAATGAATTTAAAATCTCCCCCGCTTACCTCTTTTGCGGTCAGGGTCGGGTAGGTCCCGGACTCATCTGGCATCGTTGGAACAAAATTGTCCGCATCGATTAGAGATGTATCTGCCTTGCTATAATCTTCCTGTGAATCACTTAGCTCGCTCTGGTCTGTCGCCGTGATCACCCGCAGCTTGAATTTTCCATAGGTCTGTACGGATGGGTCCGCAGCGTGCGCATCGTAAACAAGCGCACCGTCACCGGATGAATTGCGAGTCTCCGCGAAAGTGGCATAAGGCCGGTAGCCCTTCTTGGCACCGCTATACTTATAGAGCTCATATTTCAAGGTTCCTTCAACGTAGCCGGTCACTACCACCCTCCACCCGCCCTCGATGCTTATTAGCGTCCAGGTAGGCGTAGCCGCAGGAGCAGCAGCCAGCAGGGTGTTTTCCCCGCCGGTCCGGGTGTAATAAGATGTTTCCGGCAAGTCCTGCTCGAGCGCCGTGGTGACCTCGATATATTCCTCGCAGGTTATTTGAAGCTCATCGTTTGAATATTCGAATACCTCGACTACCCGGAACTCTTTCGCGCTCCAGCCCGATAGCGTATGAGTTATCGAACAGACGTCCCCTGCGGTGATATGAGAATGCTTTATCGAAACCCGGAACTGACAAGTGTACTCTGCAAGCAATCCCCGCCAGAGTATCCAATTTGCCCGTCTTAACGCCTGGCTCTGGCGGGTTATCCCGAGAATACGCAGTTCGGCAACCCGAGCCCCCATATCTGCTCGATCGATTTCACTCTCTACCTGAATGTAAACTTGTTTATAATCTTCTCTCGGCTCTGTATAAGTAATCCTGACAATATTCGGAATGCCATTTTTCTCTATCTGCTGATAGCTGAAAGTGCCGTGAAGGATATTCGTGACATCGAAAGTATGGGCAGACGTCTCGTTCTTTTCCACCCCCAGATAAATTGTACCGTCATGGTAATAGAGAAACCCGCCGAACGTGGACAGCATTTCAGTCAGTGCGTCAACGGCCTCCGTTCTAGTATCAATAACCAGATCACACATATAACGCTTTTCCGTCTCGCCGTTTGCCAAGGTGACCGATCCATCGCAGTAATCGGCTACAGTCTTGAATGAGGCGGCATCTATAAGCGTTGACGAGATTCCGGCGCCGTAGCGCGTGCTGGTGAGCAGATCGTAGATTATCCATGCGGGGTTATTGCTATAGGCCGCCGTGCCCCAGGACGAGCCGTCGTAAGCGCTCACCTTCAAGCCTTCGACCTCGGCGGTTACCGTCGGGAACCTGCCTGATAATTGCTCGGCGCCATTATCTACGCTCATAGCAATATAGGCCGTGTTTCTGAATCCCGTCGGCGTTGCGCCAGAATAGGTCATCACCAATTCGGCGCCTGCATAATCAGATTCTTTAGAATAGTAAAAATGATTCAGGTCATCTGCGGCCCGTATATCTACGCTGAACGTAGACTGCCCAGCATTGTAAGCCGCTTTCAAGGCTTTTTTCCCGGCGTCATTGAAAAATATCGTACCGTATTCACCACCGGGCTTCACCGTGGAATTCGTTAGATATTGAGTTTCTGTTGAAGGGGCGTTATTCCAGGTAAGGGTTGCCTCGTCCCAGGACTCATCGTCCAAATTGTACCCATTCAAAGTGCCTTCATGCCGTATAGTCCATTTCCTAAGCCTGATTTCCGCTGCCGTAATGGTAAACCCGGCTGGCATGTCGGTCAGACTAAATTTCAGGTAGGTTCTCCTTTCCAGAACATAACTTACAAATAATTGAGTAGTATTGTAATTCGTATCTTTTTCTACTTCCGAAATATAAGCATCCATTGTGCAAGGCATGACTATCACGCCTTTTTTGAAAATATCATCTCCAGCCTGATCGCTTGTACCTTTGTATATGGTATAACTTGAATCGCCCACATCCTCGATTATCCTGTCCCCAATTCTTACATTAGAAATTTCATTTGCTTCCCCTTCACACAAGCCTATAGCAAAATCATATTCTTTGTCATAAGTATCTTCCCGAAAAACAATATGCCCCCGCACCTTTCCTTTGCCGTAAACTATAGGTATAGGCATGTCCTGGGATATATCCAGCTCCAACTCTGTATATGCAGGAGAATCCTTTGCTTTTTTCCGCCCGAAAAAGCTTGAAATCAGGGAAGAACCTATGAAAAATACTGTGCCCCAGGGTATCGGCATTATAAATAAACCTCTTTTTGCGGAACAGCGACAAACCCGCCAAAATTAATCCAGTTATCGAACTTGCCTATGCAGTCGGTCGGTATCTTGGTGCAGCCTCGTATGATCGTGTACTGGTCTGCAGCAGATGCAGAATCCGAGAAAGGAGTTATTACCGTGATCTCACCCGAGGCCGATTTGTTGATAATTCTCTTTTCCCCATCCAGGTCGCCGGTCGTGAACTCGATAATCCCGTCCCGCCAGTGGTCGTCATCCTCGGTCCGGGCCGCATCTTTAATCAGAATTGTAGTACAATCAGCATCCGCGGTCTGGGCGGTAAGCACTCCGGTAGTAGCATCGCACTCAGTTCCCCCGAAATCCCATGTGCAATTAGGTTGATAGAGCCTCGAGGGAATCAGATTCCCCATCTTTACCAGATGAGAAAGAACGGTACATGAAAAAAAGCTTTCATCAACCGTGATCCCGCCGATCTCACCGGCAAAAACTATCGTAGCATAGTCTGCGCTTCCAAGCAGATCCGCAAACACCCGCTTGAGCGTCAGTATCTTCCCCTGGAAAACATTACTCGCCAGGTAGGTTGACATGGACAGATCAGTATTATCAAAGTTGAAATCGATCCTGTCTATTTCATTTGTGAGCTTGTTCACTACCCGGCCGAATTCGATATCCCAGGCAGTATATGTATTGCCACCGGTAGGAAAGACAATATCCTCGTTGTTCTCCGCAAACCGCAGCGTAGCCGAATCGAGGGCGATCTCCACCAGGTATATCGGGATATTAGTATCGGCCTCCGCTTTTGTCAGCGCCGATGCATCGATTGTTTTAGCCATCTTTTATTTCCACATCTTCGGCTTTTACAATGCCTTCCACTTCAATATTTTTTAGAGTAATCTGAACACTGGTTAATGTTCCAACGCTAGCGTCAAGGCTTATACCGAATACATGATTAGATAAATCCATATCATTTAAAAAAACTTTGCCACTTCCAAGTTCATCAACGTTGATTTTCAATTTCATTTCATTGCTCCATTAACTACTATAACATTACTTGGTTTTGCCTCGCTGCTGATTATCAGCCGTCCATCAATAAGCTCCACATGCAAATTGTTCATACATTGGTTGATAAAATAGACCTGAAGGTTCAGGCTATCTACTTTAGCAATCGAATCTTTATAATCTTGTTCAAACTGACGCGCTCCAAACCATTCAAGGATATACAATGCGCCGACCAGAATAACCGTAAATGCGCAAATGATAAACATACCCTCTGTTCTTGCAGCTCTTACTATTCGGTTTCCCATTATATCACCTCGACAAGCTCCAGGGTACGCACCCCGCTTATTTCATTGGTCAGAAATTGCTGCCTGAACTGGTCCGCATTGAACCGCACTACATAGCTGGGATAAACAATCAGGTCAGCATTAGCAGATTCCGCAGTCAGGGATTCCCCGGCATCAAGTGTAATAATTCCTGCGGCCACACCATCCACGTCATAAATCCCGTCATTGCCCTGCCCCGACCCGGCTATCCAGACATCGAGATCAGTATTAAATCCCCTTGTCACAAATGCGCTGCCTGAATCAGTAATGGTATCCGGATTGTCATTCGTGCAGGCCAGAGTTGCGCCCTTGATCCGCTGTCCGTAATTGGGAAAATTAAACGAACTATAAGAGCCGTAGCGAGCTTTGAAAAATGTCACAATAGCATCAATCGTGGCATTCGCCCTAGCATCGAAAGACAAAAAAAACCGGTGCTTGGCCCGGGTTCTTTTTCTCCGGCGTTGCTCCCCGCCGTCCTCATACGATGAAACCAGGGTATCGTATTCAGGCTGGAAGCTAAACCCGAAACTTGGTGCCCAGGTTACAGTCCAATCAGCCACGCAGCACACCCTTTCGCCTGATGTTCGTATTTACAATATCGACAATCCTGTCAGCAGACGGGCCCTGTACCGTGACGTAAACATTTGATGGGCCAGCAGTAGACCAACCTCCCGACTCCCCTATTGGTCCAGTTGCCGGTTCGCCCACACTTCCCAGGCCCGGGAACTGGCGGAAAAAGGATTCTGTTGATCTAAACATTCGCCCTGCCGCCCATTGCGAGGCCATAGATAAATAGGAGCTTAGTACATCCTGAAATATACGCTTGGCAACATCCCCGAATCTTATTGTGCCGCGAACCATTTCATCCATTGTATTTTTCCAGCTCCACGTTACCTGGTCCGCAAAACTGAGCCAGCGGGCCTCCGTCTTAGCAATCATATTTTGTATAGCCTCAAAGTCTCTTCGAGCATCCTCGGGCATAGGGGCAATGTATAACACCCCCTCTTTCAGGGTCTCTTTTGCGGCTCCGCGTGCCTTCTGAAGTCCCTCGACTACCCCGCGATGAAGTCGGCGCCTGATGCCCTCAAGTCCTTTCCACGGGCTAACAAGAGCGGCAGCACGTTCAGCTCTTATCCGCGCTCCTCGTGCTATTCCCGCTTCCACAATCTCCATTCTTTCCAGGGTCTTCAGCCTCCACCCAATCACCTCATTTATCTGCTTCTCGGCCCCCAGTTGCATAGCAACAAAACGCCAGATTTCAGCCCTTTTCATCTCTCTCTCGCCTCCCCTCAGCCCCTTGAGCGAAGGAGAATATATCCATCGCTTTCTCATGCTTTCTTCAATCTCTAAACTCGCTCCCGCCAATATCTCACCAGCTTTTGCCGCCGGGAAAGTAAGCAACTTAAAAATTCTACGTGAAAATAAAAGCACCTCTGCAAGGGCTTGCATAGTATTTTTTAAATGCACCACTTCTTCTGCCAGTTTTTTGCCTAATGTTAAAAATTTCGCCTCTGCGCTCATTTGTTTAATTGCATCCGTTATCGCATCAACTTGTTTTTTTAGAAATTCGAACAATCCGCCTTTCATTACTTCTAAGCGAGCCTGAAACCAGGCATCCTTGAGCATCGACATTAAACCTATCCAGGTAGTTGCCAGGTCTTTTGCCAAGCCGCGGAATTTGCTTGTTGGCTTTACCCAAGCTTCCATTAAGATTCTCTTTGTTTCCTCCACGCTATAACGTACTCCGGCCGTGAATCCCAATAAAGCGAGAACACCTTTTTCCCTGAACAAATCCGCCGCCGCTGCGCCGGCGCTAAAGAACCGCACTATCTGCGATGTCGTTTCCCACATTTCTATTCCGAGCAGCTTAGTAAATGCACCCAGATCTGCAATCAAGGGTATCCATTTAATAACTTCAGCCGCCCCACCTTTCATTATGCCAGATAGCGTTACAGCCGAACCCATTAAGTCCTTAAACTCATGGGTAACAGTTTGGGCGAATTTAGCCATAAAATTGAATAGCTTGTTGCCCTCTTCCATACTGCCAAGAGTTTTGCTTAATGCAATCTGGTATCCCTCTATTTGGCTTGAGGCTGAAAGGAAATGCTTGGTAAGCCGCACAACGGCATATCCCAATGCCGCCGCACCAAGGGCAGCCCTCCTGAACGAAATGCTGTTTATGGCTTTGCGGGATTTTTGCGCGAAGCGAGCTATCTTTTTCTGTGTACCCATGACTTCTTTATTAAACTTCTTCGCCACGAGATCCATTATCACAGACATTCTACCTATTGTTGCCACGATATCTACTCCTCGCTTCATCCATAACTTGCTGCGCCTTTACGGGTTTATCAAGATCAGCAGCCTCTAAATTCGAAAGTGCTATCCATTCCGTTAATTGATTGGAAGTTATTGTCTCAAGCATCGCATCGACATTAGGCCATCCCATCTCTTTCGCCATGCTCATAGCGAACCGCCGAGTGGGATGGTTTATCAGTTTTTTTCAGCTTTTTTCAATTCCTCATCACCGAGCCCATTGATATCTACTACAGCATTTTTGATTGGTTGGGAAACATGCCAGCTCAGCTTTCTTAATGCGGCAACATCAGTCGGCGTGAAAACTCTTTTCTTGGTTTTCGGATCCCTGACACAACAGGCCATCAAATTATTAGAAAACTTTTCCTCATCAAATTCATCTTTTGCATCCAGAGATTCCCGACTGACTTTATCCCGTTCAGCGCCAGTCATTTCCTGAACCAAGAGCTTTCTCCCTCTGACCGTGATTATTTTTTGCTTCAGACCTGTAAGCGCAAGAATTTCACTTTTTAAGGACATAAAGCCTCCAAGTTGGGATTATGAAATAGTCATCTAATCTCATCAAGTAACTTTTTCAATGCACTTTCAGTTTTTGAATGTTTCCGATATGCCCTTATCGACCGTCTGAAAAAGGGCTGCGGCGGCATCCCTCCTGTAGATTTGCCGCTTTTGCGGGACCGTTGACCTAAGAGAGATTTAGAAAAAACATCCTTCATGCCATGCTCGCCCGATGTACCATATTCAACCAGATGTGCATGGGGCGCACCAGTTTTGGGATTTCTGTCTATCGCCACAAATGAAGCGGGATTCCCTACCTGTTGATATCTAAACTTTTTGGCAACTATACTGCGCTTGAGCCTGCCGGTTAAAACCGGTACTCGCCTTTTCATTGCATCCCGTAATCTCCCGGCATCTTTCACTAACGCTTCCAGTATTTTAGGATCATCGACAACCCTAGCAAGCTTCATAAGGTTCTTATCAATCTTCCTCAAGCCATGTATTTTCACCGGCATAAAAAACCCCTATTATGTAGCGGTCCGCGTCATGGCCGCACCGTTCGAGCCGGTAATTGTGAAGGTGGTTATTGCAAGCTCGCCGTGCGTCAGGGTTATCGGGTAATCAAAGACGATGCCCTCGCCCTCGTATGTTGGATTTGTAGCGCTCTGCGCTGCGCTTGTAGGCCGGAAGCTTACCGTACCCTCATACCCGGCAGCGACAATGGCGTAGATAGTCGCATCAACCGTTGAGGCCGCAAAGTTCTGCAAAAGCTCGACCTCAATAGTCCAATCAAACAGGCCGGCCAATCTTGCTATACCGACATTCCCGGCAGCAGAAGAATCTACTTCCGCCCGCCCATAGTTGATCGTGATTGATCTGACATAGGCGCTTAGATCAACCGGGGTGCCACTGGAGTTGTCGATCGCTAAATAGGCAGTTGTAAAAATGAATTTCGCCATGTTGCATTCCTCCTTTTTATATCATTGCCAAACTAACAACAACGGTGAATGTCGGGGTAGCGCTACCCCCGATTATGAATGAAGCCTGAAAATAGCTATCGGGTATATCCGCGGTAACCGGTGTCGCCCACGTGGCGCCGATAACTGATTTCTGTGCAAAAGTTATAACAGTAGTCGGACTGGCCATATTAGCCGCCGAATCACTGCGGATAATCATATCAAGAGTTGGGCTGGTTCCCGAAACAGCCGTAATGTGCATAGCGGCATAAAGATATTTCCCGGCTTCCCAGACATCATAGCTGACCGGGGTTTTGGCCGATGGGTCCTGTCCGTTCCAGCCGCTCGTCGCCAGGGTAATCTCTTGATAAACCTTGATCTCCGTAGCCGATACTTCAGCTCCCAGGTAACCATAGGTAACCGAGCTATCGTTATTTGTAATGACAATCATGTAAGCCGCATTCGGGGACGCGCTCTCCCAATCGCCAAAGTCCTGGCCGTCATCGGTGAAAGTTTTATCCGAATTTTCAGTCGTATAAGAAAGATTCCCCTGTTCATCATCCTTCACGGCATGAGAAAACTGCCGCGCCGTACCGGTGCTGGTTGATGTCTCTTCCCCGGTAGTCATTACCAGGCCCCGACGCACCGGATCGCCCTGGCTATAGCCGGCACCTACAAACTTTGCCACTTCGCCGTGCTCATAAGTAGGCACATAACTCAGCCCCATGTTTTGAGCAAAATAGGCTATCTCGCCTTCAGCCCCGGTAGTCGGGCAAAGAGTTATTATTTTGTCCGCTGTTCCGATATCGGTGAACAGCAATGTCTCGACTTCTCCCGTACCATGACTTATAAAGCCTTCGTGCAAAAATTCGAAATTATGCAAGCCGGCCATCCGTGCGACCCCAACGTTACCAAATATACTCTTGGTCTTTTCTTCCCGGCCCATGTTTAAATTAATAACGTTGTGGTCTGATGTGAGCACGTAGCCATCATAATATAGCTTGCAGGTTGTAGATATTATTTTTGCCATAATTAAGCCTCCTATGGCTGCACTTGAGATATGATTTCAAATTCCAGTATAACTCCCCGCAAGCCCGCCGGATCATCAGTCACATCATGCCTGCCCTCGAACAATATCCGATCGACCGTGTAGCCGCTCCCACCGCCCAGCAGTCCCTTGGCGTCCTGTAGTACCGATACGATCGCATCCGCTCCCGGATCTACCTGGGCCTGAGTCTTTCCATAAACTGATATCTGGTAAAGCGGATTATATGGCCCGGCATCATCGCCGCAGGAATGTACCGGGACTTCGGCCACCCGAAAGAACACGGCATACGGAACCGGCTCTCCCTCCGGCGCCTGGAGCCGGTAGATTCGATGTCCAAATATACCGACTACAGTAGCGTCCGCAGCCAGAGCCGTATATATCGCCTGATCGAGAGTCATCTATGCCTCGCAAAAGAAAGCTATAGACGCAATTACAGATATCAAAAGTATTATTAAAAATATATTAAACAAATCCTGTAAAATCTTTTTCACAATACCCTCGGTTAGTCTTTCTCATACCAATTCATATATATGAAAACCGTGTTGTTTATAGCGCCTGATATCGCAAGAATTGTGTATGTAGTGTTTCTCCGGAGAGGAATTTCACCATGATCCCGATGTTCCGTAAAACCTTTTTTTGTTGAACTAATGGGTTCTTTCCATATTCGAAAAGAACTCGCCGTCTGAATTGTAGCTTGCTTGGCCACTATAACATCTGTAGTATTCGTTGAGTTTCTATTATGATTAAATACCGCAAGCGTATCTCCGCCCTCTGCCAGTGTATCTGCTTCGAATATATAAAGAGTAATATCTTCGGTAACAGATACCGCCATAAAGAAATGAACATTATTCCTTGAATCGGGCGTCACGAACATGACATTCAGCGAATCGCCGTTCCCAAGGGCTGAATCAACAATTACATAAAACATTTCCCCCCTGTGAATCTGCCCGTGTTCCCAGGTAATGCTTTCAACCATTGATCGATCTTCATTATCAAGCGGCTTTCCAGCTTGAAAATTTTGAGCAATTGCCGGTTGGGATAAAGCAAATACGCAAATTGCAATCAGGAGTTTCTTCATGTTATCCTACGATTTTTATTATATGATGATCGAACATCTGATCCTGTTTCCGCCATTGTTCAAGTGATTCGCGCCTCATTCCCATGCAGGAACAAACTTCATCAACGCTAAATCCCCTGGCAAAAAGCGCCTCTATCTTTTTTTTACGCTGCTTTTTAACAAGTTCTTTTTCTTCTTTGCTCAATGTCCTTAAATCGATTGGCATTAAGTGATTTCCTTGCAGTAGAGTACCATTTCCTTTTGCCTGCCATCCGGATCCTGCGCATGAACAACCTCAATGGTGCGATTGCCAAATACTACCCGCCAAGTTTCCGTCACATCCCGCCGCCAGCGGATGCGGATCTCAGGGACTACTTTCAAATTTTCCTGGGCGGCCGCGTAATAATTCTGACCCACGGGATCACGAACATTCGCCGGAACATCCGTTGCCTTAGATACCCAGGTCGTGTCTACCGAACCATAAGCATCCCGCGCCCTTGTGGGAGCATAGAGATCAATCCGGTGTCTCAATAGCCCGGCGCGCATCAGACCTCCACTCGGGTTTGCCAGAGCAGGTTATCAACTGCATAAGGCCTTGCTATTTTACTGACAGCCATGCCTGCAATCAAGCCCTCCCGGAACTCATAGAGCGTTGCCGCATAGAGCAGGATCGCCCGGCGGATAGATTCGGGAACACTGGCAGATGTAGCTCCGTAGCCGGCGACAAACTCTATCGCTATCGGGCTCGCCGGGTATGCGGTAAAGCTCGGCCAGCTTTTCCCGTAAGCCAGAACTATCCGGCCTTTATATCGAGTATTGTCCGTGATATAATAATCCGAAGAAAACTCGGTCCAGTCATAAGGATCCGTACCTGTGTAATTATACTCCCGGTATTTGACAGAGGTAACGGAAGAGAGAGGTGGTTGCGGCATAACAATCCAGTTCCCTCTCGGGAACGTATCCAGATACCCGGTCCAGGTCCGGTTGATAAGAGCCCGTCCGGTGAAATGCTCCGCATATTCACGCGATGCTACTATCAGGTCATTCAGAAGATCGTCCTCTGACACCGCGGCTGTCTCTACCTCCATAATAACGGCAAAGGAACAGGTATCTGTCGCTACGGTTGAAACGACCCGGATATAACGCTTAATCCCGGTGTATTCGATTTCCTGATTTGCATTATCATTCGCCTCGGTGACCTGGGTAAACCCGCCACCCGTCCAGTCGGTATATAAAGCATCGGAATCGGTATCTGATTCCTGAATCTTGGCATCCACCGTTGCGCTCGAGCCATTCGTGCCGGAATTGAGCCGCACAAGAGTCCGCTTGCCTAATACATCGACCCCAGAGCCCTTGAGCGAATAGGAGGCGGCGGTCACATGCGCACCCGGCGCGATTGATTGATAGGGAGTCATTGCAACAGCAAAGGTCGAGCTTTCCGCCCGCAGGTGCATTTTGAATTCGACTAAGCTGACAGGCTCGTATGCTGTCGCGGTTTTAATGATAAGTTCCATCTGATATTCCTTTGCTCTCGATGCCGTATTTATCCCAACTCACTAATAAATCTACACCCAGAAGTTCGGTTTTTAGATATACTTCTGCTTTACTACGATTCTCCTGAGTTATTCTAAGACGAATATCTATCAGGTCGTGCAAGTTGGTTTCGACAATGAAACGCCTTATCATCACAAGTCCTTTACTTCCTTAGAGACTTCCTTGAATCCTGTTCCGAGGAGGTCGTAGCGATATTTCTGTTTAGCGAATCCCTCTTCAATCTTGGCCTTGCTGATGGTCACGGTGACAACAGGCACGGACTTGCCATCAACAAGCGCCTGGGTGGCCGTGGTCGCGATAACTTTGATCAGGTCGAGGGGAATCTCTGTTATCTCAAACAGCTTGAGGCACTGCTGACGGGTGTCTACATCTACATCCACCATCCCGCCCTTCTCAAGCTCGAATGTGCCTATTACTTCATAGTAAGGCTTCGCCAGCACAACCCAAGTCTCGCCCTTTAGCGGTGAGGCAAGGATTGCGGCAACCATCGCCGCCACGACTGCAATATGTACGAATCTCATACTATCCTCCTATCAGGGCAATCCTTCTCGCGACCAGAATTTCACATCGCGGATGTAGTAGATGGCGTCGAGGGTACTTGCTAATCCACCGCTCCACAAAATGCTATATACAGATGCATTGTTATTCCAAGTCGTTACATTTATTACATCAGCAACGCCATTTACTTCTAAATTGCTGATTCCAGCAGATGCGCCCTTCTTTATATACCATTTCAACCTATACCATGTATCGGTGGATATTGTTGCAGTACTATTGATGCCTTGGGGTGACCCGTCGTCATCGTAGTAGAGTATTCTCCATTTCATAGCACCAGAAGTCAAAATAATTTTTAATGCTCCCAAGCCAAGTTCAGAAGCCGCTCCTGTACGTATGTAACAAACCGGTGTGGTCTCATTGTTGGCCCACCCATTTGTGTCCGCCTTACTGACATAAACGCTACATGAATACCATACTATGCTAATGTCAGGAATCGTCTGCTGTATGTAATCACTCCCCCCACCAGACACCGTAACCTTCAATACATTACTGCCTCCGAACGATACTACACTCACACCGCCCACCTCTATCACGTTAGCGGGCATACCACTGTAAAAAGTCCAATGAATGATAGGAATGGTATCATTCCCGAAAAAGGCAGATTCCAGGCTCGGTTCAAGCGCAGTATCAGGACCGCTTTTCCTGAAATCACCGCTGGCAGAGACGGTATGAAAAAGGCATAATATGGCTAAAAATGTCCAAACTCCCCGCATAATTCCTCAATTCGCAGTAACGATATCAATGGAATCTACAACAACCCGCCCGACGGAACTTTTGCCAAAAATAATGAGCCTCATATATTTGCATATCGGATGAGTGAAGGTGTGATAATTCCATCGCCCCAATCGCCCGGTAATATCAGCATCCACAGCAGTTGCGCTATCATTGAGGGCTGTCGCCTCATCCAGCGGTAGAATTGTGGTAATCCCATCCCAACTCAACTGATAGGCCAGAGCTATCTGGGCGGCTGTATCTGCGCTGGTAGTATATAGCTTAAACAAAACCGTCAAGTTGGCATTGTCAGCAGCAAACCAATCAGTAACAATCGCACCAGCCGAAGCGGTAAGGGTGTCGGTTGAGAGACCTCCGTCTTTTACCGTCAGCCGGCTTGCAGGCGAGTAAGTGACCACGTTCAGGTTGTCATCCGAATCGCGCTTTAATTCCAGGGGCCGATCGTGAGTCAGGGCGATCTCGAACTTTTGACCGCTTTTCACATTGGAATTGAACGTGAAGCCGAGGTTATCAATCACCCGCCGGTTAGCCCGCTTGCGCCAGACAACATAATTAGCAGACGAATCCGAACGCTGAGTCAATCTTCGCATCGATATTTTAATCGTGCTGTCACTACGGACACCATTATCCGTCGTATTCGTAACAGTACCATATCCGCGCCCGTGTACCGTTATCTGATAAAGAACCTCTGTGGTCTTGTTTGCGTTTATACTATCTGCCGGGAAGTAAACGCTATCCAGCCCGGCAGCCCGATTGGTGGTATATGCGAATAAATTCAGATTGTCCGTGCGCTCCCACATGCTGACGCTGGGGAACATGCCCGAGAGCCCAAAGTCTATCGGCAAATCACTCACATTCCTGCGGGCAATTAGGAATGTCACACTTACCGGAGCCGTGTTCTGAGCCAGAAGGCCGGGATTGAATATCATAAGTGCCGCAAGAACCACCAGAATCCCGGCCATTAATCCTCTTATCTTCATCATCTTTCCCTTTATTAAGAGGTTAAGGGAGAGAAATAAAAGCCCCTCTCCCATTGCCAGAATCCATTAAGGTACGGCTGTTTCAGCAGGATTAATCTCAGCGCTCAGGCCAGCAGAATTGCCACCGTAGGTTCCGGTGAAAAACGCGGCCTCGGCAAGATGAACCACAGCGTCGTTCTTATTATAGCTATCCTTGCCGTCTACGATCTGGCCGGTGCTGGAGGCTTCCATCTCAACACAATAACCCGCTGTGCCGCCATCTTCATTGAGTGAAATATTCCGCGCCAGCAAGAATTGCGTCGCCTTTCCCGCATCGTGATCGAGTACCGAATCCGATGAATCGACGTCCGCGATGCAGTCAAACATACGGAAATTACTGGAGGTGCCGGCGAATAGGATGCTGTTGGTCATTGACTCACCAGCCAGCCCGACAAAATCACAATTTTTGATCGTCAGGTCAGTCACGGTCGTAGCTACCGTAATATGAATTAGCCACTCTTCGTCGGTGACATTATCGCGGAAAATAATACCATCCAGGGTGCAATAATCACCATCGGCCGTGACCGTAATACCCGCCGTGCAGCCAGTGGCAAAACCGGCGACCAGCTTAATGTTTTTGATCTTTACATTGGCTACATCAACCGTAATACTACCTGCGGCCGCGGTCGCCGTAAAAGTAGGGATAAGGCTGCCATGCCCCAGACCCTCAATGTCTATACCGATAACATCGCAATCGATTGTATCGGCTGCCGTGATATTCTCCACATGGCCAGGCAGGATATAAATCTTATCACACTTGCTGGCCGTACAGAGCCCGATTGCATAATCAAGCGTGGCAGTCGGCCTATCGGGGTTAAAGCCGGCACCGGCCTCATCTGTGCCAGTTACACTGCAGACAAAAAATACATCATTCGGAATCTTAGGCAGATCGACAATGGTAAAAAGCCCACCTACCTGATGCCGCGAAAATATAGCCGTTCTGGGCTGAGCCATATCCAGAGTTCCTTCCCTTTAAGATCAGGAGCTGATCTTTGTTATGACATTACTCGGGGGCCGAAACCCCCAATAGAATGAGTTATTCCTTTTCACCTGCGGGCCTTGCTTTTTTTACAGGCTTCAGTTCCACTACAGCCGCGAGCTTTGCTTTCCCTGCAAGAACATAAGGCGGAGCCTCTTTCGCTATTCCCTTCTCGATTAAGGTCTCGGCCGAATCATCGGGAATACAAGCGAACTTGCCAGACCTGAACTCCTCATGGGCTTTCAAGAATTGAATCCGCATAATTTCCTCCAAAGAATGTTATACTACTCAATACCGAACATAGAGCAGAGCCGCGCTTCAGTCGATGATAGCAGACGGTCCACCGACCTCATCCATACTGCGGGCTTCACTAAAGACATAGAAAGCATCCATATAGAAATTGCTACCGGCACCGGAATCGGCAACGTTCAGTTCCAGGGAAACGTATCCATCGAGCAGATCAGCCGAATCGATTGGAATGACGTAAATACATTCGACCTGGGTAGTGCCGAGAACATCGAATGTACTGCTACAGGTACGCGGGATCAGCACATCGCACTCATCGTCGCCGTAAGTGCTGCCACCCGATATCGAAGCATCCACATCAGCGGTATAGCTGTTAGTCCCGCCGCTGATTTCCTCGTCAGCGGTGAAAGCAGGCGTGGAGACTTTGACATCATACAGAAGCAGGTAGCTGCCCATGTCTTTGTAGACTTTACCGGTCGTAGAGCTCGATCCGCCGGTAACTGTTTCGCCCACTTCAAAAATACCAGGATCAGAGCGGTTCTTGATATACAGCCGCTTGCCCTGCTGATAATACCGGGTAAATGCCAGGGTAGTCGCGGCAGTAGCAACCGAGGTGCCTTTATGCAGAGTAACCTCTGTAGTGGCGTCTGCGGTAGAACCGACGCGGATCACGATGTCGCAATGGCCGAACCACTTCATGCTGACAATGTCCCCCACCAGCGCACCGGCAGAAGCATCGCTCGGCATGGCGGTAAGGGCTTTTACGACCTTGAATTTGGCATTGATAGCATCCATTGTTTTGCTCCTTTAGTCAAAGTACAATTACAAAAACGATGATTGTCCCCGTTTACGCTCTGTCGTTAAGGACTACATTGCTGGCGCGGGTTTTCGTGCTGTTCTTTATCGTCAGCGGATTTGCGCGTTTCGGCTGTCCGTTCGCCCGAAAAACGAACTTGTATGCCATCTGATCGGTTAAAAAGGCAACGTGAATCGAAGTTTCGCTTCGGACACCGCCCTTGCGAACGAGAAAATACTGGAGCAGGTCGCTTAGGATAATATCACCCTTATCCCCAAGCGCAGAACAGTGATCCGTGGGAACTATAGGCCGGCCGAACAGGGTGGAATAAGGAGCGGTCGAAGCTCCACCAGGCGGCAGGAATACAGGCACGCCACCGGAACCGACAGGAAACTCCATGAACATTAATTGTTCCTCAACATCGGGATGGAGCAGCCAGACCGAATTTCCCTTCATGGTCGGATGCAGGCGAATCCACATTTTGACCAGATTCGGGTAAGTGACCGAATCAGCAGCCTGACTTCCCTCTTTCGCCACGGAAACCAAATCTCCACCATTTAAGATCCCGAGGCATTCGGTTGCACCATTGCCATCAATAACTTCACCCTCAAGCGCACGCTGTATCGCCAGAGTAAAAGCCCTGGTATACAGATCACTGGTAAAGGTGGTGTCTTGTTCAAGCTCTTCGGTCGAATAGGCCAGACCAAACAGCTTGAGCAGCTTGAGTTCATTTTCTTTCAATACCGGACCTGTGGCCGTTGTCGCAGTGGCGGGCGGTACGCGATAAACCCGCACTCCACCGAAAACGGTTGTCGTAACATCCTGCTCGTCAATCTCGACCCATCTAACGGCATTGGCGCCGGGACCGACTTCGTAGGCATCAACGCGGGGCAGGATCTCCCCGGAAGTGGCGGCAGACTCGAAAATCATGCCGGCAAAATCCATCTGCAAGGCATAGCCGCCCTCACTCGGGATCTCTTCGTTCATCCCGGAAGCGGCAGCGCGAATTGCAGTAAGCTGGGCTGCCCGTACCTGATCATTTATTGCCAGCAGGCGTTTGTCTATGTCACGCCCCTTGGATACTTCTGCGCGGCGGATGGCAAAAAGCTGCTCGGCAAGGTTGGCAAACGGCTTTTCGAGTTCCCGGTCGGCGCCCACCGTAATACCGGGGGCAGCAGTACCAGCCGGCGCGTCCTGATGAGCCTGAATCTGAAGTAACTTTTCAGTACGCTCGATGTCGGCAGTCAGAGCATCATATTCGGCCACCAGCTCATCGTACTTGACCTTGCTCTCGGTGTTTTTGGCCTTGCTCTCGTCAGTTTTTTCTTCCGGCCAGGCGGATTCGTTTTCGTGAAGTGCTTTCATCTCATCCGCCTTTTTCGCACGAGCTTCTCTTAAATCTTGAATTGACAGCATCTCTTCCTCCTTGCTCTTGCTTGTGATGGCAAACAAAAACGGCCAGTAAGAGGGTAGGCTCCTACCAGCCGTTTTTGTTCAACTATAGCACTCCGGAACAAGTACATGTAAATTCAAGTCCGGAGCGTGCCGTTTATGTATTCAAATCAGATCCCGCGGGTACTCTGCGCGAGCTTCCGTTCCCGACTATCACGGGACATATCATTCAGGTTCGCATCACTCTCCTCCTTTGCCTCAAGTTCCTGGGCTTCCGTAGCCCTTTCCGCGTTTCGCGTATTTATACTAGTAATAATTTCATCAGTAGCTATCATGTCGCCGGTAACCTTTTCCGGTTCCGCTTTCAGGGTTTCGGGAGTATTGACAAATGCGGAAAGGTCGAACTTGTTTTCTATCTTCTCGCCTTCGTAGATGCTGTCGATAAAGCCCGCTTCAAGAGCCTCGGCGGCAGTAAACCAAGTTTCTGCAGCCATCCATTCCTCGATCTGGGCCTTTTCCTGGCCACTTTTTTTCTGGTAATCAGTTACCAGAGTCCCGTCAATCTTTTCGAACAGCGCTGCCACCTCGAGCATATCATCACTATTCCCGAAAGCCAAGCCCCAGGCTTTATGAATCATAAAGAATCCGCCCTCGGCTATTTCGATTTCATCACCAGCCAGGGCGACAATTGAGGCCGCACTTGCCGCATAACCATCGATATGAGTTATGATCTTAGCCTTGTGCTGGTCCAGAGCCGTCTTTATAGCCCGAGCCTCGAATACGTCCCCACCAGGGGAATTGATCCGCAAGTGAATTGTCTCGGAATCGATTGCAGCAAGCTCCTTAACGAAGTCAATAGCCCGAACTCCACCACCCGTCCACCAATCCTCTCCGATCATATCATAGATATAAATCGTGGTCTCATCGCCATTAGTTATTGCCTGTACCTTTACCCCGCGGCCTTTATTGTTCTGTAGCAGCTTCAGTAGTCTGTCCATCTGATACACTCCCTGAATCGACTGATGGCCGATAGATTTTATCGCTTTCCGGGTCATCGTCTGGTGGTAAGTTTTCAAGCTTCCTGACTGCATTCTGTGACATATATCCGGGTACTTGGTTCCCCCCGAGAGCCCCCTTGTAAACTTCATTCCTGGTTTTCGCATCACCGCGCAGCAGGCCGGTAATGTTAAATTGAACAAAATTCTTTCCATCCCGGAATATCTTACGATTGTATTCCTGTTCTACTCTTACTACCAGTGGATTGAGCGCATAAGTCACCATGCCGATATTCATTTGCTCAATCCCGGCGCCCCAGGAAGTTGTCTTTTCCATGGCGGAAACCAACCAGGGCGGAATACCAAAAAGCCGAGTTATATCCATCACTTGAAATTCCCTTGATTGCAGTATCTGCGCTTTCGCAGCATCTATCGTCAGCGTGGCCGCCGTACCGCCTTCAACCAGGACAAGCGGTGTCCCTTTTTGCCCCCCGCCATAATGCTTCTTAATATATTTCGCCGTTTCATCCCTCAGGTCCGGGGACATCTTGCCCTGGGGATAGGTGATCACTACATCTGAGGCCATGCAGTTTTTCAGATAACTCGCGGCATGTCTCTCGGCTACCAGCGATAAGCCAATAGCTTGAGATCCGGCTTCTACTGTTGCCATGCCTTTATTATTCGATAAATCCACGAATATATTTGGAATGTGCAGAATGTCATCCTGGTCATAGGCTCGATAACCCCCACCCTCAAGCGGGATCTGATAGCGGAACCGGCCGTCAAGCCGATAACTTCCACCCTTGTAAGGGATCTGATAGATGCCACTATCAGTAAGCCGCTCGATTTTCACCAGGCGCGGATCAAGTAGAAATATGTCCTGAACGCCGCCCCTGTTATTTCTCGCCAGAAGCGATATACTGTTTCCGTACAGGTAAATATGGGATATCATCGTTTCAAAATATGTTGCCGCGCACATCATCGGATTCGGCTCGAGATGAACTTTCCGATATAGCGGATGAGAGGGAAACAATTCTCTTCCCTCTACACCTATGCGCTTGAAAACCTGCGCCGGGCTGGTAGAAACGCAACCGCCAAGAATACGAATACAGGCGAAAACTGCCGAAGCCCGCTTTGCCAGCTCCGGAGTGACAAATATCCCCGCATCTGTCATGGTCCCGGAGTCTCCCATTCCCAACCATTCCCCGACCGACATTTCTCTATATGGCTGCAAGGCCAAGGCCATGATTCGTTTTCCAAAACCTGCTATATATTTTCTTAACGTATCAAACATTTAGCTTTAAAATAGTTTCAGTGATTTCATCGCTTTCGGCCACGATCCTCCGGGCCCAGGCTGTAAGAAGTGCCGCAATTCCATCGATTTTATTAGGACTGTCCTTGTTTTCTTTCTTGGGCAGGATCGAACCATCGACCCGCCGGTCTACCACCGCATTCGAGGCCATCCATTTCATAACCGGATCTCCGTTATGACGGCAGAGTCCGGACTGAATCATGCCCTCGAGTTCAAGGGCCGGTGGCGTGATATTCTTGCTGGTATAGGGTAGAATGATCGTTGGTTGTCCTTTCCCCTCTATACTCGCGGCCATCTGCGTACTTCCCCATGGATCAAACGCCGTTTCCAGGACGTTGAATAGCTTATACCATTCATCAAGGTCCGTTTCTACCTTGTTATAATCAATATAATTCCCTTCAGTGAGAATGAAAAGCCCTTGTTTTGCCCAGGCGATATAGTGAGCGTGCTTTTTGGCGAGTTCCTCTACATTCTTCTGGGGCAGATAGAACCGTCCGAACCAAACCGGATAACCCTCAGCAGTATGAGTTAACAGAACTGAGGACGTTGTATCCCGCTTACTCGAGAGATCGTTTCCGATATAGGCTTCCTGGCCATAAAAGTCCTCGATTTTCAAAGAGCCGTCAGCGCAGGAATCCCACTGCGCCATATTGAGCCAGGCTTGAGCCGCGCCCAGCCAGAGGTTGCAGCGTTTGGTCTTGAACTCGCCCTCTGACTGCGGGCTGATTTTCGCCTGATCCCTTGCTGCTATAAATTCTTTTTGATTAACCGCGCAATGCCAAAGAGGATTCGCCTTTATCCAGACTTTCGGATCAAACGGATCATCTGCCTTTTGAATTATCTCGCCATTCGGACCTTTTATCTCTTCATCCAGGGTATAGATGATTCCCCAGAAGTGCTCGGCCTTGAAGATGCCTTCCAGAATCTTGGTCAGAATCGTCCGCTGCTCGTAGCATACCCCGGTCATATCATAGCCGGCGGTAGTAACATAGTAACTAAGAGGATTCTTCCGCGCTCCCCGAGCCGACATCAGAACATCGAAAAGCCCCCGATCCTTATGTGCGTGAAGCTCATCAATAATCGTCAGGTGCGGATTCAAGCCGTCCTGAGTACTGGCCTTTGCATTTATCGGCTGGATGGATCCGCCGTTTCGATAGTTGACTATTGAATTTGCCAGGGCTTCAAGGCCAAAAGCATCTCTCAAAGCTTTTGTCCGCTCGACCATCTTCTTTGCTATGTCAAAAATGATCCGTGCCTGCCCCCCAGTCGTTGCGGCACATTTTACTTGAGGGCCATTTTCATTCTCACAATTTTCACAATAAAGAGCAATCCCGGCAGCAAAGGTGCTTTTCCCATTTTTGCGAGCTTCTTCCTTGTAGACAACTGTAAACCGACGAGGATCAGAGCGATCTCGATACGCTCCCTGCTTATGCCGCCAACCAAAGATACAGCACAGCTCGAATATCTGTGCCGGTTCCAATACTATGGTCGGGCTGTCCCATTGACCCTCAATATGGGGAAGCTTCTCAATAAATTCACAAGCATCAATGGCCCACAGGGGGTCGAAATAATATTCCCATTTTCCGCCCTTTGCCCTCTGCTGGTCCTGGTATTCCCTTTCAGCCGCAAGCCGGGTCCACTTGCAAAACTTCCGGCCCTTTTTATCCCTGCGGACTTCATCCCGATACTTCCGGGCGATCGCTACATAATCTTTCTCGGCAAAATCAATCATCGCACATGTTTCGAAAAAGGATTTTCAGAACTATTCATAGGCCTCATAAGCTGACTCGCTGAAGTATCAAAAAATTCACTGGCGAATCGTCTATATTCTGAGAGCGTCGCCATTGTTGGACCTGCGGGAGTTTTCCAAAGTTCAATTATCAGAATCTCTAATCGACAATAATGGGCAAGCGCCCGCTCCAAGCCAATAACAGACTGCCCACGCTTTTCATAGATCAAAACTTTTTCATCAAAAAGTTTCCGAGCTTTACCTTTCAGCCACTTCGGGCGTTGGACTTCGCCGTGAAGCGGAATAATTGCTTCTTTTATTTCGCGGCAAGGCTGGTCTGTTCCCTTTTGTATATGTAGAATTTTAGCTCTCGGCTTTGGTCCGCGCCTGTGCCAGGGCTTCGGGGTCCGTATCCCAGGCACA
>SDBT01001102.1_pt1 | contig 46389 bp, 41 predicted proteins | sample 2277101 | NCBI WGS metagenome assembly SDBT01 (sample SAMN10404973, study PRJNA504765) | marine sediment metagenome | isolation source: marine sediment core GS10_PC15, 103 cmbsf | place: Arctic Ocean: Southern Knipovich Ridge | collected 2010 | reverse complement strand
ATCGTGGTTGACCGGGCGGTGACCATACCGATCTTCCGCCCTCTCATCGGCATGGATAAGACCGAACTGATCGATCTGGTTCGACGTATCGGTATGTGGGACGCGGCTACGACTGCGTACAAGGATTGCTGTTCACTCATCGCACGCCATCCCAGCACGCAGGCAGCGATCGAAAAGGTCGAGGCACTGGAAGAGAGTCTGGGGGTTGACTCCCTGGTCGAAGAGATCGCGGATGATACCACGATCGTCCCGATCGGGACTGCCGAGGACGAGAAGGGGGAGGATTGAGAACATGGGAATTCTTGATTGGCTCAGAGCGGGCGATAACAGAGGTGGTGATCAGGATGGAGGAGCGGACGGTCAATCGCGCACCCGTATGGTCCGGGAGATCGTGGATGCGCTCGACAGCCTCGATCGGGAACGGGCCCGGTATATAGCGCTATTCGCGTACATTCTCGGTCGGGTCGCCCACGCTGATCTGGAGATCGATGAAGAGGAAACCCGGGAGATGGAGCACCAGGTCGTTGAGTACGGCGGCATTCCCGCAGAGCAGGCAATGATCGTCGTACAGATGGCGAAAACTCACAACCAGCTCTTCGGAGGTACCGAAGGGTATCTGGTGACGAGGGAATTCGATCAGACCACGACACACGATGAGAAAATGGAACTCCTGAAGTGTCTCTTCGCCGTTTCCGCTTCCGATGAGTCCATCTCATCTGAAGAGGACAGCGAGATCCGGAAGATCGCCGGGGAACTTCATCTCACCCAGCGGGATTTCGTTACCGTCCGATCCCGGTACCGGGAGCACCTTGAGGTCCTGAAAAAGCGAGAAGTCTGACCAGGCGTCCTGTCACGCAACGCAGCCGGTCACTCTTGGTGCCGACAATTGCCGCGTGACATGACACTGAACGCAACCTGCCTGCCGTTTCATCCGTTATGCAGAGGGTACGCTGAGTTATTTCAACGATCTGGAGGGAGTGCAATATGATGAAGAACAACGGGTCCCGGGTTCTGAGAGGCATGAGGTCCGCATCGGTTATCACCCTGACGCTGATCATCGCGGGCTGTGCCGGATCAGCGGCGACAGTTGATACCGGGGCCGGCGCGGACGCTGCCGGGAGTCTTGCCGGCACCTGGGAGGGGACTTTCGACGCCACCGACTTCTCGGGCGAGATGACGCTTAAACTGACCTGGGAGGATGGTTCGTATACCGGATCGCTCACCGCGACCGCGACCGCGATGGACCAGGAATTCACCGAACCGATCTCGAATTTCAAGGTCGAGGATGCCACCGTCACCTTCTACACGTATCTGGCCGAAGTAGATATCTATTTCACCGGCACGGTGGAGGAGGGGAAGATGAGCGGCACATTCGCGGTCTTCGTGGAAGAGAACCAGCAGGACGAAGCCACCTTCAGCTTTGTAAAAAAATAGGCTTCTTCAGTCATTCCGAGGTGTTCAGGCGGGGGAGAGCGGTCAGTCCGGCTGCTCTCCCATGTCTGTTTCTGGTGCCTGCTGAGAACCGGCGTACCGCTCGACCCACTTCTCGATCCGTTCCCGGTAGATGAATCCGACTGCAAAGAGGATGCAGGAAACGGCGAGAATGATGATCGCGATCGTCCATTTCTCTCCGGCGGCGGCACTCCCCATGAGAGTGCTGCCGATGATGCCCGCGAGCCGGCCGATCATCGAAACGGCCAGGAAATAGAGGAACTTCATCGGCGAGAGCCCGGCCACGTAGCAGAGGACATCCTTCGGGACCCCCGGGATCACGAAGAGGAGGAAGAAACCGATCTGGGCCCGGGGGCTCGCCGCGATCCGTTCGAGTTTGCAGATCTGCTCTTCCTTGAAGAACCTGGCCACAAAGGGGGTACCCAACCCACGTGCCAGGTAGAAGTTGACGGCCGAGCCGATGGTGATTCCCAGGATGGTCAGTCCCAGTCCCGGCAGGAAGCCGAAGAGATATCCGCCGGCTATCTGCACCGTCTCCCCCGGTATGATGAAGACCAGCACCTGGAGAACCTGCGCGCATACGAATACCGCCGGCGCGATGATTCCCCACTGTGACACCCACTCCCGGACATTTTCCGGAGTTGAAAAGATGTCCCAGATCACGTGCCGGAACGCATAGACAAGGACCAGTATCCCAATGATGAGAAGGGGGAAGCCGATTGCGGCGAGAATCCCTGAACGTTCTCTGCTATTATTATTTCCAGTCATGTCGATTGCGAAGCATGGTAGCCGGAAACTCCGACTTTAACATGGCAAAAGGGTACGGGATTTCGTTTGATGGTACAGGTATTACTCGAAAGTGAGGAGGTAACGATTTGAATTATCTGCGGATCATGTTGCCGGCCTTCCTGCTGATCTTCACAGCAGCCAGAGTCACTTCGCAGCAGGATATCGGCTTCCGTGAGGCCACCGAGTATGACACCGGAGATACGGTTTTCGAGGACCGCGTGGTCGATGAACTGCTCGATGTGTATACAGCACTGCTCAACCAGGCGGCAACGGCTGAGGATTTCGAGCGCGAAGCACGAATCCATTTCTGGAGGCTCACCAACCGGCTCACCCTGGGACGCCTGACACCGACTCACAGGTCAGACATCCTGGCGCGTCTCGAAGCGATATCGGATAACCATTCCGGATATGAGCAGATCTTTGAACATCAACAGTGGGTCATCGGAAACCTGATGATCGGAGATGAGGCCCCTGATATCAGCGGTTCAGACATGAATGGAATCGCATTCCACCTCAGCGATTATCGCGGCAGGATTGTCGTGCTCGTATTCACCGGTCACTGGTGCGGACCGTGCAGGAGCGAGTACCCATACCAGCGGCTCCTGCTCGAAGTCATGGTCGATGAGCCGGTTGCCCTGCTTGGTGTAAACAGCGATGAATCGGTTGATATCGCCGTGCAGGCGAAGAAGGAAGAACGGCTCGAATACCGGACCTGGTGGGACGGACACGCTGAGGACCCCCGGAAGGGGCCGATCGCCACCGCGTGGAATATCGTCGGCTGGCCGTCAATCTATATCATCGATGATCTCGGTTCGATCCGATTCAAGGGCAAACGGCATGAAGAGGTGATCACCGCGGTCAAACGGCTTCTCGATGAGATGCGCCGGCGAGGTGGGTGACCTGTCTTGACAACGTGTGCCGGTCGCGTAGTATACGCTCGACCTGATTCAGGAAGGCGGAATCGTGAGCACGGTTGAGGATATTGGAAGGCAACTGGCCGAACAGGGTTTGAGTATCGGCGCCATCAAGCTCGATCCCGATAATCCATTCCAGTGGGCCTCCGGTTACCGGATGCCCGTCTACAATGACAATCGGATGTTCCTCTTCTTCCCCGAGACCCGCGAGATGATCGCCCGGGGGCTGGCCCGGATCATCGAGGAAGAGAACATCACGATCGATGTAGTGGCCGGGACCGCCACCGCCGGCATCCCCCACGGAACATCACTGGCCGATCTGCTCGGTCTCCCGTACATCTATATCCGCGACAAACCGAAGGGGCACGGTCTCCGCAACCGGATCGAAGGGATCGATGCCGGGTCGGATCTGGAAGGCAGGGCCGTGATCGTCGTTGAAGACCTGATCTCCACGGGGGGGAGTTCCGCGAAAGCCGTTGAAGCGGTCAGGGAAGCGAACGGAATCTGCGGGTGGTGTATCGCCATTTTCAGCTACGGATTCAACCGCGCGTCGGAGCAGTTCGCGGCACTCGATCCGCCGTGCGAGGTCCGCTCGCTGTTGACCTTTGACGTCCTCCTCGAGGTCGCCCGCGCGAGCGCTCGACTCACTGTCGACCAGATCGCCCTGCTCGACGAGTGGAAGAGGGATCCCTTCGCCTGGGGTGAGCAGCACGGTTTTCCGAAAATAGAGACGTGAGAGAGGGCCGTTGAGTGATGGAACTTTCGGCGAAAGAGAAGCTCGCGCGAGAGATGGTCTGCCTGCCTCTTGATGGTCTCGAGTCAGTCGAGCGGGTGCGGGAACGGGTTGAGGAACTGAGCCCCTTCGTCGGCCTCTTTAAAGTGGGAAAGGAATCATTCACCCGGTTCGGTCCCGAAATCGTCTCACTTGTGACCGGATACGGGTCCGGTGTGTTCCTCGACCTGAAATACCACGACATTCCCAATACGGTAAAGGGCGCTGCCAATGCGGCGACCGGGCTCGGTGTAGCGATGTTCAACGTCCACGCTTCCGGCGGGATGGCCATGATGGAGGCCGCCCGGAGCGGGGTGGATGAGGCGGATGCTCCCGCTGGGGAGAAGCCGAAGATACTCGCGGTGACGGTTCTCACGAGTCTGGATGAGGAGGCCCTCAACACCGAATGCCGGGTGCCGGGAGGAGTGGAGGAGCACGTTGCCCACCTGGCGGTGCTGGCCGAGAAAGCCGGACTGGACGGTATCGTCTGTTCGGCGGCGGATCTGTATACTCTGAAGGACAGGATGCCCCCGGGATTCCTCTTCGTCACACCGGGTATCAGGGGAACCACGACTCCCGCCGGAGAGGATCAGAAACGGGTGCTCTCACCCGGCAGGGCGGTATCAGCAGGATCCTCGTTGCTGGTGATCGGACGGGCGATCACCGTCGCTGATGACCGGCCACGCGCTGCAATGGATGTGCTGGAGGATATCGCAAGGGTTCTGTGAAGCAGGGAGGTTCCATGTTCTCGTTCCTGGGCAAAGAGGTGAAGGGTCCCTATGGATTCCCGTCGGGTGTGGTGGCGACCAACGAAGATACCGCCCGGTGGATGATACAGAACGTCCCCCAGATCGGCTGGTTTGTGGGTAAGAGCACCACCATCGAGCCGCGGGAAGGGAATCCCGAAGATATCATCAGTCAGCCGGCTCCCGACTCCCTCTGGAACGCGGTCGGATACGCCAATCCGGGTCTCGAAATCATGATCGAGAGCTTCCGGAACCTGCGGGCCTCAGTTCCCGATGATGTCTTCCTGATGGCACAGATCGGGGAGGGGAGTGAAGAGGGATTCGAACACGCGGTTGCGGAGTACGATCGGGCCGGTGTCGTGGACGGGATCGAACTCAACCTCTCCTGCCCTCATATCGAAAGGGGCGGGATCCTGATCGGCGGGAATCCCGAGGTCGTCTCCTCGATCGTGAAGGCATCGAGGCGCGCGACCGGCAAACCTCTCATCGTGAAACTGAATGCCGGTGTCAGCCGTCTCGAGGAGGTCGCCGTGGCGGCGGCTGAGGCGGGGGCCGATGCCCTGTCGGCCATCAATACGATCGGAGGCCCGAATCCCGAGATCAGCAAGGGATTCGGAGGGCTCTCCGGCGGACTGCTCTTCCCGGTCACCGTGGCTGCGGTGAAGCGGATCCGGTCTGCGGTATCACTTCCGATTATCTGCATGGGGGGGATCCGGGGCGCGGCAGACATCAGGCTGCTCCAGGAGATCGATCCGTCCTTTTACTACGCCATCGGCACCGCGCTCGGAGGGCTCAATTCGGAAGAAGTGAAGCGGTACTTCCAGCAGTTGGAAGAAGACCTTGCCGCGGGAACCGATCTCGCCGCACAGATGACGCTGTCCGAGAAACTGATGGATTACACCCCCTTCGTCGTGTCCGGAATCGAAGAGTACGGTGAATCGATCCGGCTCCTCCGGTTCCATCAGAGCATAGATGCGGGGACAGGCCAGTTTGTGTTCCTCAAACTGGGCACCGGGTACTCGAAACCCTTTTCTGTCGCCAGTGACAGGGATGGTCTGGAACTGGTCGTGCGCCGGATCGGCAGGATGACCTCAAAGGCCTTCGAGCTGAAGGTGAACGATGTGGTGCGCGTCCGGGGTCCGTACGGCAGGAGGTTCTCCTTTCCCGACGACCGGCTGGTGGTTTTCGTCGGTGCCGGATGCGGGATTGCCCCGGTGAATCACGCGGCCGAGCACCATCCCGGACCGAAGCGTTTCGTCCTGGGGGCGGTAACGGCGGATGAGCTGACCTACCTCGACCGGCTCCGCGACCTGGGGCCGGTGGATGTCTCAACCGACGACGGAAGCATGGGATATAAGGGGTACGTGACCGATCTGCTCGAGCAGGTACTGGAGCGGGAGGATGTCTCGGGGGCGTGTTACTTCAACTGCGGCCCGGAAATCGCCATGGCGGGCGCCGACAGCGTCGAACGTCGATTCGCGGCCGAGGAGGACATATACCATCTGGTCGAGCGGGTGACCAGCTGCGCCATCGGGATCTGCGGGAAGTGCTCGATACCCTCGGGCGAACGCCTCTGCATCGATGGGCCGATATTCACCGCCGCCCGGTTCAAGCCGGGAGAGTACACCCGCGACAAGACCGGTCGGAAGATCATCGATCCGGAAGAGTTGTGGGTCCCGGCTGCAAGACCTGAGTGTGAATGAGCGGAGTTCGGGCTCGGGACCGGTCTCGTCGACTTCAAGATCAGCGCGATCGATGAGACCTGGTCTGGCCTCTGTTTTACGCAACGCAGGAAAAAGAAGAACTGAATGACAATGAAACCGACTGTCATGCTCATCGGTCTCGGTCATCTGGGGAGCGCGATGCTCGAGCTCTTCGCCCGGGATGAGGCGATCGGCCTGATCGTGGCCTGCGATCTGCCCGACCGCGATGGAGAGGCCCGCTGCAACCTCGCCCGGCTGGGGGCCCTGGCCCAGGGCTGTCGACCCGATATCCGTTTCCGGCCGGTTGATGTGACTGCTGACGAAGCGCTGGCCGAAGCGGTCGCTGCCGAGAGTCCCGACCTGGTGCTCAGCATGGTCTCGATGCAGACCTGGTGGCTGACCGAACTCCTGCCGGTGGAACAGCGGCGGCGCCTCGCAAGGGCCCGTTTCGGGGCCTGGCTGCCGGTCCACTTCCCGCTGACCTGGCAGGTCATGAAATCGCTCCGGGACGCGAGCTATAAAGGGATCGTTCTGACCGCGCCCTTCCCCGATGTCGTGAACTGCATGCTTGGCCGGATCGGGCTGGCTCCTCTCAGTGGGGTGGGGAATCTGGACGAGATGGTGCCGAAGGTGAAACACCTCATCTCCGAGCGGACACAGATCCCGTACAGTGAACTCGTGGTGTACCTCGTGGCCCACCATTCCTTCGAGCCGGTGGTGTTCGGAGCCTTTCCTCCGGAGGGAGAAATTCCACCCTACTTCCTGCGGGTGGAACATGAGGGTGAAGACATAACTGAGGCGGTTGATGCCCATACCCTGCTCCATACGCCCTATCCCCTTCCGGACGGACCGGCGTGGAGCTTCCTGACGGCTGGTTCCTCGCTCCGCCTGGTGAGGGCGCTCTTTGCCGATGAGCCGTCACTGCTGCACGTCCCCGCACCGGGAGGACTGCCCGGCGGATACCCTGTCCTGGTCTCCTCCGGGACAATCGAACTGGCACCGATCCCCGGCTTCTCCGCCGAGGAAGCGCTCGCAATCAATGAGGCCTCCCACCGGTTCGACGGGATCGAGGTGATCGAACTGGACGGCACAGCCCGGTTTACCGATACCGTGACAGGCATCATGAAAGAGGAACTCGGTTTCGACTGCCCGAGCCTTCACCCTGAGGAATCGGAGGAGCGGGGCCGGGAACTGATCAGAAGATTCCGGGAGTACGCCGCCCGGCACGGTGTATCTATGCCCTGAAAGAGGAAGAGAATAGAGGATGGCCAACTCAACCGAGCGATCGAAAGAACTGTTCGAACGAGCCCTGCGTGTTCTGGTGGAGGGGGGGAGTTCACCTTCCCGTGGACCGGCGAATTATGGAGAGTATCCCCTGTTCATCGAACGGGGGGAGGGCGCCTGGATCTGGGATGTGGACGGCAACCGCTACATCGACTGGATGATGGCGTATGGAGCTCTTCCCCTGGGACACGCCCACCCCCTTATCGTGGAGGCCCTCACCGAGGCCGCGTCGACCGGCACCCTCTTTGCCGCCGCAACAGAGGTGGAGGTGGAGGTCGCCGAGCTCATTTCCGGGCTCGTTCCGGGTGCCGAGAAGGTACGGTTCGCCAATACCGGTACCGAAGCAACGATGGCGGCGATCAGGCTCGCCCGGGGTTACACCGGTCGCCCTCGGTTCATCAAGTTCGAAGGTCACTATCACGGATGGTACGACGACTATCTCGTGAGCGCGCACCCCCAGCCGACTGTCGTCTTCGGCCATCCGAACGATCCGGTCAAGATCCCGGACAGTTCCGGACTGAACCGGAAGGCTCTCGAAGATACGATCGTGGTTCCCTGGAACGATCTGGAAGCCATCGAGCGGGCTATCTCCAATTATCGGGGTTCGATCGCGGCCGTGATCACCGAGGGGATCATGGCCAACATCGGTGTGATCCCGCCCGGAGAAGACTATCTGCAGGGGCTCCGTGAAATCACCCGGGCCAACGACATCCTGCTCATCCTCGATGAGACCGTTACGGGATGCCGGATAGCGCGGGGGGGGTGCCAGGAACTCTTTGACGTGGACGCCGATATCGTGACGATGGGGAAGGGGCTCGGAGCCGGGTTCCCGGTCGCTGCTTTCGCCGGGCGGGCCGAGATAATGGAAGCGCTTGCCTGGGGTGGTGTACTCCACTACGGAACCCAGAACGCTTCCCGGGCAGGCATGTTCGCGGCCCGGGTGAACCTCACTGAACTGGCGAAGGATGACGGGGCGGCATTCACACGGTTGTGGGAGGTTGGTGAAAAGTTCACCAGCGGCCTGAATCAGATATTCTCGGAAACCGGCACCAGCGCGATCGCCCAGGGTGTGGGGCCGATGCTCCAGATTTTCTTCACAGACCGTCCCGAGATCACCGATTTCAGAGACTTCTGCACTCATGTGGATCGCGGCCGGTACCAGCGATTCGCGCTGTCGCTCTTCGCGCACGGTGTCTACATGACACCTTCATCGGCCCTCCATTCGGTGGCTTCGCTGGCTCACACCGATGAGGATGTCGCGGTGACACTGGAGGCCGTAAGGCTGGTGCTGCAGTCAGGGATGGAGGAATAATGATGGAAGGAGAATTCTCCGTGGATCTCCGAAATCATATGACCGTCGACGGGATCGAGGCGCGGTACGCCACGATCGATGAACTGCGCATGGCTGCAGGGAATGCGGCAGATACCGACGTTTGCCTTCGTCTGCAGTCGGCCGCCATGCTCAGAGAGGTGCTGGAACTCCGCGATCAGGAGATCGTTGGTGAACTGATCGGAAGACTGGAAGCTGATCCGCTCGATCATGTCACCATCGTGCTGGAGATGACGACCCAGCAGGCAGTGGAGGAAGAATTGAGAACCGGCCGGCTCTTCCACTCCGCCCGGGCAGGGGATCCGGAAGATGCGGCCGGAACTGATCCTGACAGGGCATGATGAGTCCCTCTGATATTGATTTCGCGTTCCTGCGGGGGCAGAGTATCGGTACCGACTCGATCATCCACACACCGTTTGGAGAGCGGTTGATGGTCTATTGTGACTACACCGCGTCCGGGCGGAATCTCACCTTCGTCGAACGATACCTGCAGGACCTCCAGCGGCAGTACGCGAACACCCATACCGAAGATGACGTCACCGGTCGCAGCATGACACGGCTCCTTGAGGAAGCCGGACAGATCATCAAGAATGCGGTGAACGCCGGACCGCATGGTCTGATTGCGCCTGTCGGTGGTGCCGGATAGACTCTCGCCGAAGTCGAACGCTGTCGCATCATGAAGGGGAAGGAGCGCGCGCGTGGACATCTCCCTCGCACTGATCGGTCTCTTCTGGGGAGCCGTGAGCGCGGTCTCCCTGCCGGCAGGGGCCATGCTCGGTCTCTGGACACGGCCCTCGCGTAAAGTCACCTCCCTGCTGATGGCGTTCGGCGGTGGAGCCCTTCTCTTCGCGCTTTCGATCGAACTGTTCGGCCATGCCGTCCATATCGCCGGTGACGGCCACGGTCAGATCATCCGTCCCGGGATCATACTGATAACGATCGCAGCGGCGGTGGTCGGGGGGCTCCTCTTTCAGGGACTCAATCACATCCTCAACAACCGGGGCGCATTCTTGAGGAAAGACGCGCTGGTGAACAAGCGCGTCAGAGGTGAGAAGCGGCAGCGGATGAAACATCTCATGAATTGCCTGAGCCGGGTTCCTCTGCTGCAATCCCTGCCACCCGATGAGATGACCCGACTGGTACCGAAAGTGGGGAGCAGGAGCTACGACGAGGGGACATCGATCTTCTCTGAGGGTGATCCGGGTGACAGACTCTACACGATCGTTTCGGGCCTGGTCAGTATCCGGAGGAGTGGCGCCGGTGATGAGAACCCAGAAGTAGCCACCCTGGGTCCCGGTGACGTGTTCGGTGAGATCGCGCTCGTTTCCGATCAACCGCGCACCGCGACCGCGGTGGCACAAACCCGTATTGAAGTGCTCGAAATCAGCAAACAGGACTTCGATAACCTGCTCGACTCATCATCCGCAATGAGAGCGGCATTCCAGGAGGTCATCGAGACGAGGATTGGTGAACTCAGTGAGCGTCGCACGGTTTCAGAGGCTGAGGCCAAGGAATGGGAGAATCGGGCCCTCGCGCGTCTCAGGCAGGAGCCGGTCAGCATCACGGCTGAAGAGATCAGGGAACAGGTGGATGCCCATTCCAGCGGTGCCGCTCTCTCCGTCTGGCTCGGTATTGCCCTCGACGGCATCCCGGAATCCCTCATCATCGGGATGCTTGTCGTCACGGCATCAGCTGAGGGAACAGCGATGAGCCTTGCATTCATCGCCGGGGTGTTCCTCGCCAACCTGCCTGAAGCGTTATCGAGCGCAGTGACGATGAAGTCCGGTGGGATGACGACCAGAAAGATTTTCTGGATGTGGATGTCCCTCTGCATTCTCACGGCCGTAGGCGCCTTTTTCGGTACCATCATCTTCCCGGCACATCCCGAGGGTGCGATCCTCTATATCCTGTTCGCCGTTGAAGGACTGGCCGGGGGAGCCATGCTCACGATGATCGCCGAGACGATGCTGCCCGAGGCGTTCGAACAGGGTGGGGGAGGCTGGGTAGGACTGTCGACGCTGGCCGGTTTCCTTGCCGCGCTGGCAGTGAAGCTGATTTAAGGGATCGGGAAGCCGGTAGTTCAGGGCGCGATAGAGATTCGCTCACCTTCTCTGACCAGGAAGCCGTCCTTTTCGAGTCCGGTGAGGATCTTTTCCACTCTCTCCCTGTCGGCTGACAGCCGCTTCTGCAGTTCGCTGGTGGAGAGGTTTCCCGCATCCAGAAGGATCCTGAGTATCTGACCGCGGATCTGCCTGTCTGATCCCTCAAAGGGAGACTGCCGGCTGTAATGGGCGCTCCTCAGATTCGGGTTTCTGACCGCCTTTGTGAGCATGCTCCCGTAATCCATAAGGGCATAGTACCACTCACGCGGCCTGGCGTTATCCACCGTCACCTCGACGAGGGGCAGGATCTCACGATCGGTGACACTCTCCCGATCGGGGAAAAATGAGTGGATAAAGACCCTGCGGATGTTCGTCTCGATGAAGACGACCGGTTGATCGAATGCGAAAGCCTGGAGGGCACCTGCCGTTGCGGAGCCGATTCCGGGCAGAGAAAGCAGGAGATCAGTAGAATCGGGTACCGTGCCGTTGTAATCATCCACCACCAGGCGCGCGGTGCGATGGAGCGCCAGCGCCCTGCGGTTGTACCCGAGGCCCTGCCAGAGTGCCAGCACCTCCCCGGACGCGGCATCCGCCAGGGTATCGACATCGGGAAAGCGTTCGAGAAATGCCGGATACTTCTCCTCGACTCTCGATACCTGCGTCTGCTGGAGCATGAACTCAGATATCAGGATCTCCCAGGGATCCCGGGTCCTCCGCCAGGGCAGATCACGCCTGTGTTCACGGTAGAAATCGTAAACCGATTTCCGGAAGGCTTTGATCGCTCGAGGCGTCAGGTTGGGAGGAGGATCCATACCGGGACGATATCCACGGAATCGTATTCCTCCCAGAGGAATTGCTGTTTCGAACCGCCACCGGTAGTGATTCACCTTCCGGTTTCTGCTACCTTGACGCAAACGGTCATATCCAGCGGAGGGAAAGAGCATGTCTGAGAGGATCCCGAGGCGTCAGTTTTTCAACAGGGGACTCGGAGCGGGACTGGGTGTCGCCCTGTTGCCCGGCGCCGGTCGTCTCGCTGCGGTAACCGGAACGGTTCCGATTATCGTCACCAGCCACCGGAACAAGGTGGGTACCGACGGTATTACCGCCGGGTATGAGATCCTGGCTGAAGGCGGATCGGCCCTCGATGCCGTGGAAAAAGCGACGAACATGATAGAACTCGATCCCGAGGACATGAGCGTCGGGTACGGGGGCGCGCCGAACGAAGCCGGCGTGGTCCAGCTGGATGCCTCCGTTATGGACGGGGGGACTTACAACGCCGGCGCGGTCGCGGCGATCGAGAATATCCGCAACCCGTCGTCGGTCGCGCGCAAGGTGATGGAACGCACCGATCATGTCATGCTGGTCGGCAGAGGCGCCCTCGATTTCGCGAAGAAGATGGGCTTTCCGGAAGAGGAGATGCTCACCGGGAAGGCGCGGGAAGCCTGGTCGCGCTGGCGGGAGAATCTGAACGATCGTGATAAATGGGGTCCGCCTGAGCACCTGCGCGGCAGGGAGAGTACCGATACGCTCGATCAGGCAGTCGTCGAGGCGGTCGAGATCCATGGCACGGTCAATGTGCTCGCGATTGACTCGAACGGGGACATCGCGGGTATCACCAGCACGAGCGGATATGCCTGGAAGATCCCCGGCCGTGTGGGGGATTCCCCGATCATCGGAGCGGGCCTTTACGTCGACAACGAGGTAGGCTCCGCCGGCGCGGTCGGACGGGGCGAGGATGCAATCAAGGCCTGCTCCTCCTACCATATCGTCATGAGGATGCGGGAGGGACGGTCACCGGAGGAGGCCTGCATGGACGCCCTCCGGATGATCGAGGAGCGGTACCGGAAGGTGAACCCGGACTATTACCCGGGTGAACACTTCATCGCCCTGAGCCGCAACGGTGAGGTTGGGTGTGCTGCCATGACGGGGAGTGCCCGGATGTCGGTGCTGGACGCCGATGGCCTGCGCTATGTGGACGGGCCGGGATTGCGCTGATCGGGCATTTCCCCCTACCTGAGAACGTCTGGTGGGAGGAATATTACGGGCCGCTCAAGGAACAGCTTGACCTGTTGCGCAGAAAGTACTTCGAAGACAGGGGAGCCCTTGACGTGATCGAGTTGGAACAGCAGGGGGTCGATCTCTACCGGCGGTATTCGGCATGGTATGGATCGGTGTTCTATATCATGCTTGCAGCAGGGTAGACCGAACCGGGTAGTTATTCTCCTCCGGAGGGGCAGGGAGTATGCAAAAGACCGATTTCATACGCGCGATCATTGCCGAGGACCTGGCCGGGAATACACATGGCGGCAGGGTCGCGACACGCTTTCCGCCGGAGCCGAACGGCTATCTGCATATCGGGCATGCCAAGTCGATCTGCCTCAACTTCGGGGTCGCGCTCGAGCACGAGAAGGGTACCTGCAACCTGCGGTTCGATGACACCAATCCGAGCACCGAAGAGACCGAATATGTCGAGTCGATCATGGATGACGTGCGCTGGCTCGGCTTCGAATGGAACGGAGCGGTCCGGTACGCTTCCGATTATTTCGAACAACTGTACGAATGGGCTCTCGACCTCATCGGGAAGGGCCTGGCCTACGTCGACAGCCTGAGCGCTGAAGAGATCGCTGAATACCGCGGAGGGTGGAACGAACCCGGTCGGGAGAGCCCGCATCGGGATCGCCCGGTCGAGGAGAACCTCGATCTGTTCAAACGGATGCGCGCCGGTGAGTTTGCCGATGGAGAACATGTTCTGCGCGCTATAATTGACATGTCCTCATCCAACATGAACCTCCGCGATCCGATCATGTACCGCATCAGGCATGAGTCGCATCACCGCACCGGCGATGACTGGTGCATCTATCCGACCTATGACTGGGCGCACGGTCAGTCGGACGCGATCGAGGGGATCACCCATTCGATCTGTACCCTTGAGTTCGAGAACCATCGCCCGCTGTATGACTGGTACATAGAATCGATCGGGATCGATAATCCGCCCCACCAGTTTGAATTCGCCCGTCTCGATATCAGCCATACCATCCTGAGCAAGCGGAGGTTGCTGAGACTGGTGAACGAAGGGCATGTCAGTGGCTGGGACGATCCACGGATGCCCACCCTGACCGGGATCCGCCGGCGCGGATATACGCCGGAAGCGCTCAGGAACTTCTGCGACCGGATCGGTATCGCAAAGGCGAACAGCGTGGTTGACATCAAGCTGCTCGAATTCAGCCTGCGCGAGGATCTGGAAAAACGGGCTCCACGCGCCATGGCGGTACTCGAGCCTCTGAAGGTGGTGATCGAGAACTATCCGGAAGATCAGGTGGAGGAATTCGAGTTCCCGAACCATCCCGGTGATCCGTCGATGGGCACAAGGCAGGTACCATTCTCACGGGAGATCTGGATCGAGCGTGATGACTTCCGCGAGGATCCGCCGGGGAAGTACTACCGCCTGGCGCCAGGACGGGAGGTTCGACTGCGGTTCGCCTATCTGATCACCTGTACCGATGTGATCAGAGATCCCGGGACGGGTGAGATCACCGAACTCCGGTGCACATACGATCCCGAGACGAAGGGGGGAACACCTCCTGACGGCCGGAAGGTCAAAGGTACGATCCACTGGGTTTCGGCGGCGCATTCACTCACCGCCGAAGTACGGCTATACGATCATCTCTTCACGCTGGAGAACCCGAACGATATCGAAGAAGGGAAGGAATTCATCGACTACCTGAATCCCGCCTCGCTCGAGGTCCTGACGGAATGCCAGGTCGAGCCGAGCCTGAAGGGAGCTGAGCCCGGGTTGCCGAATCAATTCGAGAGGAAGGGCTATTTCGCGGTCGATCCTGTTGATTCGAGGTCCGACGCGCTGGTCTTCAACCGCACGGTCTCACTGCGCGACTCGTGGGCGAAGATCGAGAGTGCATCGAAGGATCAGAAGAAGGAATAAAAGCACCATTCACAAATTCGATGAGCAGACGCTCCCTGATCTCAGCCGGCAGATGGTTCAGGATCTCGTTCAGGTCGGCCATTCTGTCAGGTAGAGTTCCGGGAGCGACTCCCACCCCGGCGAGCAGCTCCGTCACCCTGTCATCAGTGAGCGCGGTCGGGTCGAGGCCTTCAAATTGCGCGAGGAACTCGGCGACGAGGGTGGCCGGTTCAGCCTCCCTCACGGCTTCGACACTCTCCCCCAGATCGCGGATGAAAGCGGCGATCTGAGGCACATTCGATGCATTGATAGTTATGTGGATATGTTCCTTCGATCCGCCAAAGGCGTGAGCCGGCTGGATATACCAACCCCGACGGTGCATTTCATCGACGATGTTGAACACGTTGACCGTGTCTGAAGTGAACGCGATCAGGCAGAGATCGGGTTCTGTCATCAGCCGCAGATGCTCGTTCCTCTCGATGGCCTCGATGACCGCGCGCATCGCCTCCAGCTGGCGGCGGGCGATGTCGAGATAGCCCGCGTCGCCGATGAAATGCATCACGGCCCAGGCCGCCGCCATGGGACCACCCGATTTGCTGCTCTGGATGGTATTGTTCAGCAGCGTGTATCCGGTCCAGCGGGCGCAGGCGAAGATCTGGTATTTCCTCAAATGCCTGTCGCGGTAAAGCACCATAGACGCTCCCTTCGGAGCGTAGGCGTATTTATGCAGATCGATCGATATCGAGGTCACTCCCGGAACGCTGAAGTCGAAATCAGGCACCGGAACACCGAGACGACGGAAGAAGGGGAGCATGAAGCCCCCGATGCAGGCATCCACGTGCAGCAGGAGATCGTGTTTCAGGGCGAGTTGCCCCAATTCCTCGATTCCATCCACTACTCCATGGGAATAAGAAGGAGCTGATCCGACCAGAAGAATCGTGTTCGGCGAAATGAGCCCTGTAACAGCATCGACGTCCACCCTGAAGGAATCGGGGGAGACAGGCGCCGGAACCAGTTCGATGTCGAGGTAGTGCGCCGCCTTGTGGAAGGCGCCATGAGCGGTGATCGGGACGATCATCTCGGGTCTGCCGAGATCGGGATTCAGAGCACGAGCGCGATCCCTGGCCGTCTTGATCGACAGGATGATGCTTTCGGTTCCGCCGCTGGTGAAATTCCCCACCACATATTCATCACCGTTCAGGTGTGACCTGATCATCGAAACGAGTTCGTTCTCAAGCCGTAGGAGGCTCGGATAAACGGTGAAATCGAGACCGTTCTCGGTGAGGTAGCTGAGGTAGGCTTCTTCTCCGACCCGCCGGATTTCATCGCCGGGATCGAAGAGATATCCGAATGTGCGTCCGGAACGCCAGTCGAGGTCGCCGGAGCGGAAATCCGCGAGCCTCTCGAAGATCTCATCATGTGATATACCGGTATCAGGGAATTTCATGGGAAGGATCCTTCCTTGATCGTCCGGAGCGATATGCCCGTCCATAAGATTCTGAAGGGAGGTTGTAGAATAATCATATCAGAGCGAACGGGTTCATGCATCCGCGCTGATTGTCAGGGTGTGAGGTGGTTGATATCCTCCTCCACGGATGATCGACCTCCACCCTCATCGAAAAAGAGTGTGCCATGAAGAACCTGAAACTCTCATCGCTGTGTCTTCTGTTTGTTGCCGTCATGATCCTGCCGGCGCGGCTCCTGGCACAAGGGACGCTTGAGGATTATGAGCGGGCGGACGCTCTCCGCCCGATGGTGAGTGACCTTCTGTATGATTCGATTGCCGATCTCGGCTGGATCGGGGAGAGCGACCGGTTCTGGTACCGGAAAACAGGCAGGCAGGGAAAGGAATTCCTCCTGGTTGACGCCTACCGCCGCCGCCGGAGGCCGGCCTTCGATCACGTCCGGCTGGCGGAGATGCTGAACCTGGCTTCGGGGAAGGAGTATGAGGCCGACGCGCTTCCCTTCAACCGTATCGAATTCGTGGATGATGAACAGAAGCTCAGGTTCTCGATCGAGGGATGGTGGTGGACTTGCGATCTGGAGACCTATGACTGCCGGAAGGGGGATGAGGTCCGACGGCGCGGCAGGGGACAGCAGCAGCAGGCACCGGACGAACCGAGAGCGATTGTGTCCCCCGACAGCACTCTGGAAGCCTTCGTCAGGGATCACAACGTCTGGATCCGGCAGAGAGGCGAGAGGACAGAGGACCAGTTGAGTTTCGACGGTTCTGATGGGGAATACTACTCCGACTCCATTTCCTGGTCTCCCGACTCGCGGATGCTGGTGTGCAATCTGACCCGTCCTGGATTCGAGCGGATCATCCACTATGTCGAGTCATCTCCGGAAGATCAGGTCCAGCCGAAGCATGTCACCAGGGTTTACACCAAACCGGGTGACGCGCTCACGATTCGTAATCCCCGGTTGTTCAGGATCGACTCGAGAGAAGTCATGATGCTGGATAACACTCTCTTTGAGAACCAGTACAACCTCGGACGTGTCGCCTGGAGAGAGGATTCACGGGCATTCACCGTCGAGTACAACCAGCGGGGACATCAGGTCTACCGGGTACTCGAGATCGATGCTTCAACCGGTGCGGTCAGGGCATTGATCGATGAGCAGAGTGAGACATTCATCGACTACAGCGGGAAGCGGTACCGGTACGATCTGGATGATGGAGCTGAGATCATCTGGGCCTCCGAGCGTGACGGCTGGAACCACCTCTATCTCTACGACGGGAGAACGGGGAAGGTAAAGAACCGGATCACGAGTGGTGATTGGGTGGTACGCAGTGTTGTCGACGTCGATGAGGAATCGCGGGAGATCATTTTTCAGGCGAGCGGACGCGAACCGGGTGATCCCTACCTCATCCACTATTACCGGATCGGTTTCGACGGCTCAGGTATGACCCGGCTCACCGACGGTGAGGGGAGCCATTCAGTAACCTTCTCAGACGACATGGAATACCTGGTGGATACCTGGTCACGGGTTGATGCACCTCCTGTATCTGTGCTTCGTCGTTCCTCAGATGGTCGGAGCATCATGGATCTCGAGGAATCCGATATAACCGACCTGCTCGCCACCGGCTGGAAGATGCCGGAGGTATTCACCGCGAAGGGGCGTGATGGTGCGACTGATATCTGGGGCATCATCTGCCGTCCGGTCGGATTCGATGCCTCGAGGGAATATCCGGTCATCGAATACATCTATGCCGGTCCGCACAGTTCACACGTACCCAAGACCTTCCGGACCTACCATTCGATGCAGGCTCTGGCCGAACTCGGATTCATCGTCGTCCAGATGGATGGTATGGGCACGTCGAACCGGTCGAAGGCCTTTCACGATGTCTGCTGGCAGGACCTGGGGGACGCAGGCTTTCCCGACCGAATCCTGTGGCATAAGGCGGTCGCCGCCCGATACTCCTGGTATGGCATAGACCGCGGAGTCGGGATCTACGGCACCTCGGCGGGGGGGCAGAGCTCAACGGGTGGAATGCTCTTCCACCCCGAGTTCTATACCGTCGCGGTCTCCTCGTGCGGCTGTCACGATAACCGGATGGACAAGATATGGTGGAACGAGCAGTGGATGGGCTGGCCGATCGGTCCTCACTACGAAGCATCCTCGAACGTGGTCAATGCCCACCGGCTGCAAGGCAGGCTGTTCCTCATCGTGGGGGAAATGGATACCAATGTCGATCCGGCCTCCACGATGCAGGTGGTGAATGCCCTGATCGAAGCTGATAAGGATTTCGACCTGCTCGTGATCCCTGGAGGCGGACATTCGAGCGGAGGGGATTATGGTGAGCGCCGGCGCAGGGATTTCTTCGTCAAACATCTGCTCGGTGTGGAACCCCCCGACTGGAACGCAATGCCTGACGGAGGCTGATGCGATAACAGGTGAATCCCGCTACCGGTATACCGGCAGCGGGATTCGAAAGAACGAAAGGGATCCTTCTGTTTTACCTGCGGAACTGCTGACCACCGCCGCCGCTAAGCGAACCCAGGTTCCCGCCGGCGATACCGCCCTGGCCTCTGCGGGCTCCGGCGATCTCCTCATGGGTCCAACCCGATTCGATCAGTCCCATGTAGAGGGCCTTCTTCGCCGTATCGAGGTCGCTCTCATCGGTGATCGAGAGTACCAGGTTGTCGGTGTCTCCGAGCAGGGTTTTCAGCCTGTTCAGTTCAGCGATGCAGGCATCGACGTTGCCAGGATCCATGGTCACGGCGAAGAGCACGCCGGTCTCGTTCAATCTCGCGACCTGGTCCGCTTCGATCTGGTATTCACCGGAGACGATGAACGGTCTGGAAAGCCTCTCTATGAACCACTCGAGTACGCCAGCCGGGGGATCCTGCAAATGGAGGACGATCCGCGCCTCCTCTATCTGTTCGAACCATGCTGCCGCTTCCCTGCTTTCCTCCTCTGAGATTTCCTCTGCGAACATGCTGCCAGCGAAATCAAGCCGGCCGAAACCGAGGAACTCAGAAGCGGCGATCAACAGTTCGTCGTCCTGAAAGAGTGTAAAGTCATCGATGCCGCGGTAGACCGAACGGCCGCTGGCGGCTCTACCACCACCGCCGTACATCCGGATCATCTGCTGCATCTGCGTGTTCCCTGTGGCCTGGGTTCGCGCGCGAGCGATCTGCGCTCTCGCACTGTCAAGGATCGCAGCAGCCATGGCTTCCTCATCGGGGAAGTCGAGGTCAATGACCTGATAACGGTTCCCCTCAGCACCGGGGTTGAACGACTGCAGGTTCAGCATGACGGCGTTGTAGAGGTCCTGGCGGTTCGGGATGAGCAACTGCACCTGTCGTTCGTCAGCCACGTTAACCGTACCCTGCAGGACGAACTGTCCGGTCTTGCGCAGGATCTCGGGATCGATCTTCCAGGTGTCGTCCTCAGGCTGGTGGTAATCGGTGTGACCAACACCACCACTGGTCATCAGTGCAAACGATTCGATCCCCAGCTCGATGAAGCCGGAGTGATCACTACCGCCCGGCCCGCCGGTGCGCGGAAGCAGAGCCTCCATTATATCCGCGTCCTGATTGCGGATGATGACCTCGTAGATCGAAGGGAAATTGAGCGCGCCGGGAGCGCCGATGTGGGTTCCCAGACCAACCATATCCATGTTGAAGGCGGTCACGACCTGATCCATGGTGACGCCATCAGTGGGGTTGTTGACATAGTAACGGGAACCGATCAGACCCATTTCCTCACCGCACCAGCCGGCAAAGATGATGGTGCGCCGGGGCTGGTAACCGGCCTCCGACATGACGCGTGCTATTTCCAGGGCCACCATAGTGCCTGATGCATTGTCGTCGGCGCCGTTGTAGACCAGACCGTTACGCACTCCCAGGTGGTCGAGGTGGCCACCCATGACGATGTACTCGTTACGCAGGCGACGGTCACGACCGGTGATCTTGGCGAGCACGTTTGGTGCAGTCAGGTTGCCGTTCTCATCGCTGAAGACCGTCGAGGACTCATACCCTGAGAGCCGCACCATGGAACCTGTCTCGAAGGAAGCAGGCTTCAGGTACTGGATCGCCTGCCGGTAGCCGTTCAACCGCCGGCTGAGACCGCCGAGTGATTCCTGCGGGTCGGTCTTCATGATGGCATTGAATACCCGGGCTGTGATCGAGAAGGAGAGGAAGTCCCGATCGGGCATGAATCCGTCCTGTCCGCCGCCACGCCTGAAGCGGGCCAACGGGTCTGCCTCATCAGGCTCATAGAGGAGGATCGCTAAGGCACCCTTCTCATAGGCCGTCTGGATCTTGGCCAGATCGGTGCTCTCCGTGGTGAAGTCCACATCGGGCGGTGGTTCGGAGGGAGCCGCAGGTGAGAATCCGCCGCGACGCCCTGATACCGGCATATCGGTTGGATCACCTTTCAGCACCAGCACGACCTTGCCGCTCACATCGATCCCGGCGTATTCATCGAGACCCTTGTCGGGTGCGGAGACTCCATAGCCGACGAATACCACTTCACCACCGGCTCTGGTAGCCACGGTCGACTGTCCCAGGAGGGAGTAATCCCCTTCGGTCATGTTGAAGCGTGACCGTCCGACCCCCAGTACCGGTGTGCCCGAATAGGTCGTGAATGCCCGGCCGATCGGCACGGTCTGGAAGTAGGTGCCGTTCTCACCGGCCGGTTCCAGGCCATATGCTTCGTATTGCGCGGCCAGCCATTCAGCTGCCTTCTGATACCCTGGGGTACAGCTCTGGCGGCCTTCGAAATCATCAGTCGAAACGGCTTCGATGTAGCTCTTGATCCTCTCTCCATCCACCCTGAGATCGGTCCCACCCTGGGCGAACGCCCGGGGGGTGAGCATCAGGAGGATGAGGACCATCAATCCGGTTCTCATTGTAAATCTGCGCATTGTGTCCCTTTCGTTCCCGGCAGGATTGGAGCATGTCCATACAGTGTGGGTGAGCAACATGCCATTGTAGTGCTCACCGGGAATGCAACGCACCCTATAAAAACCTTGAAGAGAGTTCCTTTTCCTTTGCCGGTCCCGCAACGCACCTGCTGTAATGAGAGCAGTGTCATGTCACGTTTGTTGCATGACAGGGCACCAGAACCTTCCAGCCGACAGATAACGTGGAGAACGATAATGAGAAGAACAACCGCCCTCAGAATGTCCCTGACCGCAAGCGCCCTGCTTCTCATCTCGGGTCTGCTTATCCTGCAGGCCGGGAAACCGCCGATAACAGAGGTGATGCCGGCACCCGACGGCTGTACCAGTATCCTGGTCGGACGGCTCGCCTCGATTGATGGCTCCACGATGACATCGCACTCCTGCGACAGCGGCTCCGACCGGACCTGGATCAACCTCGAACCGCGCCGGCGACACACCGAGGGATCAATGGCTCCCATCTATCTGGAACCGAAGCGCGCAACGATGCCCGACGATCCCGATCGGATGATCATCGGGGAGATCCCGCAGGTAGCGGAGACATACAAGTTCATGAATGCCGCCTATCCGATCATGAACGAGCACCAGCTGGCGATAGGGGAGACCACCACCGGCGGGAAATACGAATTGCGAAGCAGTGAAGGATTGATCGATGCTCCCGAACTCTATCGCCTGGTCCTTGAAAGGGCCCGGACGGCGAGAGAGGCGATCCGTATCGCCGGCGAACTCACGAAGACCTGGGGCTATAACGATTATGGTGAATGCTTCACCTTCGCCGACCCGAAGGAGGTCTGGCACTTCGAAATACTCGGACCCGGCCGCGGCAAGGTCGGCGCGGTCTGGGCGGCGGTCCGCGTCCCCGATGACGAGATCGGGGTTTCGGCCAACGCGCACCGGATCAGGGAGATCGATCTGGATGATCCGGAATATTTCATGGCTTCTGAGAACGTATTCTCACTGGCCGTGGAGATGGGCTGGTGGGACCCGGAGAGCGGGGAGGCATTCGAGTTCTGTTACGCCTACGCCAACCGCAACAGTCTCTATAGCCGCCGCCGTGAATGGCGGGTGCTGAGTCTGCTGGCGCCCTCACTGAACCTGGATCCCAACGCTGAGAATTATCCCTTTTCCGTCAAACCGGAAAAGAAGGTCTCCGTCGCCGATATCCTGGCGATATTCCGCGACTCCTACGAGGGGACCTCCTTCGATATGACCCGACATCTCACCGTCGTGAACCGGGCGGGGGAGACGGTAAAGAGTCCGGTCGCGAATCCTTTTATGAATTCCGACGTGCGGGAGCTTTTCCATATCGACCGCGAACGCACAATCTGCAGCCCGGCGGCTACCTACCTTACGGTCACTCAGTCCCGTGACTGGCTGCCCGACGGAATCGGCGGCGTGGTCTGGCTCGGCTACGACAACCCGGCCACCACTCCCCACATTCCCATATACATAGGGATCGAAGACATGCCCGATTCATACCAGGTCGGTGGTCGGGCACTCTACCGGCGCGACTGCGCCTGGTGGGCGTTCCGGCGTGCAAGCAGGCTCTCCTACTTCCGCTACCAGCAGATGAAGGAGGATCTGCGCGAGGTGTGGGAACCGATCGAGACGGAAGCCTTCGCACGGCAGTCCGAGATCGAAGCGGAAGCCGGACGACTCCATGAGATAGATCCGGCCCGGGCCGAGCGATACCTCACTGAATACTGCCATGAGCTCGCGAACCGGACGGTGGAACGGTACTGGCTGCTCGGTGACGAACTCTGGACGAAATACAACCGGAGCTTTTGACCGGCAGGAACCGACCGGTCTGATTTTCCCGGTATCCCGCTTAACGCTCCTTCCGCGCCGACGTATCAGGGTCGGGACATATGAGACCACCCCACGGCCGGAAGGAGCGGGGGATCGACTGCGCGATGACTCCTCCTCTCGACACACATGACCTGTTGCTGCGGAGCAAACAGGGCGACATGGATGCCTTTCGACTCGTGGTGGAACACTACCAGGGATACGCGTCTTCGCTGGCGATCAGGATGCTGTGCGATACCGATGAAGCCGACGATGTGGTACAGGATGCGTTCATCCGGGTCTGGAGGCATCTGTCGAACTACGACACCGGCTCGAAGTTCACAACCTGGCTCTACACCATCGTGACCAATCTCTGCTTCGACCATCTCAGGGCCAGGAAACGGAGTCGTGAAGTGTTCGTGCCGGCCGACGGGAAGATCCTCAACTCGGTGCCGTCGGGAGAGAAGGAGCCTGATCGGGCAATGCGGGATGAGGACACGATCCGGGAGATAGAGAGGCTCACCGGAAACCTGCCGCCGAAACAGCGGATCGTATTCGTGCTCCGTGACCTTCAGGACCTGGCTGTACAGGAGGTCTCGGAGATCACCGGCATCAATACAGGCGCGGTCAGGACCAATCTCTTTCTGGCCAGACGAAAGATCAGGGAAGGACTCGAGATGACGGATAAAGGAGGAGAGACGATGCCTGCCTTGAAGGGGGGAGTGCGATGAGATGCGGATCCGCTGAACGGCTCCTCTACCTGCACCGGGAGGGTGACCGTTCCCCGGCCGAACAGAGGAGACTCGATCGTCACCTCAGGAATTGCCCCTCCTGTACCGCCGAAGCGCACCGGATCAGTGAGTCACTGGCACGGATCGAACGTCTGAAAGAAACCGTTCTGGCGACCTCCGATCCGGCCGCGGTCACCGAAAGCATCATGACCCGCATCCGGTACCTGGAAGAAGGGGCGCGGTCGAAGACCAGGTACAGGATCAGGCTGTTGCCGGGAGGGGCATTCGGACATCGATTACAGCCGATCGTGGTTGCGGTCGCGCTCCTGCTGGCGGTCGCAATCCTCACCGAGGGAATGCTGATCCTCGACCGGATCACGTTGCTTGAGAGCCGGTTACAGGAGTACGCAGAGAGCGAGACGGCCGGACAATCGATCCGGACGACCAACGATCTCAACCGTGGACTTCGGCGGCTGCGCGACCTCGAGGCGCGGATCGGTACTATTCCCTCGGGAGAGACCTCCCCCGATGAGTGGATCGTGATCAGTCGTTCCGATCTCCGCCTGCTCCTGTCCCGGTACGGAGGAGTGAATGCCTCACCGGAAATGCTCATGAGGATACTTGTACGGCAGCTTCCCGATCTGCGTGGTGTCACCCTCGAGGACGGACTGAACCGGATCGAACTCCAGGTCCTGCTGGAACACGACTCAGAGATCATAAGGGCAGTACGCGAACTGTGACCGACCGGAGGAAGAGATTATGGAAAAGCTGATGAAGAACGGAACGATCCTGTTGATAGCGACGGCACTGTTCGCGCTCTCCGGGTGCAAGATATACCACATCACATCTGAAATCGATCGCAGCGGCGCCTGCGACCGTACGGTCGTGATCGAGACAGAAAACGGAGATATAGCAGATACCGCTTATCCGGTTCCCGACAGTACCAGCTGGGATATGGAGGTCACTCCCAACGAGGAGACGGATGAAGAGGATGACCTCATCTACACCTTCCGCAAGCGCTTCAGGAGTGTACGTGCGTTAGAACGAGAGCTCGCGACCGCCAGCTATCCAGACCACAGAGTGTTACCCCACGTGGAATTGGAGAAGCGGCACCGCTGGTTCGTCACCTTCCTGACCTTCAGGGAAACGTATGAACCGATCTCGATCTATCGAACCATTCCGGTCACCGAATGGTTCACCACTGATGAAATAGAGCTCCTCCTCGCCTTCGATGAAGCAGATTCCACACTCGAGGCCAGAGCCGAAGAATGGCAGATTCGGAACGCCTACGAAGAATTCTATCGTTATCTCAAAGAGGGAGCTATGGAACTCGGTTCCCCCGAATTAACCCCGGAGATCCTGGAAGAGAGCAAGGAGCGTCTCTATGCCGGCCTCGTACCGGCGGTCGAAGAGATCGATGAAGAGGATTTTGTTCCATTCATCATGGGAGTAACTGAAGAGGTGTTCGGGACCGCCAGGGTGTCACTTTTGAGGCCGAAAATGGAGGAGTTCGCGCGATCTCTCGAATCGTACATGGAGTTCATGGAGGATCTCACTGAAGAGACGTACGGTCATTCCGTCAGCATGCCGGGTCTGATCACCGGGTCCAACGCTGATGAGGAAGAGCTGAACAGCGTTTCCTGGGAGATCTCACCCTACACGCTTCAGTATACCGGAGTCGAGATGTGGGTCGAATCACGCGTGTCGAACCGGCTGGCGGTATGGGTCTCGATCATTCTGGCAGTCGCGCTTCTGACGGTCGCGGTGATGATTTTCCTGCGGCGTACCTGAGAGGAGTATTATCTGCGGAGATACAGATACCGGTCAGGAATCAGACCGTGAGGAGGTCGTAGAGCGCCAGCTCCCGGGTCCGGAGCCGGTCAAGGATGGCCGGGATGATTATCCGCTCCATCGTACCCATTATGGGGGGACGTCTCCTGCGTCCGGCCTCCAGTGAACAGGTGGTTATCACAATCAGATCGAGTGAGGGTACCATGAAGATGTACTGTCCTCCATAACCGGAGGCATACCAGACATCATGCCCCATCATTTTTCTGAACCACCAGCCGTACCCATACCCACGGCCGCTATATCCCCACCGGATGGCAGGTGTCCGGGAGCGTTCTACCCAGTTCTCGGAGAGTATCTGCTGGTCTCCGTAACGTCCCCCGTGCAGGTAGATCTGTCCGAATCTGAGCATCTCCCGCGGTGAGAGGTGCATGTTGTTGCCGCCCATGTAGTACCCGCTGGGATCCCGGACCCAGGCGTGCATCCTGATCCCGAGCGGTTCGAAGAGATACCGGCGGCTGAATGCCAGGGTGTTCATTCCGGCCGCCTCGGTGAGAATCACCGACAGCAGGTGGGTGTTGCCGGTACTGTATTCGATCCGTGTCCCGGGATCGGCGATAAGCGGACGGTCGAGGGCGTACCGGATCCAGTCGGAACTCAAGATCCAGGCGTCATAGTTCCCGAAACTCGTTCCTTCCAGACCCGACGACATTGAGAGAAGATGCCCGATCGTGATCTCCCGCTTCCGGGGATCGGAACCTCCGTTGAAATATGAGGGGAGGAATTCGATAACGTTCTGATCGACACTCTGCAGGTACTCCTCCTCGAGAGCGATGCCGATAAGCGCTGACATGATGCTCTTCGAGACCGACTTGATGTTCACCTGCCGATCGGCTCGCATGCCCCGGAAATACTGTTCGGTGATGACGGTGTCCTCATGCACGATGATGAGGCTGTTCAAGGGATCGGCCTGCTCTGCCCAATCTTCGATCCGTACTGTCCAGGTAGTGTCAGGCAGTGGAGGGCGTGGAGGCAGGGGAAGGAGGTCACCTGATCGGTCTCCACTTACCCGGATCAGCAGGATGATAACTGCGACGAGCAGGATCGCGCCGGAAGTAGGTCCGGTATTCCGCAGCAACCGCTGCCGGCGCTCTCGCCTCAATTCTCTGTGATCGCGGGGATAATCCATGCTTACCAGTAATACAGCAGATCACGGTTCCGGGTTGCATGGATAATTCGTGCATCCGGTCCCCGGTGTGTTACACTCAGAAATAAAGCCATGCAGAGGAGGAAGCCGGTGAATCGACGGTCGATAGTCGTTTTTGGATTGGTTGTATTGTCTGGACTCTCTTCGGGGTCGGTGAACGCGCAGGTGAACGCGGTCGAATCTATTGCCGTAGCAGATTTGCGCACCCATCTCGAATTCATCGCGGCAGATGAGTTCGCGGGTCGCAACACGCCCTCGACAGAACTGAAGATCACTTCCCGGTATCTCGCGACGCTGGTGGCGAGCTATGGATTCAAGCCACTGATGCCGGATGGTTCCTTCCTCCAGAAGATCCCGCTTGAAATCACATCGATATCGACTGCAAAAACCTGGTTCCGTCTCCATTCGGGGAGGGAGACGACAACCTTCCAATTTCAGGATGATTTCGGGATATCGCGGACGACCACAACCGGCTCACTGTCGGGTGATCCCATATTTGTGGGGTATGGGCTCGAGGCCCCCGACTTCGATTGGGACGACTATGGTGATACTGATCTCACCGGGAAAGTTGTTGTAATGCTGGAGGGAACCCTTCCTGAGGATCACACTCTGCGCAGCCGGGAGAACCGTCGCTACCTCTTCCGTCGCGTCCAGACAGCCCGGGTTCGTGGTGCGGCGATCGTCATAACCGTCATCGCTCCCGAGCGGGAACAGCAATTTGCTTCAAGCGGTCTGAGATTCGGGAACACGGAACGTACACGTATCGCGGATGAGGTGGGGGAGACTCAGACAGCTTCCTCATTCCCACCCTACATCCAGATAGAGGTCCGCCATGCGGTCGGCGCGGCGATGCTCGGCGTTACGGAGGCGGAACTGCGCGGTATGTTCGAACAGATCGGACGGGGTGAACAGGTGAGCGGTCGCGAACTCACCGGCCTGACCGCGGAGGTAGTGGTCGAAGAGCAGACACGCCTCGATCACACAAGCAATGTTGTGGCATACCTGGAAGGTAGTGACCCGTTGCTGAAGGATGAATATGTCCTCTTCGGAGCGCATCACGATCACGTCGGGGTTCGCAACGGTGAGGTCCTCAATGGAGCCGACGACAACGGTTCCGGCACAGTCGCCATGCTCGAGATCGCTCAGGCACTGATTCTTGAGCGGCCACGACGGTCGGTGATTCTCGTCTGGCACACCGGAGAGGAGAAAGGGCTGTGGGGAGCCAGCTGGTTCGTCAGTCACAGCCCGGTACCGGTCGAGAAGATGAGCGCCGAGCTGAACATGGACATGATCAGCAGGAATGATCCCGATTCGCTCTATGTGATTGGATCTGACAAACTGAGCACGGAGCTTGATTCGGTACTCAGGGAAGTAAACAACAGCACCACCCGGTTGAACCTCGACTACCTCTACAACGATCCGGCGCACCCCGAACAGTTCTTCTTCCGGAGCGACCAGTTTCCCTTCGTTCGGTACGGCATCCCGGCCATGTGGTTCTTCAGTGGGACCCATCCCGACTACCATCGGTCGACTGACACGATCGACAAGGTAGACTACGGGAAGATGGAGCGGGTCACCCGGCTAGTGTATCTGGTGGGTATGGCGATCGGTAACCTTGATGAGATGCTCAAACTGGATGTCCATCCCGGGATCACCACCCGCGGAGCCCACAACCTCAATGTGGAGTGGCGGTAGATCGTGAAACCTCATGGACCTCTGTTCACTCTGATGATCGTGGCTCTCTTCGCGGGGTTACCAGCACACAGCACCGCCCAGCAGGAAGCGGATGATTCCTTTGTCCCCGATGTTGCCAATCCCGCATTTCCGCCGGGAGAGGGCCCCCTGATCGTGATAGATGAAGCACATAACAACTTCCACACCCTTGAAGGACGATACCAGGCGTTCGCTCGACTCCTGGAGGCGGACGGCTACCGGGTCGAGGCCAACACACGGAAGTTCACGGCAGGGTCTCTGAAGGGGGTGAACATCCTGGTGATCGCCAATGCCATTGCTGATGAGAATGTCGAGAGCTGGGATATGCCGAATCCACCAGCCTTCACCGAAGATGAAGTAGAGGTGGTTCGAACGTGGGTCGAGCAGGGCGGCTCTCTCTGGCTGATCGCCGACCACATGCCATGTCCGGCAGCAGCCGCAAACATGGCGGCTGCCTTCGGGATCCTCTTCATCAACGGTTATGCGATCGATCCGGGGGAAGAGGGCGGAATGATTTTTCATCCTGATGAGGGAACCCTGCGTGATCATACAATCGTACGGGGACGGACGCCGGAAGAACAGGTGGGATGGGTGACCAGCTTCACTGGTCAGGGATTCCGGGTCATTCCGGGATCTGATGCCGAGCCGATCATGGTACTGGGCGATAACGTCGCGATCTTTCTTCCGGAGAAGTCGTGGCAATTCACCGAGACGACACAGCAGATAGCAGGGAAGGGGTTGTTGCAGGGTGCAGTACTGGAATACCATGGTGGACGAGTGGCTGCATTCGGTGAGGCGGCGATGTTCACTTCACAGGTCGGTGGGGATGAAGGCCCGGCATTCGGGATGGCCCATCCGACTGCTCCTCACAACGCCCAGTTCGTTCTGAACATTGCGCACTGGTTATCAGGACTGCTCTCCGACACTCCATGACCATTCTGCTTGTCAGCACCGGTCTCTTCCTCCTCTGGCTCGTCATGGAGCGGATCCTTCACGATCGGAACCTGCAATCCATACCTCTCAGGATCTCCGTTACCGGTACGCGCGGGAAATCGAGTGTGGTGCGCATGCTGGCTTCGGTTCTGCGGATGGATGGACGAACGGTGCTGGCGAAGACCACAGGATCGCGCGCCGTCGCGATCCTTCCCGACGGCAGTGAACGCGACGTACCGAGGCGCGGAATTCCCTCGATCATCGAACAGAAGCGATACCTGCGTATGGCGGCCGAACTCGGAGCGGATACCCTGGTGATGGAGGCAATGAGCATCCATCCTGAAAACCACCTGGTGGAATCGGGGATGCTGGTCCAGCCGCACATCGTCGCCGTCACGAATGCAAGACCCGACCACGTGGAGGCCATGGGGACGACCGGGGCCGAGGTGGCGGAAGTCCTGGCGCTCGGGATCCCCGCGGATGCCGAGGTATTCCTCCCCGGCCCGGAGAGTCGCGAGGCATTCAGACGGGGCAGAGTATGCTTCGAGGTGGAGCGGGGCGCGTCCCTCGAACTCCTCGGTGAGGATGAGGTGGTGAGGTCGAGAGCGTTCGAGGACAACCTCGATCTGGTGTGTGGACTCTCCCGCCACCTGGGCATCGATGACGAGACGATCAGGAGAGGCATTATCACAGCGGAACGGGATGTCGGGGAACTCGCGGTCTGGCTCTATCGCTCGGAGAAAACGGATAAAGAATGCTACCTGGTGAACGGGTTCGCGGCGAACGATCCTGTTTCAACGCGTGAGGTCCTCCGGAGGGTCGAGGAGCTGCTTCCTGCCCGAAAGGGTGACATCATTGGTCTGCTGAACCTCCGTCTCGATCGGGGGGACCGCACGATCCAGTGGCTGGATACTCTCGGGGGAGAGTGGCTGGACCGGTTCAGCACACTTTTTGTCACCGGGGGACACGCCCGTGCTTTCGCAAGACGACTGCACGATGTGCGGGTACTCAAGGAAACGGATCCTGAGAAAATGACCGAGCGGATCATTTCCGGGATCCCCGACCGGACGATTATTTTCGGATTCGGCAATATCGGCGGTATGGGTGAGCTTCTGGTCGAGTACTGGAGCCGGAGAGGAACCCTTCATGGGGTATGAGGTCCCCTTCATAGGTCTCCTGCTCGCGCTGGTCTGTATTTGGCTGACCGGTGTCTATCCGGGCGGGATCATCGTACCGAGCTACCTGGTTCTCTTTCTCAATGAGCCGGAACGGATCGTCGGGACGCTGATAGCCGCTCTCCTGACGTTCCTTGTGTACCGGCTGGCCTCAGGGTACCTCATCCTCTTCGGCAAGCGGCGGTTCGTGTTCCTGCTCCTGATCGGTGGTGTGTGGGCGGTTCTCTGGCGTACGGTGATTCCCGGGATCTTCCCGGTGACGATGGAATACCAGGTGATCGGGTGGGTCATACCGGGGCTGATTGCGAACCACTTCGAGCGGCAGGGTATCGCGGTCACGAGCGCCGCACTCGTGACGGTCACGGTCATCCTCTACTTCCTCGGTCGGGCGCTCGCCCTGCTCTGAAACGATGACTCTTCAGCGTATCGACAGGCGACTCCGACGGACCATCCTCCTGGTCGGACTTGTCAGTCTCGGAGCATATCTGGCCGTGCAGGCGGTCTCGCCCCGGAGGCCGCTCTTCTGGTCGAGCCCGATGCTGGAGGCGGCACAGACAATGGCAGAGGCGATCGCGGTCGTCGGAGCCGAAAGGGCCGACCGGATGTCAGAGTTCGATCCGAACGCCACCGGTCTTATCGGCCCTGAATACGGTGATCTGTTCACCTCCCTGGGTGATCCTGAAGCGAAGCGCACCACGACCAACCCCGACCTGGCGGCGCTCCTGGTCCACCTGCTGCAATCGGCCGGGGTTGCAGAGGGCGATACGATCGCGGTGGGGTGCTCCGCTTCTTTCCCGGCACTCCTGATTGCGGTGCTGTCGGCAGCACAGGCAATGGATGTCCATCCGGTTGTGATCGTCTCACTCGGTGCCTCCTCCTGGGGAGCGACCGACAGCCGATTCACCCTGCTGGACATCTACGAACTGCTGCTTGAACGGGAAGTGTTCAGTACACCACCCGCCGCTGTTTCACTCGGTGGGAACCGGGATACCGGAGAAGAATTCGAACCGGCGGTCCGTGAGAAGCTCGTCGAGCGGATTACTGTCTCCGGGATTCCGATAATCACGGAACCTGATCTGAGAAGGAATGTCGCCGCGCGAATGGGATTCTATTCAGGAGAGGGGGGGTGGGGTGCCCTTGCCGCATTCATCAATATCGGCGGTGCGTACACGAATCTCGGAACCAGCCCGCTCGTACTGGAGATCGAACCCGGCCTGATCGATAAACCTGTGCTCCCCGAAGAGAAACACCGGGGAGTTCTCTTCGAAATGGCCGCTACGGACATACCGGTACTGCATCTGCTCTACATACGGGGACTTGCGCTCAGATTCGGCCTTCCATGGGATCCGATACCGCTGCCCGAGGCGGGTTCGACCGGGCTCCATGATGCCAGGAGCGGGAACGATCCCCTCTTCACGGTGATCGCCGTCATCTATCTTCTCACCCTCGTCATGACCGTATTTTTCGGGGTGATCAGGCCCTCAGGGAAGGTGATTCAGGAGTGAATGCTCGGAAATAATTGTAACCTCTCCGGCGCTCCACTATCATGCCAACCGGTCCCTTGCTCTACCGATCTTCATGGAGGAAACCATCATGAGCCGTCCGGTCAGGTCGATTGCAGGAATCGCGTTCATCCTCTGCCTTCTCGCCATTACCCCCGATCATCTTCAGGCCCAGGAAACCGATATAATTGCCGATGTACCGGTGATACTCACCTCGTGCGGCCAGAGTCCGGGGCCGGCCCGTGTGCGATTCTTCCTGCGGCGGCTCGAGATCGAACATGAATTCCTCGACCAGGCTACTGCGCAGGATCTCATCGACCGGAAAGAGGCGGGAACACCTGTCAGGACCCTTATCATCGTCTGCGGAGCGAGTCTGAAGGGGATGGGAGCGGCCGGTGTCTCGATACAGGATGAACTGGAGAGAACGCCGGCCCTCATCGCGGAAGCGCGGAAGCAGGGTATCCTGATCGTCGGGGCTCATGTGGAAGGGATAGCGCGTCGCGCCCAGGGAGCCGCTGAAGGGGACAACACCGACGAACTCTCCATCGATGCCGTCTGTCCCGAAGCAGATCTTCTCCTCGTGAAGAGCGAGGGGAACGAAGACCGCCGGTTCACGATCATCTCCCAAAATGGCGGCATGCCCCTGCTGCTGTATGAGAAAAACATGGATCTCGGCCCGGTCCTGGAAAAACTGTTCGGCAAGGCGGGTCCCCCCCGGTGAGCATGTTCACCTACGCCGGGTTGATTCTCGGCGTCATGGTGGCGGTCTACATCGTCGCCAAACTGTTCAAACTCTCTACCGAACTGGCGATGCTCGCGGCCGCTCTGGCAGGTGCGCTGGCGGGCGGGTTCGGGATCCCCACCCGCCATATCGCCGAAGGCTCGATCACCTATCTCGACATCAACCTGATCTTCATCACCGCCACCTTCTTCATGAACATCCTGAAGAAATCAGGCGGTATCGCCTTCGTCGTACGCGGCATCCTCACCCGATTCCACCGGCAGCGGGCCATCCTGCTCGTGCTTATGATGATCCTGCTGCTTCTGCCGGGCGCGCTCACCGGAGCGGGGAGCGTGACGGTCCTCATCACCGGCGGGATGGTCGCGGTCGTCCTGCACTACATGGGGATCTCACTCGTACGCACGGCGGCGATCGTCTTCATCATCGCCGGACTGAGCGCGGCGGCTCCACCGGTGAGTCTCTGGGCCATGATGACCGCCGCGGGTGTGAACATGCCCTACGTCGGTTTCTTCCTCCCTCTGCTGGTGCCATGTGTCCTGGCCGCCCTGATCACGATCTTCATCCTTGGCTGGAAGGGTGGGGGAACCGACATCGACAGGGCCCTCGAGGAACTCCCCGTTCCCCCTGAGAAGATGAGCTGGTGGCGGATCATCTCTCCGTTCGCCCTCTTTGCGTTCCTGATTTTCATCGGCAGGAAGTGGCCCCACACGACGCCGATCATCGGACTCCCCCTGATGTTCCTCTGCGCGGCAGTGGTCTCATACCTCCTCTCACCGGTAAAGCTCGATCTGATCAGGATCTCCCGTGAGACACTGGAACAGTTGCTGCCGCTGATCGCCACGCTGACCTGTGTAGGGATCCTGGTTCAGATCATGACCCTGACCGGAGTCCGGGGATTGCTGGCGGTTACGATGGTCACCCTGCCGATCGTTATCGTCTTTGCCACCCTCTTCATCGTGCTGCCGATCTCAGAGGCGGTGCTCATGTGGGGGGCGGCGCCGGTCATCGGCGTACCGCTCATCCTCCTCTTCAACACCATGGGTCTGAATCCGATCGTGGCCCTGGCAGGGATGAGTCTGATCTGGCCCCTGGGTGACGCCCTGCCACCGACCGCCATCATCGGACGACTCACGGTGGATGTGGTGGGTTACCGCGAATCATACATCCGGTTCCTGAAGAGCTGTATTGTGCCGGCGGTCATTATCATGATCATCGGTACGCTGATGGTGGTCTTTTCGAGCAAACTCTCCTTCCTGACGGGAGTCTGAGCGATGGGTATCCTCATGACGATCATCACGGTCCTCTACTATCTGCTGATCGCTGCGGTATGCTTCACACTGATCGCCAACCTGATCAGGGAACGGAAGTGGGAGAAGGAGATCCTCTACATCGTGGTTCTGGTGCCCTTTCTCCTGCGCCTTCTGAGGCTCAAGTGAGGGAGCGGATCATGGCCGATCAGCAGAATGTTACCGCAACCGGTTCGGGCGGGATGACCCGGAAGCTCGTGTTCTCCTCACTCGGGCTCGTGCTCCTCATCTCTTCGGGCATCAGCTTCCATCAGAGCAGGCACCTGGCTGAAGCGGTGGTCCTGAGTGAAGGTGTCACGGAAGTCCGCCGATTGAGCGAGTATTTCGACGGGATCGCCGGTACGGTCAACGACTGTTACGTCTACATCATCGACAGCGGGAATCCGGGCGCGACCATGTTCGTCATGGGCGGGGCCCACCCGGAGGAGCCGGCCGGCCGCCTGGCCGCCTGGCTCTTCGCCGAGAACGCGGTCATGGAAGAGGGACGCCTGATAGTCGTGCTGAGCGGCAACCGGAGTGGTACGACGGTAACCCGCGTCGGCGGCGCCTACCCGCCCGATTTCACCATCCCGACGGAGTGGGGTGGACAGACCTTCCGGCTGGGTGATCGATGGTCGAATCCGCTCGATCAGTGGCCCGATCCCGAGGTCTATATCCACTATCCGAGCCGGCAGAACCTCGCCTACGTGGATATCCGCAACCTGAACCGCACTTGGCCGGGCAGGCCGAACGGTACGCTGACCGAACGCACCTGTTTTGCCTTCATGGAGCTGATCCGGCAGGAAGAGGTGGATATCTTCATCGACCTGCACGAGGCGGAACTGCAGTACCCGGTGATCAGCACCATCGTCATGCACGAGCGGGGAGAGGAACTTGCCACCTTCACGTCGATGATGCTGAGTGACATGGAGTTCAACATCGGTACCGAGCACTCTCCGAAGAACCTGCACGGTCTTTCACACCGAGAAATCGGGGACTACTCCGACGCCGTCTCACTCCTCTTCGAGGCTCCGGAACCGTTCCTCGACGCCACGCGGGGGAAGACAACCCGGGAGCAGCTCCTTACCGGTATAGATGAATTCGTTGTGAAGGCAGGGGAGCACGGCCTGCTTTTCGAAAGGATCGATGAGAACGGGTGGCCGATCGATATCCGGGTCGGACGACACACTTCCACCATCCTCATGACCATGGAGAGCTGGACCGAACTCAATCCCGACCAGCCTCTGGCCTGCCGCCGCGTACCGCGGTATGCCGATGTGATCCGGAACGGAACCGGTCACTACCTGCGCGATCCGGCTGCGGCAGAACCGGGGCGCGTGGTTTACGAATAGATGAAGCGACAGGTCACTGATATACTGGCCCCGTGGGCCACCAGGCCCCGGTGTTCAGAGATCTCGAAGAAGGAGCAGCCCGGTGAAACAACGATTCCCTGGTAACGTCACGAAGTGGTTCTGTCTCGTGGTCACGCTTGCGGTGGTCATGGGACCGCAACCGGCAGAGGCTCAGCTCAACCCCGATCTTTACCGACTCGATCAGGTCCTCACACCCGAGTTTCTGGAGACCGGGTGTACGAGCATCATGGTCGGCAGGCTGGCCTCGGTCGACGGGTCGGTCGTCACTGCTCACAGCTGTGACGGCAATTACCGGACCTGGCTCAATATCGATCCTGCCCGCGAGAATCCGGTCGGAGCCTTCAGGCCGGTCTACTGGGGCCTTCTGCACACCGAAACTCCCTGGGACATGTACCGTGTGAGACTCAAGGGGGAGATCCCCGAGGTCGAGCAGACCTTTGCCTACATGAATGTCGCCTACCCCTGCATGAACGAGAGGGGACTGGCGATCGGAGAGACCACCTTCGGCGGGAACCGGGAACTGCGCAACGACGAGGGATTGTTCCTCATCGAGAACCTCCAGGCGATCGTCCTGGAACGATGCTCGACTGCCCGTGAAGCCATCCAGCTCATCGGGAAACTGGTCAAGGAATTCGGCTACGGCGATTCCGGGGAATGCCTCACCTTCGCCGACGCAAAAGAGGTCTGGCACTTCGAGATCCTGGGGGCCGGCCCGATGGAGATCGGCGCGGTCTGGGCCGCGGCACGGATCCCCGATGACCACGTGGGAGTCTCGGCCAACATCCCCCGGATAAGTGAACTCGACCTGGGTGATCCCGGCAACTACATGGCCTCAGACAACGTCCACTCGCTCGCCGAAGAGATGGGCTACTGGGACCCGTCGAGCGGCGAACCCTTCAAGTTCTGGAAGGCATACACCAGCCGGAACAGCCAGGGTGTTCCCCGCAAGCCTTTCTCCACCCGGGAATTCTTCATCCTCAGCACCATGGCTCCTTACCTCAACCTCTCGATGGACATGGATGAGCTGCCATTCTCGGTGAAGCCCGACCACAAGGTGTCGGTGCAGGAAGTGATGGCCTACTACCGGCAGACGTATGAGGGCACCGACCTCGATGCGTCGAAGAACCTGAAGGTTGCGGGCCGCGGCCGGGGACGCCCGGGCCAGATGACCACCGCTCCCCAGCCTGCGGCAGTCACCAGCCCGTCGGTCAATAACTGGAACCTCGGTGGGGATATGGGCAGACTTCTGAATACCCTCCAGCCGGGTGTCGTCCAGTCACAGAGGACGATCGCCATCTCGGGCTGTTCCTACTCGCAGGTCATCCAGTGCCGTGACTGGCTCCCACCCGAGATCGGTACCGTCGCCTGGTTCTCCTTCGACAATCCGGGACAGAGTCCGCGGATACCGATCTATGCCGGGGTTCTGGAACTGCCCGACAGCTTCGAGTACTGCGGTCAGAAGAAATTCCGCACCGATTCGGCCACCTGGTGGTTCCGGCGGGCAAACCGCCTCTCGATGATCAAGTGGGGCGCGACACGCCAGTACATCGAGGGCGCTGTGATGAAGTTCGAAGAGCGGGCCTTCGAGGAACAGCCGTTTATCGATGCCAGAGCGGTGGATCTCGCGAACAGCGAGGGCAGAGAAGCGATGCGCGAATACCTCACCGATTACACCAACCGCTTCGCCCACTCGGCGATGCAGGAGTGGTGGGAACTCGGAGACTTCTTCTTCTCCATGTTCGCGCGGGGCTGGTAGTCACGAGGGCCAATATGAATGGATCTGACGATCCTCAGAGGGATCCGGGGACGGAGAAACCACCCCGGATCCTGATCGTGGATGATGTTCCGGTAAACATCGCCATGGTACAGGCCTTGCTGAAGAGCGAGGGGTATGAACTGGTCTCCGCCGAATCGGGAGCCGAAGCCCTCCAATCAGTGGAGGAGCAGATCCCCGATCTGATCCTGCTCGACATCCAGATGCCTGACATGGACGGGTATGAAGTCTGCAAGCGTCTGAGAGAGGAACCCGAGACTGAGGGCATTCCGGTGATCATGTTCACCGCGACCGAACATGAATCTGAGGCGAAGGCAAAGGGGCTGCGAACCGGAGCGAACGACTATATAACAAAACCGGTCGCGAAGGAGGAACTGCTCGCCCGGATCGAGACCCAGCTGAGGCTCAAGCAGCTGGAGAACCAGCGTCTCCTCACTGAACAGCTCACTCTCATCAACCAGATGGTGACCACCCTCCACCATGAGATCAACAATCCCCTGACGGGGATACTCGGCTACACCGACATACTCCTCGACAAAATGAGTCGGAAGGTCGTCCCACTGGACGAGATCGAGAAGGCACTGCTCACCATCAGGGATGGCAGTCGCCGGATCCAGGAGGTGATGATCAAGCTGAAGGAGGTCACCAGGCCGGTCGTGGAGGAATACTCAGCCGGTACCAGCATGATCGATATAGAGGAGAGCTGACGGGCAGATGTCGCAGGTTCGAATCTTGTCCCCGCTACCAACTTAACCTGCGACGCCGGCCAGATTCGTTCTGAGCCGGCGTCCCTGTTTAGTGTGCCGGGCATGCTCAACAGCTCGGAGGTGAAAGTCCTCTGACCAACCTGATGGAGGTGAAGGTCTAGCGAAGCGCAAGGGCGTCATCGCGAGGTGCCGTCTGAAGGAAGCGTAGAGCAAAACCGCGACCCGACGAACAGAAACCGGATATAAGGCTGGCAGGGTCGGACGAGTGAGCTAATGATCACAAAGTCCATATCCATCAAGGGTCCTGTCAGTAGATCCGGCGGGTGTGCGGTGAAGGCTGTTGGGCTTACCCCGGGAGGTCTGCACTGTGTCCCGGTAAGGGACTGAGGGTGTCGTGAGACACTCTGATCGCGGTGCAGGAGTCAGCAGATGGCATAGTAGTTCGGAGCAGTCGGCCTGCTCGAGCGGGACACTCACCTGAAAGGGGAGAAACGGCCCGGGCTCGCAGGGCCGGGAACGTTCGGACGAAGGCCTGAACGGTTGGAAGGGTTACAAGGATACGCGACACGTGAGCGGAGAGCGGCAGAACAACCAGCTGGAACTGGCCTTTCTGGAGGAGGGTAGGGGTGAAGCCCCGACGGCCTCCGGGCAAGGGACCGAACCGCCTGCGGAGGAACGTAGAACCGAGGACCCGGCGAGCACTGAGCATCTGATGGAGGAGGTGTGCCGAAGGGAGAATCTGGAGAAGGCGTTAAAGCGAATCCAGTCAAACAAGGGTGGTCCCGGCATCGACGATATGACCGTCGAGGAGTTGCCGGACTACCTGAAGGAGCACTGGCCGGACATCCGGGAACACCTGTTGGGAGACACCTACCAGCCACAGCCGGTCAAGCGGGTCGAGATCCCCAAACCGGGAGGAGGGATGCGCAAGCTTGGCATCCCCACCGTACTCGACCGCTTTATCCAGCAGGCTATTCTGCAGGTGCTGCAACCCCGATGGGACCCAACGTTCTCCGATCACAGCTACGGCTTCCGTCCCGGAAGGCGGGCCCATCAGGCAGTGGCCCGGGCACAGCAGTACATCGCCGAGGGTTACCGCTGGGTCGTGGACATAGACCTGGAGAAGTTTTTCGACATGGTCAGCCACGACTGGCTGGTAGGCCGGGTAGCCAGACGGATGGCAGACAAGCGGCTGATACGACTGGTCCGCAGATACTTGCGGGCCGGGGTCATGGAGGACGGGCTGGTCAGTCCGACGGATGAGGGGACCCCGCAAGGCGGTCCTCTCTCACCCCTGCTGTCAAACCTCGTACTTGATGAGCTGGACAAGGAGCTGGAGAAACGGGGCCACAGGTTCGTGCGGTATGCGGACGACTGTAACATCTACGTCCGCAGCGAACGGGCCGGGCACCGGGTGATGGAGAGTATTACGAAGTTCATCACGAAGAAACTCAAGCTCCGGGTCAATACAGCCAAGAGTGCGGTGGGAAGACCGTGGAAGCGGAAGTTCCTGGGCTTCAGCTTCACGAACGGCAAAGAGCCGAAACGGCGCATCTCGCCGGAGGCTCAGAAGAAGTTCAAGAAGCGGGTGAAGGAACTGACACGTCGGAGCAGAGGGGTCAGTACGGAGAAGATGGTAGCCGATCTCGCCCGGTATCTGAACGGGTGGATCGGTTACTTCGGCTACTGTCAAACACCCTCTGTGCTCAGGGATATGGACTCGTGGATCAGACGGCGCTTGCGATGCGCTGTCTGGAAGCAGTGGAAACGGGGGAGGAATCGGTTCAAAGAGCTGGTCAGTCGAGACGTTGGTCACGACTTGGCGGCTCAGACCGCCGGCAGCTGCCACAGCATGTGGCACCTCAGCCGGAGTCCTGCTCTCAGCTTTGCCCTGCCCAACGACTTCTTCCGGTCCCTCGGTCTACCTTCTTTGAAGGACTCGCTGTTCGAGTAACCAACCGAACCGCCGTGTACGGACCCGTACGCACGGTGGTGTGACAGGGAAAGCCCGTGAGAGCCTACCTATGTTAATTAAGGCTTTATGAGCGATATGTGTCACCTGGGAGTAGAGCTTCTCAGGCACTCTCGGACTACTCTGTTACGTTTTTGTCATTCCCGGAAATCTGCTCCTGATTCCATCTCGATATAGACGGGATAATGGCCTAAGGGGTGAACGGCTAGCCAGGAGCGCGTCGCAGGTTCGAATACACTGCCAGCACCCCGACCTGCGACGGGGATAGGGGATCAGGGAGATGAAGTCCGAAACACTTGACACGCCACACAATCAAAAGGAGACTCACTCGAGTTGTGGGTGTGAGTTATAGGTCTATCTCAACACGCCCAAATATTCCGTGGAAATAGATACTCAGAGTACGCTTAACCGAGGCATATATATGAAATTCTGCTATATCGACGAGAGTGGAACCGGTTGCGAGCCATTTGCAGTGATGGTTGGAATTATTGTAGATGCATATCGAATGCGCCCAACCAAATCTGATTGGAATAGTGTACTTGCTGAGTTGTCGGCTCTTACGGGTAGGACAATCACTGAGTTCCATACGCGTGACTTCTACCCTGGCAAAGGAGTATGGCATGGCATTGAAGGGGAGATGCGTGCCGACATTCTCACAATACTTTTCGATTGGATTGTCGATCGTAAACATGACCTAGTCTATGTTGCAGTCGACAGGGAGCTGTTTACTGCAGGGTTTGAGCAGCACAAATACTCTGACACTGTCCAGTCATTATGGCGTTTTATGGCTCTCCACTTAACACTTGCTATTCAACGTAATTTTAGGAATGAGAAGAAGAACAAGGGGAATACTGTTCTGGTATTCGACAATGAGGAATGGGAGAAAAAGGATTTCACTGACCTTATTATCAATCCACCTGACTGGACTGATACATACTATTACCGAGACCACAAGAATGAGCGTCTAGATCAAATCGTTGATGTTCCTCACTTTGTTGATTCGAAGCATGTTGGACTTATTCAAGTAGCTGATTTGGTTGCGTTCTTCCTGCGTCGTCACCTGGAAATCTTGTCTGGCAAAGTAAAGGTTCGTTACCCGGGAGAAGATGTTAAGGTAGAAGCGTGGATATCAAAGGCATTGGGATTAAGCATACCGAGTTCGATGACGTACCTGCAGAAAGGACGTTGCGAGGCGTCCGATTATTTCTGCAGTTTCAAGCCGGAGATACTACCCTAATTAGCATGCCGTTGAACCTAACTCACGCCGATCACAAGATACTGGCTGGCTATTAGACATAGAGACGAACCCACAAGGAAAGTGCCACAAGAAATGGATATAGAGATAGCTGGCTATAGGTTAACAAACCTATCGCCTATCAACGTGTTGATGGGAAAAAACGGATGTGGAAAGAGTCGATGTCTGAGGGCAATCGAGCAGGAAATGGTCCGAAATCCGGATTTTTCTCATGTCCGTTATTTGTCCCCAGAGAGAGGAGGTGCTCTCGAGTACAACCCTAGTGTCGAGCACAGCATGAATTCGAATGTTGGGTGGCTGGCAAGTACGAGGCGTGCCAATCGTGCAGAACAGTTTCGCATTCAGAGTGTCACCCAATTCCGGAAGTTAGAGATTCTGACGCTGCGTGATATTGAAAGTAATCACGATCTGCGTCTCAATCTTGACTATAGGTTTGATACGATTATTGGGCAGATTAATGAGATACTGCATAACATCCGCATCGAGAGAGCCGATAGCGGTTTTGAATTTCACGTGCGCGACAGTGGGGAGAAGCTGAATCCAGCAGATATCAGCAGCGGTGAGGCAGAGATAGTCTCACTCACAATCGAAGTGCTGGTTTTCGAGAAAGAAGTTGAAGGGAAAGAGAACTGCTATTTGTTAATGGATGAGCCGGATCTTCATGTACATCCTGATCTTCAGACGAGATTTGCACGGTTTCTCAGCGCAGCTACTAGTCGTGCAGGCTTCACGGTCATTCTCGCCACACACAGCACTGCCTTTCTAGGTGCATTAGCTGATAACGAGGATACGTCAGTCGACTTCATGCGTAGTGGTGAAACAGAACTAGGGTTTGAGAGAGTGACTAAAATACACCGCGCAGTGTTGCCCGTATTCGGTGCACATCCACTGTCGAGTGTATTTAATGAGGCACCACCGCTCCTCGTCGAGGGTGATGATGATGAGCGGGTCTGGCAACAAGCTGTGAGATCCTCTGCTGGACGCATTCGTGTGTATCCGGTGCCAGTTGGTGGCGTCGGTGAAATGCCACCGTACGAGAGAGTTGTCCAAGATGTGGCTGCTTCAGTCTACGATGATGGAATAGCGTATTCACTTCGAGATCGAGATGACGGAGAAGAGGATATTAGCGATGACTTACCATTAGTGCGCTTGCGCTTGTCATGTAGAACAATTGAGAATTTAATCCTTACTGATGGCTCCTTGCGACTTCTTGAGACTGACTGGCAATCGCTCCGAAGTGGTATTGAGGCATGGCTTAATCGCAATATCGATCACCCGAATTATGCAGCGATGAAGGCCTTCTGGGATAATGGTCTGGATCGAAAGTCCGCGGACATCAAGGCACTGCGAAACGACTTGATGGGAATCATCGGGAGCTCGAAACCTTGGGAAGTAGCTGTTGGTCAGGCCATTGCGGGTACAGGAAGACCGCCAAATCCTTTCACGCCAGCGCCTGATAGCATACATGCTTTCCTTGGTGAAAAAGTGTGCGCGACGCTTCTAAACCATGAGGCCTGATAATGTGGTGTTCGAGGAATAATGGCTAACGCGTGCGTGGACTTGATTAGCTCCACTCGCAGGCCATGCATAGGCCGTTAACTGCACAATACCCGTTTCTCTCGTAAATAGGATTTGGTTATGCCTGAAGTTAGCAAAGACGCTGCAATTCTCATCGCAACAAGTTGGCAGGCACTTAATCGTACTATTGTGAGAACCGATGAAGCTCGTTTATGCGACTGTACCGTCGTAATCCTATTCGCAGGGTTCTACATAGAAGCGAACCTGAATTATATAATTACATTCATAGGGCAAAAGAAGCAGATGACAATGTTCTTGAATAATTCCTATCCAGGATTGCAGGACAAACTTGCTTGGTTTTATAACCAGTATGTTGCAAGACAAAAGGATATGAATAAGAAACAGCTGTTCAGGCATGGGATTAAAAGGAAGCTAAGACGCAAATATTCAGGATTTGCCGATCTCTATCGCTTTCGTAATGATATTTCGCACGGTGTAATAAATCAGACAGCAAACTCCACAGACAAAACCCACAAGCTTCGTCAGCAGGCCAAGGATATCGTCGAATCTCTCTTCGACACTATAGAAAATGCTGGCCATGATATTCCACGAGAAACCACATATTGGGAGGCAATTGTTTCATAAATAGCTCTCTTAATATCTCGATTATCTTCCCGCTATATCTCCGAGGCTCTCGAATATATCTAGAAGGCCCTCGAACATATTCAGGGGTATATCAGGGGGTATTTAGATATTCGCGTGTCTCCCGTGTACACTCGTTAAGTCTCTAGTAGCCCTATCCCCCCCCTGAAGAGTGTCTCTCAGGATAAGAAGGATTGTGCAGGTATAAATGGTGCCGGGGGCGGGAGTCGAACCCGCACGCCCGTAAGGACAGGGGATTTCAAGTCTTCGGTAACAAGTTTTCGCAAACCCAATAACCATGTGGATACAGCGCCGGTTCTACGTTTTCGGCTTAGGAGTTATTTATTACCATTGGGGCTATTGATAGCCAGTAAAAGCCATTTGGGCCCAAATCCAGGCCCCAACTTTCTGTCGCATCTACTTCACGATCCGGATCAGTTCTAGGGGGTCAGGTCCAATATCTTTTAATCAGAAACGGGGATTAATTATTTCATTTGCTTTATAACATAAACTAGTTTACATTCATATCGATATCAGTTCCTAAACATAAAAAATGGACAAACCAATGTTAACACCTGAAGAAAGCCTCAGATTAATAACACAGACAATAGAAGATACTAAAGAGAAATATAAAGATAGCGGCCTCATATTTATATTTTGGGGCATGCTGATTTTCATTGTAACACTAACCCAGTTTATTTTTATACGGTCGGGATTGGCCAATTATGCCGGGTTCCCCTGTTTATTATATATATTTGGAGGAATTTATATTTATGTCCATTATCGGAAAATCGATATAAAAAATAACGCACCGAAAACCATTATCGGAGATATTATAAGTGTATTGGGAATGGTAATTGGAGCAAATTTTATAATTTTAGGTTCTCTTTTCTCGGAAAGACTGGGATCATCCCTTTTCCCGGTTTTTTTAATTTTCATAACTTTTATGATAATTTTAATAGGGATATCCATTAGATTTAAGCCAATTGTAATTTGTGGTATCATAGTAAATATAATTGCCTTTGTAACTTTCTATGTAGACTGGCAATACCAGACATTACTCATGTCACTGGCTGCAGTAGTGGGTTTTATAATTCCAGGGATATTATTCAATAAATCTAGAAGACAAGAACATGTTTAACGATTTAGATCCTATACTCCATTCCCAGCTTCGATTGTCAATCGTTTCTATTTTGATTTCAGTCAATGAAGCTAATTTCAATTTTATAAAAGAATCGACCAAGGCCACATCCGGCAATATCAGTATCCAGATAAAAAAACTACGTGATGCAGGATATATAGAAGTTGAAAAGTCTTTTAAAAATAATTATCCCAATACCACACTCACAATTACCAGTAAAGGAATCGAAGCATTTGAAACATATGTTAGCAATCTAAAAAAATATATTAATCCCGGGGAATAATTGTATTACCATTTTGTAGGTCTTCAGAGTTAATCGGAGTAAACCCGGCCAAAACTAAGAGACACTTTTCACGGTTAACAGGTTCTCGTCACTGCCCTCCGACATCCTCCACCACTGTGGATTCGGTTGCTTTCTGGCTCTTGCTCCATATAACTGGCCTAGGGCGAGAATCATTATTCCAGCTTTTTCGGGTCCATCGTGGTGAGCCAGTCGGCTTGGAATTCAGCTAGCGGTATCTGATCAAGGCTTGTTGCAAGTTAAACCTCTTGCTCTGTTCTATATGGACATCTGAAAGTATAGGTGGACCCCATCCGTAGGACCATTTCAGGTCAGACTTATGGTGTGATTCCTCTCCTCGTTCATTTCTCTGAATCTGTTCTTTCTGCCAGTTATTTCCTGTTTTCTGGTCTGCTCCTCAAGATAGACCTTCTCATTCGCGATCTGAGCCACGATCTCCCGGCCACGAGGGATATGGGGTAGGCCTGATCTGAGAATATCAGGCTGCTTCACGGTATACCATCCACGGTGTATGGTAGTCCAGTGATGCGTGGAAGCGCTCCCGGTTGTAGAACTCGATCCAGGCTCGGATACCGGCCCGAGCCTCCCGGACTGTCTCGTACGCCTTCAGGTAGATCTCTTCGTACTTCAGGCTCCGCCACAACCGTTCCACGAACACATTGTCCAGGAACCTGCCCCGACCATCCATGCTGATGGCGATGTCGGCATCCTTCAAGACGCCCGTGAAGTCTTCACTGGTGTACTGACTGCCCTGGTCAGTATTGAAGATCTTCGGACATCCCGTGCTCAGGGCAGTCTCCAGGGCCCGCACGCAGAAGTCCGCATCCAGACTGTTTGACAACTCCCAGGACAACACGTATCGGCTGTGCCAGTCCATCACCACCGTCAAGTAGAGCCAACCGACGGCCATGGGGATGTAGGTGATGTCCGAAGCCCAGACGAGGTCAGGCCGATCGATCTTCATGCCCCGTAGCAGATATGGGTACACCCTGTGCCCCGGGGCCGGGATCGTCGTGCGAGGCCGCGGGTAGATCGCCTCCAGCCCCATCGTCCTCATCAGGCGCTGGACTCTCTTACGGCCGATCTCATGCCCCAGCTCCCGTAGCCAGTGAGTCATCTTGCGACTGCCGTAGAACGGTCTCTTCAGGTACTGCTGGTCGATCAACGCCATGAGTTGCTGATCGTAGGGATCGGGCTCCACCGGCCTGTAGTACAGACCTGAACGGTGGATCCCCAGCAGTTTGCACTGACGCCTCACGCTCACTTCTGAATGGCTGGGCACCATCAGGGCCCGTCGCTGCTGCAGATTCAGCGACCGGGCCTCCTGGCTAAAAAATCCCGTTCCGCCTGAGTCTTGCCGAGTTGGCGATGCAGTTCGTCAATCAGTTCCTCAAGCTCTCGTTCCTTTTTGCCTGCCGAACCTT
>SDBT01001101.1_pt1 | contig 46404 bp, 73 predicted proteins | sample 2277101 | NCBI WGS metagenome assembly SDBT01 (sample SAMN10404973, study PRJNA504765) | marine sediment metagenome | isolation source: marine sediment core GS10_PC15, 103 cmbsf | place: Arctic Ocean: Southern Knipovich Ridge | collected 2010 | reverse complement strand
AAAAAACTTACGAGCGCGGTGCGGGTATTGACTCCACCAAAGCTCCAGGATCACCCGGTCTGTCTTCACCTCCCGCAGGTGGAGCACCAGGCGGCGGTGGCCCTTCCGATTCGGGTACACTTGGACCAGCGGACCAGGCAAAGGCATCGCTAGAGGCGGCTGTCAAAGAAGCAGGACTAGACCCTGGTAAAATCGACTTTAGCCAAGGGGTTGGCGAGTTTCTCAAGTCCGTAGTAAAGACCTTAACACCGGAAGAGACTGCCGAGGAACGGAATGCGGCGCTTCTAAAGGAAAAGGAAGCAAACAAACCCGCACCGACAGGCGGCTCTCAGGGTACCGACATCTTAAAGATGAACCCTGTTGACATCATCCGGGCCGGACGAGGAAGCGAAAAATCTCCTTGGGAACGCAACTTTGAATAAGGAGCATTAAATGGCAAGCGGAGCACTCACCCTGCTAGACATGGCGCAGGGTGCCAAAGACGAGGTAATGAAAGGTATCATCCTGAACTTTGCCCGTCAATCAACTCTCATGCAGCGCATAACATTCCGCACCGTAGATAGTTTGACCGTTCGGGCGTGGCGTTCCAACAGCGTAACTGCTGCCGGGACACGTAAAATCGGTGAGTCGTATGCCACGGTGCGGGACGGCTTTGAGCCCGTGCAGGATGGACTGGCGGCTGTCGGAGACCAAATCGACATCGACCGTCTGTTGACCCTTCCGGGACAGTCCGAACTGGACGCCTGGGCTGAGAACCTAGCACAGGAATCTGAGCGCACGCGCTACAAGTTCCTGGACCTGTTCATCAACGGTGACACGACCGTCACTGTCGAGGATTTCAACGGTCTCAAGGTTCGTGTAACCGCCACCGGTGGAGACCAGGTCATTAACGGCGCGTCTGGGGACGTACTGGACCTCTCGGCCAACGACGCCAACAGACAAACCTTCCTGGATAAGATGAACCGTGCAGTTTTCGAGACGGGAATGGACGGAATGCCGGACTTCATCGTCACGGGCAAAGGCGGGTTCTTCACCCTGGAGGCCGTGGCACGTAGGCTCGGACTTCTGAATACCGCGCAGGACGCGTTCGACCGTAACATCATGGTGTACAAAGGTATCCCTGTGGACTACGCTGGCAAAAAGGCCGACCAGTCCACCGAGATAATCACCACCACCGAAGACCCCGGAGACGCCGGTAACGACTCTACGTCGTTCTACTTTTTGAGGATGGGACATCCCTACATTCAGGGCGTCCAGCTTCATGAGCCTAAGCGCGTTTTCGACGAAATCCTGAACGACGGTGTGACGCATCGGACGGTCTTTGAGTGGCCCGTAGGCTTGACCGCCTTCCACAAGAAGTCCATCACGCGTCTGAACAACATCCTGGCAATCGGGTAAATCGTAGTCTATACTACAAGGAGACTTTGGAAATGGCCGGAATTTCAAACCATCGCGGAGGTATGGTGGACGCGGACCTGGTACTCAGGGACGGGTCTGTTGACCTTACCGCTGATGAACTGACACAATCGTTTACCCTTCACACGGGTAACCCAATCCAACACCCGATGGCGTTGTACGTTCTGATACCTGCGGTGAGTGCCTCTGACTCGCTGCTGGTTACCGTTCGCTGCGTGACCACCGGTGAGAAAATAGTAGTTTCGCATACCGACACGATTGACGGGAACACCACCCTTCCTTTCCTGTTGGTTCTGCCGCTGCCGCCCTCTGTGGGCACGTCGTGGGAGTTCGACCTAAACCTTACCGGCTCCGCCCTGGACTTTGGCGCAGTCGAGGTCTGGGTTGCCCTGGCCGACAATGCAAAGGTGGATGCGTAATGGGAGTTAGACCAGGACCGGTTGGCGTTCCAGAAGTGGACGCCATATCCATATCGGGTACGAAGATGACCGCTTCGGCGGCAGAACTCAACATGCTTGACGGTGTGTCCGGCCTGGTCAAGGCCGACTTCACCAAACTAGCGGCGATAGTGGCGTCCCAAGCGGAACTCGACACAATGGACGGCATTACAGCCACCACCGCAGAAATCAACAAGATAGACGGATTTACAGGTGACGTTGCAGACCTCAACTCCCTAGCCGGAGTCGGGGCTGTGGGACAGGTCATCTCGGAAATGGTAACCTTCACGGAAAACACGGTGAATGGTACCTTTACCGGTACGATTGTTGTTCCGGCTGGATCATACCTAATTGACGTAATTGTCCATTCGGTTGCCCTCTGGAACGACGGGGCGGGTGCGACCATGATAGTGGGCGACACCGCAGACCCCAACGGCTTCTTTGATGCCATCGACCTAAGAGCCACTGACCTGCTCGCAGGTGAGCAGATAAGCATGGGGATTACCGGCGGTAAAGAGGGGGCTGATTTTGACGGCGGTGAATCTGCCGGTGACCACCTCAGACGTAGGTACCTGTCCGGCGCGAGAAACGTAATAGGCGTCGTAACAGCCACTACCAAGGACGGCACTACCGGAGTGACCCACATGGTTGTGGTTTATGTTACACCTACCAACGTAGCCGCCACCGCGTCAGGCTAATTCTAATACAAGGAGGATACAATGGCCGCTGATAATGTGACCATGAAAATTTTATCGGATGTAAAGGCTGGTGTTCCCGGTGCGGGAAAAGTCATCGTCATGGACTCAGCCTTGCACGTCAACGGTCTGGTAGTCGCCAAAGAGGTGACCTTTACCGAGACCGGTCTTACGACCTACACCGGGAACATTGCGATCCCGGCTAATGCGTACCTGATAGACGTAATAGTCCATGCCGTGGCCCTCTGGGATGACGGTACTAGCGCCTCCATAATCGTTGGTGACGTTGCCGACCCGAATGGGTTTTTCGTCGCCACCGACCTAAAGGCCACTGAACTTGTGGCTGGTGAAGCCATGAGCTACGGCCTCACGGGTGGACGAGAGGGCGCGGACTTTGACGGTGGAGAAGCAGCAGGGGACCATTCTCGTCGCCGCTTCCTTGGCAGTGGACGAGTCGTCACTGGTGTTATAACCACGGGCGGACAGGACGGCACGGCTGGCCGTACCCGCCTGATCGTAGTGTACGCTGTGCCAACCACTTCCGCAGCCTCGGGCGTCTAATCAAACACTGGGGAAGGCTGCTTACGGCTTGTAACCGTGAGTGTCTTCCCCGGAGGTCAACATGCTCCCTATCACCGACCCGGACTTCTACGGGTATAGAGTCTTCGTCAAACGCGGAGACGCACTGGCGAGAGCCACCACCGCAAACGGCAGCGAAGGAGCAGTTGACTGGAAGCACGTCGTCGTCGTCGATGCGGACGGCGGCGGCGACTTCACCGACATTCAGGACGCCATCGACTCGATCACCACAGCGGCTAATGGCAACGAATTCCTGGTCCTCATCACGGGGGGAAGTACCACCACGGACTACACAATCACTGGTGCCATCACCCTCAAAGAGTTCGTCCACCTACAAGGCATCGGTCCACGTGTTCCGACTCTATCCATAACCATCAGCAGTTCTACCCCTGGCATAGCCTCTGTGGGCGTAAACCACATCGAGAACTTGAAGTTCAGTTTTGGGGGATCAGGCACTGCGTCCCTTACAGTGAGTTCTACCCACGCCACTATATTCAAGGACTGCATCATAGGCGGCGGCGGCAAGATCACCGCCAACGCCGGAATCTTCGAGAACTGCATCATCTCACAGGACACTGTGGTCGGGGGCCACGCCACGAATCACGAGGATTCCCCCCGCTTTCACGCATGCCAGTACAACGGCGACTATATCATTACCACGGCGGCTTCGACCAGCACGGGTCAGTTTACAAATTGCCACATCTCCTCTACCAAAAAGGATACCGATACCGAAGAACGATTTATGAACATCGACTCCCCAGATGTTGTGTTCACGGGGTGTGTGTTTACCACGGAGGACGGACCTCTCATCGAGACGAGCGGCACGTACTCTGGTTGCACGTTCTTCATGGACGACAACGGTGCGAAGATATTCAACCTCACCGGTCAGGCGAAGTTCTCGGGCTGTACGTTCCACATCACCGGCAACGACAGCGCGGCCTTCATAAGTATCTCGTCTAGTGCGAATGGTCCCAATATATTTAGCGGGTGCACGGTTAACACGACGGATGCCGCTATATTTGAATTCGCCAGTAACTTCTCTAATGATGACTGGCCCCTTATACTCACGGGAAATACCATCCGGGCCGGTTCAAATGGTACAGAGCAGTTTGCACGGTGGGCATCCGGCGGCGGCGCTGGCACGCCCATCGTAGAGGTAAGCGGTAACCTGATTCACGCCTTACTTACACTGAGCCTTCTTAACAATGCGGGAACCGGGGGTGACATACACTTCCGTGGGACCGATGTACGATCCCTATGGATGCCGGTAGAGCCCAATGCCGGGACCGCCGCCGGGTTGATGGGTTTCATGCCTGTCGGCGTACTCCAGGCGGCAAACGACGTAGCCTACATGAACAGTGGACGGACGCCCCCACCAGTACCCCTAGACAGGGCCCTCTCATCACAACTTGTTGTGGCCTCGGACATTGCGTTGGAGGAAGACACCTTCACTGACACGAACGGCACTAACCTCACCGCGCATACCTCGGACTCGGGGGCTACGTGGGTCGCGGAAGCTGGTACCATCGTAATCAACAGCAACGTGGCTAAAATCAACGCAGTCGAACGTTACTCGTACACCGTTACCGACAAGGATGGCTTCGCTCGTGTAGCCGTAAAAGGAAGCGGTACCGTATTTCTATTTTTTCGTTACGTCGATACTAACAATTACTGGTTTGTGGAGTTCGATACAGTCGCAGACGATGTTACCCTGTTCAAAAAAGTGGCCGGTGCCGTCACGTCTATGGGAATATCGGACCTTTCAGTAGGGAGTGGTTTCGCGACCATCGCGGCCTCATTCGTAGGTGACGAGATAATCGTCTATCATGGTACCGGTCAGAGCCCGTCAAACCTCATACCTGTTATACGTGTTAGTGATTCTGACCTAAATACCAACGTTAAAGTGGGTATAGGTTCGAGATCGTCTTCGTCTTTTGACCTGGACGACTTCAAGTTCTACCAGTCAGTTCCTGCCGACATCACCGTGGACACCAAGATGACGCATGAGGGCGAACCCTTCGACGATCAAGCATTGACCCAGACACTGACCACGATCCCTGCCGTGCGCGAGACACCCACGCACGTGGACATCGACACAGCATTAGATGATCTGGAACAGGCCAATTACATATCTGTCCGAGTTACACTCGATACTACCGTACCGGACAGTGGTAAACTCTACATCCTGGGAACGTTAATTACTTACTTGCAGTTTGCTGATGATTTCCGAGGCGATGCGAGTCTACGACAATACCGACCCTATAGATAGTACAATGAAGGTATAACTATGGCTACTTTAGATCAGGCACGCCCACAGGTCAGTAAAGACCTAAACGACGATTTTTCATCCGTTACAACGACGATTGGTAACGTCAACAAAAAGACGCTGATTGATGTCGCTTTGGGAGATTGGGACACCGACAGCTTCTTCCTGGCTCGTCGGCGTAGTACGGTGTTCATCCTCAGCGCCGACGAAGAAAGATTTGCGGACGTTTCGGTTGGTCTTACGGGCTCCCCGATAGACACCCTCACCGTCACACGTGCGTTCACTTCACAGGTAGCCAACAGCGCGAACTACGAGGTCCACAGGATGTACAGCGCGCTCCAAAAAGAACTGGCTATCAACGCTGCCGTCGATCTTTGCTGGCCGCAGATGTTCATACCAGTCGAGACCACCATCACGTTAGTAGCCCAACAGATGGACTACGACGTGTCCGCTGCCGGTCTATTTCGTGATGCTGTTCGCCAGGTGAAGGTTCAGTCCACTGCCGACACTGAACACTGGGTTCGGGTCTTCAACTGGGAGATGCGCCACGACGACACCAGTGGCGGTATGAAGCTGCACTTCTTCCAGCCCCCGGACGAGGCGCGAACCATACACATCTTCGGCCACAAGAAGATGGCGCTAACAGACTACACGGTGAACGAAGACCTCCTGGTCCTATCTGCGAAGGCGGCAGTGTACCTTATAGAGCGTGATCTGAGCACCGCCGTCGTAGATGAGCGATCACACTTGGAACGTATGTTAGCGTTGAATGAAAAACGGTTTAGGGACCGCGCCACCCAGTACAAACGACAGTCGATTCCATTCACAATACCTAGTCAAATGGTCGGACGAAAACGCTTTAACGTATTTGAGGTGTAGTTGTGGTAAGCAACAACAGAGACTGGGATATAAAACTCAACGACGGCACCGACACTCGACGGTTCCGTCTGCTACGCACAAAGGACGGCCTCGCTTGGCGTGTATCCGAACAGCCCGTCACACCCCGCGTTGAAGACAACGCCGCTGCCTTATCATTCGAGTCACTGCCTGCCGAGCGTATGTTGTCGTTCGCTATGGACAACTGGTCCTGGGGTGTAGGTCTTAATGAGTTTGTTGCGGGTGCCACTGACGTGGGATCACGCGCTCGATTATGGAAGGGGTTCAACGTGGACGTGACCACTCCCAACCGAATCCGCCACGGCCCGGAACGTCAGGTAGTTGGTACGCTTCTAGCCACGCCGATACAGTACATATTTTTTGACAGTAAAGTCTACATCATAACGGCGTCACACCTGTATTCGTACAACGGGACAAGCCTAGTTCTGGAGACCACGCAGTCCGGGTTTGTACGCGGGGCAGCGGTGTTTGCCGGTAAACTATACGTTCCCCGTGGACCCGGCACGGTGTACTCCACCTGGGATGGATCGTCTTTTGTTACCGCCCCTACTCCTACAGACCCAGGCGGCGCTTCAAAAAAGATAATTCAATTTGCCGTAGTCGGTAATAGACTATGGGCCGCGCACGACGACAACCGTGTCAGCTTCATAAACGAGACCTCCACCGATTGGGAGAAGGGGTCGCTTACCGCTGGCATAAGAGTAGGGGATGGCGGGTCCATCACCAACCTGTTCAGTATATCGGGATTGCTGTTCATCGCTACTGAGTCGTCCATATTCGTTCAGGACAACGATTTTGTTTCTCATGACCTAGCCAAACATTTTAAGACCAGCCCGTCAGTCACTAACTTCAACCACTTGGCAGAGTCCGGTGGAGAAGCGTACATATCTAACGGGTACAATGAGAATCTACTACGCATCACGGCCTCAGACTTTGAGACGTTTGTCATACAGGAGGCGAGCCCTATGCTGGATTTGGCGCGACGTCCCGTTAACGCGGATAGAAAAGACATAGCGTCATCGTTGTTCGGTGTGGGACTTGACCAAAAGCACATCATACTACGAGCCTCACTAACTGACGGCTCATGGGTGTATAAAGGTACCGAACGGGGTGGGGGCGTAATATCGTGGAGTCCCCTGCAAAAAATGAGTCAGTCCGCAGCGGGTCAACCTATTGGGGTGTTCAAAACATCCGGGGACGACGCCATGTACTGTTACATAGCGGACAGTGCGGGATTAACATCCCTTCACCGTGTTCCTATTGATAGATGGCCTAATACGCACGTCGATTACGCTTCAACCTGGGAGGCGGTTACTCCATTCTTTAACGCTAACCTCCCCACGTGGGACAAGGTGTGGTGGCGATTAAAAGTCATTGCTGAAAAAGTAGGTGCCGGTGTGGGGGCCGTGCTAACCATCAAGGCGCGCATCGACGACGACGCAGGAACCACCACAATAGGTACGGTGGGTAATACTGACGCCAGTGGTGAGTACACATTCGCCCTGCCTAACACGTTCGCTGGCCGACGAGTACAGTTATTTTTTAGCGGGACATCAGGGAACGCTGACCAAGACGGGGTGGACCTTATCGCATTCTCACTAGAGGGCATAATCAAACCCGAGTACCTGCCAGTTACCGACTTCACTGTGGTCGCCACCAACAAGGCCGAGGCCGACTTCATCAAGGGCCTTCGCACCAAGACGGTAGCCATCACACTGACTGACAGGTTCGACGCAGACAAGTCAGTATTTGTCATACCGGGCACACCCGTAGAGCTAGAGCTTATCGATGAGGTGCTTCACAACCCTGTCCGGGCGTACCGAATCCTGGTACAGGAAACGCCACCGACTTCGTAGTTTATACTACAATAGAGAGGAAATCATGTCATCCGACAAGAAACGTAAATCGAAAAAAGGTAAACGATAATGGCGATCAGACTCGGTCCCGTAACGGTAGACACCAAGACTGTAGCCGTAGCAGGCGTACCCGAGGCGTTGACTGGCGACGACGTTACATGCACGCAGGTTTTCATCATAGCCAATGAGGATAACTCGGGCGTCAATGTCTACATAGTCGACAGCAACGACAGTACCAAAAAAGTTGTGGTGCCTGCTGTAGGTATCACACTTCCTGTGTCAAACCCCAAACGAATACAGGTGGATGTGGACGTTAGTACCGACAAGCTAGACTGGGGGGCGTCATGAGTTCCACGGGAAACCTTATTCGCCTCGACAAGGTCGTAATCAACGGCATTAAGTATACGGTTAAAACGGCCAACGTCACCGCAACCACGTCGGGAAATACTCAGATCATAGCGGCTGTGTCCGGCAAGCAAATCGCCATCATCGCTACGGAAATGACCTCCGACACTGAGTTGGTGGTCAAAGTTCAGGATGCTGATGGCACACCCGTAGTCCTCGCAGGACCGTGGTACCCGGCATCACGTGGCGGAATAGTTAACAGTGCGTACAAAGAGAACGACACCATTGGCACCTCCAATACAGCTATCAACGTGAACATCTCGGCAAACGGAAATGTGTACGTCAAAGTATGGTACGTGGAGCAGTAAAATGTTGGGACTATCACTTACAAGTAATCTGAAAAACGCGCAAGACGCTGAACTTGAATCAGCACATGCGCTTGCAGTCGAGACCGAACGCTCAAAAATCCTTGAGGCGGTATTACACAGTGAACGCGCGGGGATAAACCGATTCAAGATCGCTGTGCTCCACTTCGACACTCAAGCGTTCGAGGCCGAGGTTCGTGGTAAAATCTACTCTGGCCTCTGGGTAGAATCTAACGGCGACAGGGCTGTGGTTTTCAGCGACCGTGTTCTTACTGAGGCTGAAAAGAACGCAGTTGTGGCCTGGATGCCCAAACCGGAGAGACTGTAGATGTCTTTCCACTGGCACCGATTAAGTCAAAAGCGCCTACGTCCACGCTGGATATATCAGGTCATAGGTGTGTGGGAAAGCGAGGCCGACAGGTTAGGTGGCGCTGATCCGATTCATACCTTTGACATCAAGGTCGGGGCGGGTTTGCTATCAGGTAATATGGGCAGGCAGACGCGGCGACCTAACAACGTGTTGCGGCGTACCGAGTGGAAACTGGAGGGGCAGGACGTTTGGAAGATACATTCACGGTCACCGGAAGAACTAGCCGACACCGACAAGTTCATCCAACCCGGCGACGTGATCGAGCGCGTCCTGTACACGCCCGCTGAGATGGCGGTACTTCGCCCTGCATTTTTGAAAAAGATTATTGAGGACCACATCGAGGCGCATCCCGAGGAGATGCGGAATCCGTCAAAGCGGAACAAGGTAGAGGGCAGGCTGTTTTTTGAGAAAGAGGTTGGCGTACTGCCCGATGATATCTTGAACATGCCGGTGAAGGGCGTCCGATGACTCTCGTAGTAGATCGCACCGGCGCAGACAACGAGAACCATTCGGACACCGCAGATGGTGGTTCTCCTGGCTACAATGAAACTACGATTAAACAGGGCAAACAAAACCCGCGTGAATTATTCTGTGGATATCTATTCCTTGGTGCCGACGTCTCAGGCACGGTAGACGATGCCACTCTAACGGTTGAAGATGTTGACTTTGGTAGTGGGGATATCACAACTAACATTAGTGGTGATGACAGCAGCGGTAGCCCAGGGACATTTTCAAGTGGTAATTCGGCGGCAGACCGTACCATAACAACAACGACAGTGGTATGGGACTACGCATCTACTGGGGAAGAAGTAGAAGTCAGCCCTGATATCAGTGCAGTAGTGCAAGAACTGGTTAACAGCTATACAACGCTGACTAACCTGGGAATTTTTGTAATTGGTGACGGTGGGACAATTAACCAACATGACATTGAAAGTTTTAACTCGGATTCGACTGAAAGTCCACTGCTGACATTGAACTACACAGCAGCAGCGGGTGGCGCACCGGTTGGGACTTTGTTAATGTTGGGGGTGGGTAGATGAATCACGATCCGATGGAGCACATGATCGAATCCGCGACACAGGTGGTTCAAGAAGAAGGTTACCTGCACGCTGACGACAAAGCCGTACAGCTTGCAGCGGTTGGGTATGTGGGACGACAGCTTCGTGAACTACGTGAGCACATAGATGCACGGTTTGACGAGCTTGATAAGCCTGCGTCGAAGCAAAAGAAAATGGCCGATGGCGTTAAAACCACCGGCCTAGTCGGATTTATTGTGGCGACTATTGAGGCCGCGCGTATGTTTGTTGGTTAATATCGTCGGCACACCCACAACCCCGTCAGGTACCAGAGGAGTTCGGGGGGAGTGAAGTTAACGCCGAAGATCATATACGTTAAGGCACACAGCATGAACACTACGGTGGAATGGATTTGATATTCGTCAATCATTCATATTGCCTTCCCAACGGGTAGACACCATCACTGGGGTCAACCCACTCGTCGTAAACTACCACGTCGGCGTTGGACGAATTAGGCACATCTCGATACTCTTCCGGGGCCTTTTGTGCCTCGTCCGGTTCGCCGGTGTTAGCAAGCTCGTTCCACATACCCTCGACACACTCCTCTGAGCATAGAGACGCCTCGAATATTACGTCGACAAATGCGGTCTGGTCTTGACAGTACGCGCATCTGTCCCAGTCCGCCACCTTGAGCACACTTCCGCGTATCTCCCCAGGCACCATGTCCGGGTGCTTGACTCCGTACTTCATATCTCGCTCCTGTTCTGCCCGATGTCGAACTTCTTCAAAGAGAACGCGAAGTCCTGATCGTTGATGGCGAACACCTTGGGAGTAGCTGCGACTTTCACCTCCATCTCCCAACTACACCCACATACCTGAATTCTTCCACCGGACTTGAACTTGTCGAACTCGGGGTAGGTGTATCTAACTTCTCGTTTTTTACCGCACCGGGCACACTCGAAATCATAGCGAGGCATTGCGCGTTCCCCCCGTCTTCATCTTGAACGGCACCGCCTGTGTTACCACGTGCATTAGCGGCCACGGTGCTCCATAGTCGTGTGATTCTCGTCTAAGGCACTGTATCTTGCCTTTCATTCGGTCAAACTGAGCGTACGTCATTCGGATTTTATCTTTGTGGTCGGGGTTCTCGTTGCACTGTAGCGCGTAGTTAGGCATTACCTAGCGACTCCTTGATGTACTGCATAGACGCCTGACCCTCAGTTGAGGGCGGTACACGTTGATCCTCAAACCGGCGTATGGTGGTGAAGGCTACCCTACGACTTCGCAGCGTATCGGTTGACACGCCCGGCAGAGGGGAACGAGCCCCGTTTATCCGCCGCTTATACATCCGTAGGTGGGACAGCAGCACTTTGCGCTTGTCACGGCGCGACACGTGGGTGGGGGACATTACGTAAGGCACGGCTTGTGGGGTGTGGTACCACAGGCGACGGGACTGCGCCCTGGTCAGCGGCTCGTCGTCGAGTATGTCCTCATTCATGATATCTCCTTGTTGTCGTCGTCGGGGTACAGCGCCCTAACGGTGATCTCCAACATGGGCGCGGCTCCTAGACCGTCGATGCTGAGGACGTTTGTGATGAAATCCTTGTCCAGGTACACTATGGGAAGCGCGGCGTCACGTGCTAGATCATTAGCATGCGGTACCACCTGGTGGTAGACAAACTTACGCTGCGTGGACTTGTGATATAGGTGCTCGAACTTGTTAAGAGGGCCTTTTCGCATTGTAGTTTATACCTCAACTTTTTTATTTACTTCGGAAGACGAGTTCTTTCACCTTAGTTAGTAGTTTCATTCGGCTTTTGACGGGGTTTGTGGACCTCGTACCATCCTGGAAGTTCAGTATAAAACCAAACTCCCTTGCGTCTTTGAACACACATTCTAGTCTAGGAGACAAACCGCCGCCCACTGGCTTGTCGGCACTGCGCTCCCACACAGTCCATGAAATCCATATACTGTCTGACTCATGATCACGTATTCTAAGTTCGTGTGTGTCGGTCCATGCAGAAGTCATGATACCTCCTAAATAGGAAGAGGCCGGAGCATCTGTGCGTAGATGCGAGTCCGGCCTCAATTTCCCCCCGTGCTTCAATCTTATCACACTGGTCCGTTGCTGTCAACACCCGCCTGAACCACCGGCCCAGGTGGGGGCGGGGCCACACCGATTATCACCTTTATGAACGGGCCAGGGAGACCTGGATTGTAAATATGGATCGATCCGAACTCGTCGATGGTGTAGCACGCAGGCAGCGGTGGCGATGTTCCCGGTTTAATCACCTCGTGCAGTATCATGTACCCGCACTGCTCGTTCACGGGTGCCGGGTCCAACGTTACAGGACTTGGTGAAAAAAGAAAGATCGCCCAAAAGAACAGCATCAATACAGACACTATACCGATTGTCGAACTTATAGTTATAGTAGTCTTCATAATTCCACACTCATATCCAGACGATCCTCGTGCTCGGAGTGCACAGGGCGTATCTTAATTAGGATGCCGCCCAGGTTAGTGGGGGCCATCATGCCTTGTTCTACGTAGCTGCCGCGTTTCCTACCGCCTACCCGATTGCCCGCGGTGTACCCTTTCATGAACCCGCCCGTGCACGCCAGTATGCGGCGCTTCGCTTTGAGGCGTGGGTTTTTCCCGAATACGGGCACCAACGCATCAACTGGGTATGCGACCTTTCGTGAGTAGTGTCCAACCAGGAAGATATCGACGGTAGGGAATCGGGACGCCATGCGCTCCAGCTTGTTAATAGGAGCAGCCATTGTTGCTCCAGACCCCGTGCCATGATGGACCCAAATTTGCGCCTTAATGCTTCGGTGTTCTCGTCCTTTGAATCCGACTTGGACGATACCGCACGTGCCCAGAAATGGACAGTTAAGTCTGTCTGCGAGGACTTCGTCGGTGGTGGTTCCGTCGCTGAACTCGAAGTAGTGATGGCCTTCCACGGCACCAAGCCACCGATCCTCGGTACCTTTGAGGACGCCGGAAAGAACGTCCATCTGCTCTCTAGCTTTTGATTCCAGAGCGTCTCTAACAGAGTCGTAGAGAGGAGCGTTTCGGAGAGCAGTACGATTGGAGGGACTTGCGACATCAACCATATCTCCCATCCCCATGAAGTAAGAGTTGTCGTACTTCATGGCGAAGTCTATGTGTCGTTTGAACTTGTCGAGGTCGGCACCTTGCGCGCCGTACTGCACGTCACCTACCGGAAAAAGAAAAACCTCGTCCCACGGTAATGTGAGCGAGGGGCGTGTAACTACCTGTACTTCAACTAATTCCATGAGCTTCTCCTAAAGGGGGTGTGCCGCCTATCCTTTTAAGGAAGAACCAGCAATGGGTTCTTGTCGGCGGCTACGTCAAACGGAGGGGTGGCTGGCCCGGTAGTTATACTCCACCCCTCACCTACAATTGTACCAGACCTACTCGGACGCGTCAATCCTTTTGGACTGACCGATACTTTTATACCGTGCACGATCTTTCGCACTGGAATATGACGATTCTTTATCTTCCTTTCTGGTGAGGAATCCAATACTAATTTCATGGAAGCAGTTAGGGCATAGGTTAGCGTATGTAGGATCGGAGGTGTCGCCATCAAAATCGGCTTGATCGATTTTTACGTGATAGAAAGCACCGTTATTACCACACCTATCACATTCCCAAATGGTCATCATTAGTCCTCCTCAAACACCAGGTCGGGTATGCTCTTGATGTCACCCCAGGTCTTGCCGATTGCGCCTTCGACTGTGTAGGGTACCTCGTGACGGTAGTCTACCAGAGCCTCTTTCAAGTAGTCGAAGTAGTCCTGGGCCTCGTTCTCCGGTACCAGGTAGAGCAACTCGTCGTGCACCTGATTGACCAGGTACTTGGGGCACCGTATCATCGCGTCCTTGACGATCTCAGCAGCCCCGCCCTGTATCGGATAGTTACCGCACTGCTTCTCTGCGTGGCTTCGTAGCCACCCACGCGGACAAAGTATTCCCGGAACGTAAAGAGGACGCCCCTCGAAAGTCTCGATATACCCGTGGTCCTCGGCAAACCCGATAGTCTCCAACTGCCACGGCGCTACGTTCTCGTACGTGCTGTAGAACTGCTTAATCAACGCAGCGGATTCGTCGATTGTAGTGCCTAAACGTGGAGCCAAACTTTTTGGTCCGATACCATACAGAATTCCGAAGTTTATGTTCTTCGCTTTAGTTCTCGCGTCATCGCCAAACCTACTAACCAGATTAAAAGCGTCCATCGTCTTCTGGTGCAGATCGCTGCCAGCGAGGTACGTCACCAGCATCAACGGGTCACGCGTGATGTTCGCCAACACGCGGTACTCGATCTGTGAGTAGTCGAAGGACACGAACGTGTACCCCTCCGGCGCAACGAACAACTGATACAGTGGGAAATCCTTGTTCTTCGAGATGTTCTGTATGTTGGGGTTCGCGATGGAGAAACGCCCAGTCATGGTGCCTGTCTGGTTAATGGACGGGTGCAACCGCCCCTTGCCTTTCCAGTTGTCGATATACGTGGACTTCAACTTGGCGATCTGTTCGTGCTCGATGAACGCATTTACCCACTCACGATCCTCGGGGTTAGCGTGCTTCTTCAACACGTCACCCTTTGTGGACAACCCTGTCTTGGTGGTCTCGACGTTGGGTTTACCACGCCAGAACTTCTGGGCCACCAGGTCTCGGTGCAGGTGCGGCAACCCCACACTAGCCAGGTACTCTTCCAGCACCGCCATCCGTTTCAGTATCAGACGGCTAACCATACGCAAACGGTCGTCGTCCACCGGCATACCTGTCTTCTCCATGTCCTGGATCACAGGTATCAGGGCGCGATCCTTGGTGTAATGCTTCTCCCACCCGTGCGCCACGATCTTCGGGTACCACTTCTCGTGCAGTGCCCATGATGCCCACGCGTCTAGGGAGCAGTCCTCCATCACACTCTCCGGGTTGTCATCATACCGCGCACCCTTCTTGCCGATGATCGTGTCCTGCTTCAAGTTGTAGTCCAGGAACGTGGGGGCCAGCTTACGAAGTGCCAACTTGCGGTACCCCAGGAGGTGCGCTTCGAGTATGGTGTCGAAAAACTCCGGGTACTCGTAGCCATTACGTGCGAGGTAGGCTAGGTCGAACTTCGCGTTGTGCATTACCGGCGCACCACCCGTTAAAGTAAGTGGCCCTGCCCATACCCGCGAAGCAAAGCGGCCATCCCCGTCCGCCATCCCCACGCACCAGATTTTGTCGTCCTCGGTTTCGATGTCCAGTCCAAACGCCTTTGTCAAAACCGTATCCTCCTCTCCATCCACTGGTGCTCATTCTCTCGGGCCGGAGGTAGTGACACCTCGTTGAGTAGGGTGTCAATGTAGTGAAGTTGGGTCGCGTACTCCGGTGCGTCCTGCACACGGTAGAATACACCAGCCGGGTGGAGTATGGGCACCACGTCCCCCTTGTCGGTCTTGAACAGCTTCCCCGAGTTCTGCTTAATTCCCCCCGCTATGCCGAACCACCGCATGACGACAGGCCCCACGGCGATGATGACCCGAGGCTTGATGATCTCAATCTCCCGCTCCAGGTAAATCTCGCACTCGAATATCGAGTCTGCGGGGGGAACGTTCTCCGCGTAGCCGTTCTTACCGGGGTAGCACTTGATCAGGTTGGTGAAGTAAATCTGCGCCTCGTCGATGCCGATACTCTTGAGGATGTTGGACTGGAAGGCCCCGGCGATACCCGCGAAACTTCGGTTACTCTTCACGTCCTCCCAGGTGGGGGACTGGTTCACGAACATTACCGGCGCGGTCTTACGTCCTCGACCCGACACCCGAGTTCGATTCGTCCGACACAGGCCACACTTTTGGCACGCGTCTACTTTCACCTTTAGGGTTGATAGAGTTTTCATACTTCCTCCGATACCGGGCCACTTCGAGTTCGCTAAGTTCTACCGGGCGTCCACAGTTCAGGCACAAGCCCTCGACTGACGTGGGGTACACCTCGTACTCGGTGTTGTATGCCCCGCAGTGTTGGCACTGCCCCCCGTGGAACGCCCGATATCGCGCAACCTCGGCCTTCATCGAATGATCCGGCAAACGATGTCGAGTGCCTCAGAGAGTGTCGGCACGATGAACCCGGCCAGTTCTCGCACGAACGGGTGGTCGTAGGGGCTGTTGTCGTCCATAGCCACGACAATGGGTATGTCCCAGGCGTTGGCCCATCCGATCTCAACAGCCGTACCAACGGACACTTTGGGCGCTCCGATGAAGTTCACCAGTAGAATGTCCGCTTGTGACACATCAAATCGGTCGCGAGCGACGATGCCTTTGTCCGTGAAGAACGGGTGCTCACGATACTGTTTAGCCTCGATCAGGCGCTCGGTTTTGAACCAGCCTTTCCCACGCATGGGTGACACAGCCCTAATACCAGCACGTGACAACCAGGTTGAAGCGGTGTCCCTCCACTCGGTGGCCTCTTCGTAGGTGAGTCCGTTGATGGGTCCGGCCAGGTAAACGTTAGCCATAAGATTCATCCTCCAGGTATTGGACAGCGGAGTCCAGTAACTTGTTAGGTATGTTGCTCGGTATATTGGACACCTTCTGACGCCACTCTTCCATAAGGTCGAGTACGGTTTCGGGGTTAACTTTGAACCCTTTGGACCGTGCCTTCATCAGCCGCATCAGAGTGAAAAACGGATTCACCGAAGGCCGTGAGTAGTCGGCCACGGCGTCACACACACCGGCCAATGCTTCACTCGTACGCTCATATATCAGCACCGCACCGTAGAGTGCGCCCACCAAGGCAAACTGCTCAATGTCTACGAGAAAGTTGTTTATCACTTCCATCGGTGTGCCGTACACCGGACGTGCGTCGGCGTTGCCTCTAGATCGAACTATGTGTACCGGCAATTCACCGTTGACGTGAGTCAATATCGTATTGTCACCTGGTGTGTGCCTGTGTCTCCACATGCCAGTGGACATCAGCACTTCGACTATGCGGTCTGCGGAGCTTTCAAGGTATCCGAATATGTCTATGTCCTGTGGGTCTAGTCGTAAGGCGTCGTCCACCATCAGAGTCAAACCACCGTGTGGTTGGGCGAACGCGAAACGAGCAGCGCCTCCCGCTACAAACCCGTTTCGTCTGACGAGTCGGGCTACATGAGCTATGTGGGACACCGTTGATGTGGTGCTCATTCTTTGAACTCCTCTCGGAACTGGTCCGTGGCTTTGAGGTCCGATAACGCTGTGTCTCCCGCCATTTCCACGGGCTCCTTCATAGCGGCGCGCGCAAGGTTACACAGTGCACGCTCTATCAAGCTGCCGGTAACGCCGATCCCGTCTATAACGTACCCCACATGAGGACGGTCGTCGTGCATAGCGAGCGTGTTCCGACGCCGTGTATAGGTACTCAAGAATCCAGCGTTAGTCATAACCTGGTCCATGTGGAGTAAACCGGTTTCGTCATCTACGTCCTCACCGGACAACCACAGAAGCAGGTGGCGGCTAAGAGACGCGTACACACGCATCCACGACATCCCTTTCTCCCAGTTTCGGTCGGCGTACTTCGTAGCGCCTATCGTCAGCACCTGTGCTAGCCCCAACGTCATCTCAGCGGTGACGAGGTCGGTACGTAGCTTATCAAGGTCTAGTTTGTATCCGGGTGTATCACCGAACTTGTCTGACTTCTCCACTTCGTCCTCCTATTCTACGACTTCTTTAAGGTTGTCGACTAGCACCTTGCCCACACCCTTTACGATCTTGAGGTGGTCGGGGTTGTTGTCCAGTACGCTCATGATGTTCGATATGGAATCAAATTGCTCCATCAAACGGTGCGCCACAGGCTCAGGTAGTCGAGGCCACAACGCCATGAGACGCTGTATCTTCTTGGTTGAGTTGTCCTGCTGCCAGGACCATCGCAGGTTGGGCCGCTTCAAGCCACGGGTCAGGTTGGTGGGCCAGCCGTCCATCGACCGCTTGTACAGCATCTCCAGGGCTATGGCCGTCTCCTCGTTACTGGTTGTATGTACGATAGGTATATTGGCCGCAACCATACCGGCTTGCAGGCCCATGAACGACCGTATAGAGGCGTTGTGGCTGGTACTCTGCCGGAACCACGTGCCAGTGCGTTTGAAGTGAGCTATGGCGTTCTTGCCAACACTGGCCCACGGACCTTCGAGCAGCCAAACAAGGTGTCCGTTAGGGAACGCTGACAGGAAGGCACCGATGCCGTCCAACTCCTCGTTGAAGTGTCCGCTGAACACCGACGCCATTGCGTCCCCTGCTTTGCGGGTCACTATCACAGGCTCGCTGTTCGAGTCCCACCACGAGAAGTCACCCACCTCCAGGCGCTCCACCTTGGCGTCCGTCAGTAGTCCTTTGATCAGTAGCTGCAACCGTTTCGGTTCTCGACTGTCGATTATAAGTGGCGTCATTCTTCTTCCTCGTCGTCCTCCAAGAATTCGTCCCAGTCTTTTTTCCACTCCTCGAATGTCACCACATGACCAGGGTCATCGAAAGAATCTTCGTATCTTCCGTGAAACTCCTCGTCTTCACCTGGGTGTGCCCTTGCGTAGTCTAGGCACTTGTCCGCCTCTGCACGAGACCCGAACACCCCTATCCGATAGGTTGTAATCTCTGAAACGTAGTCTATTTGAAACAGGGGTTTAGACATCGTACCTCCCACGTCCTCCGCGATACAGAAAGAATCCACTCAACAACGCGCCTGCGGACCACAGTAAAGTGGGGTAACCGGGGATAAATGTAGTTATCATCAGACCTACCAGGCAGAACAGCAGGCTTATCCCCAGGAACGCCAATACCACATCGGCCCTACGCATCTTGGATACTTCCCACGTAGGACTCTATGAACCCGGTCTGAGAGAAATCCACATCCCGGTGCAGCGTACGGCCACGGTCTTTGCCGGACCCCGCGCCAAGGTCTGTCCGCCACAGGAACTTACCCTCACGTTGATATGAGATGGCGACTGTGTCGTGCCGGTACACCTGGTGCTTCTCTCCCTCGGGTCGTGACCCTAATTTGTGGAAGTCCGTCCAGCGACCCTGCTTCAAGTCGGTATCTTGGAGAGGGGTTAGGCTGGTGGTGGTTAGTATGTTGAATACGCCCTCGATGGATACCTTGTCGAATACCTCGTTGTTGTGCATGCGCTTGATCAGCGGCCAGTCGTATCGACCTTCCATACCGCCGAACCCGATCTTCGAGGCACGTTCTTTAGTCGCCGTCTTCGGGTCCAAGTCACGTGCCCGTACCTCGTCCTCGGCATCCACTCGGGCTTTGAGAAGGTGCGCCGTCAGACCGCCGTAGGTCTTCTCAGCAAAGTCGTTCTGTGCCATGTCCCACAGTCGACCGCAGTGCTCGAAAACTAGCCAGTCGTCAGCCCCGAGAAGGTTGAATGACTCTGCCACGGCCTCGTATATCTTGTCCCATTCGGTGATAAGGTAATACTCCAAGTTGCCAGGGAGTTTCTTACCGAACACCTCGCGCAGGGCTTTGGACATACCACGGTCCCGGTCGATGATCGACACGTTGAAGTCTTCCTTGACCCCTTGCTCCACCAGTTTCGCAACCGAGAAGGACTTGCCGCTGCCTTGCGACCCGCCCAGTAGTATAACTTCCCGATCTGCCATTAGTACGTCTAGATCACCCATCGTTAACCTCCTCATAGGTTTGCTTAAAGATGTCGGGCTTGCAGGGGTAATACTCGCCGTCGGGGCCACGAATTATCCAGTCGCCAGGAGCCGCCAACATGGAGCCTTCAAGGGTTGGAGTATGAAAAGCGACATCGCCGTACGGTTTACCCGCACTCGTCTCGCTAGTACCTACCCAATGATCACGTAACGTACCTGAACTCCACTCCCGAATAGCATCGGCAGTCTTAGTTGTACCGTCTGTTCGCATAGCCTCAATCACTATTGGTTTTTTGCGATACTTCCCCACTGTCTGTTCCTTTCAATATGTCGACGCAGTGCTCAATGTAGAACGGGCAGTGCTCGCACTCCCAGTCACCCAGGCGGGTGTCCACTGAGGGTAGCTCGTCGTCCTTTACAGCCTTATCCAGTTGTCGTTTCTGCCTACGGATAAAGAGCTTGTACCCTTCCAGGTCTTCGTCGGTGAACTCCAGTGTGTACGCGTGCAACTCAGACGAAAACAGAAAGAACACTACGATGTGTGCGGTGTGTGACCCCGTTAGCGCGCAGTAGATTCCGGTGCGCGTGATCCAGGAGTCGTTGTCTTGAGGGTTGAAGGTGTAGTTGTCACGTTTGCGGAAGTACGACTTGCGTGTAGTCTTGAACTCCAACACATGGTCGTCGACTCGATGATCGGGCGAAAACAGGATTCCTATCGCCTCGTCGGCGTCTTCCTCGGGACCGAAGAAGTATTCCTGCATCGCAAAACCCACGGCCCACATCAGTATGGACTTGGCGTCGGGGGCTACGTCGTTCCGTCGTCGGAGGATTGATTTGCGTAGGCACTGCGTCAACTCGGATGCGTGCCACTTGCCGTCGCGCTTCCCCCCGCGTGCCATGCGGTCCTGAACCTTCTTGATGGCCCAGGCCGCAACACGGGGATTCTCTTTAATCTTCAAGGGGCGTCGATGTCGAGGTCACGGACCATAGGTGACTGTGTCAGGTGATCCTTGATTTCCGTGAGAGCCTGGACCAACTCATCGATACGGGCCACACCGTGTATGATCAGCAAAGAAGACCCGTTGATGCTGAACTCCACGGAGGAGGCTTGGTCTGTAGCTCGACGAGTTGCTTTAATGAAAAGTTTACTCATTGTAGTTTATACCTCATAACAAACCGGACAAACCCTAGAGGTGCAACAATAGAGTCTGTCCGGGTTTCGATTAGGGTGGAGGTTAGCTCTTGAAGAAGACACCGTCGTCGACGTACAGTACGTCGGTCGCTACCAAGGCAGCGAGCACGTCGTCGAGGCCGTGTTCCTTGATCAGCTTCTTACCTGCGGCAGGCTTGCCGATAATTTTTCGGAGCATCGCACCGGTCGATCCGTCTTCATCGACGCCGTCGTTTATCAACGTGAGTATGGCGTCGGGAATCTCAATCGTCGCTACGTCCGGGGTGGAGGCTTCGTCGTTACTGGTGTCGCGAGTGGCGGTGCTCATCACCTCGCTGTCCAAAGCGATAGGCACGGGGCCACGACCGGGAGCCATAGGCTGTCCGTCTGCTCCGGTGCCCTCGTACGCGTACTCACGTACTTCCCACGTCATCAGTGTGTCCTTGAAGCACGACGGTACAGGGCCAACACCTTTCTCTTTGGCGAAGGCGATCATGTCCTGGGTAACTTTGTGCTTGACGCTGCCTACACGCGCGGAGTCCTTGAACCACAAGGAAAGGGTGCCGTTGGGGAGAACGAGGGGCTCGGCACTTTCTATGATCTCGACCTGTGTAAAGTCGAAGCGTACCTGCGCGCCGTACTGTCCTGTCACACCCTCTTCGATGTCGTTCAATACGCCTGAGAAAACCTTGATGCCTTTCAGTCCGCCCTCTACGAAGTCGTCGTTATTCCATTCAACCATTGGTAAGTTCTCCTCTTGTTTGAACCATGTAAAATCGTTGACCGTTAGCCACGGGGCTACATCTCGGCACCTCCATTATGAAGTATATCAAACCTACCGGTTTGTGTCAACCACCAGGGTAATAGAGCCCTTTAGGTCTTGAACGTGGCCGAGCCACACCAAGTTTGAAAGGGCATCCTTCAACACACGAGCCGAATGCGAATGCGACAACGCGTTGAACAATGCCTGACGGTTTTTTATCTTCCCTGTTTTAATGAGTTGAAGAAGCTGCTCCTCAACTTGTCCGAAGGCCGGGGCCAGGAACATAATGCACTCACGTAGGTAGTTGCCCCAGTCTATGCCTGACAACAACGTGTCGGCGCTCAGTACATGCGTATCCAACCACGCGCAGTGAACTATACACGCCTTCAACACTTTCTCTGGTAGGCGCGCTGATAGACTGTGTATGAACGGCGACACCTTGGCCTGTTGCTTCTTGTACTTGGCGTAGTACACCTTCCACACCTCCAACGCGTCTTCGTCGAGGTGTATCTGACCCTCGAAGTCATCGAAGCGATCCCATGAGTAATCTTCTAGCCATGGGTTCTGAGGCCACGCCTTCTCTTCCCGTGGGTCACCCAGGATAAACGTCATGCGGTTACCGAACCCGGCCATCAGGTCCGTGTTGGTAACCGACGACCGCAACCACTCCACGGTGGAGCAGGCTACCAGCGACAGGAACACATCGTTCACTACGATGGGGTTGTGTCTGGTGTGTGTGCCGGTACTCCGGGGGGAAGCGTACAGTTCCACCAACTTCGAGATAACATCAGCGGCGAAATCCTGCTTGCCCCGCTTCATGGCCGACGCAAGCTCGTCGAGGTAGATGAACCGTTTCCCCCCGTTTCCCGCCAGTTCCTCCAGTAACCCTTGCGATGTGGATATGTCAGTCATCGGGGGGTGGTCACGCAGTCGATCACCAAGAGTTTCCAGCGCCACGGCCACGGCTGTTGACTTGTGGTGGATGGCGCTGTCACCTACCAGACAGATGTACTGGTTAGGGTAGATCGGCATGCCGTATCTGATGTACGCTTTCCGTCCGATGATGTCACCGGCCAGCGCCAGGTACAGACCATGCACGTAGGCCAGCGGGTAGTTCGAGACGTGTCCTACAGCCTCATAGAAGCTGACGGCTGGCGGTGTCCACCCCTTACGGTTGGTACTGAAATCCATCAGGGTTCTCCTCATTGAGCGTTAAAAACGGTTCCGCTTTGATTATGTGCATATTGAACACGTGGTTGTGGCCTATCATGTTACGTGGAAACATACGCCTGTCAAGGGCATGGGCTTCTATGGCTAAACGTGCGACACGTTGCGCGTCTTTTATAACCAGGTAGCCATCCACTGCTCCGTATTGTCCTGTATGACTGTAGTGTTCCCGCAGTATGTAGTATCGAGGTTCAGGTGTCATAGTTCATCTCCGTGGTTTACTTCATGTCCTTGTGGTTTCCCCACGTGCGGAGCTTAGTAAGTGTCCGGTTAAAAAACAACAGCACGGCGCTCTTCTTGTGGTTTAGACTACAACTCTCCCAGGTCCACATACGGCATGAATGTACCGATGGCGTCTTTCGATCCTGTGAACATGGCGTCGATGATGTTCGGGCTGCGCTTCGACATGAGTATCAGCGCCAGCGCCGCACGTATTGTCCTCACTGTGCAGCCTACATGAGTGGCACTTTCTGCACAGCTTAGGGCCATGTACAACTGGAGCAACACCGCTGCCCGTTGCAGGCTAAAGTCTTCTAGTTCTTCCTTGATGTTGGGGACGTACCCGGCTACGGCGTTGTGCAGGGTGACGAATGCTTCTTGTTCGTTCATCTACCACCTCTTGTTATGATTCATGTCGGACATGGCTGATTTAAGTTCGGTCCAGGTGTCGTTGACCTCGGTGCGTGAGGCAGTGTAGACCCTGTCGGCCTCCGCCAATTCGGTACGTGCTTCCTCTATTACTGCACCGATGTCGTTGCCTCGGTAGTCGAACAGTGCGGCATGGTAACTGCGGCTGGCGTCCACGTACATCTCACGCGTCTCGATGTTCCAATCTAGCGCTATTTTGAATATGTTTTCTTTTTCCCAGGTGTCGTTGAGTTGTGGTGGGTACCGGTCAATGGTGCGCCCCATAATGGATACACTCCTATAGTCTATTTGTATCATTAATGCGAAAAAAGATAATAAAGAGTGTTCATAATGACCTACCTCTTTCTCCACAGGTGATACGTGTACTTGCCACGGCTGTCCTCAGTCACTGCAAAGGGGATGTACCCCTTCTTCAATAGAGCCTCAAGCTGTTTCTTCTTTGTCTGAGGCACCGTCTTGATCATCGACCGTTGCACACCACACACTCACGCTTGCACGTCACGCAATGGCACGTTAGTCCGGCATCGTGCTTTCTTACCTTCTCCCACGGCAGTGAATCATTGACAAAGTAGTACCACGCCAAAAAGTCATGTACCATACGATGCCTAAGTGTGCGCAGCATCAAGTGGTGGTCCGCACTGCCAGCCCCATACGCCAGAGTGGGTACCTCCGGCCTCTCCTGCTCCTCGACGTTCTTTATCTTGTTGGACACCACGATGGCGTGGTCCTTGTCGCCGCCCACGTGTCGCCACCCGGATGGCATATCAAACTCGATTCCTTCGCTGCACTTCTCACACACGACCACGGTTCACCCCCTGCACGGAGTTGAGCCAGTTGGTGCCGAACGGAGGTGTTTCTCGCGTAGGCCAGCGCCAGTCCAGTTCATTCATCAGCGTCCGTAGTAAAGCGGCCATTTCCTTCCGTGTAATGTAGTTGGTGTCAGCCCAACGAATAGTGCTTAAATTCGGCTGCTTGAATGTGATTAGTAGCTTGTACATCTAATTCTCCCACTGTCCTTGCCAGTTGTAGGCCCACACCCCGTGCTCGGGGCAGTTGTACCGCTGTAGGTTGGCGTCCTGAAAGACAAAGTCCATACCGACATGGCAGATCGGACACGCCATTGAACCTACTACGTTTCCAACACGTGGTGGTATTACCCATTCGTCTCTGATTTCAGGTGTGATGTCGGGCAACTCCTGTATCATGACACTGACTATTCTCAACGCATCTGCCTTGCCCTGGTGATATCTACGCTCCAGATACGGGTTGTCCATATCCCACTTCTTACGCTCCGAGTGCTGCATGGTGGTGACGACGTGCTGCCATAGAGTAACGAAGTCCATCAGTAGCTCCTGTAGGCTTCCCGTGTGGGGCGTAACGGTACGTCGACGACACTCTCAGTCTGTAGTACAGGCGTGAGGCCGTCATACGTGCGTTTCACTACACGAAGTACGAGGTTGTGTGCGGGTACGTACGAACGCGCTTGTCCGATTCCACCCCAAATTGAATGACCTGGTACGTTAACCACGATGTGTGTGGGTGTTTGATGAACGATGAACAACGCTGAACTGCCCCAGTCGATACCGGGAAAGTAAACTCGCCCTGTCTGTACGTCTATGACTCGAACTCGGTAGGTAGTCATTCTTGTTTCTCGAACTTCTGTTCACACACGTTGCAGGTCACGTCGATCTCTTTGGCTACCCGCAGGTTGATCGGAGGCTCGCACTCGCACGACCATTTCTTCATCTTGCTCTCTTTAGGGGTCGTCGGCTTGACCACACGGAACAGGTTGAATTTCGTGTATTCCGGTTGGAACTCGGTTTCGATTACCTTGTGAAGTTCGTCGGTCATGTGTGTAAACGCGAACCCTTTGACTTTGTCGGCGTCATCCACCTGGAGACCCACGATCTCGGCGTACTCTTTGAAGGTCTTGTTGTGTCGTCCCCCCGCACTAACACCTTTCACACCCGCGTGGTCCATCCAGAAGTGAACTGCCTCATGGGTAAGTATGTGGAGTATGTCCGGTATAACCTCGCCTTGGAGGTGCTCGGCTGCTATCCCCAACTCATGACACATGGTGCCTTCTCTGGTCGACCACTGCTCCCGGCTGAACCAGCCACACAGGTGTGCCCTCTTGCCCCGTGTCTGTACCGTGATGGTAATGGGCTTATCGGGTATGTCCATGCCCCGGTTCTCCATCACCCACTGTAAGAACCGTTCGGACTCCTCAATTGCTGGTCGTATGCTCTCGATCTGTACTACGGGGGTCTTCTTAACCATCGGTTCCTCCTACCAGTTTGTAGTACACACTCAGTCGTTCCATGCCCGTATTTATTACTACACGCAGGTTGTAGCGTTTCGTCATGAACACGTTTCCCCCCGGCACCCGCGCAACCTCTTTCAGACGGATAGTGGTGTCGAATTCCACTAGAAACGATACCTGTGCGTCTTCTAGTATTTTATCGATAACGTTACGTGTCAACCTAAATCCACACGTGATCTCCAGTGTTTTCTGCATTAGGCCCACCTTTTTACTGCCCTGTCGTATACGTCACGCGCATGATACAAACTTGGGAAGGTTCGGATGAACATCTTGCTCTCTTTGCCTGCCACGTCATGCACTGCGGCGTACACACGGAACTTGCCTTCGTCCTGATCCAGTATGAGGTAGAAAGGGGCCTCTCCGGGCCGCCTGATGCGTCGTGCGTGTATTGCCGGTACCGTTTCCGGTAGCACCCTGATGTGCCCAGGCCAGCAGAACCATCCCCGTTGGGGCTGTGTGTGCTTCACACCACCTACGACACCGTCATGCCCCCTCTCGAACTTGTAGTCAAACTCTATCACGTGTCGGTCAACGTCCACGCGGACTACGGTGCCCTTGGCACCCGGCATCGGTCCCCACTGTTTGATGAACTCAACTCGATCTCCTACTCTGGGGCCTTTGTAATGCTCTACTTTACGAACACGACGCTGCGGGCTGAACCACCCATGCCCTGGTCTGGTGTACGTACGACTACCAATCCGTCCGTCGTGTCCCCTCGGAAAGGCGTCGTCAAACTCGATGACTAAACTTCCGTGGCTTGACGCCAGGTGCTTCACGGTGCCAAACGAGAACTGTCTGGGTCCACCAGCGGTGGGGTTCACGTACTGTACTCTGTCGCCAACGTTAAACACCGTTCACCCTCCTGATTTTCATGCTGTCGTACGGCATCATCGTCACTGCTCGAAGCACCTGCACCAGCGACATCGGCTGGTATATAAACGCCCCGTCGTTGTAGAATACAGTCAGTTGAAACATTAAAAACCTCTCTCTTTCATGTTACAGCCTCGCCAGTATGTAGTCAACCACCTTGTCGATAGTAACGTGATCCACGTCAGTGTCACTGACGTACCAGGTTGCACTCAGGTACTCCGAGTCGAACCATTCTATCGGCACACCTAATATCACAGCCAGTTGTAGCGCCGCGTCTTGTGCGATTACCTCCAGTGCTGCGTACCCCTGGTTTGTGCTTACGTCATACTTGAACTTAGCTACTCGCTCCGTCGCTGCGTGACACAACTCGTGGAGTACAGACACCGGAGGTGTGTGGTGCAGAAGGTATATGGTATCGGATCGGGCGTTGTACTCAGCGAACGCTTTGTTCAAGTACCGCTCGTACACTACGCCGGGTTTTTTCTCCCAGTTTTTTATCAACTCTTGGATGTCCAAATGCTGCTCCTATTGCGACCGCTGTTATCAACACGTACCCGGTGAAGAATACCATCACGAACACCAGGAACATGATCATTACCGCCAGTATTTCTGTTACCATGCTTCCCTATACCTCCCATCTGCCAGTATCTTTCCCACTCGCTCGAACAGGTAGAAGATGGCGCTCACCGATATCAACCCGTGCAGGTCACTCGCTATCGACACCTGATCTTCAAGGAACTTTTTCAATGCCTCTCGGTGCTTCGTTATCAATGGTTCCCCGCACCAGTCGCCAGTGGACCCACTCATGTGGCTAGTAATCCTGCTGTTCTCAACGAACCCGTAGCTGTTGTCGATGGCGTGGACGGCACCCTGCGGGGTGGTCATCATGTTGGCCTCGTGCCTGTCACTATTGCCTATCACCATATCCAACAGGTAGATGTTACGGAACCGCCAGTTCTTAACACGCGTGGGTTTGTATGGTAACTCCTCGGCGTAGAGCCAGGTTTGAAAACTATGCGGCTCCCCTTGGAAGGTGCACTCCACCGTTGGCGGTACCGCGTTGAGGTTCAGGCGGTCAGATATGATGCGTCCTGCTACCTCTTTCCCGACTGATCCACCTGTTGCATCACTGTGACATGGGGCTTTGTCATGTTTGACAAACCCGACCCATCCTGAATCCGTTTCGATCTGGTACGTGCCCCACTTGTGGTTCACCTCCCATTGAAGTACGGTATGGTTCCCTTCTACTAGGTTCATGTTTCACACTCCATGGCGCCGCACCTGCACACACCGCAGTCGTGTGACCTGTCGTAATACAACGTACCGAATCCTCGTGGGCCACTTAAATCTACGTGCTCGGCCTCCTCGAACACACACTCATGTGACGCAGTGTGGTTCATACCACAACCCCGACACTTGAAGTGATCCATTGTGCCGAGCATGTACATCCATTGTAGATCACCGCCGCATACTTCACACATTTACTCCTCCGAGTGTACGAAATACGATAACGGCAGGTGTAAACGCGCAGCCCGTGGGTGATAGGCGAAGACCTCCGTCAGACCGTTTTCGTTACCAGTATTCTGTATAGTCCCGACGAACCCGTGGTGATCGTTACCCTGCTTATCCACACGTACCGTGTCACCTATCTTGAAGTTCACGTGGCGTCCCAGGTGTGCCAGTTCGGACGGCCTCAACCACCACACACTAGACTCGATGCCGGAGTGTTTTACCAAATCATCGAAAACAACGTAGACCTCACCCGCCTCAAGGGGATAAGCCGCTCGTACATTCATGACAGTGCCTTCAACACCGTTGAATATCACACGGTCATCGACTTTGTAGGCCAGCAACGGTACTTCGGTCAACGACTCGGGGAACAACCACAGTTCGGCAAGATAATCACCCCTAAACGACACGGCATGCTCGAAGTGCACCTTGCGCTGCCGCTCGTCCGCTTGGACAACTGTGCCTACCTCACCGGCGTACTTAACACACGAACCTATCGGGAACCTATCGTCAGGCGCTGATCGTAGCAATGAGACACCCTCGATCTCTCCGTCGAAGCACCACACTGTGTCGGCGTAGGGAGGCAACTTGACCTCGAAGAATTTTCCGTGAGTGTTCTGGCCTGTCTCGATGACTACACCTACCTGGCCCGTGAAGATGCCTCGCTTTATTATCACCTTGTCACCGCTTCTGAATTGGTCCCGCCTGAACCTCATGTTATCTCCTTGTTGTTGATTGTTATTTCCATTCCGGTTTGTCCCCATGTGTGTTGTCAAAGATGTTATTGTAGTGTCTTCTAGTATGCGTTTTCCCACACCACGAGCACCGGTAAACCACATGAGTGTACTTGGCCCACCGAACCACGTTAAGATTGCTGTGGTAGGGTCCATGAACGACACCGACCCGCTCCCAATCTATGTCGGATTCTGCGGTTATCCAATCCGCTGTGAAAAAATGGAATATCCAGTGCCAGTTCATTCCACTACCTCGATTTTAATGATGTCGCCAGGTCGCAGGTGCGTGCTCAATTCCTCACGTAGGTGGGCTTTCCCCCCGCGTACCGCGTCCTTCGCAAACGGAATGATGTCCAGGTTCGCAGCCTTGGCGTCCTCACTGTCCACGTACACCGTGTGCCTGGTCGACACCATCTCCAACACGACCATCTCAATTTTGTAGATCATCGCGGTGTGCCCCTATCCTGACCGTCTTGTGGACCTGCTTCTTCTCGTCGTCGTCGAACACGTTGTATCCTATCACCACCTCCCGCTCCCTGACCAGCAAGTTGTCGATGTAGTAATGCCCCGCCTGGTCCTTAGTAATTCGGCGTCCCTTGTTGTCTATGACTATCAACGTCTCGATTCTCATGATACCTCCAAACTTTGCTCTAACTGGTCGATGATCTCTCGGGCCTCATGCATTGGTATCCACCCGCAGTAGTGTGGGCTAAAGTATTCCCAGACTGCCTCGTGAAGGTCTGGTATGCTGCGTAGTTCCGGTGTATCACGTAGTATATACAGTGCGAGACCGGGATCACGGTCTAGCTGTACACGTGCTCGGGATATGATGTCTTGTATGGGCACAACCGTTTTCCCTCCTATTATTTCTACCAACTTAGGCTGTCGGGCACTGACTCTACCGGTCCGTATGTCACTCCGATTGTGCCTGTTTGTCCACGTTGTACGTATCCTATTACTTGATATCGGTCTGAGTACGATATGACAAGGTCGTCGGCCTCAACGATACGCAGTTCAGGGTACCTGCTAACTACCTTTGCGAACTCTTCGGCCAACTGCCAGCCCGCCGGTGTGAACCAGTGCCTGTCGTCGTGGTGTTTGTTCATATACCCATCTGAACACATCGGTAGGTCACACCCTAGTGCGGCAAGGAGCGCGTCGTCTACGTCACTAAAATGTGGTCGGTTCCCACTCCATAGCCCATACCAGTGTGCGTCGTCGTGCGTCTCGCAGTCTGGTTCACATTTTGTAGCCTCAATTCTGTGGTACACGTTCACCTCCAGGTTTCGGTTAGTGGTTCGCCGTCCGATGTGAGCAGGACCAGGTCGCCGTTGTGGTTCCGTGTTCCGGTGCCTGCTAGTATGTACCCGCAGTCTAAGCAGTTAAGCCAATGCTGGTCCTTACCTGGTACTGTACTTACCTCGCACTCACGGTCCTTTTTACAGTTGGGGCATGGGTGAAATGGCACCTCGTTTCGTTTACCGCTGTCGTACGTGTTGCCCCATTCGGCACACCTAGACTCGAAGTCGGCTAGTGCTTCACTCAAGGTCAGGTCGTAGTGGCCGCTGGTGTAAAAGGTCGTGTCGCTAGGTCGATTAGGGTTACGCTGTTCGTGATGCGTCATGAACCTGCGCGGTTCGTTGAGTGGCTTGTCGTTCTGTGCACGTATGACTATGGCGTTGTGGCCTTTCCAGTCACTACTCAGTATCGTGTTCAGCATGTTACCTCCGTTAGATCAGTTCAATCTCTGCCGGTATTTTGATCATGAGTATGGACACCTGATCAAGTGTTTTCTTGAAGAATTCCGCGAACTTTTCGGCCTGTTCCGGGTCGTCTGTCGCTATCTCGTACACGAGACACGGCTCAACATAGTCCTTGCCACCAGGTAGCTGATCACGCCAACCACCGACGCCCTCGAATTTGGTGTACCCTCCGAACAATTCCAAGGCGCGCTGATCAAGTAAGTGTTCCCGTATCGGACGCCTGCCGCTCTTGTGCACCTTGTCCAGACCTGCGTAAAATCGGTATATCATTTTACCTCCGTACACTTAAAACCGCGTTCCTGTAATCCTTGTATAGTTTGCCAGGTTTTGCCGTTGAGAATCCAGATAAGACCATCGACCTTTTTGGCGGTATAGGTTATGTAGGGGTCATCGTCGTATCCGAGTGAACCGTCTAGATTGCCGTGCGGAGTGAACACTCGTATTCGTATCAATTCAACTCCAATCTTGTTTGGTCCTTGATGCGTCCGCGTGTCCAACTCCGTGCCACTACCCACAGAATAGCTTGGTACGCGTGTACCGGTATGTCGTACTCAGCAGCGAGGTATTCGATGTCGGCCTGAATCTCAGCCATGATTCGCTTGCTGTCCATGATTTTCTTTTGTTCGTCACCTGTCAATCGGTAGCCATGCCACGCGTTGATGATGTGGCGATCTACGACTGCTTTTGTGTTGCCTGCTGGATGGAGTAGTGCGGCATAAAAAGCCGTCACCTTTGGCCCACCGAGCACGTCCAGCGGTGATTCACCGTTTCGGATGCGTTTGGCTTTTACCTCGTTCAGGTGTCCATAAGGCAAAAACGATAGGCTACCGTTGAGGCAGAACTCCCACGCCTGCGGTATGTTTTCATCCCAATTCATCCCTGGTGAGATCGCGGCGATTATGCCACATGCCTGCTCGATTGTGATGTGGAAATTGGAGGCTATCCGTTGTGCCTCACGCTGTGCGTTAGGGTACCACTGCGCGCCGTCGACTACTTCCGCAGAAGAGGCTTCATCGAATGTTACTCGCAGATTCTCAACGGTCATATTTCACCTCGCGCCTACACATTCAGGACATCCACAACAAGCTGAACAATGGTGATCTATGTCTGATGTGGGTAATGGTTTAGGTTGTTGATGTTGTTTGTGGCATGGTTTGATGTGCCGCCTAAACACGGTTTTTGTGAATACAAAGTCACAATGTGGACACGTTATTCCCTTGACCATTTCAACTCCCTTCTGCTAATATCCCTAAGTGGGCACACCGGGGTTAGACGATGCGACCAGTTGGAGGTATTAACTTATGAATCCTAGCTTCTGTTTTGGGAACACTCCGAACGTGCCACGGTAGGCCGCTTGACCGACTACCTCCGTATGGAGCGCGCGTTTCGCGTCTTCATTCGTGATGTGACTTGACTGTTCAGCATAGGCGCGTAATTCGCCTTTGAAGCTAAACGGGTTACACGTGGTCCCTAATCCCCAGTGACCCACGGCATCGTGTACGAATCGGAACACGAGATTGTGCTCCGGTGTCCAGATGGGATGGGTATTAAAATCTACCGACACTTTCAAGACGCCTGATTCCATATCCTCACACATTGACAGCGCGCTGTCGTAAGGTTGCCCTTCTACGAAGTCTGGACGGAGTCGGTTTAACACGTGGCTTAACATGCTGTTGGTTTCATCTTCAAGCGCGCGCCATGCGTGCTCAACGTCGTCTGTGATGTCCCCAGTCAGCCCGACGTATTCATTGGCTAGGTGGTCGCGTAATTCAGTCATGATGTGCGCCTCGCTGTGAGGATGTACGGAGCGTTTAGCATATCGTCAATTGTCAGAAGATGTACCTTCGTGCAAAACCTCACCCCGAGTCCGTCAAAAAACTGTCGGAATGCTCCGCGTCTACTCTTGGCGTCTAGTAGCACAGATACACGAACCTTGTAATCTATCGATACGAATTCTACTCGGTATCTGTTCACGTTATCTCCCTAGAATCCAGATGATTAACACTACACCTAGCGGCACGAGCGCGAATTCAAGCATGTAACTCACCCCGGTAATATTCAACGGTCGCGAAATTGCCGAGGACATCTTGTACTTTGTATCGGGTTTTACCCCATGCCTGAGTAACGTCTACGATGTGGACCTCGGCATAAAGACCGTTTCCCACAGGGATATACACGCGATTGCCTATCAGTTTCGCCATTTCGGTTACTGTCATGTTAATTCCTCAAACGTCCGACGATTATGTAACCTGGGTGCACATACTTTACTTTTAGCTCAAGTTTAGGCCGCTGTTCAGCTTTGACTTTCAAAGCTTGTTCGGCTTCGTCAACCGTGTCGTAAATGATACTTATCCGATCAGTAGGTTGCCACATTGTAGTTTATACCTCAATCAAAATAGACTCACGACTACTCCCAAGCCAACAAACTTGGGAGTAGATAGTCAGTTTATTTTCGGCTTGTTTCTTGATCTGGTGTTGAGGGTCACGGCATAGTCAAGCCCTATGCTACCCGCACCAACGGAATGAACCGTCATTTCCAGTCTATTACACTACCCAGATCACCCGCTTAATCTGTGCGGACTCGAAGTAGGCTTTAACGTACGTACCTATCCACACCTTCTGGCTATGTGGGTTATCGGTACGGAGTGATTGCGTCCAGACTCGCATTATCATCTGCGTGAATGGCATCGCCTTTACTCATATAGCGAGTTGATGGTTAATGACGGTTTAGCGTTTCCTCCACTGAATTGATTGCCTATGTAGTATGAACCACAACCCGATTCATTTGATCGGTGCTAGCATCTATTTATCGGCTTGGGAATTCGAGTTTCCGTATAAACTGGGCGTGATTGCCCTTGGGTCTGTAACACCATTTCCCGTGTACCTTGTGCTAGTGACTCCGAGGTTATCGGAGTTTCGGCTATTCAAGCCATCATCGGACTAGCTGGTAATTTCATCACACTTTGGACAGTGCCATTTCATCTCAACCCATCGGCACCTGTGCATTACTGTTTTACAGTACCGGCAATACTTGTGATGTAGCGTATTCAATTCCGAATCCTCCAATCAGGTGTCTGTGTGGTGGCCGCTGTTGTTTGCGGCACTACTCCATAATATAAGGCGCGGGATCATGTCAACACCGTACAGAGGTACTAATCTGATGGGCCATTTGGACTAGGCGATGTGGATAGGTGATACTTTAGGCGGGTATAGACTGGTACTAAGGGGCAAGTGGGGATGGCATCGCATCTGGGTGAAGGAAGGTACGAGGGATGATATCGTCAGACAAACGAGACAGCCACCAAACGAGCGACCACGCAGACATAATGACTACCAGGTACGCAGAACATACGTTCATGCTCGCATCCGACAGCGCACACGCTAAGTCACGAGGTACGCGCGCATCCGGGGGGAACGCCAACCCTCACCGAGCGACTACGCCTATACTAACCCGCTGACTACGGGTATACTAAGGTGGTGATAACAATGCGTGGTTCTACCCAGAGGACAGCATCGGGTCGGGGGTGGTGGCTGTACATACGTGCTGACACCTACCCCTACCGTGCCTGTACCAGTCTAGTGTGTGAAGGGGGTTGTCTTAATTCGCGGGATGGGGGGGTATTCGGGTTTGCCTGATAGTATCTATATTGTCTATCTCTTACGTCACAATTTTCTAAAATCAATATTTTTGTGGTATAAACTACAACTTTTTGAATTGCGCCAACAGAGAAAACAACCTAGCCAACTCTGGGCTTGCAGTCGCCAGATCGAACGGCCTAGCCCTCCCACGGCCCCTCAGCCGAGGTATCCGATTTCCCCCCGCGCGATCTAAGAGAGCCAGCAACTCTTCGCTGCTGCTCTTGGGCAGGGGAGTACGCCCAAGGTTAGCCGTAGCAAGGCTACCAGACAGATTGCCACTCTGGGCGGCGTGTCGTGCAAGTAGATCGGTATCGCTACTGAACTGGGTACTTACGTTAGCCATGAGTTCTCCTTGACTTTATTATCGGCATGTACTATTCTGTAAGAAAGAGAGGTAACATGCCTTTACTACATTATACCAGTGAACAAGACCAATGCGGCCAATGTGTGGGACCAGCGGCTAAACAGTGCTACATAGACGGTCACCCAATTTACGAGAGCAAAGGCGGGATGTATGTCCGAAAATCAATATCCCCCACCGACGATGCCGGAGGGAGCAGCCACGGGGGAACCACTGACGCCATCGATGGAGAAGGAGTCGAAGCAACGTGCAAGATCACTTCTTGCAGATTCTTTGGAGGAAGCCATCCTCGTGAAGATAAAAATGTTGAAGAGCGGCCATCAAAAAACCCAAGACGCGGCGGCAACGTTCATAATCGAACACGTGCTCGGAAGGCCAAAACAGACGCTTGACATTGCTACCGATGAAGAGAGCTTTGCCGCACAACTGTTTGCGGCGTTAGCTAAAGTAGAAACACCGACCGCAGCGCAGCTTGAAGGCGAATTACGTGGTACTACAGACGAAGAAGGAACATACGTCATCGACCAAAGAGTCAATGATGGCGGAGGAAATAGCGAAGTGTCGAGCGAGCTTCTGGTATTGGGCAACGACCTACGTGAAGGTTCTGGACCCGGACCCGGAGAAGGGGATAATACCGTTTGAGGCATGGCCCCACCTCAAGGAACTGTACAACCTATCTCGACTACACAATCAGCTTATCATCCTTAAGGCTCGACAGATCGGGGTTTCCTGGCTGTGGGCCGCTATTGGTCTGTGGGAAGTTCTATTCTTCACTGGTAGAAACGTCGCTATCTTCTCGAAGAAGGGTGTCGACTCTACAGAGATGATGAAAGGCCGTATCCGTAACGTCATTTATGACGAACTGCCCAGGTGGATGCAGGCACCCTTGGGGAAGGACAACGACGAGATACTGGAGTTCGTAGCTACTAAGTCGAAGGTTCAGGCTTTCCCTGCTACGGAAGATGCTGGACGGTCGGGGTCGGCTACGTTGGTCATTCTTGACGAGTGGGCATTCCACGAGCATGCAGACGTTAACTGGTCAGCCATTAGCCCCACGGCGGAGCGGGGCCGGATCATAGGCATTTCTACTGCCAACGGTAAGGCCAACAAGTTCTACGAGCTTTGGTCAGCAGCCAAGGCCGGTGAGAACGACCTATTCCCTGTATTCATCAACTGGACTGCACGCCCTGGTCGTACCACCGAATGGTGGGAGCGACAGAAGAAGAACCTGGGCACCAAGATGGCCTTACAAGAGTACCCGTTATACGAGAACGACGCCTTCCTAGTATCAGGCGACTGCTTCTTTGAGATCGATGACCTCCATGACATGGATACGTACAACGCCGTAAGGCGATTAGGACCGTCTCTGGTATTCACCGAGTACGATCCCGACCGTCAGTACGTGGCCGCTATCGATACGGCGTTAGGAAAGTCGGACAACCGACGAGACGTATCTGTGCTGCAAATACTAGATCGTGAGACCGGAGAGCAAGTTGCTATACTCCGAGCACGTATTCCCTTGGAAGAATGGTCCATTGCAGCACTGCGTCTTCTTGAAGACTACGGTTCTCCTACAGTAATAATTGAAAGCCAACCACAGGGCGAACTTGTCGCCTTGATATTTTTAGCAAACAGTTATCCTCGGGTGTGGCAGCGAGATAAAGACACACATACCATACACTCCACACCGGGCCTACGCCAAACTATTATCAACGATCTAGCTATGTCCATACGAACTGAAGATATGGAAATCCACGACGAATACACCATTAATGAGTGCCTCGGATTCACGTGGAACGAGAAGAAGAACAAGTTCATGGCCTCCGGCAGTGGACACGACGATACTGTAATGGCTCTAGCCTGGGCCAACTACCTACGATCTGCAAAGGCGTTCGCGCCGAAGAAGAAAGAACATCGATACGCCACCTTCCGTCGAAAGAAGGGTAGGCAGTTAACCGACGTAGATTGGAGCGTAAGATGAGACTACCGACGATAGCGACCGATCACCCGCAAACTGACCTTATTGCCGCCGTCTTGCGCGAGCTTTATAATGACGCTCGGGGGGAAGGCCATGTAGAGATTCCGGCACCCGAAAAGCACCGACGCCAGGAATTCGCTAGAATAAGAAGAGAGCAACTTCAAACCGAGGCAGTCAGCTACGTTGACACTGACGACTTTGCGAAGATAGCGAATTTAGTGGGACTCGAACCTGACGAGATCAGACGGAGAATTTTAGATGCCGCAAGTAGCTAAGTCGATGCAAGAGGTCATGGAGCTTCACGGGGAACTCGTGACACACTATGGTGGCCTTCACAAGGACTTCCTGGAAGACGAGAAGTACGCCAACCTAGCATTTGGAGACGACCTCGGCCTCCCGGACGAATACTCAGATGACGCAGTTGTACTTCCCACCGCCATCGAGATAATCGACAACGCGGTGAACCACGTTGCGCCCGGTCTACGACGAATTACAGTTCCTCGCATATCCACCAGTGCACGGGCGACCACTCAGTCTCAGACTATAAAAGACTTCTACGGAGCCCTTCTCACAGCATTCGAGAGAGGGGCCATTGAGAACCCGTTTCGTCAACTTATTCGGCACGGTGCGACTTACGGTATGATGGTGGCTAAGGAAATATACGACCCCACTATGATACCCGAGGAGCCCATACGTGAGGCAGGCGAAGACGACGACGAGTTCAAGGTCCGAGAACAGGACTTCAAAGACGCCAAGCAGAATCTGGTACCTATACGCCTAGAAATCCCCCACCCGCGTGAGATTTTAGCTGACCCGTGGTCAGCCCCGATAACATTCGTTATTCAGGTTACGTCCCTAAAGGTCGCCAAGGCCGTGTCACTATTCCCGGACTTTGAACGGGGCAGCATGAGGCTAACAGATTCGGTCGACCTTATTGAGTACCACGACGACACAGTACGTACTCTGTTTGTGGATACAACACCAACTACCACGGCCATTACCAGCAAGAACCTAATGCCTGTCCTTGCACCTAGTGTGATAAACGAGATGGGATTCACCAAACATGGACTGGGTCGTCTACCCTACTCGATACACAGCATAGGAACTGGTGTGAAGGACAGCGCCAACGACCCCCGACATCAGTATATCGGTGCCCTCCGTCACATCAAGGCACTACTTATTGCTGAGTCCAAAGGGTACAGCATCGAAGAGATCGTACTAGAGGCCAACGCGTTCCCGTTCCGTATCGCTGTAGGGGATAATACTGACGCTATGGAGAGCTTCAAATTCGAGCCCGGTATGGTTAAGATTATGCCGAGTGGTGTGAATATTGTCGATCTCAAACCACTGACGACATCCGGTGAATTACGGGCACACGTCTTCGACGCCAGTGCTCGACTTGAACGATCTTCGCTACCTCGATCTCTGGGCGGGGGGAAAGACCCCGGTGTGGACTCTGGCTTTCAGCAACAACTTATTCAGATGCAGGGACAACTGCGATTCCAGGGCCTGGTAGAGGGGTTTGAGCACGTACTAGAAGACCTATGTCGCATTGGCGCACAGATCGTGGAGAGGAAAATAAAAGGTCCAATCCGCCTCATCAAGTCCGCCACCGAAGACGAGTTCACTGACATCAGTGCGAGCACCTTCCGGGGCCATCGTGCGGTGGTCATCAAGGTCAACGCCGTGGACCCAGAGGACGAGATACGAAAGCACCAGGATACAGTACAGATGGTGACCGCCGGATTGTGGACACGCGAGCACGGCATCTCCAAAGTATCGCCCGAAGTTGAACCCCGAAAGATGATGGGAGGAATACTAGCGGAGGCGATTCTATTCAGTGAGCCAATTCTCGGCACCCTAGCACAGTTCTTCCAACAGCGTCTCGTACAGGAACTGTCGATAGAGGAAATCATTAACGATCTACTGGGCAGTGAAGAAGAAACCACGGGCACGCCCACCGCTGAGGTAAACACCTTTAGCGAACGCACTCCCGCCAATATCGAAGGCGAGGCAGGCGGCGCGGGTAGTCGATCCGACCAGGCCGCTAGTCGTGAGCTTGCTCTTAGGGAGACGGGAAGATGAGCCAGATAACGGACAGCGCGATGGACCAGGCCAGTGAAATGGTCCACATGGCCTTCGCCAATTTGGACGCCATCTTCCAGCAGGACAAGCGTAAAGCCCTCCTGGACAAGTTCAAAAAAGAGTACGACCGACTCGACCCCATGACCATACTACGTGCTAAAATGGCATTAGGGCACAGGGACAACGAAAACAACCCGTGCGATATATGTCAATTCATGGCCTCACGCGAGATGAAGTTAGCCCAGCAGGAATTATAAATGGCGCACCCTAACCACAGAGATGAACCCAACATCATCAATCTTCTTCGGTCGTTGCTTGGCGGTGAAGAAGGATTCGTTCGAGAACGTGGCGCGGACCTTGCTCGTGGCGTAGATGAGCCCCCGCGCGGTCCCGAACGTAATGTAAATGTTGGAACAGATCGGTTCCCTAAAATACTTAATGTCCGGGCCGACGACCCCCGCACTGACGAAGAAATACGTGCGGACTTTTTTGCGCGGAGTAGAAAAGAATCAGTTTCACGTCGAAGAAAGGCGGGCGTACAACAGACCACAGCAGAAGAAGACAATGCCGCTAAACTTAAAGAGATAATAGATAATTTTGCGGACTCACCCGAAGAGGCACTAACGCTGTTTGATCAGGCCACTTTGGACCTACGCGAACGAGAAGAAGACCGACGTTTGCAGGAGTCGGCAGACAGGACCAGACTGGAAGAAGAGTCACTAGAACAACGTCGGATTGAATTTGCCAGTACAGAAACGTTTCGTCGAGAACAGGATCGACGTGACGCTGATGCCGTTCTATTCGAGCAAGAAGCGACACAACGTAGGCAGCGCGCCGCCAACCGTGACTCATTCTTTCAACTGGCGTCTACTCTAACTCCCCGAGATCGTATAACACAATCGGCCTCACTTGGTCGCGCTGTGGCCGGTCTGGGCGGAGACTCCAGTATACAACAGATACTGGCGGCCTTCGGATCGTCCAAGGGCATTGTCAGCAGTGTGGCAGAAAATCTTCTATCGTCCTTTGGTGGTGGATTTGCAGAGGCCGCATCACGCGGTATCGAAGACGCACCTAGCTTAAACAGTGAATTTGATAGGTTTCTTGCGGCAACCGGACAAACCGCCTCGGACTTCATAAACACCGCGCAGGCTGGTGGGATACCGGGCACAGAGCTTACGCCTGAACTGGCGGGTCTTATCCCTGGTGAGGTGGGCGGCGCAATACCGTTAGATTTCGATACGAAGTTCCGTCCTGACATACAGGGCGCCCTGCGTCGAGGCACTATTAGTAGAGCAGACGCACAAAACCTTACTGACATACTTAGCACTCAGGGCGACATAGATGACCTTACAGTAGGGCCACAACGTCGTGCACGGTCATTTACTTCCGGGAGTTTTAGCACGATAGCTGGACGGAGATAATGCAAAGAGATACGGTCATCACCAGGCTGGCAGAAAACTTCCGGCAGCAAGACGAAACGTTTCTTACGCAAGATGAAAAACAGAAGTTCCGCAAGCAATGGGTGGGGCAGGTCTCCGGTGAATTCGGAACCGTACAAGACGGCTTTACGGCGCTTGGCGGGGTATCGAAACTAATCGGTGAAGACTTAACAGCCTTCCACCCATCACAGCTAGTTGATCTTCCCGCGTCGGTACCGTCGGAACAAGCGAAAAAACTCATCGCGGACAGTCGCCAAGATGTTAGCCTATTCCGAAAAGGAATGAGCAGTGCGCTTGGTGCTCTAGAGTGGTGGCAGGAAAACGCCGTCGAGCCTAGCGCCGCCCTGGTAATGGCCTCCGCATTCGCTTTGACCCCCGGAGAGCAAGACTTCGAGAAGAGAATGCGTACAGCCGCTGCTGAGATTCGATCCCAAGAAGGGGCCGATCTCCGTAGCGATATACTGACTACAGCACGTGCAGCGACAAAGGCGTACCGAAACACCAACACCACCTGGGGTACCAAAGGACTTCTCGAACTTGTCTTCGACCCACTCAACCTGATAGGACTTGGGTTGCCTGGGGTAGGGGCCACTCTTGCACGCAAAGCGGGGATGCGCGCCCTCATACGCCCACTACAGATTGCCAACGCCATCGACAACGCTCCTAACGCTGCCGTGGGAGCCTTATTAGGTCTTCCGCTCAAAGGCATACGTAAGATTCCGGGAGTAAAGGGACTCACAGAACGTCACTGGTCGACAATGGTACGAGAGACGTTTGTTCAGACTCACGCCGCATTCGGTGAAGCATTCGGTCAAGCCGGAATACGATTCCTAGACGGAACCGCCGATGATACCAAACGATTTTTGGCCGAGATGAAGCCGGAAGTTTTCAGTGGTTCCCCCCGGTCTTCCGCCAATCTAATGAACCACATCGAAGACAGCATAGAGGGCGTGGTCAACACCCACGACATACTAGATACACTTCCAGCCCGATTCGAGAGCGCCACCGCCGCCTTCGACAAGGTCATCGATAACTTCACGGGTAGTGCAGATAAACTCAAAGCACAAGTGGATACGTGGAGGGATTCAACTCCCGCCGAATTCGCCGTGGACGTAGCTAAAAAAGTGCAAACAATCGAACGCAAAAATATACTAGCCGCTAATCGTACCGGACGTATTGAGAAGATACAGGGTATACTTCAAAAAATGCGGGACGACGAGAGATGGGCCAAAGGACTTGCCACTGGCATTGATGGCTTCCTTCTTCGTAAAGAGAACCAGTACATCAACACCATTGAGCCCCTTCTTGTTCGTCCGTGGGCCGTGGCGCACCTGGCCTTTGCCGGGTTCCCGATTATGAACGTGGTCGAAGAGATAGGCGCATCTGCCCTCGGGTTGGGCATCAACATATTTGGCGTCAACGATAAGATGTACCGACACATCACAGCCAACCTATTTGGTGATGCCCTACCGCCCACTCAGTTGAGTTTTGCTGGCCGAGACGCAAATGATCTTTTGGTTAACGCCACGGGGCTGTTTAACGACGCACCCGCTAAGAAAATTGAAAATATCCTCAGCCTGGGAACCAACAAACTTTTTGTCGAGACCGGGTCTAAAGTGTCGCGTGGCATCCAACGTAAGGCATGGACTGGATTTTATCTCAAAGCCTTTAACAAACAGCTTCGCAACCAGGGCGTAGACGACGCGACTATAGATGCGCTGTCTTCCATAGTAAAAAGTGAGACGCCACTGGGACTGTCCAAGTCCATTACACGCGACATACAGGCAAAGGCGTGGGTGGCGATGACAACCGGCGACAGCACCGCCATAGCCGCCCTAAAAGAAACGGCCACCGCCACGGACTACATGGTCCGCCATCAGATGGAGATACTGTCCGATAAGCTGGAACTCCCCACTGACGTTCGGCGCAGGCTACGAGCATTCATCGCGTCGGAAGGCGGAATAACACGCGAAACGCTTCCCACTATACGTGAGAACATACGTGAGGAGTTATTCAAGTGGAGCCGGTACACGCCCGAAGGTGTTCGCGCCACGGTACTTCCCTTCTTTGACGCTCTCGGTAAAGTTCCTCCCCGTGATACAGTAAACGCGCTGAACTCTCTGCGTATGATACAGCACGCTGCCGATGAACTTAACCTCCTCAGCAAAGAGATTATGGCCGACGCCAAACACCGGGTCAGGATGGCACCACCCAATAAACGTGACGGTATCTGGGAGGAAGCGTTCAAACGGGACGCCGAGATTACCGAAGAATTACAGGGCGCATTCTCAGAGGCGTTGACACGCACCAACAACCCGGAGTTCCAGAAACTGCTTACTGACGTGGCCCCTCGTGAGGCCAAAGGCATCAGACTCAACGTAGATGAAATTTTTGAAGAGTATCGAGGCATTAGCGAAATCAACCTAAAGACCCGACAGGAGCTATCTAAAAAGCGCGAAGTCCATTTCTCCAATGCCGACCGAGACGACGCCTTTTACAGCGAGTGGGACAACATAACCGACGAAGCATGGGGCCTCAACCGCATAGACGTAGCCGAACGGTCCTACAACGCACGGCGTGGGTGGAATGAAATATTCTCGAACCTGGACATACACTCTCGCTCACCGGTAGACCAGCGCGCCATGAAAACCGGCATGCAAGCCCTACTGGGCGAGGTTGACGGATCGCTGTCACAACTCGTCAACGATCTCCAACAGTGGGAGGGCCTTCTGGCCTTCGCCACCCCCGGTGTACGTCCGTCCATCGACGGCAAGCTGTTACAAATCAAGTCCCTCATACAAAAAGAGAAGGGACTACGAAACACATACCAGGCAAAATTAAAGGAGCTTGACTCCGCAGTGTCCGAGTTCAAGACTCCGGCTGCTTTGCGCGAGTACGATACCGAAGCACGCCGAATGAATCTCGCCATCAAAGAGGCAGAGGCCAAGGGCATACCCACCGCTGACCTACAGGTTGAGCTACAGACTCTCTCCCAAGAGCGCCTGACTATGTTCAATGAGATCGTCCCGGACCACATGAGGGACCAGTGGGCCAGCTTCGGCACCGACCTGTCCGCGCTACAGTCTAAGCTCTCCGTGTTCGCCAACAACCCTAAACTGGCCCAGGGCACTCGGGGGGAAATCAAACGCAAACAGGCCGAGATGAAACGATTCATGAAGCGAGTCGAATCCGGTGACGCCCACAGGGAGGCGCTGGAGATCACCAACACCGTCCAGGACGAGCGAGTTAAAATCGCCAAGCAGATTCTACGTGCCAACGACGGCGCAATACCATCGGACATGAACCGCATGGAGGACATCTGGCGTCAAGGGATGGAAACCGGTGCAGTGGCCCGTCCTAGTGACGAACTCACCAGGGAGATGCTCAACCCCGAGAGCCTCGCCAACATCTACTCGCAGGTTGTTGACAACGCCGTTCCCCCCGCTTTGACGTTGCGGGAACAGGCCCTACTGCGCGACATTCAGGTACTGGGTGATGTCCCTACATCAGGGGAGTTCGTCAGTCTTCTGGAGCGCGGAGTCATTGGTGCGCCGAAGAACCTAAAGAACGGTATGTGGAGGGCCGAGATAACTGACGACGGCCTCAAACTCCTAGACGACGTTCCTGACGTGATAGACACGGAGGCACTACTGGCTGACTTGCCGGACTACGTACGTGAGTACGACACGGTTATCGATGCCCAGGTAGCCACATTAGACGACGTGTTCGACAAGATGCTCAAGATTTCCGACAACCCTCCCGTCACAGTAGAGCAGCAGGGTCAGATCGGAAACTACTTTGACCGTGTGGGAAAGCAGATGGAGAACGTACCTGGATTTGCCGATGCAGCGAAAGCCGCACGCATTGACGCTGCCAAAGACACCAACGTCGAGTTTCGTAAGTTCTTCATCGACTACGATCAACGCACCACGGGTGACTTCATCATGCAGCGGCTGATGCCGTTTTGGATGTACGAGTCTCGCAGGTGGCCGCGTCTGATCGCACTTGCGGCGAAGCACCCTGTTATGGCGAAACACTTCACCCTACTCGGAGGCGAGTGGGACTACGGGTACCAGCCCCTTCCTTGGGGAGGCATGGAGTTCAACCCGGCCAAGGGTACGATAGTAGGAGGTCTTCGACGCACACTGTCGAGGGACTTCCCTGAGATGCACTCAGGATACCGGGGACAGGTAGAGGAAAGCCTGGACTGGTTAGGCCGGTTCGGTTTCTACTTCGCGCCGCCTATCACCACGGGTGTCAACCTCCTCAACGGTGAGATAGCAGGTAACCTACCGGCGCCGCTGACATCGTTGCTGTACGCGGCGGGTAGCTTCACCAACCTACCGGCTGGCCTGGAGGAGATCGCGTTCCAATCTAGGTTCGTAGATTTTCTAGTAGATACCGCCATAGTTGATGTACTTGGAAAATCGGCCACGGACGTGAGGGCAGCGGCCAGCGCCGGAGATGACGAGGCTATTGCTTCATTGTTCCTAGCAAAACGTGAAGCGGCCAAACGTCTGTTCGCCATCACACAGACCGGTGTACTTCGATACCGACCAGAAGTAGTTAGGGATTTTAAGGGGGATGTTGCGGACGCCGTTGAGCAGTTCGCCGGTCTCGATAAGAGCGACCTCAAAGACCTGGAGCGATTAGGCGTACCGTACTGGTCCGTGATACCCGTCAGTGGGTTTCAACGGAAGGCCATACGAGAAGCTGTTGGCGAGGATGCCTACAACGTTCTCGTAAGTAGGAGTATATCTCTTCGTCCTATCGAGGAGCAGAAAGCCCTTCGACAAGTAGATGAATTTTGGAGGCGACACGAACAGGTGCAAAATGCGTTTGAGACTGAGATGCTTCTACTCGATAACAAGTACACGGAGGGGGAGATTTCGGGTCCACAAGCTCGTCGTGGATACAAGGATGTCTTGTCTCGTAGGGCGTTCGCGTTCGATACCATCAAGAACGATGAGCGGTTTGCCGATGTTCCGGTTACAATGCAAGAGAAGCTGGAATGGACCAAGAGGTTCAACAACCCACCTCCTCTGGTACACCCTATAGATGAACTACAGGAGGCGTACTACAGTATCAGCCCGGACAACTACCTGGACCCGACCACGAACGAAACCAACTGGAATCAGTTTTACATCGCCAGGGACACTTTACTACAACAGTGGCAGAAGGCAGGACCAGGTGCGGCCACGGCGGTCGACATATTTACTCGATCTCTTATGAAGGCTGACACCCGGCTAGAGCGTAACCTCAAGGTCTCGGCGGACAAACTGCGGGACTACTTCTCGGTGTCGTCGAAGTTGCTGGTGAACCTGGACGCTACCAGGCCGGAGGCGGGGATAGCATACCGGGAGTACAGGAAGGCCCTCAACCTCAGTGCACAGGCAGTAAGCCCAAGGGACAAACGTAACCTGGACGACCAGGCCCGTAAACTGACGATTGCATTTCCCCAGATACCCATGCTAGACATGCTGGCGCGCAAACAAAGAGAACAGATGCGTACTACGGACCCGGAGATGGCTAGGGTGTACGCCGTGTGGATTTCAAATCCGTCATAACAATCATCACTATGCTACAGTGAAACTATAAATACATGGAGGACTTCAATGTCAGATGAGACAAGTGGAGGGACGCCAGATGGTTCTTTGGCTCCCGAAACGTTCACACAAGAACAGGTAAACGAACAGATCGAGGCAGCCAAGAAGGAAGCCATCAACGGGGTATGGTCTAAGTTTCAGTCCGAAAAGGACACCGAGGTCGGAGGCTATAGGAAATTAGCTGAACAGGCCGTGGCAACCTTGAAAGAATTGGACGACAAAGACGAATCCACCAAGATAGCAGCCATGAACCCGGATGAACGGACTGCGTATTTCGCGCAAAAAACTTACGAGCGCGGTGCGGGTATTGACTCCACCAAAGCTCCAGGATCACCCGGTCTGTCTTCACCTCCCGCAGGTGGAGCACCAGGCGGCGGTGGCCCTTCCGATTCGGGTACACTTG
>SDBT01001100.1_pt1 | contig 46422 bp, 32 predicted proteins | sample 2277101 | NCBI WGS metagenome assembly SDBT01 (sample SAMN10404973, study PRJNA504765) | marine sediment metagenome | isolation source: marine sediment core GS10_PC15, 103 cmbsf | place: Arctic Ocean: Southern Knipovich Ridge | collected 2010 | reverse complement strand
TGCGCTTGATTGGAGTGCTCGACGTACTGCACGAGTACGTCTCCGCGCTCAAATCGGCGCGCGCCTTGTCCTCACACGCCCTCGCGCCCGCTCGCGACGCCACCCGTTGAGAAGTCCAGGCTAGGGACAATGTCCTACGCAGGGACTATACTGGCGACCATGGAGGCAGATCACAAACACGAAGAGGCAAACAGCGCCCGACGGCTCCCCGATCAAACCGCCGCTATCATCGGCCGACTCGTGCCCAAGGCTTTTGGCGTTGCGACCGGGAGCGTCATCGGCCTGCTGCTTTTCTTCATCACGATTGTGCCGGCAATGCGAGGAGAGCCACATCTCGCTGACCATATCGGGCTCTTGACGCAATACCTGTACGGCTTCCGAGTGACCGTGGTGGGCGCTGCCCTAGGTGCTGTATACGGCCTCGTGATCGGTTTCATCGTCGGTTATGTGTTCGCTCGAGTCCGCAACTTTGCCGTGGCACTTTACCTCCGCTTCATTTGGAGACGTGCTGAGCACCACGCCGCATCCGACCTGCTCGACCGGATAAGCTGAGGAATCATGACGACCCCGGAACATGAATCGCTCGACGATAGGCTCATTGACCGCTCGGTCCTACGGGTCAACACGCTCGCCACCGCCTTAGGAATAGGGCTGCTGTGCGGGGCGGTGCTTTTCGTCGCCACTGTCTTCTTGGCGCTGCGTGACGGGCCCGCTGCCGGGCCACACCTGGGATTGCTGTCGCAGTACTTCCCCGGCTATTCGGTCACGCTCTTGGGCAGCTTCGTGGGATTCTTCTACGCGTTCCTCGTCGGCGGCGCGGCGGGCTATCTGCTCACCTCGATCTACAACCGCTTGGCCCGCTAGGCCAGGCCCTTCGACAGGTCAGTTCTCGTCTTCTTCCACGATCTCGATGTAGTCCTGGTCGCTGTGTACCGCCCAGATGTCGTGGTCGGCGCCATGCAGGTTCTCGACAGCCAGAATCGAGGTCAACATCGAGTGATCCTGGTTGTTGTATTTGTGAAGACCACTGCGCCCGACCATCTGCAGGTTGCTGAGCCCGTCGAAGAACTCCTGCAGCGTCGTCAGATGATCCTGATAGGAATCGGTGTAAACCGGGTAAGCGTTCGGCTGCCGAAACACTACGCCGGCTTCGATCTCATCTGCTCGAGCCAACCCCAGCGTGTCGAGCTCCTGCTTGGCGAGCTCGATGAGATCCTCGTCGGCCATTTCCCACAGATCTTCGCCTCTGCTGGCGAAGTACTCGGCCCCGAGGCTCGATTTGCCGGGGTCAGGAACCATTTCCGCACTCCAGTTCTTGTAGTTCTGCAACCTTCCCATGCGCACGGAGGGATCGTGGATGTAAATCCAGTTGTCGGGGAAGAGATCCGGGTTGTCGACGATGACGCAAACGGTGAGGAAGTCGCGCTGGCGTAGTCGCGCCGCCGCAGCCAGCACCTCATCGGGAGGTGGCGGGTCCATCATCAGCACCGCCTCGGCGAGGGGCATGCTGCCAACGTACTCATCTCCCGAAACTACGCGCCCGTCACCGTCCCCTCCGACCACGAATCCCGCTACACGATCGCCATCGAGCTTGATGCCCACAACCGGCTGGCCCAGGTGCACCTCCCCGCCGCGCTCCACGATGACGTCCCGCATCCTTTCCCACAGCATGCCCGGGCCCAGGCGTGGATAGAGGAACTCATCGATGAGGCTCTTGACTTTGTTGCCCCGATCACCGACGACGGCGTGCAGTAGCGCCGTGCGCAACGAAAGACCCTTGATCCTCTGGGCGGCCCACTCGGCGCTGATCTCGCTGCACGGGATACCCCAGACCTTCTCCGTGTAGCTCTTGAAGAAGGTCCGATACAGGCGGCGCCCGAAGCGATTGATGATCCATTCTTCGAAGTTTCTTTCCTCTGGGTACGGAAAGGCCACCGCGTACAGGAAGCTGACGCCGATCATGAAGCTGTTCCAGAGGCCCAGCCCGCGAAGAACGTTGCCGATCCGCAGCGGGTAATAGAAGAACTTCTTGTTGTAATAGATGCGTGAAAGGCGCCGGACCCGGATCAGGTCGTCACCCATCAGCTCGTGCCAGATCTCCTCGGCGCGCGGGATCTTGGTGTAGAAGCGGTGCCCGCCCATGTCGAAGCGATAACCACGGAAGGCATCTGTGCGGGCCAGGCCACCGACGATCACGTCCTTCTCGAAGACAATGGGCGTGTCGCCCCTGAGCTCGGCCTCGTAGGCAGCCGTCAGCCCTGCCGGACCAGCGCCCGCAACGAGCACCTTCTTCCCCGAGGACGCTTCCTGCATGGACTCTTCGCTCAAAGTCTCCCCGAGGTCATGGGATCGCGGGGGCGCTTTTTTTCATAGTAGCCGGCGGACAGCACATGTTATCGCAATCTCCATAGGCTCGCTGCGATGAGAACGAGAGCTCCGGCGTCATCCGCGGGAGGGTCGCAGTCTTCTCCACTCCGCCAGTAACAGCGCCCGGATTTGACTGATCTCGTGCCAGGAAAGCTCTCCCAGAGCAAGGTATCCTGCCACGATCAAGAGACTGAGAATGATGCCTTCCACAAAGAGCAGGAAGCCGGGTGACGGCCAGGCTGATGCGGCCGCATAGGCGACGCCAGCGAGAATCACGCTGCGCAGAAGGGTACCCACTGGCACCCGTAGCTTCCAGACCATGATGGCGGCCAGAACACAGGTGGCCGCGCCAACCACTCCTGTGGCCGCGGTGACCGTTGCTGCCCCGACCGCTCCATAACGTGGAATCACCAAGGTGTGGCCGAGGATCGATAGGGGCAGTAGGGGCACCGTCAGCAGCACGGTCCCCCACAGGCGACCCTGTGCGACGAGTAACGCCGTGGCCACGGAGATCACGATCAGAGTCACCGCAACAACCATCATCCAAGCCGCCAACGGTGCCGCCTCCAGGAACGACTGCCCGAAGAGCAGGTCGACGACTTCGGCGGAGGAACCCGCCACGATGGCGGCAAACGGCAGAATTCCGAGTGCAGCTCGGATGGCATCCTGAGCGATCTGCTGTGCTCGGGCTTCGTTGCCTTCTCGTCTGGCAGCACTCAGCGTCGAGATCAGGATCGGGGTAGTGGTCATCACCACGATGCCGGCGATCATTGATAGGTTTTGTGCAGCCCCGTAGAAACCTACTTGAGCGGCGCTGTTTCCCAGGGCCTTGAGCATCAACAGCCCGAAGCGGTCAAACAGGCGCACGGTGAGCATCAGCAGGAAGGCGGGAACAGCAAGCTGAAAGAGCTGGCGGAAGGGGAAATCCGCCCTGCCCCAGTTTGCCCGTCCCACGAATGCCTGCCCGACAACCCAGGCAACCAGGGCGCCGCCAATGCTGCCGAGGATTGCTCCCGTGACGGACCAGCCGATGTAGACGAACAGGACGATGAGCGTCATCCGACCGAGCCACCGAGCCGCACCCACCAAGGCCTGTTCCCGATAGCTGGCCAGCCCGGTGAGGACATTCCGACAAGCTATGGCGATAGCGAATACCGGGATCTCCAGCGCAAACAGCCGCAGGTAGGCCGACATCTGCGGATCCCCGAGCAGGGCGGCGATCCAGTCCGCCAGCAACCATAGCGTTGCCCCAACCGCCGCGCCCGAGAATACATAGGCTCGGAAAGCCGTAGAGGCAACCGGTCTCCAGTCGTCGGCCTCGGCGATGAACTTGACCGTGACGCGGGCGAAGATCGCCACGAGGAGCCACTCCAGGGTCGTCACCAACGTGGCAGCAACAGAGAAGCTGCCGTATCCCGCGGGGCCCAGGAAACGAGTGAGGACCGCGGTCGTAACCAGCCCCGTGGGAAGCGCCAGCCCATCGCCCAGCATGACTGCCAAGGTTCCGCGCAGCGGGCCCTGCCGGGGCGGTGCTGGCGCCGAGGTCATTCGCTCAGCTCATCTCGCGGCGGTTCGCACGTCGGAGCGCCAGGGCATGACCCACCGCGTGAAGCGCTCGAGCACGAAGGCGATGGTGATGCCAAGAAGGCTGGTGATGAACAGCCCGGCATAGACCTCCTCGATCCGCAGAGTCTGCCAGGCGAACCAGATCACCTGCCCGAGACCGCGCTGGGCGGCCACCAGCTCTGCAGCGATCGTCAACATGAGGGCAACGTTCGCAGAGATCCGCGCCCCCGCCATGACCAGCGGCAAGCTGCCAGGCACAACAACTCGCCCGAACATCTGCAGGCGGCTGGCGCCGTAGCTGTCTGCCACCTCGAAATAGATTGGAGGAATCTGGCGAACTCCTGCGACGGTGTTGATGAGCATGGGAAAGAACGCGCCGAGTGCCGCGATCATGATTTTCGAGGCTTCACCGATACCGAAGATCACCAGGATCAGTGGCAGGACGGCGATTTTTGGCGTCGGATGCAGCGCGGCAACCCAAGGATCGAGCTGTGCACCCAGGCGCGGCGAGGTTCCCATCACCAGCCCGAGCAGCACCGCCGAACCGGCTCCGAGGATGAACCCGACTATGACCCGGACAATCGTTATGCCCAAATCAACCAGCAGGTCGCCACCCACCAGCATGCGCCACAAAACCACCGCGATCGAGGATGGCGGCGGGAAGAACATCGGCGAAATCGTGCCGGTGCGCGAGAGCAGCTCCCATGCCGCCAGAACAACGAAAGCCGACAGGATGGGGCCCAATCGCTCGACCTGTCCCGAGAACTCCGGAGGGGCCGCGGCGCGCATCAGTCGGCCACCCAGAGGCTCTTGCGGACCTGCTCCTCTAGCAGGCCCCAAATGTGCCACTTGATCTCGCCGACCTCGGCCGGCTTTCGTCGGGTGAGCTCGCGCGGACGATCGAGAGGGATCGGAACCTCCTCGAGAATACGACCCGGGCGACCGGTCATCACCAGGATCCTGTCGCTCAGGCGAATTGCCTCGTCGATGTCGTGGGTGACAAAGACCACTACCTTGCGATGTTCGCCCCAGATCCGCAGCAGCTCCTCCTGCAGAACCAATCGCGTTTGCGCGTCGAGGGCCCCGAAGGGCTCGTCCATGAGGAGCAACGGCGGGTCGGTGACGAACGCGCGGATGATGCCGACACGCTGCCCCATGCCTACGGAGAGCTGGCCGGGGTAGCTATCGGCGAAATGCGACAATCCGACCCTATCGACAAAGGCCCTGGCCCTGTCGCGACGCTCCCTTCGCTCCACTCCGTACATCTGAAGGCCGAACGCCACATTGTCGAGCACGGTCATCCAGGGAAACAGGCCGTGGTCTTGAAACACCATGGCACTGCGGGGGTGGCCGGCTCCCGGCGCGCCCGTCATGACCACGCGCCCCGATGACGGCTCCAGCAACCCGGCGATCAGCTTCAGCAGAGTAGTCTTGCCGCAGCCACTGGGGCCAACGATGGCGACGAATTCGCGGTCAGCTGTACTGAAAGTTATGTCCTCGAGCGATGAGAGCGGACCATTGGTCCCTTCGTACACTTTGGACAACTGCTGGCACTCGATCTTCACGGGGCCTCGCTGTCATAGGAAATATGACGAACCGGTACGCTCGATAGACGCTGGGATCTCGGCCCGACCGACACTCAGGCGCCGAGCGTACCATCTCGCCTGAACCCGAAAAAGCTCGGAGGGACTCAGGAATCCCCACACCAGCGTCCTCCCGAAGTGATTCCAGGGTGGCCGAATCGGCACGGCAGGAACAGTGAGACTCCATGATCGGGCTGCTATGATTTATTGACTTTGAACATTCCGAACAACTGTGACGTCGCATTCGTCATGAATGGAGGGGATTCAATGCCTTGGTCGCGAACAATGAGGACTGTGCTGATAGCTGGTGTTTCCCTGGTCTCCCTGGCCTCCCTGGCCTCCCTGGCGGCAACGATGCCTGCCGCACCGCCACAGGGGGCAACTTTGGAGCGCCTGACTCCTATCCTGGTGGTTGATTCGATCGAGCTCACGGTGCCCTTCTGGGAGGCTCTCGGCTTCCGTGCCACGAGTCCGGCCCGGGTCGACGGTAAGTTGACCTTCATAGCCTTCGTCAAGGAGGGCTACAGCATCCATTACCAGACTCTTGCCTTCATCGAAGAGAACATTCCCGGCGCAACCGAGATGCTCAGCGGGAACACCACTTTGCTCTACCTCGCCTTTGATGATCTCGACACCGTTATCGCGGCGCTGGGCGATGCCGAGGTCGTGATTCCCCGAAGGAAGACCCCCTGGGGGGCGGACGAGATTTATGTGAAGGAGCCCGGGGGAAATATCATCGGCTTCGCGAAGTTCGGTAGGAACTGATAGGAGACAAGTTCACGTGATCAAAACGAAAATGGCTGGTGTGCTGTCAGTCCTGTTTTTGGTGTCTTGGACTGTGGCGTGCACCGAAACCCCGCCGGCGATCGTAGGAGATGTGGCCATCGTGCAGCCTAACGAATTGGTGCCGCTGGCTCGTGTGGTGGAGTTTTCAACGGATCAACCTGCAATTCCGGAGATCACGGTGTCGGACGGCGCGCGCGAGTGGACCGTTCCAACCGCTGATGAGCCGAGCACCTCGCACTCGGTCCCCATTGTCGGTATGCGTGCGGGCACGAGCCACACGGCTAGCATCAGCCTGCAGGGAGAGGGCGGTGGCCGCAGCAGTGAGGCAGCAGTGGTCGTTTTCGAGACGCCGGCACTGCCAACCGATTACTTCCCGCCGATCGAGGTCAGAGTGAGCGACCCGGAGCGCATGGAGCCCGGCGTGACGATGTTCAGCGTCCTCGGATGGGGCTGGAATCCCCCCGGTGCGAACAACGACTTCGGTCTCCTGGTCGCCGTCGACGAGCATGGCGAGATCATCTGGTATTACGAGACCGATCGACTGATCTCCGACCATCGGCAGACCGATCGCGGCACCATTCTCTACCAGCATGCCCATGGCATCGTCGAGATCGATGTCGTCGGCAACGTCCTCGCGGCCTGGGGCGCGAACGGGTTGGTGGATGTGCCCGATGGTGTCGTGCCGATCGCCACCGACCTGATCCACCATCAGATCCAGGAGCTTCCTTCCGGGAACCTGCTGACGCTCGGCACTGAGGTGCGGCGATTCGAGAGCTACCCGTCCGACTACCAGAACCCCGAGGCTCGGGCGCCGGGCAACGTGGTTTCAGGCACTATTTTGGAATTCAACCGTGACGGAACACTCGCCCATGAGTGGAAGCTGATCGACATTCTCGACCCCTATCGGATCTCCTACGGGTCCCTGGCAGGCTATTGGAACCGGGAGGGCTACGATCATGTCGAGGGTGGGACCTTCGACTGGGGGCATAGCAACGGCGTGGTCCACGATGCCAGCGACGACAGTCTCATCGTGTCGTTCCGTCATCAGGACGCCGTAGTGAAGATCGGCCGGCAGACCGGGGAGATCATTTGGATTCTTGGGGACCCGGCCGGCTGGGGTGAGGAGTGGCAGAGGTACCTTCTGCAGCCCGAGGGGGGGCTGACTTGGCCCTACCACACCCATGCCCCCGGGCTTACCCGGGAGGGCAACCTGATTCTCTTCGATAACGGCAACTACCGGGCCCAGCCGCCGGCACGGCGGACGCAGCCAGCGGACAGCTACAGCCGCGCGGTCGAGTTCGCCATCGACCAAGAGGCGATGACCGTGCGCCAGGTGTGGTCATACGGTGGACCAGATAGTGAGTACTTCTATTCTGCCTTCGTCAGCGACGCCGATCGCCTACCGGTTACGGACAACGTCCTGATCACCGATGGTGGGAATCTTCTCGACGCCGACGGCGTGCCGAGCAACGCCGTGGTTCCGAGCCGCAAGGTCGCTCGCATTCTCGAAGTGACTGGCGGGGAAAACCCGGTGAAGGTCTTCGAGATCGTCATCGACACCGGTGCCCCTCCGGGATGGGCAATCTTCCACGCCGATCGGATCGCGGGACTGCAGTGAACGCGAGGGGCGCAGGTTCCTGAACATTCGGGATTGCTGAGCACACAGAAATAGCTCGGCCGGCAACTGCCCGGCCGGGCTTTCTCCGTTTTCACAGGGAGTCGCCACCCTCTCCGGGCGGCAAGTCCGGGTTAGCTCTGTCCTACCAGGTGAAGCGCGCGCCCAACCGGATGAGCCGCGGCTTCTGGACGGCGCGAGGATTGTCGTAGTCGACGCCAGTGATCCGTCCGTAGTCGACGATTGCCGCCGAGTTGAACAGGTTGAAGACGTCGAAGATCAGGCCGATCCTGGAGCCACCGACTGCCGACAGGTTGAACTCCTGCTCTAGGCGGAGGTCCAGGACATTCGAAGTGTCCGACCTGCTCTCCCCGCGTGGCTCCGCGAAGACATTGATCGGTCCCTGGGGCAAGCCCGCGACGACCAGCTCGCGGGTATAGGGAAATCCAGCCGCCAGGCGGTAGAAGCCACTCAGCGAAAGGCCGAAGTCGAACATGTAGGTGCCCTGGAGCTTCATCTGGAAGGGCGGGTTGTTCGGGTCCAGACCCTGGGCATTGATCAGATCGTTCGGGCTGTCGTAGACACCGGCGATCTCGTTCGAACCGGTGGTCTTGATGACCTCCAGCTGCGAAATCACCACGGACGCGACGGCCTGCCAGTTGTCCGCGAGTCGCCTCGACGCGGTGATCTCAAGGCCCTTGTAGGTGCGATCATCGCCAACAGGATTGGTGATCTGGTAGGCATTCTGCCCGATGGTGGCGGGATCCTGCGCGAAGACCGTCAGCATCGCATCGTCACCGGTGCCGGGGATACCGTCAGGACCCGGATCGAGCGCTTCGACCGGGGTGTAGCTATCGAAGGGCACACCGATATCGACCGTGTTGAACAGATCTTTGTCCTCGCGGTAGATGAAGTTGGCGCTCACCTGCGTCGTGCCGCTAAGCTCGTGGCTCACGCCAAGGACGAACTCGTTCGTGTATGCCGGCTTCAGATCGGGATCCACCGAGTTGATCGCGCCTCCGAAGGAAAACAACAGCGGGCCGTCCTCGCCTGGCTGAAAGGCATCGTCGTTGTTGCGATCGAACCAAAGTGTGACGAAGTTATGCGGGAATGCCGGGGTAGCGACGAACAAGTCAAAGGCCGTGATGATGTGGTGGTACTGCGAGGCGCCGGCGCGCAGAATCGTGCGGCCAGACTCATCGAGTGCCAACGTCATCGCGAACCGCGGCTCGACATAGTTCCAGTCGACCAGATCCAAAGCCTCATTCGTGGTCAGATTCAACTCGGGGAAGCGGTCGGCAACGGATGTTCCGGAAAAGACACCGCCACCGCTCTGGGTCTCGGGGGCAACGACGCTCCTGTTGGCGAAACGCAGACCGAAGTTCAAGGTGAGGCGATTCCCGATCGACCAGGCGTCCTGGGCGTACAACGACGTGGTGTCGTTGTCCCAAATAGCTGTTGAAGCCGTGCTCACGAAGCGAACGGCGAACTTGTTGCCGAACAGCGTGTGGAGCCTGTGATCCATGTAGTCGTCAAAGGTCTGCTCTACATGGGTCGGCAGGTACTGGAAACCGAGCTTCATGTCGTGACGGCCGGCGGCGTCCGGAATGAACCAGGAAAGGGATCCATTCAGGTCGATGGTCTTGTTGTTCACGATTCGCGAACCATCACCGAGGTTCCGTGACCGCCAACCGGTGGCCAGATCGACCACCGAGACCTGGTCCGCGCCGGGCTGCATATCCTGGTCGTACCCTTGTATGGCGTAGCTCATGCCGGCTTCGGCCAGCACATTCTCGTTCAACACGCCCGACCAGCGACCACCGTAGAGCCAGCCGTCGAGCGGACGGTCGGCAGCGGCCCACTCGTCCAAGGCCAAACTCGGTGCGAAACCGAAGAAGAAGTGGCTGACGTGCTGACTCCAACCGGTGGCGTTGAAGGTGATGCGGTGATCCTGGTTCGCCTGGTAGGTCAGCTTCCCCGACAGCCCGGTAATCGAGTTGTCGATGTCATGGTCGAAGCCCCAGACTCGATTCGTGCTTTCGTTCTGGCGTGCCGAGGCAAACCACCAGAGCTTGTCGCGAATAATTCGGCCACCCAGGCTCGCCGTTACCTCGTAGCCCTTGACGATCTCGTTGGTCGAGGCAACATCGAACTCGTCACGCAGGCCTTCCGCGTTCGATGACTGCAGTGCCTTGTCGGTAAAGAACCCGCCGATATTGCCGTGCAGGTCGTTGCTCCCTGAGCTGGTGATCATGTTGAACAGGCCACCCTGGTAGGGAATTTCCGCAGGCTTCGCCGACTTCACCACCTGAACTTCCTCGACGATGTCGTACGGCATCAGCATCTGCTGGTTCCACTGGGTCGCCGGATCGGCAACGTTGCCGCCGTCGAGGACGTAGTCGTTGGCTCGCTCACCAGCCCCGAGCACGTTCTGAAGGTCGATGAGACCGGGCTGGTCGACGTTGCCGTAGCTGTTGTTGGTCTCGACGCCGGGAATGGTCTCGAACAGCTTATTGACCGTTCTCTGGACGGGAATGTTCTGCGCCAGATCCTCGGTGTAGGTGAACGCCAGCCTGGCAGCGCGGGCGTCGATGATGGGCGCCTCCGCGGTAACCGTGACTGTCTCCGTGACGCTGGACAGCTCGAGCACGGCGTTCTGCTCGGTGGTCTGGCTGACCCGGACGATCACGTCGGACTGGGTGAAGCTGTTGAAGCCCTGCAGGCTGAACGTGATCTCGTAGGTGCCCGACAGCAGAAACGGCAGACGGTAGTGACCTGTCCTGTCGGTGTAGACCGTGACATCCCGCTGGATCATGGTCGGGCTGTTGGCGACGACCATCACGCCCGGCAGCACGCTGCCGTCGGGACCGCTGACGACGCCGTCGACGGTCCCCGTGGTGGCCTGGGCCCTGACCTCCGCAGAAGCGGCCAAGAGAGCTAGGCAAAGGACAAGAATTGATACTACGGTGCGGGACATGGATGCCCTCCCAAAGGCGAAAACGTGACCCTCAGATACAGGTCGAGATTAGTTGTACTCTGCGGTCCGGATATTGTACGCGATCACACCCGCCCAGTCATGCCCGCGGCGGGCGGAATAATCACCAGATGAATCGTACGCCAACGCGCGCGTACCGCGGAGCTTGAATCGCTCGTGGCTGGCCGTAATCGAAACCGGTGAGCCGTCCATAGTCACCGATCGCAGCCGAGTTGAAAAGGTTGAAAATGTCCACATTCAAACCAATTCGCGACCCAGACAGGCTCCCCACTTGAAAGCTCTGCTCGAAGCGCAGGTCAAGAATATTAGCGGTGTCACTCCTGCTGCTACCGCGAGGCTCAGCAAAGATGGTGGTCGGGCCTTGCGGCAAACCGACTACAGTCAACTCGCGAGTGTACGGGTACCCCGCCGCGAGACGATAGAAACCGCTCATGACGAGGCCGAAATCGAACATGTAGGTGCCCTGGAGCTTGAGCTGAACAGGTCTGTTGTTCGGGTCCAGCCCCTGTGCGTTGATCAGATTGTTGGGAGAGTCGAAAATACCCGCAGTCTCGTTGGCCGTGGTCGGCTTGATGACCTCGAGACTCGAGACAACCAAGGAAGCCACCGCCTGCCAGTTATTGGACAGGCGCTTCGAAGCGGTCACCTCGAGCCCCTTGTAGGTGCGATCGCTACCTTCCGGATTGGTCATTAACGACTGTGATTGACCGATCGTAGCCGGGTCCTGAGCATAGACCGTGATCATCGCATCGTCGCCAGTGCCAGGCACACCGTCGGGACCCGGATCCAGCGCCTCGACTGGCGTGTAGGAGCTGAAGGGCACGCCCACATCGATCGTGTTCCACAGCTTCGTATCCTTGCGATAGATGAAGTTGGCGCTCACCTGCCAGTCCTGGTTCGCCTCATGGCTCATTCCAACGACGAACTCGTTGGAGTATGCCGGCTTGATGTCGGGATCCACGGGGTTGATCTGGCCACCGAACGAGAACATCAGTGGTCCATCCTCACCGACCTGAAACGCATTGTCGTGATTCCTGTCGAACCACAGGGTGACGTAGTTGTAGGGAAAAGCCGGATTGGAAACGAACAGGTCGAAGGCCGTGATGTTGTGGTGGTATTGCGAGGCGCCGGCGCGCAGGACGGTGCGCCCAGCCCTGTCGAGTGCGAACGTCATCGCGAAGCGTGGCTCGACGGCGCTCCAATTGATGAGCTCTGTTTCCGGCAGCGTGGTTGCATTGAGCGCGGGGAAACGAGCGGCCACCGAGGTGCCCGCGAAGGTCCCCCCACCGGATTGCGTCTCGGGTGCCGTGACGTTCTTGTGCATGAAACGCAACCCGAGGTTCAGCGTCAGCCGGTCAGTGACCGACCAGGCATCCTGCACGTAGAACGAGGTCGTGTCGTTGTCGAACATGCTGACGGATGGCGTGGTGAGAAAGCGAACGGCGAAGTTACGGCCAAACAACGTGTGGAGCCGATGGTCCTCGATCTCGGTGAAATCCACCGTCATAAGCGTCGGCAGAAACTCGAAGCCGACCTTGACGTCATGGCGGCCGGCGGCCTCAGGCACGAACCAGGACAACGAACCTTTCACGCTGATGCTCTCGGTGTCCTGATTGCGGGAGCCTTCTCCGAGATTGCGCCAGCGCTGACCGGTGCCCAGATCGACGATCGGGACCTCGGTCGCCCCGGGCTGGAACTCCTGGTAGTACCTGCCATCGGCGTAGCTGATGCCCGCTTCGGCCACGAGAGTCGGGCTCAGGATCCCCGACCAGTCCGCCCCGATTGATCGTCCGTGCATCGGACGGTCGGCCGCGGCGTTGGCATCCATGGCCAGGGTCGGAGAGAAACCGAAGAAGAAATGGCTGACGTGCTGGTTCCATGACGTGGCGGTGGCGGTTATACGGTGCTCCTGCCTCGGTTGATAGGTGAGCTTTCCGGAGAGGCCGGTAATGGTGTTGTCGACGTCGGTCGAGAAGCCGAAGACTTTCGAGGTGCCATCATTGCGACGCGCTGAGGCAAACCACCACAGCTTGTCTCGCACGATCCGACCACCCAGGCTCGCGGTCACCTCGTAGAGGCTGACGATCTTGTTGCTCGTTTGAACGCCTTCCTCCTCTTGAATGTGGTCGGTATTCGAGGACTGCAGGGCGTCGCTGGTGAAGTAGCCACCGACCTGCCCGTGCAACTCGTTGCCTCCCGACTTCGTGATGATGTTGAAGAGGCCGCCCTGGTAGGGAATCTCGGCCGGCTTGGCCGACTTCACCACCTGCAGCTCCTCGAAGACGTCGAACGGCATGAGCATCTGCATGTTCCACTGACCGGCCGGATCGGTGACATTGGCCCCATCGAGGCGAAAGTCGTTGGCCCGCTCACCCGTCCCGAGGACGTTCTGCACGTCGACCAGGCCCGGCTGGTCGACGTTGCCATAGTTGTTCATGCTCTCGACGCCAGGGACCGTATAGAAGATGTCGTTGACGGTCCGCGGGACGGGGATGTTCTCGACGACGTCGGCCGTGTAAGTAAAGGCCAGCCTGGCTGCGCGCGCGTCGATGACGGGCGCCTCGCCGTACACGACCATCGTCTCCTCAACAGGAGCGATATCGAGGATGACGGACATCTCGGTGGTCTGTCCGGCCCGTACGACCAGATCAGCCCTGCTCACCGGACGGAAGCCTGACAGAGTGAAGGTGACTTCATAGGTGCCGGGCAGCAACAACGACATACGGTAGTAGCCTGTCTCATCCGAGAAGACAGTGAGATCTCTCTGGATCAGCGACGGACTGTTGGCGACAACCATCGTGCCGGGCAAGACGCGACCATCTGAATCGCGGATGATCCCGTCGATCGTACCCGTGGTCGTTTGAGCCTCGATGGCTGGAGCTACGGCTAGAAGGAAACAGGCTAGGACGAGCGCAGAGATCGCGGTGCGAGACATTCGTACCCTCCCAGAGGCAGACAGGTGCCCCGGAAATAGTGATATTCGGTCTCTGCGGTCCGATTATTGTAGATCATCACGCCGCGGGTGTCATGCCGCAGCGGGCCAGGGGCCGGGGAGATTCTCGAGGGGAGCTTTCAGCGCCTGACTAGTGCTCTGATCCCGCGATGGCACCATCGAGAAATCGGGAGTCGATCAGCTCATCGGTAGACAGAACGCCATCGACAAGGCCACGTTGCATGGCCCACTCCTGGTATCCATAAAACCCCTCGGGATGCATCGTCCCATCCGCGTGCATCGAGACCCAGCACATGGTGGTGAGCTCCTCACGGCTCAACCGCATGGCGCCCTCCAGGATCTCGAGGTTGCGCTCCGTCTTGCCGAGGGTGTACTGCTCGATTCCACGCAGGAGGGCCTTGATGAATCTCTCGCCCACCTCGGGTCTCTCGTCGAGAAGGTTCGAGCCGAAGAAGATCAGGTTCTGCTGGTAGTCAGGAACAACCTCCTGCGTACCATTCCACAGCACCGCCTGGCCGGACTCCAGGATCTGCGTGATGCGGGGCTCGGTGACGGCCGTCGCATCGAATGCCTTCGTGACGAACGCATCGACAGTTGCCGCCGTTGGAACGTTGACGATTTCGAGGTCCTCTAGAGTGAGGCCGGCCGGTTGAAGAACCTTGTCGAACCAGTAGGCGTGTGGGAGGGCAATGTCGAGCTCCACCTTGCGCCCGCGAAACAGCTCCGGACCCATCGATTCATTGCCCTCCACCAGATCGCGCTGGACCACGATGCCGTTGAACGTGCAACCGTCCGGTGCCAGGTGACCGTTACCTGCTACCGCTCGGATCCTGGCACCGCCGGCGATGGCGTTGAGCATGGCGATCGTCAACTGCCCGGTGCCGACGTCCACCTGGCCCTGGGCAAGGGCCGGGATGGCATCGATGTTCCGCGTCAATCGGACGAACTCGACCTCGAGGTTTTCATCCGCGAAATAGCCTTCTTCCTGTGCGATGTGGATGGGAGCCGTCAGCAGGATCGGGATCACCACCGCGCGGACGTGGTCGGGTGGGGGCGGCGCATCATCATCTGCCGGGGCACAGGCAACAGGCGGGAGCAGCACGCAAAGGCTGATCAGCAAACCGAGCACCTGAAGGGGTCGGGGCGGGATGAATCCACGGCGTTCAGACGACGTTGGCATCATGGTCGATTCTCCTTTTCGGCGGAAATACGCCAGCCACGTCTAACTATGACAGGGTGCTCGTTCAATTTCTCGCCACGCGCCCTGCGGAGTTGGCGGCACGAAGAAACCGGAGGTCGATCATCTCATCTTCGGCCAGGATGCCATCAACGAAACCTCGTTCCCTAGCCCACTCTTGATATCCGGCAAAGCCTTCAGCGCGGATGCGCCCGTCACCGTCCATCGACACCCAACACATGCTCGTGAGTTCCGCCCTGCTGATCTGAGTGGCGCGCTCCAGGATGTCGAGATTGCGCTCCGTCTTTCCCAACCGGTACTGCCGCATGCCGCGAGCGAGAGCAGTCAGGAACCTGTCGCCCACCTCAGGCCTCTCATCGAGCAGGGTGGGTCCGAAATACACCATGCTCACCTGATAGTAAGGATCGATTTCTCCGATGGAGCGCCACAGAACGGCTTCGTCCGAAAACTGCGCCAACTGCAACAGGCGCGGTTCTGAGGGCACCACCACGTCGTAGGAGCCCTGCACGAACCCATCGACCATGGCGGCCGGCGGCACGTTCACCGCTTCGAAGTCCTCGAGAGTGAGGCCAGATGGAAGCAGTGCCTTGGTGAACCAGTAGGCTTCTGGCAGAACGACGTTGATTCTGATCCGACGGCCGCGCAGGAGCGCCGCATCCGCCAGCTCCCGATCATCCAGCATGTCGCGCCGAATCACGATTCCCATGAATGCGCACCCGTTTGGCGCCACATATCCGTTCCCCGCCACAGCGCGGATTCGCGCCCCGCCGGACATCGCATTGAGCACACTCACAGTGAGCTGCCCGGTGCCGGCATCGACCTCCCCCTGGGCGAGCGCCGGGAGGCCATCGATGTATCGCGCCAGTCTCACGAATTCGACATCGAGATTCTCGTCGGCGAAGAACCCTTCCTCGGCGGCAATATGGAAAGGCGCACTCGACAGGAATGGAGGGACGATGGCACGGACCTTGTCGGCAGGGTGAGGTGGATCGCCATGGTCCGACGAGCAGAAGGAAACGAGGGGCAGGACCAGACAGCAGCAGACCGCCCAGCGAATGCGCGCCAGCTTCTTCAGGCCCACAACCGTCACCGAGTTCCCTTGGAACCGACCCTGAGGGAACGAAATTTCCCGCGCGAGCTCAACTCGGGCGCCTCACGCCTGACGCGAAACGTGTCGGCCTGCTTCCAGATGACACGCGCCAGGCCGGCTGCATCGCTGTCGCTCCCGAGCGCCTCGAGCAAACCCTCGACTACTTGTCTCTCGCCAGGAATCTCGACGCTGGGATTGACCAGCAGAACCAGGCGACCCAGACCGTTCTCGTCTTCCTCTTCGACGAGCTGATAGTCGAGTGGGCTACCGCCGAACCTCGCCGGCAGTACTTCTTCGAGGATGCGGGTCATCTCGCTTCCCACCAAGGTCACGCCTTCCCCCGTGAGCTTGCCGAAGCTCCGGATCCCCAAAATATGGCGGTGATAGCCCAATTCCTCGAACTCACATCCACAAGAGCGGCGCTCTACAACCCCGTAGTCGTCGCTCTCTACATTCAGGAGAATCGTCGCGGCCGCCGGCCGCAACGAAGTGAAGTAGAAGGCGTCCACTTCAATCCCTGTATCGAGGATCTCGCGCGGATGCTGAATGAGCCCCACGCAGTCCTCGAGCAGGTGCTGATCACCTACCTCGGCAGGAGCGGCACATCCATGTCCGACGGGACCCATGTCGGAGCTGATGTAGACGGGGGCCAGTCGCGCGCCGGTGCGGGATATCGCTGCCTCTCTGGCCACTGTCACGGCCTCGCCGCCAGCCAGGAAAACCGCGCCGCTCAGATCGAGACCCTCTTCGTAGGCAGCCACGCAAACCCTGACCGCGAGGCTCACCGACATGCCGAGCATGGCGCCTCCGTGTTCTCGCGCCGTTTGCTCTGCCCAACGTGCGATCACGACAGCTCGGTCAAGAGGCACGGGCTCCGGCCAGGGGCACCCGCCGCCGAGCCAGCGGGTCATCAGCACGATGTAGGCGGTCGCCAGCCGGTTCTTCAGTGTCGGGGTGAAGTCCTTTTTGACAACCGGGGAGAACCACCTCTGGGGCGTGCCGCCGTGAGCCGCGCCGCGCAGAACATTTCCGACTCCGGTGGGATCCGGCAACGGCCCCCTCCAAATGCTGAAGGGGTAACCCAGCACGCCGTGGACCTTCCGCATGAGCAGAAGGTGAGGGACGGTGGACCAAAGGTTGTCGACATCCGTGTTGATTCGTGACGCGACTCCACTCGAGGTGCCACCCGTCTCGGTCGCGTAGGCCTTGGCCGTGAGGGGATTCGCGAAGCTCTGCGGGCCCACAGGGATGAGTTGGCCATCCCGTACCAAGGGCTTCCTTCCCTTGTATTCCTCGAAGGAGACATACACGCCCGCCTCGCGCAGCGCGATGAGAGTGGCATCGAGCCCCTTGCTTCGAACAGACGCTTCGATGTCACCGAGCTCGCACTGCGCGAGCTTCAGCAGAGGCAAATACGGACTACTCGGGTTCTCGAAGATGCCCCGCCGAACGACGCGCAGGAAATTGTCATCGCGACCGGCCAGGCCTCTGCGGATGGCCTCGCGAGCCTCCTCAACGGTCATGCGTTGGCGCAGAAAACCGGGGAGGCCGAAGAGGAATCTCCCGTACATTTGAAGGTCTGAAAGTGCGCTCATTTCCTCTCCCTATTTTGCGAGACTACCACCTCCTTCACCGCTCGGCAGAAGCTATGGGATAATCCCTGCTCGCCCCATTCAGCATCGTTGGCTGTCGTTCGATATGCGGCCGTGAGAGCACTTCGACACGTCGCGAACCGAGTGCCTCCCGACCAGGAGATCCAACCGACCGTGCGCCTTCTCGACCACCTCCGCTCGTTACTCCACGGCTTCGGGCCGAGTTCCGAGCCACCAGCTCCCGGTGAGGCGTCCCTGCTGGCACGCACGCCTCGAGCACTGGCGGTGTTGGCCTTCTTCATTACTCTGTCGGCATGGCATACATGGCCTCTGGTCAGATCGCCGTTGACCCGCATGCAGGAGGGCCGTGACATCAGCACCGGGATGTGGTCGCTGACCGAGCTCATCCGGCAACTTCTGCGCGACCCGGGAAACCTCTTCGACGGCAATATTTACTACCCGTTTTCCAATACCTTGGCTGTCCTGGATCACCAACTTGCCAGCGCACTTTCGGCAGTGCCGATGACTGCTCTGGGTGCGGGTGGTGCCCTCGTATATAACGCCGTGATCCTCTCTACCTTCGTACTCAGCGGCTTCTTCACCTACCTTCTGGTTCGCAGGATGACGGGCTCGACGGCGGCGGGATTGGTGTCGGGGTGCGCCTACGCCTTCAGCGCCTATCGTGTAACGCATCTGATGCAATCTCACCTGCTGGTGACCCAGTGGCTGCCGCTCGCACTTCTGATGATGCAACGCTACTTCGAGCGGCCGACCTGGAAACGGTGGGGAGTATTTGCGCTAGCCACCTTTTTGGTCGCCGTGTCTTCATGGCACATTGCCATCATCGGTGCCATCGGTATCGGCCTGGTAGCACTGTGGACAATGATGGGCGACGGGCGGGATGTCTGGCGCCGCGGCACCGGTTTGTTGCTGGTGGCCGCCATCTGCGCTATTGCACTCTTGCCCTTGGCCAGCATCTACGTGCAGATGGGCGAACAGTGGCCACCGTTGACCGGAGAGGGACGCGAGAGCATGGGCACTCTGGTCGATCTCTCCGTCAACGTTGCCGGCTTGGCATCGCCTGCGGCCCGCTCGACCTCCCCCTATGCTCGGCTACTGCCGCGCTCCGCGTGGAGCCGACCGGGGGTGTTCCCCGGCCTCGTTGCCGTCCTGCTGATGTTGCCGGCCCTGGCGACGTTGAGGAGATCGGCTGTCACACCGGTCTCGAGGACAGAAAGGATCGTGCACTGGTGGCTCTGGGCAACTCTGGCGATTGCCGTCGCGATTACCCTGGCCGCCGCGGCGGGCGAGCGTGGAGAATCAATCGTCGCTATGCTGCGACCGGCCGCGCCCTTTGTTCTCCTCGCCCATGCGCTCGTTCTGACGGGGCTCTACCGCGTCTGGCAAGCGAGAGATTCCGAGCCTCAGGCTAGACTGGTCGTCACCTACGCCGCCTTGGCAATCGGCGGTGCTCTGCTGGCGCTCGGGCCGCGAGTATTCGTGGGAACGGTCGATGTCGGTACTGGACTCTGGCGGCTCGACCTTCTGCCGGTGCGGCTGATCATCCGGGCTCCCGAGCGGCTCTCGTTACTCCTCACCCTCGGCACCTCCGTTCTCGCGGGCATGGGCCTGGCTCTTCTCTTGAAACGCCTATCTGCGCGGGCCGCCATGATCTTGGCAGTCGTCGCGCTCGTTGCCCTGAACGTCGATCTGAGTTTCCGGATGCACTCCTTCAAGGAGGTAGCTTCCCCGAGCGCGGTGGACGCCTGGCTGGCGGAATCTCCCGAACAGGGGGCCACGATCGAGTACCCGCTTCTCCGTAATCCCTGGGGCATCTACAAGAGCCAGCAGTACGACCGTAGGATCGTCAATGGACATGGCTACTTGATTCCCGGGCAGCTCAAACAGGTTGAGGCCCAGCCGGATTTTTCGCCCGAGCAACTGGCGCTGCTCTGGGAGCATTTCCATCCCCGATATGTGGTCTTCCGCCCGGAGATCTACCAGCATGCGAATCCAGCCGGCCTGCTCGACACGATCGAGTCTCAGCCCGAAGCCCTGCTATTGCGGGCACATTTCGGCCGGGAGTACGTTTACGAGCTGATCGATCGTGGTCGTGGGCACAGACTGTTCCGACGCTGGCCGTTCACGGCGCTGCGCCACCAGCAAGGGCTACTTCTGGAGGGCGTACTGAGCACCGGCCGGGACAACACAGTGGGCGACCTCACCGTGCTGCTCAACGACCAGGTCCTGCTGGAAGCGAGCAGCAGCGGAATCGAGACTCCGTTCTCTCGCCTCGTCACGTTCGATGCCGACCAGTTGGTGCGAGGCTTGAACACCTTCGAGATCTGTGCCGACTATCGTTTCGCGGAAAATGCCGAGAGAAACCAGATCGGTACCACTGGTGTGGGATTAGCGGCCGACGTCTTGATCGTATCCAACCGCAACCGATCGAGAGTAGAAGTGAACGGCCGCTCGCTGCAGGTCGACAAGGGCTATTTCCTCGCCGTCCTGGACGCTGACACCGGAGCTGTCATCAAGACGGGTCAGTTCGATGTCTCGACGGACATGCGGGCATCGGAGGCGCTGGTGAGGTTCGTGCAGGCCATCCCCGCGGGATCTCCGGTAGTGGTCGCCACGGAGTTCGACGCCTCACGGCAACTGACGCGGGAAGCAGTGAGCGCGCTCCGCGACCTGGGATTACACAAGACCCTGCGGGGCAGGCTCGGTAGGGCCCACGCCGCGATCGGAGTAAAGGGTGCGCCGCGCGGCTCCGCCCTGGAGGAGACTCATCGAGCGCGCCTGACGCTCGAGCTAGGCCAGATCGACCGCCGCGAGGTGCAGCTCATCTCTTCCGGTCTACGATGAACATCTTGCTCGTCAATGCGCCCCATACGGAAGACGGCGAGAAAGTCCGCCGGTTTTCCAGGCCGTGGCCGCCGCTTGATCTCTTGAACTGTGCCGCGCTGCTGCGGCGTGATGGCCACGACGTCCGTCTTCTCGACCACAGGGCCTCAGCCGTGGTCGCGACGGACCGTGACCGTGCGGCAGCCGCAGCCGATCGCATCGTGGTGACCACGACACCGCTGGACCGTTGGCAGTGCCCGACTCTCGACACAGAGGCCACATTCCGTTTCATTCGGAGCTTTCCCAGCGAGAAGACCTGGGTTGCCGGTGCGCACGGGACCATGCAACCGGAGTGGGTGCTGAACGAGAGCGGCGCGGCCGGGCTCCTCATTGGAGAGACAGAGACGGCGATCGGGCGTATCGCTGCGACGGATCCGGGGACCGGCGGTCCCGGCTTGGCCATTAGGCGAAACGGCCAGGTGAAGGCCGAGAGAGCCGAGCCGCTGGATTTGGCCACGCTGCCGATTCCAGCCTTCGACCTGCTGCAGATCGAGAGCTACCACTACGAGCTCCTCGGTAATCGGCTCCTGGTGCTGGAAACCGCCCGCGGATGTCCGTTCGGCTGCACCTTTTGTTCGCGCGAGATGTACGGCAAGCAGGTACGCCGAAAGTCCGACGAGCAGGTTGTGGCGGAAATCGACCGGGCCCTGGCCGACACCGGCTTCCGCCATGCCTATTTCATCGACCTGGAGTTCACCTTTCACCACGAACCGGTCGTGGCCTTGTGCGAGGAGATTCTCGCCCGAGGCTGGAGCTTCGGCTGGACCTGCCAGACGCGCTTCGACCAGATCGACCGGGATCTCCTACTGCTGATGAAGAGGGCCGGCTGCCGGCTCATTCATTTCGGAGTGGAGACAGGCGCGGAACGTCACGTCGAGGCCCTCAAGAAGGGGCTGAGCCTGGAGCAGATTCGCGAGCAACACGCCCTGGTGCGACACTGTGGACTCGAGACCGCCCTCTTCTTCTTACTGGGACATCCTGGTGAGACGAGCACCGAGCAACGCGCTACCATCAATCTGGCCTGCGAGTTGAACCCGGACTATGCCTCTTTCAACATCGTCTCCCCGTACCCCGGGACCCGTTTTTACGAGACCGCCGGCCCCTTCGACGAGCCCTTCCCGCCCCTCGACGACCATTCTCACGACCCGATTGCTCTGGAAGGGATGCGACGAGAGGCGTTGCGGAGGTTCTACTTGAGGCCCGGTTACGTGGCCAGCCGGATGCACCCGCGACGCCTTGGCAGTGCGCTGAGAGGGGCCCGCCTGCTCCTGCGCCTCATGAGCTGACCGAATGGGCTCACCCGACGCGGGCGTTGCGCTTCCACCAGAGGCGCGCCAGGTTGCTGAACTTGTGTACCGCCTCCCGGCCGAGGTTGAACCTGCTGCGCCGGAAGTCCTCACAGAAGACGGGGACCTGCACCACACGGCCACGGTCACGGTGCACGTAGTAGACCAGGTCGAGAACATAGGCGGACCCGTGGCTGATGAGCGACATGTAGCGCCGGATCGTCGGTACCCGGTAGGCCTTGGCGCCAATGGAGTAGTCGACGAACTCCACCCCCAGCATCCGTGACGCCAAAACGACGAAGGTCGCCGACCCGAGGCGGCGGAAGCGCGAGCGATTCTGGCTGCCCGTGCGCTTGGATCCGACCACGATGTCGCAGCCGTCGAGCTCGCGTACCGCTTCGTCAATGAAATCCAGGTCGGTGGAAAGATCCATGTCCAGCGAGACGATCGCGTCGAACCTCGCGTCTTCCACGAAACGGCGAAACGCCCTGCCCACACCGCGCTCCGGCAGGTGGAAAAACCCTACTTCGGGGATCTCCGCAGCCAGCTCCTGCCCAATCTCTGTCGTGCCATCAGTTGAGCCGTTACTGCCCAGAAGGAGCTCGAAGTCGGTGTATCTTCGACGTAGGTGCCCCACCAGGGCCAGTGTATTGGGCCTGAGCAACTCCTCCTCGTTGTAGACCGGAATGGCAACGGTTACAGACATGCCCGCATTCCCGTCAGGGCCGATCGTGATGCGCCATCGAAGCCTCGGGGACCATCGTTCGGCTACCCGTGGCGCCAGGTTCCCGTATTGCAGGGGCCGCACTGTCCGCGGCGATGGCCGCCAGCCGGTCGGCGGCAAAGCCGGCCCACTGCGTGGTGGGAAACTCATCGAGAATCTGTTGGAAACGCACCACCGCGTCGTCGATCCGGCCGAGCCCCTGCAGCGCTTCAGCAGTCCGAAAGTGGGCCTCCGGGATCAGCTCGCCATCAGGGTAGTCGCGGATGAACCGGTCGAGGCGGGAGAGAGCCTCCTCCCACTGCATCTTCCGGAAGGCTGACAGACAAAGGTAGTAGTCAGAATAGTAGGCGGCCGCCGAGGAGGGAGCCAGCGCTTTGGATCTCGAAAATAGCGGCTCGGCTGCCTCGTACCTGCCGGAGTGAAAGAGCTCCAGCCCCTGACGATGCGGGATCCACGGATCGGTCCAGGCCATGCGAACCGCCACTGCGGCCATTGCCAAGATGATGGCGAGGGTCGGACCCCACAGCCACCGGTGGGTGAACACCCTGTCAAGAGCCGTCGAGCCGGCCGACTCTACTGTGGACCGGGTTTCGGGCAGTGTGCCGTAAGAGCCGCCAGCGCCTTTGGGGCCGGCCTTGCCTCGTGCCTTGCGCCACCGCCGGAAACCTCCCAGCGCCACCACAACCAGGGCCAACAGAGTGAGACCGCGGCCAAGCCTCTCGACTCCCGTGACGCTGTAGAACAGTCGAACTTCCTCTTCTGTCGGCACCACCAGCATGAACGAGGGCGAGGCGAGCCACACGGCATCAGCCCCCTGAACACTCCAGCGCGGGTGGTAGGTGATCTTCACCAGCAGGGGGTGACCCGGCCTCGATGTGCGGATACGGATCTCCTCGGGAAGGACTTCCGAGGTCACCTGAACCGATGCCGACAACGGCCGGCGCGGGATGCGATCCGGGAGATCCGTAATTCTCTCCCATGCCGCCGGAACCTCGGCGTCCCTTTTTGCCAGCAGGAGCGGGACGTCGCCGGAGCCCGGACGCTTGAACCAGGCGAAGAAATCAGCCTTCCAGTCATCGCTCACCAGCACGAGCGGCTCAAAGCGGAGAGGAACCACATACGCGCCATCCGCCTCTACGACTCGGAACACCTCATAGGGCGGCACCTCGTTGACCCGCGTGAATTCCGGGGAGGCTGTCAGGCGGGCCTTGACCTCGTCGCCCCGGGCGATGACTTCGGTGACGTTGTAGAGCCGCAGGTGCTCCGCGGCACGGGCAGGCTCGAGGTGTCCGCAGTGGTAAGGAAGCAGAGGGCAAGAGGGCACCTCGGAGATCTCCGACTGAATATAGAAGACGAAGGGCGAGCTAATGCTCGACTGCATGTAGAGCCCTTCGAGGGTGCTGGCCCCCGAGAACAGAGGAAGTGACTCGAAGGCCCGGATGGTCCCCGCATCGTTGTGCGCCGTGCTGTGCTCGTATGCTACCCGGGGCTCCGCTGCGGTCCGGCGGACTGCCTCGTTGACGGATCGAAACCCCTCCCAGCCCGGCGCCGCCTCGAAGCCGCCATAATTCCAGGCAGCCCAGTCGTCAACAGCCTCGACGCTAGATCCGGTCCAGACCAGGGCGGCCACCGCCAGCAGCAGGGTGAGCACTGCGACCGAGGCTCCCGGTCGCTGCCACTGCCTGCTTCGTTGAGCCAGGTTGCGAATCATCGCCGCCGCCGGCACCGCTGCCAACAACACCAGAGTGAGCTGCAGGAACGGCAGGAAGCGAACATCCACGACGTCGAGCTTCCATGACACCAAATAGAAGAAAAGGCTCCCCGGGATTAGCGAGGCTAGGTAGGCGACCCGGTGATCGATTTGCCCCCGCCGACCTCCTCGACGCCCGCCCACGAGCAGTCTGACCCCGGCCGCCACTCCGCCGGCGGCCAGGATGGCCAGCGACGGCCATAGGATCGGCGGGAACACATGGGAGAACCCCTGGATGGGCCAGACGATGCTGTAGGCCGTGGTGTAGTCGGAATAGGCCACCAGGGGCAGCGCCCAGAAAGCCATGAGGCCGAAGGCCAGTGCCCCCACCTTCACCAGGTACGGCAGGGCGCGACGTCCCGCCGGGTGGAAAAGCACGAGGTACGCGCCCAGAGCCGAGGCTACCAACAATGCATAGGCGTGGCTGAGGCCGACAGCAGCGAGCAAAACGCCGTTGCCGATCCATCCCCGGTCGCTAATGGCCCCACGGTACAGCGTACCGGCCAGTAGCAGGAGCAGCGCAGTGGCAAACGAATAAGTGAACTCGCCGGCCAACGTGCTGCCCACGTTGGCACCCCACATGGAGTTGGCCTCGTGAAACAAGAACGAGACGGAGAATACGGCAGCGAGAGCGGGAGCCGGGTACGCTAGCCCGAGCAGCCGGAAGCAGGCGTAGGCCGCGGCAGGAAGCAGGACCAGTCCGGCGACGGTGATCAGCTTGAAGGCAACCGGCAGGCCGACGATCAGCGACAACGCGGCCATCAAAACAAATGGCAGCGGGAAGTAGAGCTGAAAAAGGGGAAATCCCGCATAGCTGCCAGGAACCCAGCCCGACAATCGCCCAACCGGCAGAAGCGCGTGCCGCAACCACCAGGCCGCGTAGTAGTGAGATGCGGTGTCGCCACCGGTGGTGATGGTCGGCGTGATCAACAGTTCGGGATGCAGGTGCCAGACAACAAAGGCCGTCGCCGCCGCAATGATGAGAGTGTCGCTGGCTCGCTGGAGCACCGAGACCCCTCCGGGCTCGCCACCAGCAGTCGCCCCCTGGGCCACTACGTCAACCGCCGCAGGTTCCTCCGGGACCAGGTCCGCTAGCACCCTGCTGGAGCCACGTCAGGACGGTGTTGTAGCAGTTACCTCCCGGGTTGAAACAGGAGAATCCCCCGCCCGCATGGCCAATCCCGCTGGACTGGGGCTTGGTGATGATCTGGGAGGTGGCCGCGCCGCCGCCCGTGATGATCAGGCTATTGTTGGAGGCGTCGCGGTTCGAGATCGAGGTGCAGGAGTCGCCGGCGGAGCCCGCCAGATTGGGAGGGGGGCCACCGGAATGACAACCGACGGCGGTACATCCTTGCGACGACCAGATCGGGTGGACTTGATTCGCGTAGTCGATCTGTCCCCCTGTCGTCGTGGTCGACGTGGTGGAGGTCGTAGGACCGACCGTGGTGGTCGTGGTTGTAGTTGTCGTCGTTGTCGTGGTGGGTATCGTCGTCGTCGGGCGCGGCGGAGTGCTCGGCGTCGGACCATAGCAGGAGCCCAGAACGATCAGCCCGACGGCGCAAGCCAGGGCCGCGAGCCCCTTGAGCGAGCCCCGCTTCGTCGGGCGGTTGCCAGCGCTGCTGCTGGCCGCGAATGACCTCATGTCGACTCCTTACAACAGGTTACGGCTAGCAAGGCCGCGGTCGATTCCCTGGACCTCACCGTGATCCCGGACCATTTGCCTCGGAGACAGACAAAATCTCTGCCAAATGAGGATTTCACAGTAGATTAAGCATTAGTAACGGTCAAGCACGAGACATGGCCTTGCAAACGGCGCGGTTGCATCGGATTGTCTAGTGCGTTCAGGCCTCGGCGATCGCCCTGAATCGCCTTGGACCCTCTCGACTCGTCCCCAATCACTCCGGAGTAAATGACATGCTCGGATGTCCAAGACGGCTTTCGCTCAGCCTTCCTGCCGCATTGTCGACGGCGCTATTGCTCATGACGTTGCTCATCATTCTCCTCGGCACGCCCGGCCCATCGCTGGCCCAGGTTGCCCAGGAGGAGATTGTCCTGACGCGACCTATTCCGGGTCCGGTGGTGCCACCGGCTTACTACCGGGAAGCGATTGAGAACGGCACCCGCACGCCTGACGGGAGGCCGGGCCCGAACTACTGGCAGGTCTACTCGGAGTACGACATCGAGGCCAAGCTCGACCCGCGAGCCGGCACCATCTCGGGTCGTCAGACCGTGCGCTTCCTGAACCGGTCGCCTGACGAGATCCCCGTCCTGATGCTGCATCTGCACCAGAACCAACACGCCGAGGGCGTTCCTCGTCGTGGCTTCAGCGAGATCACCGGCGGCGTCACCCTGCACGGTGTTGCCGTCGAGGGCACACCGCTTTTCGCCGCCACATCCCGAGAGGAACCGGGCTACCTGGTGAGGGGCTCGATCATGCGGGTCCAGCTACCCGTGCCTGTACCCGCGGGCGGCGAGGTTGAGGTCGAGACCACCTGGAGCTTCCACGTGCCGCGTAGCGCCGGTCGAATGGGGCACAGCGACCGCGAGATGTACTTCCTCGCCTATTGGTTCCCCAAGATCGGCGTCTACGACGATCTGCGTGGCTGGGACGCGGAACCGTATCTGGGGTCGGAGTTCTATGACTCGTATGCCGACTATCGGGTGTCGATTTTCGTTCCTGCCGGCTGGACTGTCGGCGCAACCGGAGAGCTCCTGAATCCCGAGCAGGTGTACTCCGGGCAAACTCTCGAGAGGCTGGCGGCCTCGCGTACGGCCGACGATGTCGTCAAGATCGCCACAACCGAGGACCGCCAGGAAGGCCGAGTCACCCTCTATCCGGACTCCGGCACCCTCACCTACCGCTTCGAGGCGAACCGAGTCAGGGATTTCACCTGGACCGCGTCCAACGTGCAGGAGTGGGACGCGACCACGGCCATTGTGGCCGACCGCGATGGTGACGGCGCAGAGGACAAGGTCGATATCCACTCGTTCTGGCGACCCGAACGGGCGCCGCTCTGGGTCGAGCAGGCCCGCTACGCCAAGCACTCGATCGAGTTCCTGTCGCGCGAGACCGGCCTGACGTATCCCTGGCCCCACATGACATCTGTGGAGGGTGACGGCATCATCGGCGGCGGCATGGAGTTCCCCATGCTCACCCTCATCGGCTCGTACCGCACACGGGGTGAGGCGATCAATCTCTACGGCGTGACCCTGCACGAGCTGGCGCACATGTGGACGCCCATGATCCTGGGCACCAACGAGAAGCGCCACGCCTGGATGGACGAGGGCTTCGCCTCCTACCTGACCGCCCGCGGCGTACCTGAATACTGGCCGGATACCGACGACACGGAGGCCTCCGAGGCCAACGATTATCTGGAGACTGCCCGGGCGGAGGGCGAAGGCGCCATGATGCGCCACGGCGACTACTACGAGCAGGGCTACGGAACCGCCTCGTACGCCAAGCCCGCCTCAATGTTAGTGATGCTGCGCAAGTTCCTCGGTGACGAGGTATTCGAGGGAGCGCTACGGGCCTACTTCGACGAGTGGATGTACAAGCATCCGACGCCCTGGGACTTCTTCAGCACCCTGGAGCGCGCCGCCGGCACCGATCTCGACTGGCTGTGGAGCTCCTGGTACTACGAGACCTGGGCCCTCGATCAGGCGGTGGCTGGCGTCGCGGCCGGGCCTAACGGCCCCGTGATCACCATCGAGGATCTCGGTTTCGTGCCCATGCCCACGCTCGTGCAGATCGAGACCAGCGATGGCGGCACGATCGAGCGCACGGTGCCTGTGTCCCACTGGCTCACCGGAGCGACGAGCTACGAGATCGAGCTGCCGGATTCCGTGGGAGAGGTTCAGGCGGTCCGCATCGACCCCGAGATGCTCTTCCCTGATCTCGACCGTAGCAACAACGTCTGGCCGCGCCAGGAAGAGACGGAGGGCTAGCGGCGAGCATGCGGAAACCACATGGGGTACGCAACAAGATCGGACTCGTTGGCGTACCTCTCGCTGTGCTCTCACTGCTTCTGTTCGTAGATCTATCGCCTGGCCATCCGGAAATCACGCGGATGGCCGCCGTTGCGCTATTGATGGCCGGCTGGTGGATCACTGAGGCCATCCCGATCCCCGCCACAGCACTCTTGCCCGTGGCGCTGTTTCCCCTGCTCGGCATCCTCGACGGCAAGCAAACCGCCAGCTACTACTTCAACGACACCATCTTTCTGTTCATCGGCGGCTTCATCTTCGCCCTCGCGATGCAGAAGTGGGACCTGCACCGCCGCATCGCTCTGAACATCATTCTGGTTCTGGGAACCGGGCCATGGCGGCTGATGCTGGGGTTCATGGTGGCGACCTGGTTTTTGTCCATGTGGATCTCGAACACCGCCACGACGATGATGATGATCCCCATGGCGATGGCCATCGTGATTCAGTTCAAGGAGCACTTCGGCCGGGAGAAGGTTCGAAACTATGCTGTGGGCCTGCTGCTCGGTGTCGCATATGCGGCATCTATCGGAGGCATCGCCACACTGATCGGAACGCCACCCAACCTGTCGTTTCGGCGCATCCTGACCATCGTCTTCCCCGAAGCGCCGCACATCTCCTTCGCCACCTGGTTCATGTTCGCCCTCCCCCTCTCGACGATCTTCCTCTTCGTCTGCTGGGCTGTCCTCGGATATCTATTCGCCCGCGACGCCGGCTTCCACGGCCATCAGACCGAGTTCTTCAATGACGAATACGAGAAGCTCGGCAAGCCGAGCTCAGAGGAAAAGAGAGTCCTCGTCCTTTTCGCCCTTCTCGTCTTCCTGTGGATGTTCCGGCAAGACCTGTTCGTGATCCCTGGCTGGTCACGTTTGCTCCCCACCCCCGACTACGCTCACGACGGCACGGTGGCCATCCTCATTGCGCTGACCCTGTTCCTCATCCCCTCCCGCTCTCGCCCCGGCGAGCGCCTGATGGACTGGGAAACCGCCGTCAAGCTCAAGTGGGGGATCGTTCTTCTATTCGGCGGTGGATTCGCGCTGGCGGCCGGCTTCGCGAGCTCGGGGCTGTCGGCCTATCTCGGTGATCAGCTCGTGGCGTTCGGCGACTTGCCTCCGATCGCCCTCGTGGCGACCATCTGTATGATGCTCACCTTCCTCACCGAGCTGACCTCGAACACCGCAACCACCGAGATGGTTCTCCCCGTGCTCGGCTCGCTGGGCGTGGCTATTAAGGTGAATCCTCTACTTCTGATGGTACCCGCAACGCTGAGTGCTTCGTGCGCTTTCATGCTGCCGGTGGCTACGCCGCCGAACGCAATAGTCTTTGGTACGGGCGAGGTGACCATTCAAGACATGGTGCGCGGCGGCATCATTCTGAACCTCATCGGTGTCGTCCTGATTACCGCGGCGATCTACCTGATCGGGATCCCCGTTCTCGGAATCGACCTGAGCACCATGCCCGCCTGGGCGGTGCACTAGGTGCGGCCCGTCCCCCGCTTACGCTAGCCCGGGTTTCTCAACGGGTCGCGGCTGCGCGGGCCAACGCGAATAGAGGGGAAGGTCCTCCACCGCGGGCCCCTCAACGCTGACGACTCGATCCCCCAAGCGCAGGCCCGCAGCCATCAATACCGCAACGCCACGACTGGAAATCGGAGCCTTCATTGCGTTCCTCCGGTCAGTCTGTCGGGCGGCCCCAGGGAAATTCCAACACGCGTCTCGATCGTCAACAAGGGGCTCTTACGCCGCGCTCGTGGGACCGATCATCTGTGGCGGCGAAAAGCGTCGCAAACGCAGGCTGTTGGTGACCACGAAGACGCTCGATACGCTCATTGCCGCCGCGGCCAGCATGGGGCTGAGCAAGACGCCGAGGACTGGATACAGGACGCCGGCGGCCACGGGAATGAGCGCCACGTTGTAGGCGTAGGCCCAGAAAAAGTTGCCGAGAATCGTCCGATACGTTTGCCGGGCCAGGGCCGTTGCGTTGACGATGCCACGCAGATCACCCGACATCAGGATGACGTCGCCCGCCTCGATCGCGATGTCCGTGCCCGTGCCGATGGCGACCCCCACGTCGGCCTGAGCCAGAGCCGGGGCATCGTTGATGCCATCACCAACGAAGCCGACGCGATGCCCCTCTTTCTGCATCCGCTTCACCTCTTCGGCCTTCTCACCCGGCAAGACCTCGGCCAGTACCTGGTCGATACCGGCCTCCCCTGCTATGGCTCGAGCAGTGCGTTCGTTGTCACCGGTCAGCATGGCGACATCCATGCCCAATCTGCGAAGTTGCTGTACGGCCTCGCGGCTGCCCTCCTTCAACGGATCGGCCACTGCCAGAACGGCAACCGCGACCCCGTCGATCGCGGCGTAAAGGGGCGTCTTGGCCTGGTCGGCCAGAGCTTCACCTCGATCCAGGAGCGGTCCCAGGTCCACCCCGAGGCGCTCCATGTAACGATCAGCACCTACATTGACCAGTCGCCCGTCGATCTCGGCTCTGAGCCCGAATCCGGGCTCGGCCTCGAAGGCGTTCGCTCTGCCCAACTCGAGTCCGCGCTCTCGCGCCGCAGCCACGACAGCCTGGGCAATGGGATGCTCACTCTGAGTCTCGGCGGCAGCCACCAAGGCGAGAGCTTCGTCCTCGGACAAACCCTCGGGATTATCAGCCAACTCGAGATCAGTCAGCTCGGGACGTCCCTTGGTCAACGTGCCGGTCTTGTCGAGCACCAAGATGTCGAGCTTCGCCATGAGCTCGAGCGCCGTCCCCTGACGGAAGAGCGTACCCATCTCGGCCGCCCTGCCCGTGCCCACCATGATCGCCGTCGGCGTCGCCAGCCCCATCGCGCAGGGACAAGCGATTACCAGAACGCTGACCGCGGCGACAAAGGCATAACTCAAGGCAGGACTCGGTCCTAGAAGGAGCCAGACCAGGAACGTGATTGCCGCGGCGGCGATAACGACAGGAACGAACACGGCGGCAATTCGATCGGCGAGCCGCTGAATCGGCGGCTTCCCCGCCTGCGCCTCCTCCACCATGCGGATGATCTGAGCCAGCACGGTGTCGGCACCGACACGCGTGGCGCGGAAGACAAACGCGCCGGTCTTATTGACGGTGCCGCCCACGACCTCGGAGTCCGCGACCTTCTCTACTGGAATCGGCTCACCCGAGATCATGCTCTCGTCGACGTAGCTCGAGCCCTCGGTCACCGTCCCGTCAACCGGAATCCGCTCGCCGGGGCGAACCTGGATAAGGTCTCCGGGAACAACCTCCTCAATGGGGATTTCGGTGGCCTCACCATCACGAACCACACGCGCCGTCTTGGCCTGCAGCCGCATCAGCTTGCGGATGGCGTCGGATGTTCGCCCCTTCGCCTTCGCCTCGAGGTACTTACCGAAGAGGATCAGGGTGATGATAACGGCGGCAGCCTCGAAATAGAGGTTGGCGGTTCCAGCCGGGAAGATCTCAGGCACGAAGACGGCAAGCAGCGAGTAGAAGTAGGCCGCCGAGCTACCCATCATCACGAGCGTGTTCATGCCGGGACTGAAATGACGCAGTTCGGCCCATCCCTGCCGGTAGAAGCGCCGCCCGGCGACGAATTGGACCGGAGTCGCAAGGACGAGCTCAACCCAACGCCAGACAGCCTCGGGCAGCAAGCGGATCATCGCGCCATGCATGCCGGGGATGATCATCGGGCCCATGGCGAGAATGAAGAGCGGCAACGTCAGCGCGGCCGCGAAACGCAGGTCGCGCGAGAGGTTCTGCAGCGCACTCTCGCGCGCGGCCTGCTCCCGGTCCTGGTCGGCAGAAACCTCCCCCGGCTCATATCCAGCGTCGGCTATGGCAGCGCGAATGCGCGCCGTCGACACTGTGTCGGGCAGGTACTCTACGGTCGCTTTCTCGGTAGCTAGGTTCACCGAGGCGGTAACGATCCCGGGCAGCTTCTGTACCGCCCGCTCCACCCGAGCCACACACGTGGCACAGGTCATGCCGCCCACGCCGAATCGAATCTCTTCTGACATTGGTTCAGAAGCCTCCAGAGAATTGCTGCTGCAACAACCGGATTCGCCGCCGGATCAACCGGCCGGTTCAGCTTTGTAGCCTTCTTCCTCGATTGCAACCACCAACTGTGAGACGTCAGCTCCACCCTCGATGACCACCTCGCCTCGCTCCAGACTGACCTCGACGACACGGTCGACCCCGGGAACTGCCCCCAGGGCCTTGCTGACCGCCTGTACGCAGTGGTTGCAGGACATACCTTCGACTTTCAGCTTCGTCATCAGTGCGTTCCTCCCTTGCAGTGGAAACTGGTGATACAAGATATATATACTATACCCCCCTATAGTATATCAACCTCCACATGCCGTCCCCCATCGCCACAAGACCGCTTCTCTCTCGCTCTGGCCCGACACTCGTCTTCAATGAGGACTCGAATCACCAGCCACGAGTCCGGCACGCCTTCTGCGATGATTCCAGTTTAGCCTCCCCTGCCGGATCTTGGGCCAAGAACGGTCCTGGACCATATCCCACCCGACTTCCATGAGGGCATCGCCTTCGATACTGCCGGGAGAGCATTCATCACCGACAGGAACAACCACCGTGTGCAGGTGGTCAACAGCAGCGGTACCTTCGTGCGCGCGTGAAAGGATTCTTCGCTGCAAGGGGCGAGCCGAATACGGCTGGCCCCTTTTTGGCTAGCTGGCCCGGCGGTAGGGTGTACACGGAAACCCGTGCCCTGGGAGAGAAAATGCAGGCAATCGACAACATAAGAGTGGCGGCGTCGATGCACGATATCGGCAAGATCGGCGTCCCGAACGATCTTCTGCAGCACTCCGACACGCTCACCCATCCTCGTCCCTCCAGGCCCGCCTTCCCGGAGGAGGAAGCCCTCGACATGATGGGAGAAGGGCGGGGTAAGCAATTGGATCCGGTTATCTTCGATGTCTTCATCGAATCGCTTCCCGTCTTTCGCCGCATCACCGAACGCGTTGCCAACGAGGCTGCCTGATGGGCCTGCAGCGTGGCACTCGGTTGGTACAGATCGGCTTCGTCGTCCTTCTGGCCGTCTGCGTCGCCCAGGTTGGCTGGTGGATCATCGACCAGTGGATCTACACGGAGGAGGTGGAAGATCGGCTGGCACGCATCTACGCCAACGAGCTTCACGCGGCGGACATGATGCTCGAGACGGGCACGCCGGTGGCGGAGATCCTCGAGCGCTTCCCCGACCTCGAGATCAAGCCATCTCCCCTGGAGCCCGCATCCGAGGGAACCCCGGCCGATGCTCTCGGGACTGATCTTGAAATTACCCTGGCCGACACGTCCCGGCGTTTCCGGGTGGCGACGGAGGTTGCCGGAGCGCTGGCGAATGATCGCTGGCACCGGCTCAACCGCTTCGCCTGGGAGGGAAGCTTCTTCCTGTTGGTCTTGATCTCCGGGATGGCGGTACTCGGGAGGGCGGTACGCGAAGACGCGCGGTTACGGCGGCGCCAGCAGAACTTCCTCGCCGCTGTGAGCCACGAGCTCAAGAGCCCGCTGGCCAACATTCGCTTGTCCACAGAGACCCTGCAGCTCCGTAGCCCCGACGCAGAGACCCGACGCCGCCATCTGTCGCGGATTCTGGGCAGTCTCTATCGCATGGAGCGAATGGTCATCAATCTGCTCGACACTGCGCGCATCGAAACGGGAAGCCTCGGAATGGAGCCCGAGACAGTCAGTCTGGCCGCGGTTGCTGATTCGGTTCGACGCGCAACCGAGGAGCGCGCTCGTGGTGTCGATGCAAAGGTCTCGTTCGAGGTGCCAACGGACCTGACGGTGCACGCCAACGCCGCCGCCGTGGAAATTGTGCTCCATAACCTGGTCGAGAATGCGCTCGAGTCGGTGTCACGCTGTGATGGAGGGATGCTGTCGGTTTCCGGCAAGAATGCCGGCAGCTTGGTGATCTTGGAGGTTCGAGATGACGGCTGCGGCTTCGAGGATCGAGAATCCGAAAAGATCTTCGACAAGTTCTACCGCCCCGGAGATGAGCTGAGCAGAGGGGGACGCGGCTCGGGGCTCGGCCTCTATATCGTGCGCAGCATCATGGACCACAGCGGTGGGCGGGTAAGCGCATTCAGCGAGGGACCGGGGCGCGGCGCGACCTTTTCCACCTTTTGGCCACGGGGAGCTGCAGAAGGAAATTAGACGGAGAGGTGTTCACACGAAATGCGGGCCCGCGCCGCGTTGGTGCCGCGATCACGGGCCCGCCCGTGCCCCACTGGTAGACGGTGCAACCGCGACCCCACTCACTCGAAGCGCAAAGCCCTCACTGGATCCACTCGCGCCGCGCGACGAGCCGGTACAATGGCGGCCACCGCGGTCACGATCGCCACGACCAGAGCTGCAACGACCATCGTCAGTGGGTCGTTCGGGGTCAAACCGTAGAGCTGGCTCTCCAGGAAACGCGTCACACCGAACGCCGCTCCCACGCCGAGGAGAATCCCGAGGGCCACGGCCAGTAGCTCGCGCATGACGAGGCGGACGATGTCCTCTCCGCACGCGCCGAGCGCCATCCGAACACCGATCTCCTGGGTCCGTCGGGCTACTGAGCAGGAAAGAATTCCGTAAAGCCCGATGCAGACCAGCACGAGCGCAATGCCACCAAGGAGCCCCGAGAGCATCGCGAACTGGCGCTCCACTACCAGGGTGAAGTCGAGCTGCCCTTCTTGCGTTCTGACGCTGTACAGCGGCAGGTTCGGATCCACCTCACGAACGATCTCCCTCATCGCCCCGACGAGCTGCAGCGGGTCGCCGTTCGTCCGCACCAAGCAATTCATGCTGTAGAGATCATCGATCTTCTGGGAGAAAGGAATGTGCACGGCCGGGTAGGTGTCATTGTTCGGGCGCTGGTACTTGACGTTCGACGTAACGCCGACGATCTCGACGTCCCCCGGGTTCTCCTCATCGAAGCCGAACCGTTGGCCGATGGGGTTCTCGCCGGCGAAAAACTGCTCTACGAAGGCCTCGTTGACCACGGCCACCAGCGGCGAGGCAGCATCGTCGATGTCCGAGAGAGCCCGACCCAACAGGATGGGCATTCCGAGGGTACTGAAGTAGTCGGATGCAACCATGTTCTCGACCGCCGAGATGTTCTCGTCCTCAGCGCGCTCGTAGCCCTGAACGTACACGGGGCCGATTGAGATCATTCCGCCCACGGGAACAAGCGAGGAGATGCTGGCCGATACCACGCCCGGCACCGCACGCGCCCGGCGCAGAACCTCTGCATAGAGGCTGACCAGCTCGGGTCCCTCGTAGCCGTTCAGGGTCGGATCGATGCTGAACTGGAGAACCCCCTCGGGATCATAGCCGACGGCCTCACCCTCGAGGTTCCGCAGCGTCTGTACGAACAGCCCGGCAACGATCAGCAGCACGCATGAGATGCCCACTTGCACGGCGAGCAGGGATTTGCTGAGACGATGCTTCGGCCTCTCCCCACCGAGCTGGCGACCTGATCCCGCCAGGGCAGGCGTGAGGCTGACACCCGACACGCGCAACGCGGGGATCGAGCCGAAGATCAAGCCAGTGAGCACCGAGATCGCCAGCGCAAATCCGAGCACGCGGAGATCGACTCGAAGATTGATGGACATGTCGGAAATCTCGGCAAACATCCCCGACAAGATCCCCATGAGCCAGCTGGCGAGAAGAACGCCGACCAGTCCAGCCAACAGCGCCAGCACCAAGCTCTCGGTGAGTAGCTGTCGCAGCAAGCGCCGACGGCCGGCGCCCAAGGAAAGTCGAACGGCAAGCTCGTGCCGCCGGGCTCCCGAGCGAGCGAGCAGCAGGTTGGCGACGTTCATACAGGCGAGCAGCAGCACCAGACCGACGATGGCCATCAAGATCATGAGGGGCTCGACCATGTCGTCGCGCTCTTCATTCATCCCCTGTGATCCTCGCCGGAAGGCGATCTGGGGCACGGTGTTGTCCTGGATCTCCGGCAGGTCCTCATGCACCGAGCGCTCGAAGAGCAGCTCCATCTGAGAGAGGGCCTGTTCCCTCGGCACCTCGCCGCTCAGACGTCCCATCATGTGCATCCAATAGTAATTACCATCGCTGAAGTTGCGTCGCCGCGGCCGAATCAGAGCACGCGTCGTGACGGGCACCGTGACATCCGGAACCGTCCCGACCTGCAGGGTGCCGGTGAAGCCCGGCGGAGTCACGCCGATCACCGTGAAGGCGTGTCCGTTGAGGTAGATCGGCTTGCCGACGATTTCGGTGTCGCCGCCGAAGCGACGCTGCCAAAAACCGTGGTCAAGGACGGCGACCGGCTCGGCGTCGATCGCCTCGTCGGCAGGAACGATGAGCCTTCCCACATGGGGCTTGATGCCGAGACCGGCGTGGTACCCGCCGGAGACGTACTGGCCCTCTGTGAGCTCCGCCTCCCCATCGACCCTCACGTTGAGACGACGCATCGGGGCGAAGACGAAGATATGGCTGAAAGCATCGTTGCCGTCGCGCAAGCGCTCATAGGTCGGGTACGAGAATGAGGAGCTCGTCTGGCGGCCGGCTTCGTCACGGTTCAGATAGCCGCTGATCGACATTCCAGACGGCCAGCCCTCCCCACCCGGCGGGATAACCCAACCGAACAGGACGAGGTCGTCAGGGTCTGGCACCGCCTCCATGGGTCGCAACAGCGCGGCGTCGACGATGCTGAAGATCGCCGTGTTGGCGCCGATGCCAAGACCGAGGGAGAGCAACACCACCAGGGTGAAGCCGGGGCTCTTGCGAAGCATGCGTGCCGCGAAGCTCAGGTCGTGGAGCACGGAGCTCATGTCGAGGCCTCTTCTCTTGGGGATTCTCTGTCTACTTCCGGAATCTGCGGGGCGCTGGCTGCGCCGGCCCTCACTCCCCCATCGCCAGCACAGGTCATCGAGGCGGGCCATGAAGCCGTTCGACACCAGGTCCCACCACATGTGCCGTGCTCGACGCCGCAGAGGCGAGCGTCGCATGTCGGCGTACAACTCCAGCAGATCGAGCGCGTAGGCGGCGCGGAATCTTCGTGGGAACGCGAGCAGCAAGAAACGGTAGGCTCGCCCCGGAGCAAACAGCGGTAGACGCTCACCGCCATCCTCGGGCCGCGAAATGCGAGGGGTATTGGAATCCTGCATCGACCGCAATCTCCCCTACTTGGTGCTTTCCGACAACAGTGGGGCCGAGATCTCGGCCAGCAACTCGGCCTCCTCCGTGGCCACCTGGCGGCCGAGCGACGTGATGCGGTAATAGGTTCGGCGCTCGTCATCCGGGCCTCCGGTGGGGCGGCGGTCGGTATCCTCCAAGAGGTCCCGCTCCCTGAGCCGGTAGATCACCCGGTAGACGTCGCCCGGACGAAGTCGCACCTTCCCTCGAGTGCGCTCGTCGATGTCGAGGACGATGCCATAGCCATGCAACGGTTCCTCGTAGAGAGCGGCAAGCACGAGGAATTCGACGGGCTTGAGCGGAACCCTCTTTTCGCCCTCTGTCTCTGCCTTCGCGATCTTGGCCATACCTGAGCTTCCTGTCCCGTGCGGCTCGCTACCCGCGAGCTCGCTTATTAGCAACACGCGTATACGCATTTTACGCATAGCGATTCACCGATTTCAAGGCGATGGATACTCTCGAGCCGGTGGCCATCCAATGGCAGTGAGAGAACAGTGCTCCTTTACAAAGGTAGCTTCCAGAAGCTACCTTGATGTCATGCGAGCCGTGGGATTGAAGATCTTGAAGAACAAGTTGAGCGAATACGTTCGCCTGGCGGCGGAGGGCGAGGTTGTGCTCGTGACCGACCGCGACCGTGTGGTCGCCGAGTTGGGCCCGCCGCGAGCCGCGCGCAGCCCTGAGCTCGCAGACGCGCAGCTGGCCGAGGCGGTTCGAGAGGGCCTACTCTCGCCCCCCCTACTACCTGCGGGATCACCTCCTCCTCGACAGCCGGTGGCTCCGCTGGCCACCCTACTCGCTGAGCTCGATCTCGATCGAGAGGAGCGGTGATCTACCTGGACACATCGGCGGCCCTCGCGCAGCTACTCGCGGAGGACCGCTACCCGCCGGCGCATCTGTGGGAGGGGACTTTGGTGTCCAGTAGGCTGCTCGAGTATGAGCTTTGGAATCGCATCAACGCCCGCAACCTCACCGAGTCCCACGACGAGTCGTTGCGCACGCTCCTCGGAAGGGTAGCGTTTGTCGAGCTCTCACCGACGGTTCTGTCTCGGGCCCTCGAGCCGTTCCCCATCCCTGTTCGGACGCTCCATGCTCTGCACCTGGCCTCGGTGAGCTTCCTGCTCGAACGATCCCAGGAAATCACGCTGGCGACATACGACCACAGGATGCAGGAAGCGGCACAGGGCCTCGGCGTGCCGATCTACGACTTGTAGCCTGTAGCCTCTCAGCCGGTCGGATTCGTCGGGGCGGACCTCTCCGGGCCGGACATCTCGAGGCCATGCAGCCCCCACCACTCCTCGGCGAGGCTCACCGCGTCGAGACCTTCGGTCGATCTACTTGACGTCCTGCGATAGATTGACGCTCTCAGCCACGATCCCCGCTCGTAGGCCGGCCGGGCACCGCTTCGATGGCCGGACGATCTGCGCGGCAAACCTTTGGAAGGAGTGTCTGGAATGCTCGCTTCGACCACGAGGATTCGTCTCCCCCTGGCGATCGCTGTTGCGGCGCTCGTCCTCCTCTCCCCTACCCTCGGGCTCGGTCAGGATTCACCCTTCGTAGGAGACCGGATTTTCCAGCTACTCAACGGCGAAATCTCCGGCGACGCCGCCTTCGAGACCATCCGCCACTGGACCCAGTTTCATCGTCCGGGCAACAGCCCCGGCTTCACCGAGGCGGCCGACTATATCTACGAGAAGGCCATGGAGTTCGGCCTCGAGGACGTCGTACGCCTGAAGCAGCCGGTGAGCTCGCCCGCATGGAGTGCGTCAGAAGGCTCGATCTGGATTACCAGCCCGGTGCTCATGAAGCTCGCCGACCTGCGTGACGTGCAGCTCATGCTGGCCGACTACAGCCGTACGGTCGATGTCGAGACCGAGCTGGTCGACGTGGGCGATGGCACCAGCGACGCCGACTACGAGGGCATCGAGGTGGCAGGGAAAGTCGTCTTCGCCAGTGGCAGCCTTGCCGCAGTAACGCAGCAGGCCGTCTTCCAGCGCGGTGCTGCCGGGGTCATCAGCACCGCCCTGCGTTCCACCAGCCGCCCTTGGGATCACCCCGACCAGATCCCTTGGCAAAGAGTGCCCCAGAGCGCCCCGGAAGGCGCTGCCGTCGACGATTGGTTTGGCTTCGTCCTCTCGGCGCGTCAGGGTGACGAGCTTCGGGCCTTGCTTGCCGGCCGGACACTGCCGCCTGTGGTCGCATTCACGGGCGCTGAACTTGGCGAGCCGGTTCGCGTCAAGGTTCGAGTGCGCTCGACGTTCGACGATTCCGACATGGACACCGAGTTCATCGAGGCGCGAATCCGCGGCACCGAGCCAGACCTCCCCGGCATCGTCTTCACCTGCCACATCCAGGAAGAAAAATTCTCGGCCAACGACGACGCATCGGGCTGTGCCAACGTCCTGGAGATCGGTCGCGCCATCAAACGCCTGATGGACACGGGCATGATCGAGCGGCCTCGGCGCACGTTGCGCTTCTGGTTTGCCAACGAAATCAGTGGACCCTACTGGTACTTCCGCACCTACCCCGAAGAGCGCGCCAGCATCGCGGCCAATCTGCATCAGGACATGGTGGGAGCGCTGCAGACTGCGGGCAGTCGGGTGCAGCACATCATCCGTAGCCCGCACCACATCGCCTCGTACCTGCCTGACATCGTGCAGAGCGTCGGCGAGATGGTGATCCACGGAAACTCCGGCTACCTGTCGGCAGGGCAAGCCGGCAGCCCGTATCCGTTTTCACGACCGATCTACAGCCGCCTCGGGACTCGCGACGGCTACCGCGCCGAGATCGTCCCCAACTTCAACAACTCCGACCACATGGTCTTCAACGACGGCATCATCGGCATCCCCGCCGTCGGCTTCATCAACTGGCCGGACGACTTCATTCACTCCTCCGACGACGACCTCTGGCAGATCGACCAGACGCAGCTCAAGCGCAACGCATTCATCATCGCGGCCAGCGGCCTGTATGTGGCAAACGCCGGAGCCGAGGATGTGGGCACGCTGGTGGCTGAAGTGCTAGGACGAGGATCTGAACGTCTGGGCAAGGACCTACGGGTGGCGATGAGCCTCTTGGCCGAGTCTGATCCCGGCGCCCGCGCTGAGGCCTACAAGACCGCCACCTACATACTGGAGGCTGGAGATCGACGTGAGCGGCGGGCGATTTCGAGCATCCGCACGTTCACCGACGGTGACGCCGATGCGGCGCACGTGGTCGATCGCGCGGTCGACCAGGTCTTCATGAGCGTGCGCTCCCATCGCAACACGCTGGATGCCTACTACCAAACACTGACGGGGCAGGAACCCCCCGAGGTCGAACAGGACCCCGACGAGGAAGCCGCCGATGGCAAGGTGCCGACGAATATCGATGATGTCGACACCTACCTGGCCAATCGACCGCGGCCCAATACCGGCCTGCATTCGCTCATGACGTTCTCCACCTGGGGTCATGTGGACGGCCAGGCCTCGTACCTGGACATCTACAAGCAGGTAATGGCCGAGTCGATGGTGCACGGCGCCTGGTATTACGGCACCGTGAGCCTGGAGCAGGTCGCCGCAACCCTGGATGCCGGCCTGGAGGCGGGAATCCTGACGGTCAGGTAGCCAGTCGAGTAGTCGAGCTATGGCGCCGGCGTGCCAACGACTATGGTGTCGCCTTCGATGCGGACCGGCACCGTGGCGAGAGGCTCAGTAACCGGCCCGGAAAGAGGCTTGCCCTCGGTGTCGAACTGCGCCGGGTGACAGGGGCATCGGTAGACGCTGTCGCGTGCGTACCAAAAGACTTCACACTTCTGGTGCGTACATCGCAAGGAGCGAGCGACAATTCCGCCCTCGCTGCGCAGAAGCTCGACGGCGTCACCCATGTGGCGGATGCGCACTCGGCGACCGACCGGAACCTCGGCGAGTGGAACCCGTGTTTCCGGGGCGGAATCGCTGCACCCGGCGAGCAGGCCTACCTGCCCTGCAGCCGCACAGCCCAGCAGAATCCTCAGCACCTCGCGCCGCTGCAGTGCTGACCTCTTGTCCCCAGACTCTTTCTCTCTCAGCGCGGCACCTCCATGCGGCTCATCAGCGGGCGACCATCGAATTTCTTGCGGGCCCCATCAAATCTCTTGGGCGCGCTTTTACCACATCTCGCGCAGCCGCGCCGCAACATCGATGCGTGGATCCTGCGCCCCCGCGCCCCCGCCTCGAGCCTCGGCCGAGCCGCGGTGCACGTGCGCATCGAAGTACTGCCGCGTGCTGTTGGGCAGGAAGCGCGTCAGGGGTGCGTATACGTGCCGATCACCGTGGCGGCGCTGGTGGATCACGTAGAAGCGGAGCGGGCGCATGAGGTAAAGCTCTCGCTCGGCACGGGTCATCGCAACATAGAGCAGGCGGCGCTCTTCTTCGATCTCGTCGACCTTGCCGGTTGCCATGTCGGAGGGAATGCAGCCGTCGACGACATTGAGAATGAAGACGGTATCCCACTCCTGCCCTTTGGCTGAATGTATGGTCGAGAGAATGAGATAGTCCTCGTCTAGATAGGGCACGCCGGCGTGATCTCCGGTAGCTTCCGGAGGATCCAGCGTCAGCTCGCTCAGGAAGCGCTCGCGGTCTTCGTACTGACCTGCAACCATCTCCAGTTGTTCCAGGTCTCCGGCGCGCGCCACGCTGGCCTCATAAAGACGCTCGAGGTGGGGCTCGTACCATTGCCGTGCCTCTCCCACCTGGCCAGGCCAGTCGCAGTCCTCCTGCGCCAAGCTCTCGATGAGATGGGCAAGCTCGGGCCAATCGGCCCGCGCCGCTGCCGGTGGCCGGAAACGCTTCAGGCCGCCCAACCCGTCGCTGTCGAAATCCAGATGATCGAGGACGGCCCGGGCTGTCGCCGGTCCCACCCCGGGCAGAAGCTGCAAGACGCGGAACGCGGCAACGCTGTCGCGCGGATTCTCCGCCCAGCGCAGGATGCACATCATGTCCTTGACGTGCCCTGCCTCCAGGAACTTGAGACCACCGTACTTGACGAAGGGGATGTTGCGACGGCCGAGCTCGACCTCGAGAAGATCGCTGTGATGAGCAGCCCGGAAGAGCACCGCCTGCCGCTTCAGCGCCATGCCCGCCTCGCGCGTCGCCAGAACCCGGTCTGCCACATACTCCGCCTGTTCTGCTTCGTTCTCAACAGCAACCAGCCGGGGCTTCTGTTCCGAGCGGCGCTCTGAGAAGAGAACCTTCGTGTAGCGCTCCTGGGCGAGTGCGATCACGGAATTGGCGGCATCGAGGATGGGCTGCGTGGACCGGTAGTTCTGCTCCAGCGTGATTACCTTGGCCGGCGGGTCGAAGTGCCCGGGGAAATCCAGGATGTTCCTGACGGTCGCGGCACGGAACGAATAGATCGACTGGGCGTCGTCACCAACTACGGTCAATCCCGCACCCTGGGGATCGAGAGCCAGCAGGATCGAGGCCTGCAGCGAGTTCGTATCCTGGTACTCGTCCACCAGCACATGGTCGTACGCCGACGACACCTTGGCCGCGAGGGTCGGCTCGTTCATGAGGTGAAACCAGTAGAGCAGCAAGTCATCGTAGTCGAGCACGTTGGCCTGCTGCTTGGCCTCGACGTAGTCGCGAAAGAGCGCACGCAACTCGGTTTCCCAGTCCGCACACCAGGGAAAATGATCCTCCAGACACTCCTGCACCGACTCGCCACTGTTGACACAGCGTGAGTAGATGGCCAGGCAGGTCGCCTTCTGGGGAAATCGACGTTCCTTCTTCGATAGTCCCGACTCGGCGCGGATCAGGTTCAGCAAATCCTCTGCGTCGGCACGGTCCAGAACCGTGAATGAAGGATCGAGCCCCAGCGGCAGGGCGTAGTACCGGAGCAGCCGATTGGCAATCGCATGGAAGGTCCCTGCCCAACGTAGGGATCCAGGCGCGACAGCGCGACCCGGAACCGATCTTCCGGCCTTGATTTGCAGCGCCCGCGCCACGATGCGCTCGGCTCGCCGGGTCATCTCCGCTGCCGCGCGGCGAGTGAACGTGAGCAGCAGGATTCGATCCGGCGCCGTTCCTCGCAAAACGAGCTCGGCAACTCGATGGGCGAGCGTCAAGGTCTTGCCCGTGCCTGCCCCGGCGATAATCAGCAGCGGAGGGCTCGATTCCTTTCGACCCTCCTCGATGCCGAAGAGCGCCGCATCGCGTTGTGCCGAGTTCAACCCGTCGAGATGGGTCTCGGGCTTTGCCGCGCCCTGCCCCGCAGTGGGCGACCCGGCACGCTGTCCCGCGTTCGATCGTCCAACGCGCGCCTCTGAATCACCCAAGGGAACCATGACAGGTGATCTTACACCGAAGAGAAACAAAAATGGGGCAAAACCGTAAAGGGAGGCACTCTTGTTCAGGACAGCGCGCGAATCCGTAGTATTTACTGCATCAGCAAGGCGAACCAGAGGTCTCGCGTTGCGGCGTAGTCGAGGCAACAGTCAGGATCGAGAAGATGGTCCCGGCTCACGACGGAACTCACGAGGCCGGACGAACCGTCCGTAGCATGGGCGGCCTGAACCGTGGTCTCGGCCACCAGACGGCCCAAGACCGTGCCCAAACCAACGGCATCTTGAAGGGCGCTCGGGGCAGCCGAGCCCGTCAGCGCGACGAGAACGTTGGGCATGAAGACAAAAACGGCGTGGGGATTCAGATCCCCTCCCGGTTCGTTCAGGGCACTGGCGAGCACCTCGGGATCCAGGCCCCACGCCTCGGGCTCGGAGTCCACCAGGATCACCTGTACGTCGGGGGATTTGTGCGGGTCATCGTCGACTCCGGGAAGCTCCCAGTCGACTTCGATTCCCGCCTGCAAGAAGAGACGGCGCACCTCATCCGCAGCCTCCAACTGACACCACACGGGCAACTGGTAGCCGTCGATCCAGGTGAACTCGAGATGGGCTGGATGCTCAGTGTCACTGGCCGGGACGTTATGAACCTGTCCGCTGATGGTGGCGCTCGCGAAACTCGGGCTCAGCGCCGGCGCTGCCTCGTGTTGGAAGGACTCTGCCCCACTCGCGACTGCGGCGAGTCCCGAGATCAGAACGAAGGCCAGAAGAAAATGCGCAGACGTGAGCGCCCGCTGCCAGAATTCGCTTTCAGATGCCCGCCTCATGGTCTCTTCTCCCATCAGATTCGGTGGACTTCGAAACTGGGGAGTCAAAACCGTGCTTTGGAGAGACTCACTGCAGCCTCTATATAGATTGACGTTCGATCCCCCTGAAAAGTTTGCGGGGAGGGCAAGAAAAAGGCGTGCACCGAAGCGTGATGGGGAGTCCGGCCAGCCCGAAGTTCCTAACTGGGCGCGAAGCGAGCGGGCACGAGGGCCGCAAAGGCTAGGCGCGCGCGCAGCCGCGACCTGTTGAGGAAGGCGGACTAGCCTAGGAGAGTATCTTGCCGTAATCTGGGGGAGTTGACTCGGAGACCCCACCGGCAATCATCCCGCATCTCATACCCTCAGTACCGTGCTCTCCGGGCGCTATGACAACCTGAATGCGAATCTTTGACGGGGTACTCATCCCCGATGTGTGCATGGAAAGGACTAACGATCATGGGCGACATGCCTGAGGTCAAGATTGCGCCCGCCGCGGGCCGCCTGGGCGTTCTCACACCCGGAATGGGAGCAGTTTCTACTACCTTCATCGCCGGGGTCATGGCAGTGCGCAAGGGCCTGGAACAGCCGTTCGGATCTCTCACCCAGATGGGGACCATCCGCCTCGGCAAGCGTACCGAGGAGCGTATCCCGAAGATCAAAGATTTCGTCGATCTGGCCAGCCTCGACAACATCGTTTTCGGCGGTTGGGACATCTTCGAAGACAACGCCTACGAGGCTGCCGTCAAGGCCGGGGCTCTCGACGTACGCCTCCTCGACCAGGTCCGTGACGAGCTCGAGTCGGTCAAGCCAATGAAGGGCGTCTTCGACAACACCTACGTCAAGAAGCTCGACGGCGAATACGTAAAGAGGGGCGGCAGCAAGTGGGACTACGCCCAGATGCTGATGGAGGATATCCAGCGCTTCCAAGAGGACAACAGCCTCGATCGCCTGGTGATGATCTGGTGCGGCAGCACCGAGATTTTCATGGAGCCTCACGACGTCCATAAGTCTCTCGAGGCTTTCGAGCAGGCCATGAAGGACGACCACCCGGCGATCGCACCGAGCATGGTCTATGCCTATGCCGCCTCGAAGATGGGGATTCCCTACGCCAATGGAGCACCGAACCTGACCGCCGACATCCCGGCCTTCTACGAGCTCGCGAAGGATACCCAAACGCCCATCTGCGGCAAGGACTTCAAGACCGGCCAGACGCTGATGAAGACGATCGTGGCGCCAGGCCTGAAGGCGCGCATGTTGGGCCTGTCGGGGTGGTTTTCGACCAATATCTTGGGCAACCGAGACGGCGAAGTGCTGGACGATCCGGAGTCGTTCAAGACGAAGGAAGAGAGCAAGCTTTCGGTGCTCGATGAAATCCTGCAGCCTGACCTCTACCCGGAGCTGTACGGCGACTTCTACCACAAGGTGAGGATCAACTATTACCCACCGCGCGGCGACAACAAGGAAGGCTGGGACAATATCGACATCTTCGGGTGGCTCGGCTATCCGATGCAGATCAAGATCAACTTCCTCTGCCGCGATAGCATCCTCGCCGCCCCCATCGTCCTGGACCTAGCCCTTTTCATGGACCTCGGCAAGCGGGCGGGCTTCTCGGGCATTCAGGAGTGGCTCTCGTTCTACTTCAAGAGCCCGATGACCAAGCCGGGGCTCTACCCCGAGCACGATCTGTTCATTCAGCAGATGAAGCTGAAGAACACCCTGCGATTCATGAAGGGTGAGGAACAGATCACCCACATGGGCGCCGACTACTACGAGTA
>SDBT01001099.1_pt1 | contig 46441 bp, 39 predicted proteins | sample 2277101 | NCBI WGS metagenome assembly SDBT01 (sample SAMN10404973, study PRJNA504765) | marine sediment metagenome | isolation source: marine sediment core GS10_PC15, 103 cmbsf | place: Arctic Ocean: Southern Knipovich Ridge | collected 2010 | reverse complement strand
ATGGAATTCCACCCCTTCTTTGGTATGAACCCAATGAGTTCACACTATTTCCAGCAGTTTGACGACGACGAAGACGAAGAAGAAGAAGATGACGGAATTATCTAAAACGCCAATTCGACTAGACGATGTCGAAGATCAACTCGCCGCTCTTGGCGTTTCCACTATTCGTTTATCCAAGTTAAAGGGCAGGAAGAGAGAATATCTAATAGAATGCGCAACCGTTGGTGATTTTATGGTAGCGTTAAACTGGTTGGAAAATACAAAACCACTACTTGATGAATTCATATTACATCCTTTCGCAAAAGATGATCAAGGTCTTAGATATAGCGCTATACATTGGAGTGCCTAAATGACTGTTCTTTCTGACGTTATTACTGACACTAAAGTAATTGGAAACTCCCTTTTTACTCATGACGCAAAGCAATACCCTTACATCGTAAATAGGGTCTCGGACATCTGTTTAACGAAATTCGTAGAACTGACCTTTCGCAACCAATTCGGCAATCCCCTTCAACTTCTTCCGTTCCAATCGGTCATGCTCCATATGATGTGGCACAAGAAGTTCCCGATGATGTTAGCTTGTCGTGGAGCGGGCAAGACCTTTATGTTAGCGGTCTACACTCTACTGAAGTGCCTTCTTGTCCCAGGTACGAAAGTGGTGATTGTATCTGGTGGTTTTCGTCAAGCCAAGTTCACCTTCCAATATATTGATGATTTAGTGAAACAGTCACCAATCATCCAAGAGACAATTAGAAAGTATCATCCAGGTAATGAGTTCGGTGTGAAGTTCGCCACCGACAGAGTCTATCTAAAGGTGGGTAACAACACCATGATTACCGGCATTCCTGTAGGTGATGGCACCAAGGTCAGAGGAATGAGGGCCACTACCCTAGTGTGCGACGAAGTTGCGTCAATTAATGATGAGGTGTTTGACACTGCTATTGGTCCCTTCTTGTCAGTTAAAGCGGATCCAGCCGAAGCTGTAGTTGTGCGCCAATTCATCGATAGATTGAAAGCGATGGGCGCGAACGAAGGTGTGGTAAATCTGGTTGAAGAAGCGCGCCGAATGAGCGGCAACCAACTAATTCTATCGGGTACTGCTACCTATCAATTCTCTCACTTCTTCCGTAGATACGAAGCCTATAGGATTTTTGCGTCGTCAGGCGGTGACGCCAAGAAGATCAGAGAGGGTCTACGTAGACAGAGTAGAGATGGCACTATTAACGTCACAGATGACATGATGAGGAGGTGGCAGAAGATCTATAAGGAATACGCTATCTTCCAGTTGCCCTACCACGCGATGCCGCCAGACTTCCTGGATGAAGACATTGTTGCCAACCATAAAGCTATCATGGATCCTGTTATCTTCGGGCACGAATATGAGTGTAGGTTCTCGAAGGATACCAACGGCTTCTTTCCACGTAGTATTATTGAGGAGGCGTCTCCAGGTAAGGCTGCACAAGGAGAAGCGAGTGACGAATTTCACTTTGAATTGTATGGAGAGCCCGGCTTCCAATATGTGATGGGGCTTGACCCCGCTCGTTGGAACGACAATTTTGGTTTGGTTATTCTCAAATTGGTGGGTACCACAGCACAAATGGTCTACTCGGAATCTTGGAACAAGGCGGAGTATGGTAAGAGTATCAAGAGGATTCGAGGAGCGCTACGTAGGTTCCCAAACATTATTTATATTGCTTGTGACAAGGGTGGTGGTGGTGACACTATCCAAGAGATGTTGGCTTCTGCCAAATATCTAGAGGAAGGCGATCAACCTATCATTGCGATCGATCCTCCCGACGAGCACAAGGCGATTCCAAACACACAGAGAATACTGGAGATGGTTAATTTCCATACTTGGGCTGCACCAGCTAACCATGCTTTGAAGCGCGACATCATTATGAAGAATGTCCTTTTCCCTGGTAGATTAGATGACGATATAGTGTTGTCTAACCATGCTAAGATTTTAGTGGGTGAGCCAGAGTTGGATCTAGATAATCCGGAGCATCTCCTAGTTGCAGAACATTTGAACGATCTTATTTATGGGGTTGACAATGAAGATGGTGACCCAATCACACTAGGTGTTTATCGTGAAGACATGGAACTTAAGAATGAGTTATGTACTATTATTCAGTCCGTTACCGAAAAGGGCACTGAAACTTTTGGTCTACAGAAATTAAGTGATCAACCTGATGGGTTGGATGTTAGAAGGCGAGATCGTTATAGTGCGTTGCTACTCGCATCGCATGCAGCTAGAGTGATCAGGGGGCACGGTCACGAGAAGGGTTGGGGGAGTATTAAAGGTGGCACACCACAGGACATTCTAAGGAACAGTCGGGGTGGTCGCGGAGGTTATAGCCCGATGAATAGGTATGGAGGTATAGCCTACTAGGAGTTAAAATGTCAAATTCAAAAGTCTTTCCATATGCAATTGACTGTTATCGGTTGGTTGCGCGAAATGGGTTACCACCACATCCTGAGGATACACCAGTAGCTACAACGGTCATTAATTCAAAAGAGGAAGCCGAAGAAGCCAGGAAGCAATTAGTAGCGAAACATCCTGGTGGTTGGTGCGTTGCGCGTCCTCTGGATTGGGAGTAAGCCATGTTTACAAAGTCAGGCATCTACACGATCAAACATCAATGGACTGGTATTGTCTATGTAGGACGTTCAAAAGATATTTTTCGTCGTTGGGGTCATCATTATAATGACCTCATGAAGGGCATACATCATTGTAAAGAACTTCAGTCTGCTTGGGATGAACATCTAGAGCACGAGTTTATTTTTGAAGTTTACAAGCATTGTCCTCCACATAAGTTGATAGACGAAGAGAGGTGGAGTATCCAAAATTTTGAGTCACAGGACGACGTTCGATTATTCAATACAGGACGTGGTGATGATTATCGTCCGGGTGCCAGATTATTAGAGGATCAAGTGCGCGAAATTAAAACTAGGTTACAGAATGGTGAAGGGGTCAAACTTCTTGCAAGTGTTTATAACGTATGTGAGAGCACTATCCGTTGTATCAAGAATGGACGGACCTGGGCGGATATTAGTGTATGATAGGTAAGTGATCGCTATTTTGGCGATCATGACCGGCTCATAGGAGATAGGTAATATGGTGGAACATGAATCAGGTGACAAGATTCAGGCAGATCAGACGGAACAGCGTAGTAGGGCAGCAGATATTTTAGATTCTGCACCAATTGTAGACGATCCGAGTGTGCCTGGAAATAAGGACACTTGGCGTGCTGCTTATGCTAGCTCTGACCGTGGCGTGATCCTTTCACAGAATCAGCCACAACGTGCAGAAGCCGGATATGGATTTTACGGTAATCATTTTGGACAAAACCTTTTTGCGCCACCAGTTGAGTTTGGTGGGGGTGGAGGTGGAAATCAGGCTAGCTTTAGTCCTTTTGACGCATTCAGCCATCCTGCGCGATATGGTAACACAGGGGGTTACGGTTACCAAGGTAAAGAGGGCTGGGTGTATCATCGGGGCGGTCATTCCAATATTGACCATCAGCGCATTGCACAATGTATTCTCCTTTATAAGACAGAGGGTGTAGTCCAGACTATTGTCCACTTACTAGCAGACTTTGTCGTTGAGAGTGTTGACTTAGTTCATGAAGATGCTACGGTTCATAACTTCTACCAAGCGTGGAAGACCAAGGTCAAACTCAAAGAACGCCTACATAGATTTGTGGTTGACCTACTGCACACTGGTAACGTATTTATCTGGACGAAAGAAGCGAAGCTAAAGCCGTCGGAATCGACGATGATGAAACGCGGAAGAGGTGCCCAACTTATTGGTAACGAACTTGTTGTTGAACTACATGATGCAGAAGGCAAGAGGCTTCGTGACAAAACTATATGTGTTGAGTTACAGGGCGATCAGATGAATCGCTTAAAAGAACTCGGTAAGGCGTGTCGTGAACAGGCTACCGCCGGCAAGGTGAATGAAGTCATGCTCGGAAAGGTAGATGCTGGCACTAGGAACTCGCCAGTTGATCCACAATCTAAGAAACAGAAGCAAAAGAAGGGTGTGATTCCATGGGACTACGTTTCGTTGAACCCTCTCCAAATGGAGCCTCGCGGATCTCGCTTTGCTAACGAACACTATTGGGTTATGCTACTAAGCCAACGTGACATGAAGCCACTATCAAGATTCATGTCTTATCGCTACTACAGTGATATTAGCACGACAAAAGTCAATCTTCCAGAGATCTTTCAGGGTAAGCTACAGGCCACTAAGCCGGGTTCTCCCTACGCCGCAGAGCTACGTTTGGATGAAGAACGTCTATCTGTCATCCAGGACGTGACCAAGGCAGATTATGAGGATTGGGCCACGCCACAGATCTATCCCGCGCATAAGGAAGTAGCGTTCAAGCGTTTGATGCGTCAAGCCGAAATTTCGGCAGCAGAGTCTTTAAAGCATTCAATCACTCTAATCAAGCTGGGTAACGTCAAGGAAGGTTTTATCCCAACTGAGGAACAGATCGAGCGTGTTGCAGCCGCCCTGGCTGGTGGATCGCAAGTTCATCACCTTGTATGGGACGATTTGATCGAGGGACAAGTGTTACAACCTGACATTGGTAAGATCATGGATCCTAAGAAGTATGAGCAGGTAGACAAGGATATTTACGCTGCCCTAGGCGTATCCCAGTCAGTGATGTCTGGTAATGGTAGTTTTGCCAACTCCTTCATGTCGATCAAATTACTACTAGAGAAGCTTGAAACAATTCGCTGTAAGTTGGAAAATTGGTTGCGAGTTGAGATCAAAAAGATTGCCGACGCCATGAAGTTTAGGCGTCTGCCGATCATCAAGTGGGGTTTGATGAATCTACGCGATGAGAATACGGAACGAAAGCTATGGCTTGACTTGTATGATCGCGGGATTGTTTCTGATGAATCAATGTTGGAGAGATTTGGCACCGATTTCGATATCGAGACGGAACGTCAGAAGTACGAGAAGGGGATCAAGGAAGAACTTAATAAAGGCATCAGGAAGGACGATGACACATTCCGTTCGCCAGTGATGGTTTCTCAGGGACCATTCAAACGTGGTGTTCTCGAACCGCCTAAACCTAAGCCTGCGGGAGTGGGGGGTCGTCCGGTAAAGACTGGAACGCCGCAAAAGAAGAAGCGTACCACCAAACCTAAGGGCATGAGCGCTATTCGTAGATTCCAGCAATATCATGATTTTGCAGCTATGTCACTTAAGACGATCAGTGAGGTAGCCACGCAACTAGCTGTAGATAATCAGGGAATCCGTGATTCTCGTTCTCTAACCAAGGCTCAAAAAGCTAATTTAGAGGAAATTATTACTTATGCATTGGCCGCACTTAATCCCGAGACACCGTTTACTAAGGATTTAGTGTATGATATATTGAAGGGTGATGATGCTATTTTCTCGACGGAGAAATGTAAAAGGATTGTGGCTCTTTATCAAAGCGAAGCCGGTGATGCTAGCAATAAAGAGGAACGGCTCGATTTGATGTGCAATGCATTCGCGGCAATTAATGCAGATCTCTTGGAGGACTTAGATGAAGAAGCTTCTGGAACTTCTGGGCAAGGCCAGGAAATATCTGGGGATAGCTCTGGGATATCTGACTAGACTTGTGTCTTGGGGTAAGAAAACTGATAAGGTTCTCGAAGACGCCGAAGATCAAGTAGAAGAGGAGACCAAGTAATTATGCCTCTAGGGATCACCCAAAAGGGCGGAAAGTTCTGTGTAACTGATCCCGCTGGTAAGCAATTTGGTTGTCATGCAACTAAACAAGATGCAGTTAACCAGATTGGCGCCATTGAGAGCAACAAGTCTAAATCGGGCATGGACCTCGCAGCAGAAGATAAGATTCGTATTCTAGCTGCTGATTTAAAAGCCGGGCACGGAACCGAGGAACCACCGATAATGATAATGAGTGATGGCACGCCCGAGGGCACCCACCTTATGATCCATGGTCAGTTGATCGATTTCAAGCGTATGGATATCTATTGCTCGCACGATCCGGAATATCCGCATTGTAGCTTGAGCATTACTAGGGAGGAAGCTGATGAGAATGGTCTTCTCATTGAAAAGACATTGACCCTCCGTAAGGAACCTCCAGCAAGTCCAGTCAAGGGCGCACAGAAGTCTGATCCAAACGCAAAAGTCCGTAATCGCGGCAACGTTATCTTTTCGAACACACATGTTAAGGTGACAGACAACAAAGATCATTTTCCAATTAACGATGCGAATCAGGCGCGTAATGCACTGGCTCGCGTCGCTCAATTTGATGCCGCTCCAAAATGGTGGGCTGGGTCGCTAAAGCAACTACAAGCTACCGTAAGGGGCGCCGTTAAGCGCAAGTTCAAAGGTATCAACGTGACCGAAGCTAACTCCCAAGAAGGCTTCGCTCTATTTTACGCCACCGGGTCATTCCGCTGGGCTAGGGAGAACTAATTATGGCAATCGCAAGTAATCCAGGTCCGTTCGACGGTGTCGCGTCAGGCGATGTCAATCGTATCCGTCGTATTACTTTTCTAGTTGGTCCTGTTAAAACTGTGTCTCATGTAGATAATCACGCTTCTGGAAGCGTGGCTGCCTATGATAAGGTTCGTGATGACTCGTCTGATCCTGCAAATATTCAGGTCACCGAGCGTGACACCTTCATTGACGAGGAAGCATAATGAACGAGCGCACTAACGACTTAGATAGAGCCCATGCGCTAGGTATGTCAATCGAACAGTTTCAGTCTCTAGTTGGACATGATCCTCTAGAAACTTACTCTGAGTTCATTAAGGGTGGCGTTGTTGGCCCAAAAGATACTCGTGAATATGAAGATGATGATATCAAGCTGAAGGATACACAGAAGAAAAAGAAGAAGAAGGCTGAAGAGCCTGTCGAAGCTGCATCACACATGTCTTTACATGATGAGTTTACTGATGTCACTGGTATTGGCGATGGCACTATGGTTCCGTTTGCAACCGACGATGATGTTAATAACAAGACTGCGGAAGAGCTAGAGAACTATTGGGATCGTCCAGTTGAAACCCCAGCAGACATAGCATTGTATCGTGGCTTCCATATCCACAGTAAGGATAACGTATTTGGCTTGCATGCACATTATCCTGGTGGCCCGTTAGGTGGCGGACATCTTCATGGTCCACAGAATCCATTAGGTTATCACACGCATCGCTATAATAACGAGGAACTCCTACAGTTTAAGTTTGCTCGTCCAGGTATTATGATCCAATTAGATGGACCTCATAATCATCAATATAGTGCTCCTGATGGTAAGCATGTCCACTCTGAGGAAAATTTCGGTCCTGCCAGTGATAAACGCGCCGCGAAGGTTGCTGAGCGTAACGTACACACAGATAAGAATTAAATCTGTCAACTAGAGTTAGAATTTTAGTGTATAAGCATAAACATGGGTAACAAAACACCAAAACTGCGCGCAATAGCCATTCGAGAGATTAGATTTGCACGTCCTTCTAAGTTGAATAACGAGAAGATTCATGCAGCTCTGTCTTCGCTCTCGCGAACATTGCAAAATGTCGATGAGCTACAGAAGCAGGCTGATTTATTGCACATTGAAGCGGTGTTAGTGAGCGAAGGTATCAACGATAACGATGATGCTTTTACGCGTGACGAATTGAAACGCGCTATTTCGAGCCCGCTCCTAAAGCCCATGAATTGGCAGCATACCGACGAGAAAATCCTCGGAGCTTTATATGCTGTCGAGGCTCGTGATCTTGAGGGTAATCCCCTCGATGTTGAGGAAATCGAAGACCAGTCTATCGAGCTTGTCGTTCAAGGTGTCATTTGGCATCATCTTCCTCACATTAAAGTAACTGCGGATGAGATTGTCCAGCGAATTGAGCAGGGCAATCTTTTCGTATCTATGGAATGCTGGTTTGACGACTATGAGTATGGCCTCTATGAGGCAGATGGTAGTTTGTTTGACCAGATCGCCCGTAAGCCAGAAACCGTATTCCTGGACGGACATCTTCGTGCGAACGGTGGAACTGGCAGATTCAATGGTAAACGTATCGGTAGAGCATTGTCTGGAGTCTCGTTTGGTGGTATCGCCTTCGTAGATCGTCCAGCCAACAAGCGCTCATTTATTCTCAACCACTTTGCCTTTGACCCCGCCCAAGTAATGGAAGAGGTTGGAGCAACTAGTGATGACTTGAATCAGGATCAGGTCGTTACACAAACAACGTTGTTTAGTAATGAAAAACCAATGGAGGTTAACATGAACGATCTGAACCGTGCTGCTGCGAGCAACGAGGAGCAGATTGCCAAGGGTGTAGAGAAGGCATTCGAGTCGCGTGAGCGCGTCGAAGCCGAGAAGCGCACCAAGGCTGATCTGGATTCCGTACAAACTCGCAACACAGACCTAGAGAAGCAGCTTGCAGAAGCAAAAAGCACTCTAGAGAGGCTTCAGGCGGCTATCGACCAAGCGCATGCAGGTGCAACTACTGATACTCCTGAGGAGATCGCTAAGATCGATCGTGCTCTAGAGGTCAAGGGTGATGGTGCCGGTGACGCAGTTTGGGCAGCTAAGATTGCTTGGATTGCAGATAGTCGTAGGGCAGTGGCGGACGCTCTTGTGAATAACAAGGATGTCGCGGCTGACACGAAGCTAATCGAAGAGAACGCTAAGTTGAAGGCAGAGCTTGATTCTATCAAGACTGATCTGCGCAAGCGTGAAATCGAGTATCTCTTTGCTGAGGTGCTTGAGATGAGCGACGAAAAGGTCGCCAAATTTGTCGAGACCGGCCTAGCCAATGAGTCCGACGAAGCATACGAGAACTGGCTAGAAGAGAAGAAGGTCTTCGCCCGCGAAATGCTCGATCTGAAGAAGAAGGGTCCTAAGGGTGATAAGGGTGACAAGGCTAAGACGCAAAAGGAAACTGCTGCTGACGACGCCGAAGCTGGTCTTCTTTCTCCATCACAGCGCGAGACCCCTATCGATGACCTAGACGCCGTTCTACGTGGTCGCAATGGCCGTGCTCCTGCTGATGTACCGCGCGTCCCTCGCTCCAAGCTGACGGCTGCTGCGGACTTGGATATCATGTTTGAGCAGGTTGATGAACCCGATCTTTCCGGCGCACGCGCTGATGAAGGAAATGGCGAGTCCCCAATGGGTCACCTAGTGGCCAGCCTTCTTCCAAACAATAACAAGGACAAGGAGGTCTAATCATGGCACTTAAGAGCGGAGGCTTGAGCCACCGTCACGAGACCACGATGCAATATGTACTGAACCGCGCTGCTGAGCCGGGCACAGTCGTAGTAGCATCTGGAACCGCTGGCTTGGTGGACGTTGTAAGTGCGTCACAATTGGCTGCTGGAGATGGTTCTGGCATTAATCCAATCGGCGTTCTTTTAAATACTCGTGAAGAGTTCAATTATGCTAAGGAACTAGAGCGCGTTCAATACGACACTGACGATATTGGCACCGTTGTTACCTTGCTTCGCCGTGGCGAACTAGATACCAACCTGCTAATTGAGAATGGTGGCGTATCTATCGCACCCGGTCAGCCTGCCTATCTAGCCCAAGACGGCAGGATTGGTAATGCTAATCTAGCTCCATCTGGCGCATTGAGTGATCATCAGAGAGTTGGTCAGTGGATGACTGCTGTCGCCGCTGATGGTTTTGCACGAGTTCGTATCGAACTTCAGTAATCAACGGAGGAAATGAAAATGTATGAGAAGCAAAATGAGCAAACGCTAGAGCTTCTACGTGCGATGGCCTCCCGCGATCAGCGAAAGGCAGACGCCGCACGTAAGGCGTTCGCACAGGAGCTAGTTTCTCCCCTACGTCGTGGTATCTTTGATGCCGACAACTTAGGTGAGATCTACAATCCACAGGTCATCCCCTACGGATCGACAGCTAGCTATCCGCTAGACTTTGTCCGTCCAGGCGATGAGGACACTTACACCGCTTATACTCTAGCTGAGCAGGGTCGCCTGCCAGAGCGAAGGGTAGAGGCATCGGAAATCAACGTTCCGACTTTCAAGATTGGTAACTCTATCGATTGGGATATCAAGTTCATGAAGGAAGCACGTTGGGACGTGGTCAAACGCGCATTGCAGGTCTTCGAGGCTGGCTTTGTTCGTAAGATCAACTCCGATGGCTGGCGCTGCGTTCTTGCCGCTGCTGCGGACCGTGGTCTGGTCGTGGAGGCTGACGGCACTGCCGTCCTTACTGGTAGCGCGAGCTGTCTAACGACTGCACCTGCCGCTGGTGAGTTCACTAAGGAGCTAGTTAGTCGTATGCACACCGCAATGACTCGCGGTGCAGGTGGTAACGGTAATTCCGGTCGTTTGACCGATCTTTACCTGAGCCTTGAAGCAATGGAATGTGTCCGTGCATGGGATGCAACCCGTATCGATGAGTTTACTCGTCGTGAGATCTTTGTTAGCGCTGAAAAGGGCTTGGCAGAAATCTACGGTGTTATTATGCATGCAATGACTGAGTTTGGACAAGATCAGGAATACGATGATTTCCTAGAGACCGTCCTAAGCTTGGCAAAGCCGGGTTCAACTGAGCAGTTTGTGCTTGGTCTTGATCTAAGCACGGAGGATTCCTTCGTAATGCCGATCAAGGAAGAACTAGAAGTCTATGACGATGAAGCGCTAATCCGCTTCCAGCGCATGGGCATCTTCGGCTGGATGCGTCACGGCTTCGCTTGCCTTGACAATCGTCGAGTACTAATCGGCGCTTTCTGATCCTCAGGGTCAGTTATCATCTCGAAGAGGGCGGCCATAGTGCCGCCCTTTTTGTTTTGATGGTCGAATTAGTGTATTAGATATTAGAGGTAGGCACTTTCGACAGCTAATCCAGGAGGCTCACAATGGCGCAGGACGGCAGAATTTTAACGGTGGGCACTGCTGCGACCGAGCTAGATATTTTTATCACAGCCGGACAAAACGGGGCACCACTGGATCCTACGGATATTCGCTTTAGGATCTTTGATCCGATAGGCGCAGAAGCCGTAACAGAGACATTAGGCACCAAGATAGGCGTGGGTGTCTATACCGCGTCTGGTGCTTTGATCCCTACTGGTTTTCAGTTAGGTGAGGATTGGAGTATTGTCTGGGACATTACCACCTCCAGCACGAGCGGACAGTCCACAGAGCTATTCTGTGTGGCGGATGCATTGCTGGCGACTTCATTTGCCAACCCGGTAGATAACAGCGTAGAGAGTCTTTTTGATCGTGTCCGCATTGACATTGGTGATCCTAACGCTTTGATCTTCACTGATGGGCTAATGCGTCGCACAATAAGGAAGGCAGTCAGCCGCGTCAATCGTAGGCTGGGCTTAGTAAGGGTGTCTATCGATAGTCACTTCATTTGGCTAATTGCATTCACATCTAGAGTATCAACTCCAGTGTTGACTATTGATCTAGAGAATGGTACCATTGATCCTGACACCGATCCATATGCAGATATTCTTGTTCTTCAAATGGAAGAGATCTTACTTACTGGTGAGACAGTCGCTCTACAGCGTCTTAATCAAACCACGGCAGGCGCATTCGGAAGTGGCTTACAGGGTATTGCGGCAGATGGCGTATCAGCTACCAATGTAGATGGTGTGACCATCTCGAAAGCGGTGGGTCGTTTGAGTCATCGTGCTGATCTTGCGAAGTTTAACCTCAAAAATATTCGTGATGAATTACAGAAGGCTATTCAAGATCTTCGTTGGCGCCTTGCTGGTGGATCTGGTCGTGACGTGACTATTCCAAAATATTTTCATGGCGGCGGTGGTTATAGCAGTTATGGTGTCTACTAATGCTCGTATTTTTTAGATATCCGAAAGGATCAACTATGATTAACGGCAGGCGTATCTATGGTTTTCTAGAGCGCCACGGTCCGGTTGTAGTTCCATGGGGTGTCTATAAGGCATGTCAGAACAGCTTGATCCAGGCATCATATAACAAACAAATTTTGGAGGAGTTGTTTCCGGGACGAGAGTTTCCGAATCTTTCCTTCACATATCATCAAATTCGTTTTCTTGATTGGGAACAGATGTGCGTATTGTGTCAGGCGTTTGGTTTTACAACAAATCGGTCTAATACTTCACGCCGACGTAAGCTGCGCAAGTTTATGAAGGAGAATTGCTGATGCCGCTGGGATTTGACCAACAAATTCTTGATACTCGGATCGACTATGTCAATCCGTTTCAGGTTGAGCGTGGCGGCATCCTATCAATTACTAGCCTAAGTGGAATTAATTACGCAACTTATGAACCCAATCCAACAGTTGATACAGTTCCCGTTGGTCTAATGATGCATGATCAAGAGGAAGTTGATTTATATCGCGCGCTTGCCCCCTGGAGAGTACGGAGAGCCTATCCAGAATTTACACCCTACCCTTACCTTATTCTGGGCACAGTAGTTACCAATGCCGTCCATCCGGATATTGATGCCACCGCCGTGCTCCCGGGGGCAGCCGCTTATTTAGCATCATCGGGTCTTGTAACAACGGACCCAACATTTAGACGAGTAGGGACATTCGATAGTTTGTTGAATGATTCTTCGGTAAGGGTTCCTGCCAAGCGTGATTCAGGATCCTTTATTCGCGTCGCGGGTCATGAAGCCATTGTTAACCCAGATCCAGTCTTAGTACCTACCGCTGGTTGGGTTCGTATTCGCATTCATATTGTATAAGAGGTTAACATGCAAGATCATTCTCAATGGGGTCAAGCCCCAATTCTGAAAAATCTACTTGATACTATTGGAGTCAAGCATAGCTTTGCAATTGAGTTTGGAGCCGCTGATGGTTATTGGCTGTCGAACATCAGAGGATTGATGGAGCTTGGTTGGACGGGGGTTCAATTTGATGGCCATCCTGGACGCACGGGCGCAGGAATGCATGAACCCCATAACGTTATTCAAGCATTTTTGACAGCCGAAAATATTAACGAAGAGTTTGCAAAACAAAATACGCCACATGACTTTGATCTGTTGGTGATAGATGTTGATGGTATGGACTATTGGCTCTGGCATGCAATTAAGTATCAACCAAGTGTTGTGATGGTAGAATACAACTGTAATTTTCACCCCGGTGAGTCTGTTACGCTTAAGTATCAGGCAGATTATGAATTTCAAGGAAATTGGGCGCACTCTGCTTCTATTGCCGCGTTTGAAAAACTTGCAGCCAAGAAGGGATATTTTTTGTGGGATGAAATTCCTAACAGTGACCTCATCTTTGTTAGAAATGACTTTGCGGATAAATTGACTCCAAACACAGCACGTCTTGACGTTATTCGCCAACGTGGACCATGCTCTTTTTGGGGAGCATTTGGTGATCCGGTTCAAATTAGAGCACAGTTTGTAGATGTCTAAATCATATGGTAACTAAGAGAAACATTACACCGCTTGGCTTACCGGACGACGATGGCTCGTTCAGCGAGATTCAGGAAGAATTCGAAAACTGCTATGCTGGTCTGATGGATAGTTCGTTTTTTGCACTTGGACGCACTATCGTTTTACATCTTGTACCAGAGAAAACTATTGATACTTCTGGCGTGCAAGCTAGTACTCCTGCCGTCCATTACAATCCGTTTATGCGTCGTAGTGGCAGACAAGTGCCGAGCACTATTTCTACTACACGCACACCGGCTGTTACGCTGGTCCATCGTGATGTATCATACGCCGCTCACATCAAACATGGTCCTAAGGACTCTGACGACAAGGGTGGTATAGAGTTATTTGATGGCGAGGCTGTCACCACAACTGTAATTGCGTCAAGCAAACATATAAATGGAGCCATCACAGCTACTATCGATAACAGGCGCTATAATTTGGAATGGACTCGTCCGATTGGTTTTCGTGATATACGTTACTTGATTTCGAAATGGAAGCGTATTGATGAGGCGGAGAATGCATAATGGCTAAGAACAAGATCGAAGTATCCATCCAGCAGGAGATGAGGAGTGTAGCTAAGGCCATCAAGCGGGTAACATCTGCTGCATTCGCTGGAGCCCCAGGTGTGGCTGCAACGGTCAAGGGCAAGCGTAAATCTGCACAGTTCACATTTAGGATTAGGAACTCAAATGACAAACGCAGCATTCAAAGTCAAGCTCGTCGTCAAATTATTAACAAGATCTTTGTAGGTAGGGCGGCTGAGGTTGAACATATTATTAAACAGGCCATGGAGGCTGTTGTGGCTGGATTGATAGGTGTTGGCAATCCCAATGTTCGAGTATTCAACCGATCATTAGGTAGTGCTAAGCCATCACGTAAACTTGAGCAGGAGCCGTTTGCTCGATTCATCAAAAGTAGTGCTGGCGCTGGCGAGATTGGTTTGCCAGATCCAAATGAATCGCTTCGTAATCTCAAGGCTGCACTTATGGCATCTATTACTGTAGATGTCGTTGTAAGTAAGGATGGTCCTAAAATCAAGTTTAGCTTTGATCAACGTAGACTATTAAGGCTGACTCCTCATCCAGATAGATTCGAGGGCGGTGGCAGAGCGCCATTCTTTTCATGGTTAAGTTTAGTTACTGGTCCTGATTTTTTGCGAGGTGGCACTCCGGGTCATTCACTTGTAAGAGTTAGCGACCTTAAGGCTAGTTTACGCAAATCGGGCACGTCCCCTAATTCACGTCAAGCTTCTAAATTGAATCTTCGCCGTGCTAGTATTGTTGAAGGGTTGATTCGTTCTTCTCGTACGCGAGGTAATGCAGGCGAGCTTGCGGGTTTGATGATGCGCAATAGGGCGCAACGCGCTGGTGGTCGTTCTCCAGCCGAAGCATTTGGTGGACAGACAAGAGATTATAGACCAAGCGCTCGTTTCAATGGATTTTGGGATGGGTGGTGGCTTAACAATAAGATTGAACTAAAAGTTTGGTCAAAACGGGTTGTGCATGCAACGGTACGCGCAATATTGAGAGGATAATATGTTTCACAAGCTCAGATTTCTTATGAAGCATAGCTGGAGGGAGTTCTTAGATCAAGAGCTACTCCGCGATGGCAACTACGACGTGATTGCTAGCGGTACAGCGTTTTACGATAGCACCGACCTGAGTCAACTAGTGCCTGATACTGATTCAGAAGTATTAGCTGAAGGTGGCTATCTTGCTGGTCAGGTATGGCAGTCGCTATTTCAAAATTGGGTCTATCAAAATCCACCAGCGCTTAATCCATCAGTTGTGCTTAATCATTGGCCAACCGCCTTTCGTGCGAGTGGCGTCTATATTGATGGTGCGTTTCGTCTAGAAGATGATGCTGTCTATCCTCATAGTATTGATCATATCAATGGTCGTGTTATTTTTGACAGTGCGATCACAGACTTTGACAAGTTGATTCATGCAGATTTTACTTATAAGACTGTGCAAATTTTGAGTCTACGTGAGTTCAATAATCAACTCAAATTCGGCGTTCTAGAACAGCAATACAAAACTAATCCTTTTACGGCTGGACAATTAGTCTATCCGTCTGGCACTCCCAAGATTGCTCCACTACCAATCATTTTTATTGAGAATATGGGGCGTACATGGGGTGAATATCAATTAGGCGACAGGTCACTTATCGGACGAGATGAGTTGGTTTGTGAGATTTGGGCTCTAGATGAAAGCACTAGAGACAACCTAATTGACCTTGTTTCTTATCAGCAGCGGAAAAGCTTTCCTATTATCAACTACAACATTGCGCCCTTCCCGCTGTCGGGGCTTAAAAATGAGCTAAGTCCGGACTATGTGCCGTATATTAGCCTAGCACAAAATGAACCTTTGCCAGGACCCGCTTTCTCGGGACTCAATCCAATAGCCTACAGGGGTTTTATCGAAGAAACTGAAGTAGTTGATTTGGACTCATTCTTTAGCGAATCTACGACACAGCAAGACGTGTTTGAACGTGCTATTGTTCGTATGACCGTTGAAACTTATCCGATTATGCCTGTTACACCATTCGGCTTTGATACAGCCCTTGAGGGCATGAATGGTCTAGAGGATTGAATAACCGGATAGAAATAACTAGCTTTAGTGTATAATGGAATGAGCATTATGCTCATCAGATGCATCTGAACAGACTACGCAATTTAGGAGGTTAAAAATGCCAAATCGCAGAACTTTCTACGCCATCGAACAGGTGGCTATCAAGGATAATGCTGGTGCTCCAACTAACAGCGTGGCCCAACTTAACGCGCGCGAATATGCTTCGGGTATCTTTGCTTGTGATGCTGTAGACGACATCGGTGGCTTGTGGGAAGTTCCTCGTGGATTGCAGTCGGTTGCTATGACAACCAACTTCAACCGTGAGACCGTCTTCCAGCTAGGTCAGGTTGAACTCTATGAGTATTCTGAGCGTCAGCCCGATATCGAGGTCACTCTAGAAAAGATCATCGAAGGCACAAAGCCGCTGTGGTTCATGCTGACTGATCCGGGATTTACGGATCTAGTTGGAAAAACTGCGTTCTATCGCAGTGATATCATTCTCAATATTTACTCAGACACTCAATTCCGTGCAAACACTGCGGCTCCGTTGTCGACAGTAGTTGCCTCGGGTATGTATCTATCCACTGTAACATACACCTTCCCGATTGATGGTGCGGTTACTGAGTCGGTTACCCTAGTGGGTAACGACAAGAAGTGGGCGAACTTTGATACGAGTGTTCCTGGTGAAGATGTTTCCACATACCCCCCAGCACTGACCCCACCGGATAGCGAAACTCCGGTTGGTGTTCCCTCTGGTGTCTTCGGTCACGAGCCCTTGGGCGGTGTACAGGAGCTAGCAGGTGGAGATGGTGGCTTCGGTATTCTAGTAGTAGGCTCTGGCGTTCAGCGTCGTGAGGAAGTTGATATTCGTCGTTCGGTTTTGCCGTCTGACATTCCGGGTATCACCGTCGCTCTTGGCTCTGGAGTTAGTACCCAACAGTTAGAAGAGAAGGGCTATATCAGTGTCGCATGTTCTGGCGCAGTTGACTCAGCGGGTAACTTGATTACTCAGCTAGTTGCTGACGCCAACGCAAGCGGTATCATTGAGCATCTTCAGACGATTACCATTACCGCAGACATTGGTCGTGATGACATCTTTGAGCTAGGCTCGAAGCGTCCATTCACCAAGTACGTGACCTTCCCTGTGGAAGTAACCACTGCGATTGAGGTAATCACTTCACAGGGTGACCTGATTGACGCCACTTCGGATGTTGACTGCGGTCCTGAAAACACTACGAACAACACTATTATCGTTCGCACTTGCGAGGGTTTACAGGTTGATGTTGGGGATGCCAACGTCCTGACGACTATCGACGTGGGTGGTGGTGAAGCTGGTGGTGACAACATGACCGTTACCTATAACTATAGCTCATTCAATGTTTTGAATGTTAGCCATGATAGGTATCATCCAAACCACCGTGTCCTCGTGTTCGAGCGTGGTGGAAGGTTCAACGTCGGTCAGCCGCCGTTCCCGAACCTGTTCGACGATAGCTAATCTACTTGGCTAAGTTGATGTGATAGGCTCGCCCTCCTAGTGGGGGCGGGCCTTTCCCCAACCGGGGAGGATAGGTATGGAAAAGGATATTACTGAACTGCTAGATGCGATCATTTGGGGTCGCCGCATAGTAGAAGTTCCTGATGGTCAAGACCAGTTACTAACATTTGTGCTACGCCCACTCACGTTGGAAGAGCGCAATATGGGTAACTATGTCTATCAACAGGCGCTTAAACAGGGTAAAGAGGATGGCGTGTTGACTTCTCAAGCGCTGATCAAAGAAGCAATTCAACATGGATTATGGAAGAATTCTGATGCAGAGACGGGGTTGCTTTTAGAGAAGGAAAAGGAGAAGCTGAGTGAACAACTTCTTATAGAAGAGAAAGCTAATGAGAAGCGTCGTTCACCCACGACGAAGCTGACACGGTTACTTCAACGCTTCAAACATGTCGTTAGCACATTGAAGAAGCTTCAAGCTGCTCGCGCACAGTATATTGATTTGCCGAGCGTAGAACATCGGGCGGAGTATGAGAGGGGCACTTATCTGTTACGTTGTGCCGCCCTATCTTTCCCCGAGATGAGGCAAGTTTGGGTCTCGTTGGCGAGCATGAAAGAAGAAACTGATACCATATTAGTTGGTTCTTTGTTGCGTGAATATTACAGAGATACCATTGCGGATGAATCAGAAATTCGTCAAGTAGCCCGTTCGGGATTTTGGCGTTGTAAATGGATGGGATCAAAGAAGAATCGTGGAGTCAAAACGCTCTTTGGTCGCGAGATGTATGATCTGACTCTGGATCAGTTTCGTTTGGTTTATTGGTCTCAGGTGTATGATTCCGCCTTTGAGTCTATGGAGTCTCCGTCAGACGAGGTCATTGAAGACGACAAGCTCTTTGATCGCTGGCTGGAAGAGCAAAATCAGAAGCGTAAGCAAGAACGTAATAAGTCTGCCTTTAGTAAGAAGGTTAGCCATCTCACCCAGGATGGACAAGAGATTGGGTTCAATGTTCAAGGTGAGTTTTGTGAGACATGCACCTGTGGTATTAAAGATCAAGCCGAGGCACGGGGTAACGATAAGCGTGGTCACGCGCACGATCCTAGTTGTTCCTATGGTGTCTATCTTTACTACAACAAAGATAAGAAACAACAGAAGGTGGAAGAAATTCAATCCGCCAATCCAGAACGTATTCGTAAGATCCTTGCCAGTGAGCAAAAACGTCTCGCTGAAGTGGGATCTGAAGGGGTGGAGGAACAGCACCTTCGAGGAGATAAAGCTCGTTCCGCGCTTGGGATGGAAACCAAATATCATGGTCCAGGCGAGTTAGGTAAGGGACAGAAAGGCAGGGCGCGACCCAGCTAGGAGAATATAATGGAGTTTGAGAAAGTATTACAGAAACGGCTACGTGGTATGGCTGTTCGTATTTTGGCGAACATTGAACACACCGTGGGCGCCGACTTGACTGACATGAGGGATGATGAAGAATTTACTCTAAGTGGATCTGAATTGAATATCATTCGTAGTGAAATCCTTAATGCCGCGGGAGACACTACAAGGTCTCTCACGTCGCTTGTAGGGTCATCAAAACCGGGCAAATTATCGCTAAGCAGGGAGGTCATCGCGGCTCTCAACAGGGCTGAGGTGGATATAAAACTCCCTGAGGGTTGTCCAGATGAGGTGCCTATATTCAGGGCCTTCGGTGATTTTAATCTGCTGCATAAAATTCGTAACGAGGTTGGTGCCGGTGTAGTGTATAATAAAACATATACGTGCGTTGGAATAGACAACATTGTTGATTCCTTGATGCCGTTTCTGGACTCAGCGCAGATTGCAGGCATTAAAATCGCAGACGGGGAATACAAGGAATGGCGCGATTCTGTTTGTGGAATGTATCTGGAGGGATTAGGAGATGAGTGAAGGAGTGGTATTTGATTCAAAAGTTGCTGGCAAAACAGTAAAGTTGAAACTGATGACTGAGAATCTAGACATTGAGCGTAAGTGCGACACGGAGTATCACATCGCATATACGCAGCTTATGAAAAGAGGTATCCTGCCCAAGGCAACTCTAGAACAGCAAATGAAGGAGCTAGATATTTGGAGGAAGCGGGATGAGGAACAGCTCACAACCATCCAATATCAGCTAGTTGATCTTCAAATCAAGCTAGAGGCAGCTACAACTCATGAGGAGGGTTTGGCGATTGCTAGAGACATGGGGGCGTTACGAGCTGATTGTCTCAAGCTAGTTGAAGCGAAGGCAGCCGTTTTGTCCAACTCATGCGAGTCTTTAGCAGATGGTATTCGTCGCGATGCTTACATTGCGTATGCGACCGTATATGCTGACACTGGCAAAAAGCTATTTCGTGACTATCACGATCTTTTGGTGCGTGCTGATGAACCAGCGGTGTATGATGCTCGCGAGCAATTATTGATCATCGCTACAGAGACATTCCAAGAGTCATTGACTGCCCTACCTGAAATTGATTATGTTCGTAGTGTAGATGCGAAGATTCGAAAGGATGCTGCTGAGGTAGAGGCTAAAGAGGCTAAAGCGGCTAAGAAGAAGACAACTCGAAAGAAGGCTACTAAAAAGAAAGTTACTAAGAAGACAACTACACGTAAAGCCTAACACTTACTTAAGGAGAGTGGCAATTGGCAGACCAGTTTAGTATTGAAGCCAAACTTAAGATTACGGGCGTTGATGTCAAGGGTGACCTAAACGCCGGAACCTTGAAGTTTAAGGTTGATACATCGGCACTCAAGAAGTTAGTGTCGGATGCTGGCGAAGCTGCAAAGAAAGTCAAGGCAAGGTTTGACAGGATCAAGCTAAATAAGCTTAAAATCGAAGTCAACAAAACAAGTTTGCGTACTGTTGAATCACAGATCCGCAATGCGGTTCAAAATGCTGTTAAGAAGACCAAACTTAACATTCAAGCTTCGGTAGCTGGCGGAACCAAGACCGATCCATTCAAAGCCCAGCGTCTAGCCGCGGGTCAGTCAGCCAAGTCTTTAGCGACCCTACATCAATTGACTAAGCAGGTCAATTCGGGTCTAAGGTCGATGATCAAGACGTTGGGTGCCGCGGCACAAAAAGGTCCAGCCGGACAGCCTAAAGGTGCATTACCCTTTCCTCCTGGGGCTCGCACGGTTGGTGTTGGTTCATTAGGCGGCGGTGGCGGCGGTGGTGGTCGACGCGGTGGTCCTGGCGCAGCCCCAGGTGGTCCTGGTAGAGGTGCTGGTGGTGTTAATGATCTAGCACGCGCCACTCAACAATTGTCTGTAAATACCAAGCAAGCTAATAAGGAAATGGTGGACTTGGAAGAGCTAACCTTTCAGGTTGGTAAGAAGGCGGCTGCCTTCCGTGGTGTTGCTATTGCCATCAATACGGTTGTAACCGCAGCTCAGGCAGCAGGTAAGTTTATCATCGACTTCAACGATTCGTTGATCGAGGTGAATAAGATTCTTCAATTAACAGATAGTTCTCTTGAAAGACTGGGTAATGAGCTGTTTGGACTATCCGTTAAGACGGGTGTTGCGGTTAATGAAACTATTGCGATCTCAGAGGCATTCGCCCGTGCTGGCTTGGCGGGGCGTGGCTATGGTAGCATTACTGAATTAACTGATCGCGCGCTAACTGGTCTTCAAGGCACTACACTAGATGCTAAACAGGCTACTGAACTATTCATTCAGGTGCTTCAGCAGGTAGAAGGTGGGGTTCGTGGTCTGAATAAAGAATTGATCACCACGACTAAGTTGTTCGACGTTCTAGGTAAGGCAGAAGATATTACCGCGTCAAAGGCAACTGACGTACAAGCAGCGTTCAAACGTTCGGCTGCTTCTATCTTTGCGACCGGCGTTACTATTGAACAAGCCACAACTCTAATCTCTGTTCTACAAGAAAGGACCCAGCGTGGTGGTGATGTAATTGGTACGGCGTTGAAGACTCTGGCGTCTCGTATTTCCAGTTCAACTTCAGAGGCAACAAAGGCTCTAAATGCTATTGGTGTAGCGACTATTGACGCACAGGGCAACCTGCGTAACCTATTCGATGTTCTACAAGATACGGCTATTGCCTTCAAGAGTTTGACTGAAGCCGAACAAGCTAATGTAGCTGTTAAGGCGGCTGGTATTCGTCAGGTTGAAGTTTTCCGTGCTGCTGTGCAGAATTTCAATCGTATGCAAACTGTTAATACCGCATTGGTGAACGCCAGTGGTGATGCGACTCGTAAGCAAATTGCTGAACAGAAGAAGCTATCAGTTGTGTTGAACAAGCTAGGTATTGCTCTCCAACAGCTTACTAAGACCGCTTCTGAAGGTATCATCGGTGAGGTGTTTGTTGGCATAATTACTCAAGTTGAAACAGTTGTCACAGCTATTGCCAAGTTTGATAAGATGCTTGGCGGCGCTATTTCGACCTTTGGCGGTCTTTTGACAGTTGGCCTAGGTCTGAAGATTTTGATCCCAATGCTTATCGGTATTGGTAGAGCAATGAGATTCTTCATTGGCTTCCAAAAAGAATCCGCTGCTGCAATGGCGGGTATACAAAAGGGCGGCGATGCTGTTGCTGGAACCGTGCAGGGAAAGATGAATCCGGCACTTCAGATAACCGCTACCCTTACCGCTCAGGCGGCTACCGGAATGGGGGCGCTTGGGGCTGCAACTAATGTAGCTGCCACCGCCGCCGAACGTCTCGCGATAGCTTCTGGTGCGGGCGCTATAGGAGTCGGTGGACGTCAAGCGGATCCACGTCTTGCTGGTGGAAATGTTGGCCGTGGCGGTATCGACGTTATTGCAACTTCCGGACTTGGCAGTAGAAATAAGGCGGGTGGCACCGCATTCCTAGCTGCACAAAAGAAAGTGGGTTTACTAGGTAAGTCTGCCGATGTTGTGGGCAAGGGGTTCAAGGCTTTGGGAAAGAATGTTTTTGCCCTGGGTATTATTGCCAGCCTTGCCGGAGGCGCGTTGCAGTCACTTACTGATGGTCTACGTAAACAAGGCAAGACGGGTGCAGCGACAGCAGCAGATGTAACCGGCGGTGTTCTTGGGGGCGCAGGACAAGGAGCCCTTATTGGTTCTCTAATTGCGCCTGGAATCGGCACAGCAATTGGTGCTATCGTTGGTGGTATTGGTGGTGCAATTCCTGCCTTAATGAGGGCATTTGACAGTGCGGGAGATTCTACCGAAAACCTTGTTGAACAAATGATTCGTTTGGGTATTGTCCAAACCAAGAATGGAGAGATTACTAGTGAGGTTGCTGCACAAATTGATAAGGCTTTACGTGACATTGAGGGATTCAGAACTTTTGGGGTTGGCGCAATAGAACAACAACGTCGAGAAAAAGAAGATCCCAAAGAAGCAGCAGCAAATATTCAGAAGCTTGAGGGGGCTCGTATACAGGCACAGAAGAGTGTTTTGGCTGGCTTTGATCCAACGGCAAGTATTGAAGAACAGAATAAGCTATTCCTTCAAGCGTTGAACGCGCCACTACAAGCACGCGGCGGAAGTGAACAATTTGATTTGGCTTCTGCGGCATTCAAGGGAGGGGTCGCGGATTTAGACGAACAAACCCTAAACGCTATTAACGAAGAGCTGAGTATTCTTCTCGATGCTCTGGGTGGAGACGCAGAAGGTCTCAAACGACAGATTCAAGCAGAGATCGATCTTGCCAAGGCTCTTAACAAAACTCAGTTTGAGGTTGAAGAGGCTACAAAGACAGCGAACAAACGTATTCAAAGCTTTGTTGAAGCACTTGAATTCTTTCTTCCGCAGAGCGAACAGATCACTCCAGCGGCAGAGAAAGCGGCAGCAGATTTTCGTCAAGCTCTTGAAGATCTTGCTAACGGTGTCATCAAAATTACTGACAAAAAGATCAAACTAGGTTTGGCTTTTGCCCAAAAGGAAGGCTTTAGAACCGAAGAAGGAGAAGTGATCAGGGGTCGTGTAGGCTTTAACGCCTTGAGGGCCAAGGCGGAACAGGCTGATCTTGCTCGACAACAAAGACAACAAGTTGGTCAAGCCGGTGTCGCGGCAGCAGCTAAACCAATACGTAGAATAGCGACTGAACAGATACGAGAAGCCGCAACCGCAACTGATATTGATAAGAGACTTGCCAATTTGGCACAAAAGGAAGAAACACTACTTGCGGTTTTTGAAGGACTTGCTCAGGGAGACCCACAAGCTGACATTATTGGAGATGCTGTCAGCAAACTAGATCTTTCATTACGAGAGTTCATTGCAGACTTCGGGCGTCAAATCATTAAGCTGAACGAGACACGCATCAAGGCAATGACTCCACAGATACAACTAGCTGATGCTATGGCTGAGAACTCACAAGCTGTTTTGGCAGCCTCGCAGAGGACTATTGAAACTGGTGTGATTACAGCGAGAAAAGAAGCGGGACAAGAGCTTGCGAAGGTCGGTGCGCGTGGTAGAAGAATCAATCCCGATCTAAATGCTATTATTACTGACCTTGGTTTCTTTGAGGATTTTGCAGTAGATATTCGACAGAGGTTAGATGAGAGTGGTAGAACGATCAAGCAATTGATTGACAAGGGTGATGTTGCAGAGATTGGTGATATTTTTGGCACGAGCGAAGCTGGGGCTAAAGAAGTTTTGAAGGCTGGCCGAAAAACGGCAGATACCATTATGGATAGCTTTCTCAATAGTTTAATCACAGCAGGAGAAAGGGCTGCTACTAAAGGCATCATAGATCCTGATAAACTGGCAGCTATTTTTCAACAGGTAGGAGAAGCCATTCCAGATCTTGCTAAGACAGTAAATGTCGGAGACCAGAAAAAGATCGTTGAAGTAGCTAAGAAATTTCTTGAGACATCTAACAAGCTCACCACAGAGGGTTACGACAAGATCATTAAGGCTAACACTGCGTTACTAGCCGCGCTTAAGACCCGCCTCGCTGAGGAAGCCCGCGTCCTATCTTTGGATAAGAATCGTAGAGAGGCGGCTGCTATGAATGCCCGCGTTGCTGTGGAGGAACTAACAGGTATTCGTCGTCTAGTTGCCTCAAGACGAATTGAGAAGCAATTGATCGAGGATGACATTTCAGCTAAACAAGGGCGTATCGCTACGATTAGTACCTTGATTGCTGAAGAGAAGTCGGTTACTCAGACAGAACAGAATCGCGCTGGCATCATTACTCGTATCACAACTCTGGAGCGAGAAAGAGCCAAGGAAGAGATCAACCTATCTAAGTTGGTGGCGCAAGAGCGCATTGCTAACATGCGTGACATGCTACGAACTTCTAGGCTAATTATTGCTGAGTCAAAGAAGGTGGGTAGTCAAGAGCGTAAGCGCATTAGTACATTGGCAGACATCAATAGTTTGTTGTCGATCAATAAGACTGACATGCAAAAGTTCAATGACGAATTAACTACGCTGGGTCAGAAGTTTAGGATTACACAAGCAGAGTTGGCTACAGAGGCAGTTGAAGCTAAGAAGATCGAAGATCCAGGAGAGAGAAAGGCGCGAGAGGTAGAAATTGAGAAAAGAGCAGCAGCGGCGGCTCTTGAACATGCTAAGGCTGAGGCGCAAGTTATTGCCAAGCGTCGCGAGGCCATCAAGCAGGTTACGCAAGAGCTATTGGGTAATCAACAACAGCAGGTAGACGCCCAAAAAGCCATTATTGACGCGACCAAGGGTGTTTCTGACGCGTTTGAGAACTATATACAAGCCGTAGACGGTGCCATTATGGCAACCACTCGTTACAACCTGGGGCTACAATTAGCTTCGGTGGCGGCAACTAAGGTCACGGGCGGCTTTACTGGCCTGACTGGTGAGATTGGCGCGGTTCAAGATGCATTCCGCGAGGCTGAGCGTATGGCTCGTGATATGGGTGCTAGCGAAAAGACCCTGGTATCTATCAGGCGAGAATCAATCAATCAACAACTTGCTCTATTCAATCAATTATTAGCCGATCAGACACAGGCGGCACGTAGCTTCTTCACAAGCTCGGCGCAAGATCAGGCAGCGCTATTCCAAGGCATTCAGGAAGCCCAAGGTATTGCAGAACTCTTGGGCGGAAGCTTTGATGCATTCAAGAAGAAGGGTGACGACGCTATCAATGCTCTAGGTGCTCAAATTCTAGCCTTACCGCAAGAGAGCCGTCAGAGGATTCAAGAGGCTATTGATGTTTTGCGCACCACTGGTGGCACCGTTGGTGGTTTTACTGCTGACCAGTTGCAAACGGCACTTGACGAGGCGGTCTTTGGCAGGGCAAGTGAGGGCGGTCCATTAGAGGTTGATCCAATTATTCAGGTTCAGGAGAAAATCGCATCACTAACAGAGGAACAGGCCAAGCTGGCAACAGAAGAACTTATTGCAGTTAATGAAGGTGTGATTGCCGCCAAAGAACAACTAGAGGTCGCTGAGGCAACTAAGGACTTGGCAGAGATCCAATTGGATCGTGTCAAGGAAGAGGGTGAGAAGCTTCGTAGCAAGCTAGGGGATCTGCGAGGTCAACTTAACACAACATTACTTCAGCAAGACCAAACCGCGCGTTTGGGCTTCCAGTCAGTTACTAGCGCTGTTGCAAGAGCGGCAAACGATGTTATTACCAAGCTACCTGATGCATTTAGTGTAAAAGTAGCTGAGGCGGTTCGTGAGCTTGTAAGCTCAAGGGGTGCAGAATTTGTCGGCGGTGCTGGCGGCTTACCCGGTTCGGAGAGTAGACCAACGGCCAAGACTCGTGGCAGAGAACAAGCTGATATGACGCGCGAGTTGGGTAGAGACCGTGCAGCGGCTCAGCAACGATTTAGTCAGGGAGGTAACGGTGTAGCGATTCCGGTCGATGCTTCTGCGGGTGCAACAACTGGTAGAGGTTCAAACAATCCGAATGATCCGGGTGTTGCCCAAACCAATCGCAAGCTAGAAGCCATTCTAGGTCAACTTCAGGATCTCAATACTACAAGCGATGCTAGTCTAGAAGCCACACAAGATATTGTAGACAACACAGGCACTACCGTTGGTACCGCTGGCGCAACTATTGGAGGTGGGGGACAACCAGAAATTACCATCAATGTTCAAGGCACCTCTACTGTTACTGTTACTGGCTTTGAAGCGGGTGTGACTCGTATTACTCAAGCTCTTACCGAAACCTTTGGTGGCTTCGCTACTGAGGAAGAGGCTCGCCAAATCGCTAACGAAGTTCTTGACAATATCAGGACCGAGCTACTACGCCGTGGCATCATTACACCTACCACACTATAATCATGGCAACTCCAGAATCATCAATACCCGGCTTGAATCCCTCATTCATTGAGGTTTCGTATGGTGGATCGGTTCTATTCCCATCGCCATTGATCACGCATTCTATTCAGATTGAGCGTGATGATGCTGATGAGCGTGAGGTTATTCGTACGACTCGTACTCTGACGGGGACGATTCTTACCTCTGGATTGGGCTATCATTTTGTGCGCCAAAAGCAGCGCGAACTAGAACTCGCATTTGCGATTGACAACCTAGAGTTCAAGATTGTTGCGACGGCAGATCACCCATGTCTTGTGCCGGGCACGCCGATTGAGAGCGGTGTATTTCCTCTTGTTCAGTCTCTTGATATTCAGGAAGATACACAGTTCAATCGTTTAGACTATGTTGTTGTTCTAGAAGACGCAACAGCACCAAGTGGCATTTCTGGTCTGGTCACTAATCTTACCAATAACTGGCAGTATAGTGAGAACGATACAGAATGTCTGGTTAATATTACGCATAGTGTTAGCGCTCAGGGTGTAAACACCTCTATATCGGGGCAATCATCTAATGCCTTGGATAATGCTAAGCTACGAATTACACAACTACTTGGCTTAGAGGCGGCACCATCTGGTTTCCCATGTTATGTTCAGCCAGCAAGTGGTAGTGATTCTCGTTTTTATGAGGTAACTACCTCTCGTGAAGAAACCGTTAATGTTGAAGATGCAACTTATGCTGTCACAGAGAACTTCAAGTTGGTTTCTGGTCTGTTGCCATTTGCAGACGAGCGCACGGCTCAATTCGTAATCGATGATTCCAACGTCACCACCATTACCTTACAAGGTACGGTTCGTGGTATGGGGCGCACTAATGATGGCGCTCCTGCTGGTCCTAGTCGTTCTAGTGGAGGCACGGGCTTTACTAATGCACTGAGTGGCTTCAATGCTTTGGTGCGTCCAGATTGGACAAGCGACGCTCTGGCAGTTTACGATCGTTACGGTGGTTCTGGCACACTGGTTATTGGTAGGCCACAAGCAACTTCAATCTCTCAGACACCATGCGCTGGCACTGTTGGTTACAGTGTTACATTTACAGATAATCCGACTGAGAATCTACCAAGCGGTATTCAAGAATTGTCTTGTACCGTGCAGCGTAATGATCCTGTGGTTTCAAATGCGATCATTGGAGTTCCATTCAGCGCACTTGGTCCTATTTTCCAGCGTTTATGCACGACATCAGAAGGCAGTTTTGCTATTCAATGTAATGTAGTTGCCATCAATACTGGTGACGAGGTCATTAACACAAACCGTGCGATTGAAGTAGCAGAGCAAGAAATCATAAAATTACAACCTGTTCTAGCAAATTACATCGAACTCAAGCTTACTGGTCGTAATCAAACTGTTGACAGAATCAATAGAAGCATTAACGTTACCTATACCTGGACATTCTCACAATCGATTGACACCGTGCCATCTGATACTGGACCAATTACCCTAGGGAGGGTCAGCTAATGGCAACATTTCCAGTAGTTCAATTTCTTCAGTTCGACAAGGACGTGGATCCCTCGGGTTTCCGTGACGATTCTAGTGCGGCAATCCAGGCACTTGACACTTCTATCACGGGCTGCCTTGATTTTGGCAACGCCAATACTACTACTTCTGGTGTGATCAGCGACACGACGATGTTCATTTTCCGTGTCGACTCTTTGGGTGACGCATCGGGTGTTTATAATCTTCGTTTCTACTTGGAAAATGCCTCGGCGTTCGATACTGGCAACTTTCGTTTCCTTCATAAAATTGAAACAGACTATCAGGGTGTAGGTTTCCAACTTGGTTTACCAGATCTAGATGTTCCTATTTCTGAACCAACTTCAGAGAATGTTTTGAGCACTAGTGGACAACCTACCTTAAGTGGTATCTTTGATGGACATGTTAGTCAGTATATTTATCTAGCTGTTTTTGTTGATACCGATGTTCCGTTTGGTACCTACGGAGGATGTGCGGCGGGTAGTTTTCGTTATCGAATGGTTTATGACTTCTCCTAATCATGAGTAGCGGCGTTTATAGAATTCGGAACATCATTAGTCAGAAGTGTTATATCGGCAGCACTGAGGTTGACTTTGATCATCGATTTTGCCAACATCGTAATGCATTGCGAGGTGGGTATCATTACAATCAATATTTACAGAACGCTTGGAAGAAATACACCGAGGCAGCTTTTGTTTTTGAAGTATTGCACAAATGTCCAGTTGATCAGTGCTTAAGTTTAGAGCAAGCCTATCTCGATCAAGAACAGCCAGAGTATAACATACTACCAACAGCCGGTAACAACTCGGGATATCGCCATACAATAGCAACTAAACGCAAGATAAGCCTTTCAATGATGGGTGAACAAAATCACATGATGGGTAGAAAGCACTCGGATGAGACCAGACGTAAAATGTCACTAGCACAAAGAGCTAGTCCACCTAAAAGATATACTAAGCTAAGGCCGGACGAGGTATTGGAGATTAGACAATTAGCTGAAGATGGCATTAATTATAGTGTGATAGCGAAACGTTTTGGTATTGTAAGATCCACTATTACAAAGATTAAGAAAAGACAGCTTTGGGCTGATCTGGAGGCATAACATGTCAAGTGGAGTGCCATTCCCAACAATACAATTTTCATCTTGGGATAATACAGAGCTAGCTGATCCAATTGGTACGCGTCATTTAGTTTCTGGCGCGTTTGCATATGATAAGCTTTTGGGTAAAGGGTGTGACCTTGCCATGGCATTCAACGGATTGCGTCTCAATGCAGGAGAGAATGAACCCTTTGTTGGTTCTGACGTAGCGGTTATCAATATGAGCGTGTCCAATATGGGCGAACTGCAATCTTCGGGATTACTAGCCATTTATAATATGAGGCTATTTATTCCGGCGGGTTCGGGCTCTATTATTGACACCCCGGGTTCACATCTAGAATTTTTTACGAGCGGGGTTTGGGTACCAAATGTCGATTTTCCCAGTGGTCATGGACAAGAATTTTTGCGAACTTTACCCACTCAATTTAACGTTCGTCAGGTAGATGGTAGAGCTGAGCTTATCAGTTTTTCGGACACAGAGGTTACCGAATACGTTTATATGAGGATGTTCTTAGATGAACGATTTCCATTAGGCACCTTTGGATTATGTGGTAGCGGCACCCTCAGACCCCGCCTCACGTTTGATTTTTATTAATAGTTGGACATTTTTAGTGTATTAGACCATAGGGGAATACCCTAGAACTAGTTCTTTAAACGCTTTGGAGGTAATCATGGCAACAATTAATGGAGCTTCCAGCACCAATGACGTAAACCGTATGCGTTCGAGCAAAGGCCGCACGCTGCTACTTTACAGCGATCGTCGTATCAGCGACGAGGCGTTTCTTGGTGTTGTTCAGTTTGTGAGCCGTCTATCGGTTAACGAAGTAACGTTGACTAACCCTTTCACGATTGGCTGATTGGGTAGATTGACTGGTATGATATAGCGGCTACCTATTTATATGGTAGCCGCTTTTTTTAGGGGATGGGATGGCGCTATTTAATCACACGATTGAATATAATCGTTTTTTGAATTATCCGCTTGATATATCATTAATGGTTCTGATAGTTGAACTTTCATATGATGACGGTTTTGGTATAAGACGTAAAGTTGATTTGCCATTCCCAAATGATGTAGATCATATTACGGTAGGTGGAACTGCATCAACTGAAGTAACGGTTATGGGTGGAATAGTAACTGAGTTACATGATGCTCATATTGTTGCCATGGCGGGGGATGCACTTTCTTATTCTTGTGTGTGGTGTCAAGATGATCGTCTTGTGGTTGGACAGGGGGTGAACATAGTTGAACATCTTGATCATGCTAATCTCAATATGGATACCTTTGATTGGTTAGCTACATCTCGTACAGGAAGTTTTACTTTACATTCTATTAAGGTGACTGCACGTAATAGTGACGGAGAGGATCTTGAATACGTGAATATCGATCCTTTTACAGGACAGGTGAATAATAATGGCCGCCGTTGAGTGGACTCCTCATAAAGACGATGAACTATATTGGAGATCAGATAATCCATATCTGGTCTTTTGGTATCGTTTTGGTGATGAATCTGATACTCCAGGGTCACTCGAACTTAAAGTTCCAGATATCGCTGATCCTGCATCTAACGTTAATCGAAGTTATCAGTCAGGACTTTTAGTAGATTCTAGTAGACGCCAATGGCACTTAAAGTATAAGGGTACTGGCGGTACTGAGGTTCTTGTTCGACCCGTTTCTGGCATTGCTGCCTTTAGCTCTAGTGGTATGCAATTTGGTGGCATGCCTGGTACTACATGGGCCGCCGGCGCTATTGGTCATCCATTTTTTATTGATAGGGAAATGTATACTGAAGATGGCGCGGGCAGCATGGGGTTGGGACCACACCATTTGGGTTTAGAGACTATGCCATCTGGATTTACTGTTATGGGGTGGGCTAAAATTCCAGATGAAACCACCAACCCTACAGCAGTGCGCCAAATTTTTGGTGATGTTGAAAGTCAATTTGGCGATGGAGGCAGCTTCTTTTCTTTGCAGCTAGGCTGGCGTCCCAGCACGCGGGCCTTTGTAATTCGTTATCGGTTTCAGGGAAATGCAGGCTTTAGTACTTTTGATACTACTGCTGATAGCTTTCCTCCTGGTCCTGAGCAAGAATTCTTTGTTGCATTACAAGTACACAGGGAAAATAATATTCCTGGTGGTTGGAAAAATACCCTACAAGGCAGCGGTATTGTTCGAGTTTTTCAAGGAACAGCCGCGAGTGGTCTGCGGGAGATTGCTAGTCAGGCATTTACTGACAACGATGTTCGTTTAAATCGTGTTGACGATTCCAGCAATGCTTGGTGTTTTGGCCACGATTCTCAACCTGTGCGAAATGCCTCGACCGCAATTCAGCATTTACCACCTCTTTCGATTCTAGATGAATGGTGTGAAGTTGCTGATGGATTTATGCCATTGCGACGTATTGAGCACTACATGAATAGTGGTATCAACCACCAGACTACATCTGATCCAACACATCCTGACTTTATTCCTGAAAATCCAGGTCAAGCTGACTTGATGGGATATTGGACATTTGATGATAATACAGGTACCAATAGCGCGCCACTAACGTCAGGTCAGGGCATAGACGCCATTATTGATGGTACGCTTAATGTAGATGCGGTGCCGGGGGTTCGTGGAGGTAGTGGTATCAGGGTGGGTAGAGCATTGCTTCGTCAAGCGGCGGCTAGTACAGAAACTGATTTTGTAAGAGTTCCGCGTAGTCCTGGAATCAATTTGATCTTCCCTGATGTTAATGTTAGTGACCAATGGACATGGATTGGATGGATGGATCCACAATCTTCTGCCGGATCTAGATTTGGTGGTACTCTTGGTTGGTTTAGTAATAGCGCCACTGATCACACGGCTTGGGGTATTGGAGATTGGTCAAATGCTTTTTCTGCTACTTCTACTATTGATCGAGGACGAGGTATCGAATGGAGTTCCAGTGGTACTGCAAACGTTACAAACAATGGTCCTATTGTAGGTTTTGCTAATGAAGGTGGCGCTTTAGTAGGAACCATACAAAATACATGGCAGCTTTGGGCTATAGTATTTGACTTTAGAAATGGCTGTATTTATTCTGTACGTGATGCTAAAAATGTGCGTATTGAAACTGAGCGTATTAGTTCTGTTTCTGGTCTTAGTAAAGAGCGTATACTTGATGCGAGTATTGGTTTCTTTGGATGGGCTGCTATCTCTACTGCGAATGTTAATCAGAGACCAAAGTTTGATGATTGGGCTATTTTCAAACGTAAATTGACATTGCCAGAAATGTCAGGATATGCGCTCAGTGGTGTTGCTGTTACGCCTATTACTTCACCATTTGATGTTTCTTTCAAACAGACATTGGGATATTGGATTTTAAATGATGTTAATACTGAAGTTTATGATCCAACAGGAGTGTCCGGTGTTCGATATAATGATCAAAGCTGGTATCGACATCACTTAACCAACACTAGTGGTTTACTTGAGCATTCTAGCACAACACTCAATAGTCGAGTGAGTAATGGTTCATTACAGGTCAATTTGAGTGGTTCGATGTTGTCGGTTGAACAGGACTTTTTGGGTGCCAATCTTGATTTTTCCACAACTGCCATTTATCCAACCAGTGGATTTACTGCTGGTTGTTATATGTTTGTACCATCTGGTGACCTTGAAACTCAGGGCAATGGCTCTAGTGGTTTGTTTGGTGATCATCATATCATGGGATCATGGGGTACTGAACTCGCAAATGAGTCTTGGCAGATGGGGGTGAGAGACAATAGACTTTTCCTTAGTGTGCATGGTATTAGTTCGCCAATTGATACTGTTGTAGCTACTGAAGATATTCCGTTTAATCAAGTATTTTTTGCAGCAGCTTTGGTGACACCATCCGGAGCTGCAAGTACAGCCGAACTTTATATTCATGATGATGATTTTGAAGAACCTAGTTTATTACGGTTAGTCGGTAGAGATACTACGTTTGTACCTTTTTCTACCCTTAATGTTGGAAGCGAAAGTGGCTTTAGTCTTTTGAATGTACCAAACCGTCGACAGGGATTTCCTTCTGGTACATTATTACAGGGTCCTTTTGTATATGCGGGTGCTATTAATCCGGTAGATCTTTCTCAAGTGGCGCGGGTTGGTATCGGTACCAATACTTTAGGTTCTGGTTCAGTTTCAGTTACTGATCCCGCTAACATTAGTCATTGGCGTTTTGATACTAGTTCATCTAAGGTTGCTGATGTTGGTAGAGAACAAAACTTTTTAAGACTGATTAATACAGATGGTCATAAATTAGCCGTTGAAGCATCTATACACAGTAGTGGCGCTCGCATTCGTCAATTTGAATATTTAGATACGCTACCTAATAATGCACAAACTCGGCGTCTTGATCTTGGATCAGGCAATAGTTCATGGACGTTATTGTCTTGGATTCTTCCTCCAGCAACGGCATCAACTACTGATCTTAATGTTATTGCCGCAAAAGGTGGAGCCCCATCGGGTGTGCAGATCTTTACTCCACAGAGTAGCCAAACTCTAAACGCGAATGCATCTGGCAATACGGCCTCTGCTCAAAACGGAGATCTGGCTCCTGGTCAGTGGAATCATATTGCATTGATATTTGATCGAGATAACAACGAGTTTACTACCGTTGTCAATGGTCGCTATGCCGGCCCTTCGTTCCTTGAATTACATGAAGTGCCGGTGAACGTATCTGGCTTTGCGGTCGGAGGTCGGGGCGATGAAGGACTTGACGCTCTTGTGGGAGGCGCGGGTTTTTCTGGATTGGTCGACGACATGATGGTCTTTGAACGCGCTTTGACGTTACCAGAGATTTCCGGTCTAGCTGCTAATTCTTACAACTATGTACAAGCACAAGGTAATATTGAAGGAGTGTTTGGTGGTTACATTAGTGGCCTTGCACAATTCTTGATTTCAGGATTGATTGGCGCATTTCTACATGGTCAAGCACAAGATCTTGAACTCATCGGTGGTTATATTAGTGGTGTCTCTGGTTTCTGTCAGCCTTATGGTGGCTTCATTCATGGTCGGGCATTTGTTAGTGGCCAAATAGGTGGCTTCATGCATGGCTCTGACGCCATTAGTGGCGTGTTCGGTCATTTCATACATGGTGTTGACACTGTCAGTGGGCTGATCGGAGGTTATACCTTCGGTGCCTGTGAGTCTAATTCGGAATTTGACATTATACTCAATTTTAGTGTTGTTAGCTCTAAGAGTTTTGATGCACGATTAGGGGTTGAGAAAACACAATCTGCTAAGTTTGATGCTAAATTGGGAGTCATTCATATTACTCAACCACCAGGGTGTACTATTGAGGTGCCATTAATTGGTACGATTGTATCTGGCGTTCCATTTACACTCACCGTACAAGGAAGTGGATTTGCGTTTGAAAACAAAACTATTGAAATGGTCCGCTTTACCTTTGCCGACTTTAAAGATAGTGAGACTGGAATACTTGTCCAAGGATCATCCAACAGTGGTTTGTTTGAAGCCAGTCGTGTGTATGACACTTCGGGTCTGTACAATGTAAAAATTGAAATCCTTGATAGCTTTGGATATAGAAGTTCATGTGTTCAGCCATTTTTGCTAATACCTTCAGGGGTAGAGTCCGGGGTATATCTCAATAGTTTGCCAGGAATTGAACTAAGCGCTAATATCAAAACAGGTTCTACAATTCAAAGGATAGAATTTCAGCACGCCATTTCAGGATTGGATACCACTAGTGGTCTATTAGAGTATACTGATTTTGCTGATCAACAAGAGAGTTTGGTGAATAGCTTAGAAATGCCTTTGGGAACTCAATTCCTTGCTGGTACAAGATCTCACGATTATACAATGCCTGGACGATATACGCCAGTCTGGTCTGTGAGTGGCGAATGGGGTATTGTGAGCGATACTATTGCTGATGGAATTGATTATTTAAGCTAAAATGGTTTGTGAATTTGGACCCGATACTGATCTTTTGTTTCGACCTTACCCATATGGTCGAGAACCATTCCAACTTACATCAGGTGAACTTGTCACTTACGAAGGACGGTTCTTTTCTCTTCCCGCCTTTGCCCTCATTAATGACATTCGGCTCTTTACGCCCGCGGTAAACCATCCTGTTGCCTCGCCATTTAGGCTTTATGTCAATAAAGATGCCGGGGTCTCGATTGCCATTGAGCCACAACTAACCGCTAGTGGCTATACCGAAGCCACACCGCATTATGCAGAAGTCATTACAGATATGCGTGATGCTCTAGATGATGTTTTTGACGGACATGCTTCTGATTCAGATCATGGTGCTAACTCTTTTAAGATAGCACATCTTCAGCGTAATCGTACACCATATGCTACTACTTCTGCTGCTGATGTGCCCAATGACGAATTTGTACATCCTGATCCCAAGGCTGTAGTACCTTCAGGAAGTACCCCTGCGGGAAGTTCGGGGGCGCTTCCACCACCCGGTGATGGGTATGAGCTTGGCGCAAGACAATTTCAAGACATTGATATGGATGAGGTTATGTGGCAGCCATTTATCCGCCCTAAGAGTGTAGCCGCGCTCACTAACGGTGTTCCTTTTGAACCTATTTTTCCAGCAGTTCTCAAAACCAATGGTAGTCTTCCTGACTTTTCTTCTCTAGATGATGAAAAATATGGCCAGCTAGCACTAGGAGCATCTGTTTCAGGTGGCGTGATTATTACTGGAGATGCATTATTAGCAGGTTCATCTATAAAATTGATTAAGAACTCAGGAAGTTCTTCTATTGGTAATGCTGGAACCTTTCGTCAGGTTGTACCATGGGCAGAATTTCCAGCAGGTAAAGAGCTATGTCGTTATGGAGGTAATCAGTATGATGCTACCAAGCCTACGATTAGTGCCTCCGGTCGTCAGGCAATCTATAACACACCTACACCCGGTGGTGGAAAAGGAGTTTATCTGTTAGCAGTTTCAGATAGTTCTGATATCAGCGGGTTAGACATTCAACATAGTCCAGCCAATCATCAAAATTTTGAAGGTGTTACTGCTAGTAGTGGTACGTTTCCTGGCGTTCATATAACAGATCAGCTTATCTTCAATCTTGCAGAAATGACTCCTGGACAACCCGCCAAGGGACGTAGCCCCATTAATGGTAAGGTTGTTTTTGCTCATTTTGCAGGTGAAGAAGTATCATCCAAGGGACATAGTGTGCAGGGTAAAATCAACTATGAAAAAAATGGTACAATTTTTGGATTTGATACTGTTGTTGATCCCGCCCTTTCATTTGCTAATGGCACATCTAAAGTAGAATGGTATTCTACTAATGAGACAATGTCACCCATCAATTGGACTACCTTCAATGTTACATCACTTCAACCTAGTCGTGGCTTCTTTGGTGGTCGTGACGGCACTGTTTATACATATGCAGACATTATCAGTTCGCCACAAGACGGTACGGTAATTCGTTTAGCTTATGCACAATGGGGATTTATTGATCGTGTAATTTGTCCAGCAGGAGCAGACCAGGGTAGGGGTGGAGATCGTAGACAAGAAACTATTGAATATTTTACTCGTGTGTATAAATCTGACACGAGTGCAAAGGGAGGTTGGACTGAACTTGATCCACCCGAGTCACCACTTAGCAGGAAGGCGACTGTTACATTTTGGGAAAATACTTATGGTGTCGGCAACATCTTTTCATTCTTTTTTCTTCAAAAACCAAACAATGGTTTTGTGGTGGCCAATGGGGAAATTTTTGTTCAATGGAGTGAGACTGTTGGATTTTCAGCTTCCTTCCCTCAAAATAATAAATTCGCCCCACTAGGTGCTAGAGGTGATCGTCTTGAACCAAGAACCAATCGTTCCGACGTTGTTGTTACTATTGGATTTTTCCCCAACTGGTCTCTTCGACGATATGTTACTACTAATAATCAAGTTCGAATACCAACCGAGATGGTGCTTTCGCCAGCACTTTCAGAAGTGATTTCAATTGATTCTTCAGTGGGTATATCAGTTGATTTCGTAAACACATTTGGCCCTCCAGTATGGGATGCCAGTGCGGGGGTCAATTATCTATATTTCAATATATTACCTACCGCACCAGCCGCTTTTGCTGAGAAGGTTTTCTTTGCTAAAATGGATACCGATTTTGTCATCATCGAGGTCAACGAAGTAGCACAGTCTGATGCAGTTTTAAGTGGGCGCACAGCCCTTCTAACAATTTAGTGTATAATTAATGGTTCAGTATTAGGAGAGGAATGGTATGAATACTCTTACAGTTTTAGCGCCATCTGGCGCCCCCGCTAGCGGTACTATTATCGAACAGCTAGATCCACCGGGTAATACTAGTGGGGCGAATCATGCTGGATTTTTTGGTGGGGGTGGCCCAGAAGGTGTCCCATTTGCAGTCATCGTAGCTAAGTATCAAGATACGACATTTATTACCAATACTAGCGGAAATAACTTAGGTAATTCCCCCTTTGGTTTATTGGGTAGTGGACGGCTAAATAACAGCAAATTCCTTGATTCTAGTACCGTAAACGTCAACGGACAAGGAAGCGTAGCTCTTACTGGTGTGCCGCAAGAATCGGGTACGATTTTGATTCGCTTTGTTCCCTCTGGAGCAACAGCAGTCCGCACTCAGAATATGATCATTCGAACGGTTCCGCTGAATGTGTCAAGCGGTGTAGATACTCCAGATGGTATTGTTACCGCACTTAAGGTGCAGGGCTTTGAACCTGGAGTAGATGGTGCTTGGACTCAAACTGCTGGTGACGGCGCTCTAGATAATCGTTTGTTTATTCAAGATCATGATACGCCATCTTTATTGCATGATTTCTTTGCTTCGTTATCAGCATCGCCAGAAGCTGTAGGTGAACGTTCCGATTTCGGATTTTTCATCATCATTGAGTTTCTATAAACGAAACCCTTATAAAGGATAGGATTAATGGACCTTAGAGAAGCCGCTAAGGGTACACCTTACCATCTGACTACTCAGAGGAAGGCGTGTCCACTTCATATGTTTTGGGTAGTATTATTAGATTGTGGTTTAGAAGTTTATCAAAATGATAAAGACTCAAACTTAGCAGAACCCGATCCTTGGATGCGTTTGAAACAATTTTGTCAAGATCACGATACCGCGATTGTAAATATGGCTCTTGCTTACAAGCTTGAAAAAGATCCACGACAGATCAATTTAGATCCAATGGCTGATGGGTATTTCTATATACAACGCCTTCGTAAACTTTGGGGAACTATCTCCTCAATACAATATGAAGATCACTCTATAGGAGTAGGTCAATTGAATGGACATATGTTACGTATTGTTTGGACGCTAGATGATGGCCGAGAACAGTATGAAACACGCGACATGAACACATATCATCCTAAGTCGCAGCTTCTTTCATTGATCAGAAAGTGATATGACACTTAGTCTAACCGGGGAACAAATCACGATTGAGGGGTTGGGTCTTGGAGACTGTAAGCCCGTCATCACGTTTCCTAGTGGGCAAATTCCACCGGGTGAACCAGGGCGCGATCTAGCAGCAGCCCTTATTCAGATTAATGCAATCTTTGGTTTCAACACCACCCCACATACCTTTAATACAACATGGGTGCCCACTGGTGACGACCCCAAAGCATTTCATGGCGCTAGTGGACAAGCGCCTTTACCTGGGCGTATCATTGGTTTTACTATTGGTGAGTTTCTAACAAGTGGAGAAATTCTGCACTCAGAGTATAGTGCCAATGCGCAAGGCACAATCTTGCAGATTAATATACATGATAACCGTCGTTGTCTAGATGCTATTAAGCTAGTAACAGAAGATTTAGGATCTAACCCAGGGTCTGGCGTTATTTCTGTAGCCCGTGGTGTGCGTATTACCAAAGGGTTTACAGACATTAACGGTGATACCTCTCAAGCTCTTTTCAGAGAATATCGCAAAGTTCTAGAGCAAGGTTGTACGTATCCACAGATATTAGATGCTATTCAACTAGCAATTGACGAAGGAGAGATCGAGTTTGATTTAGATAAGATCCCAACTAAGGAAGATCTTGAAGCAAACCTGGGTGGTGACGCTGCGGCAATTCGATTCAACTTTGCTGCTCAGCCGCTTACAGAAGCTTTGACTCGTATTCTAGAAGCTACAGCATACGACTGGTATTGGAGTATGTCTGAGCAAAAGGTACGTCTCATCAACCGTAAGGTTGCTTTTGAATTACGCGAAGATGAACTACTTAGCATTGTAGCACAACTTGGTGCGGCGAGCGGTCTTGAACAAACAATTAGTCTACAATTTGGTGATGATTTAGTTACCCAGCCACGTCGTGTGCGCCTGTTGGGCGCGCATCAAGAGGGCTGGTTGAACTCACCTTTACTAGGTCCAATTGATGGTGTCAGCTCACCCGAATCAGGTATTGTCTTTACTCCGGCTTGGCCTAATTTTACAGTCCAGTTTACAGACGCAGTAGGTATTCTACGTAGTTATAAACCAAGTGATCTAGAACTTCAAGCAGCCCTCAAGAGTATTGAGCACTGGACATATTTTAAGAAGTATCAGACCGCGCCATCAGATCTCGGCTTGACATCTCCCGGGTTTGGACTAGCCTCTGATGCAGGTAGTATCGCGGCACAACATCCAGACTTTGCAAGTCGAGCTGATCCTGCTCAACCCCTTGCCACTATAGGTGGTAATGAATCTGGTCAAATTCGTTTGATCAATAATCGCCGTGACGCTAATCAGAATTGGGTTCTTAACTTTTATAACCGCGTGCGAGATCATGCTACGCGATTCTTTGGTCGTGCGTACTTAGCATCGGGTATTTTAGCCAACGCGGCTTCGGGTGCCTTTAATCTTGCCACCGCTGCCTGGGGTAATATTGAGAATCAAGTAGAAGGACAGACCATTAGCGTTCAAGGTTCTAGTGGTCTTTTCGTTAACAACTATGAAATCAATCGCGACCTTAGTCCTCTTGCGCCATTTAAAGGCACGGATGACAAGATTGCGTCTTATGCTGTATTGCAGTCTGGTACGGTTTACGGTCCTGAAGGAGAAGACCCACCAGCATCTTTTGGTCAGTGGACAGAAGACCATAATGTAGGTAATACACCGGCAGACCCGGGGCGCCGTCCACGCACCGGGGAACATTATGTTCCTATTACGTTAACCGAGGTTGGTGAATTGGTAATTGATCCTCGTGACCCGTTGGCCGCATTCGAGGAGTATCCAGAGGGTACGGTCTTGTGCGAACTTCCAATCATCGCGGGTACGGGGCTATGTGAAAACTTTGTCTTTCGTAATTTGGTGACTCTAGCCGAAGCCGCGCTAGATTCTACTGGTTCTGGTCTGCTCGATGTCGTTGATCCAGGGCTTTTGATTGATCCCTATCAAGCATTAAGCGGTGTGGCTATTCCAATTGTCTTTACTGAACGCTATGGTATGTCATTTCCACAAGAGTGGGTGAGTGGTGTTTTAGTTACAGATTGTGACAACGAGGTCGTTGTAATTGATGATCAGTTTGCTCCATGGAATTTCCCACCACAAGGTCGTACAACTTCTCTCCAGCTTATGGAGGATCGCGCTTTTCGCAGATTGCAAGGTTTGATTGCCCCGGCGGCTGTTTCACAGTTTTCACAAATTGAATTGATTGGATTACCGACTATTTCTTTTGACTCATTCTCTAATCAAACACCTGACGCTAGTGGGGTAATTGGCGTTCGTAATCATGGTATTACCGATGTCAACTTTACACTTAGCCTGGGTGGCATTCGTAGCAACTATCGTATCGCTAGCTTCTTTGCTGAGTTTGGCAAAGAGGTACCTCTTGGTGAACGTCAACGTTCTATTCTCAATGGTATCATTACCCCAATTGATGTTGATATATTTAGCCCATTAGCACCAGCACCTAGAATTCGTCCACGCCCACCTGTCAATCCCATTTTTGGTAACGTTACAGGACGGGGTGAGACGATCCGCCGCGCAACTATCGATGAAGTGAACTTTGCCCTTACCTTCACTAGCACTCCAGATGCGGGTTCACAAGAACGTTATCGCGGTGAAACCAGACAGCTATATACTGTGCCAGCCAAAATTCCTGGTAGTCTTGATCCAGATTTTGAGACCGGCGTTGGAAGGGGTGGCGCTAAATGTATAGATGGATTTTTAAATATCGGAGACGAGGCACTTTATCACGTCAATGAATTTAAGCTTCCAGGTCAACGTCGAGAAATTCAGCGTTATTGGACAGGCGGTCGTCCATTCTCGAATGGTACAGTGGTGTTTGTGAGTGGTATTGGCACTACATCTAACGTATTCGACGTAGCTATTCAAGGCACCAACCCCCTACGTCGCATAGTCGATGTTCCATTGTTGAATGGCGCAGTTAACGTAGGAGAACTTTCTACTCTAGCAGCTCAGGCGTCCACAGGAACTCCGCGTGTGTTAGAACGTCCAGGTTCTTCGTTGGTCACTCCTGGTATTTTCTTAAATCCAGGTGGTAATTCTTCGGTGCCAGTACAAATTGTATCGATTGTGGACCCAGGTACATCAGGAGCATTGATGAGTATTCAGCCACTTGCAGATAACGGAGACGTAAATAGTGCGGCAACCATTACGGGCTCTGTAGTTGCAATTCCAAATCCAGAGTTTGTTATTGTGGGCGATCAAGGACAATTTGTCAGTGCGGCAGCTTTAAACACAAATCCAACAACTCCAGGAGATGGTGAGCAAGAAATTGGCAACTTCTTTATAAGCAACAGGCAAAACTTTATCAAGTTTACCTAAGAGCCAAGAAAACACGCACGAAACTATCTTCTAGGCACATAATAGTAAGAAGAGGAACCATGACAACAGCGATGAAGAAATACGCCAGTCCATCTACGCCTGGAGTCGAACATGATTTATCAAATTTTGTAGTCGAAGCCATCCTGATTAATAGGCATGGCGCGCTCCCCGAGAAAGGGTGGAGAAAGGGTGGTCCATTCGCGAAGGAATGGGGACAGTTACTCACCAAGGTAAGACGTGTGGGTAAACTTGGTGTAGACACACAACAACTTGCATGGTTTGTGCAATTCTACAAAATAACAGATTTAGACTATAAAGAGTTTGGGCTGCTACGTTGGAAGGTGCAAAACTATTTCAAGTGGTGTAATGTTGATAAGTTCGTAGCCTACTATACCGCCCTGCATACAACACTTGTGGGTAAAAAAAGCACCTATGTTGAAAATACTACAGGCTATAAGATGAAAGAAGCTAGTAGTCATCAACGAAAAACACTTAGCGATATTTTGAAGGAGTTAGAGGATGGAAACAACTGAGGGGCTACCCGTGACAGACAAACAGTCGGAACGTGAACATAAGTTGTTTATGAATAAACTGCGCAAGGATTTTGAAGATACACAATTCCGTACGGGTGATGAACTTGAACTACCTAAGGGTAACTCGACAGGCTCTCTTAGTTTGGATATCAACCTACAGGTTCCTATTTATTGTGGTTCAATCATTGAGATTTTTAGTAACGAAGGCGCGGGCAAGACAACGCTCGTCCTTTCTATCATGGCGGAAGCCGCCAAAAAGGGCAAGAGGCTCCTTTTCCTAGACCAAGAACAAGCCCTACAACCTACTCTAGTTGATTCGTGGCCAGCTCTACGAAAGCCCGGTGTCCTAGAGATTGTAACGGCTCCTACGGGAGAAGAGGCGCTACAGATTGCAGAGCTTTGGGCGCTACAGTTTCCAGGATCGATCATCGCTATTGACTCAGTAGATGCATTGTTGCCACAACAGACTGATGCCAAAGCAATTGGAGAGACTGACGTAGGCACATTACCCAAGTTAATGAGCGCTGGTTGTCGCAAGTTGCAACGCGCAGTAGGTACAGCGAAAAGCACCGTCATCTTTCTCAATCAGCTACGCAGTAAGATCGGCTCTTACGGTAATCCAGACACCACCAGTGGCGGTCGTGCCTTGCCGTTTTATGCGAGCCAGCGTATCCAGCTTATGGATATTACAGCCAAGACGCGTATCATGAATGACGATGGCCAGCAGATCGGACACATCGTGCGCTATAAGATTGTCAAGAATAAAGTGGCCCCACCTTTTATCACCGGAGAATTTCCGCTCTTGTACGGCAAGGGTATTGATGTTTATGAAGAGCTAGCTACTCTAGCTGGTGACTTGGGGGTGATCGACAAGGATGGCAAATACTATCTAGTGGAAAATACCAAGGGTGAAATAGTCAAGAAACCCAAGGGAACAGTAGTCAATATGCTGAAGGCGGACCCAACATTTTATGAAGCTGTTCTGGAAGAATTACATGAACTCTATCCAGAAACGTTTGGTGAGTAAGGGAGCTAAAGAACTACTAGAGGTAGTGCGACAGCTTTATCCCTATCAAAGGATTGAGCTAGAGTATAATATAGCGAACAGAGGCGCTCTATTTCTAGACATCTATCTACCCCGACTCAAAATCGCTTTTGAATATGATGGGCGGCAGCACTTTGAATACAATGAACACTTTCACGGTAGTAGAGATAATTTTATCAAAGCGCGTCGTCGCGATGATGAAAAAGATGAACTGTGTGAACAGCAAGGAATTACTTTGATTCGAGTTGCGTATAACGAAAAGATGGATAAAGAATTGGTTTTGAGTAAGCTAGAGAAGGCGTTAAATGACTAATGTTGCCGCAGAATTTGGTTTACTTGCAGGGCTTTGTCGCAATCCAGATGTTTTCTTCAATATCCAGCAACATCTTGCTCCAGATGATTTTACAGACAAGGTTCATAAGAAGTTCTTCATCGTCTTACAGCGGTTGTTGATGAATACAACGGGTCAGCTAGTTGTCACTCAGCCAGGGCTGATGGCGGAGGCTACCGCGTTGGGGTTCAAAGACTTCTACGAAGTGTGTCGTGATGGCGAGCTTATCGAAGCCTGTCTAGATCACGAGTCTAACCCCGCCGACACAGGACGTGCATTCCTACAAGTCAAGCGTGAATCTGTCAAGGGTGGTTATCGTCAGATGCTCAAAAAGTTGGAGAAATATCTTCTAGAGACCCTTGACGACACAAGCGATATCATCAATACCGTAGACACATCACTAATTGATCTGTCTAACAAGTTACAAGGTGTAGTTGATGACGAGATCATCCACTTACCCAAGCGCGCTCTTGAAATCGTTGATGATTTGGCGAATCATCCAGGTGAGCTTGGTGTAGATATTGGCTTTCCAATTTGGCAACGCGCCATTGGTGGCTTACGCAATGGCAGTATGACATTTCTAGCTGCCACGGCAAAGGCTGGTAAATCTCAGATTGGGGTTCGTGCTGCTCTTGAGTTGTCATGCTATATGCCAGTGCTTTACTGTGATAGTGAACTAAACGAAATCGCACAAGGGGTGCGAGCGTTTGGCATGCATACCGAGGTTAATTATGAAGTCTTGGAGACTGGCTATTGGAAGGCGGACTATCACAAAATCGTTCGTGATGGTTATGACAAGACCTTTGCTTTGCAATGTGGTTTAGATCGTCAGATAATTGAAGATAAAGATATTCGAGCCGAATTTGTTGCACGTAAACTCTACTACAAACAGATGACGGGGATGACGGCACGGGAAATGTTGCCGTTCTTGCGTCGTTGGGTTATGCAACATGTTGGTCTTGATCCTCAGACGCGACAAGCGCGTTGTCTTATTGTGTGGGATTATATCAAGTTAGCGCGAATCGACGAAGTCAAAGCTATGGGCGTGGGCGCTCATGATATTTTGGGTGATGCGTGCATGGCTCTACATGATTTTGCAGAAGAGTTTAACCTGCCTGTTTTGGCATTCGGTCAAACCAATCGCAGTATGGATAAGGACTTTAGTATGATTGCGGGTGCAAAGAAGATTGTGGAGATAGTAGATTCGGCTAGTCTTTTTCATATGAAGGACGCCCATGACTTGGTTGCATCACCACAAGGAACACACGAAATACACATCCTTGGATCTAGATATGGCAAGGGTGTTAGCACGCATATCAATGTGGACGCCGATCTAGGGATTGGCAAATTTACAGAACTTGGTGTAGCTAAGTTCCAACCACCGACACCCGTGACGACTCCAGCAGCCCCCGCTGGGGTGGGCATGCCAGTTACTCAGTCAAAAAAGACATCATGACAATGACAACAGAGTTACCAAACGGCAAGCTATCTAAACCGAAGATCGAGGGTATTCGTAAGTTGGCGCATAAAAACATGCGTCTTATCATGAAGAAACTCAACTTCAGTGGGATGGATTACGGCAATCGTTTGGTTGGTTGCTGCCCTATTCCTCATGGTGACGGTCGCACGCCAAATGATAACCCACAAGCATTTAGTTGGGATTTTACTCGACAAATGTGGCAGTGCTTTAGCAATCGTTGTCATGATATCAATGGTGCGGATGTTTTTGCATTGATTCAATGCGTTAAAGAATGTGGTTTCAAAGAGGCGCTCCAATGGGTGTTGGACGCTGTTGAAAGAGATATTGACGACGTAAAGGAACTAGATGATGCAGAAGCCCAACGATTAGAACAGGTCATCCGCAAGCGGTCAAAACTTGTGAAACACAAACGCATGGAAGATGATCTCATGCGTCACCTACAATCGAGCACGTATTTCAATGATCGCGGTTTCTCTAAAGAAGTGATCAGCGAGTTCGGCTGTGGAGGTGAGTGGCACAAGAAAAATACGTATGGCGAACACCGGGTTATTGTCCCGGTTTACGACCCGCTAGACGGGTATTTGGTCGCCTTTACGTGCCGCTTGTTGGATGACAGCCAAGTCGAGCAATGGCGACCCAAGTGGTGTCATGCTCTTAATTTTGCAGAATTACGCAAGAAGTCTTCGGAGCGTGCAGATGAAGAAAGGTTCTATGCCTCGTCTGTGTTATACAATCTCCATCGTGCCGTAGGGCATATGGGGTTGTTGAAGACTATCATTGTGGTTGAGGGTCCTGGTGACGTAATGAGAATGTGGGAAGCTGGGCTCAAAAATACCGTGGCTGTATTGGGCACGGGCTTTTCGAAACATCATAGGACGCTTTTGCATAAGGTGGGCTGCCAGCGGGTAGTTTGTGTCTTGGATAGCGACTCTGCTGGACAAAAGGCGAGTAACTCAGTCGAAAAAATGTGCAATAACTATTTTGACTTTCAGAGTATTATACTATCAGAAGGCATGGATCCTGGTGATCATGATCCAACACAATTACGTTTGATTTTCAAGGAGTATTTGTAATGACTC